>Ga0193733_1000006_pt1 | contig 162526 bp, 155 predicted proteins | sample U1s2metaG_FD_145076 | JGI IMG/M metagenome (GOLD analysis project Ga0193733, IMG submission 145076) | Soil microbial communities from a riparian zone of the East river system, Colorado, United States - U1s2 | ecosystem: Environmental > Terrestrial > Soil > Riparian zone | place: USA: East...
CCGGGCAATCCACTCCGCGCGTTCGTTTCGGTTGCAGTAGCGATGTTTCTCGATGCAAGTGGTTTCCATGCCGGTAGCTTTGCACCGGCATTAAGCGGCCGCAAGGTGCACCCTGTTTACCGCTTACTTTCCTCTTCGGAAACTTGTTGGTAAGTTCTTTCGAATCAACAAATCGGTCTCGACAAGTTTCTGGCACCAGTGAGGCGTCGAAGACGCAGTCGGGGCTAATCGGGAGTTAGCACGGCGAACTAGTAGTAGTTTATTGTACGCAAGCTAATTTCAACTATCTTTGGCTTCATAGGATCGCTCTTCGTGTCCCAAACGATTACTTTTTTCTCGGTCCAATTTCCAGATGAGTCGTTCTGATACTCGGTGGTCGATTTATCGAGTATCTTCCCGGAGGCATCGTAATTGACCTGGCCTGTCGGCCGACCAGTCTCGTCGAAAGAATAAGTGCAACGGATGTAGCTTGAATCCGACTTTTGGACCACCTCAGTCAGGTGGCCGCGCGCATCGCTCGTTTGGTAAGTGTGACTTTTTGTAGAAGCGGAGTATCTATCTTCTACCGATGTTCCGTCCCGCCTGCGTTGGCGCTCATTATAGGAGCCGTCGGCAAAGACAATCTTGTCCTTTTCTGGGACCCCATTTCCATCTCTCTGAATGACCCAGTTTGTTTCAGGTTCTCCGTTCATCGTTGAAATTTGATGGGTTATCCCTGTCTTGGAGTTTGTACTCTCGATAACCTCTCTCGTGTTCTCTGTCTCATCGGCGTGATGCTCTCTAGCGCGATAAGTAGTTGATTCGTTCCGCTTTTCCAAGAATTCATTTGTAGATTGTTGGGTGAGAACTCCATCGTCATTGTATGTGTCTGTTTCGATGACCTTGCCATCCGCATCGAAAACGTTTTGGATAGAAAAATTCTCGAAGGGAGCAGTGCCCGTCGTCTGCGATTTAAATATCTGCTCTCCGTTTCGGCTCATAATTGTGTCTACAGTTCAGACACTAGCGAATACCCGGCTGACGCTCAATAGGGTCGCGGCGTTTCGCTAGCTCCTCCGTACATTTTTGGCTCACCCTACGATTTTGTTTGTTGACTCTCGCTTAGCTGCATGTAATAGTTACATATATACATGCAGGATAGGCAGCAACACCGGAAGCTCAGCCGTTTGCGCCAGGAACTGCTCGAAGTTTTGGAGCGGCTACGGAAGACTCTCGAAGTTGTCTTGGCCCGCTCTCCGTTGGTCAAGGGCAGTGTTTATCAGATCGCCCGCCGCTGTGGAACGCCTAACTGCCGTTGCACCCGCGGCCAACTGCATCGCAATTTCGTTCTGACTTGGAGTGAGCAGGGGCGCCACCGCATGCGTTCCTTGCCGCCCCCACGGGTCGCCGAGATCCGTCAGAAAAGTAAGGAGTATGCTCGATTTCGTCGGGCCCGCACCGAAGTAGCGGTACTTTACAACCGCATGCTGGCCCTGCTGGATCAGATTCAGGAGTTGCGTCGCGAGGCACCTGGAGATGAGTGAGTCGGCGCTGTCGACATCCGCCGCCATGCTGTTTGAGCTGCGATGATGCGCGGGTGCTCGAAGCGTTTCGCCGGGGCGAGTTTGATTATGTCGATGCCATCGGTGAAGTCAGCGAAGCCGACTTCTTCCGAGTCATCACCGAGCGGAAGATTTTGGACAAGCTGGCCCAGAGCTACCCCTCACCGCGCGAGCGGCACGATGTGCCCTTGTGGGTCTATATGGCCAGCAACCTGTCGATGCGTTTTCACGGCGAGCATCACTTTCATGCCTTTCCCTTCCTAGTGCGCTCCAGCAGCATGATCGAGGCTTTTGGTCCGGCCATGGGCCACAAGGCCACCCATCCGGAGACCGGCGACATCTCCCTGCGCTGTGCGGGGTTTAATGAAAAGAATTCCTACGATCGCCAGACGCCCTGCGACCAGGATTATCTGCGCAAGCTGGCTGGGGATACCGATGCACAGTTACTGCAGAGCTGGTTCAACCGCGAGGTGGTGGGAATTTTTAAGCAGCACCACGCGTTCGATGCCGAAGGGATCTTTATTGGCGATGCCAGCTATCTGTTCGTGCCTGACAATGAGCACTACGAGGGCTCTTCGCGGCTGCTTTTCGATGAGCAGAATCATCCGGTGGATTCCGCAAAGCTGACCCACGAGCAACAGAAAGCTTATGACTGGCGACGCTGTTACAAGCTGGTGACCCTGCTGCATACCAATCGTGCGGGGGAGTTCTTCTTGTATGGCGGGCTGCGCCTGACGGCGGGCAAGGACCATGAAGCTCCGGTGCTGTATGAGCTGGTCGATGAGTTTGTGCAATGCCATGGTCGCGGGGTGATGAAGCGTTTGATTGTGGATCGCGGCTTTTTGGATGGCGGGAAGATCGGCCATTGCAAACGCGATCTGGGAATCGACGTGCTGATCCCGGCGCGCAAGGACCTGGAGATCTATAAGGACGTGGTGGGCTTGGCCGAAGGTGGGTTGTTATCGTTTCAGCCAGTGCCGGCTGCACCGGCTCGTGCTCCGGCGGTCCCCGTGCACCGCCCGGAAAAGATTCGCAAACGGGAAGAAGCTCGCCAACGCACCTTGGCCAAGCGCAAAGCAGAGGCCGCGCAGAAAACGCAGGAAGTGCAGAAAGTCCGCAAGCCGAGCCCGCTGGGAACGCCGTCCCCGGAGCGGGTACGCAGTGAAGTGGCGGCGGTGCTGGACCTGCAGACGTTGACCACTTGCCCGGTGCCGATCCATGCGGTGGTCAATCGCGAGATCTACAGCGACGGTCACCGGGAGCACTGGGTGCTGCTGGATACCGCTGCCATCCCCGAGCCCCTGGCCACTCGCCAGGAATATGGCCTACGCACCAGCATTGAAGAGCGGCATCGACAGCTAAAATGTTTTTCCGATTTAGCCGGGTTCACCTCGCGAAGGCTCTCCCTGGTCGTCAATCAAGTGGTGTTTGTGTTGCTGATGTACAGTTTGTTGCAGTGGTACTGGCAACGGATCCGACGCCCGGAATTCAATCCGCGCACCACAGCTCGTGCCTTGGACCAGTTACGGCCGACGATGACGGTGATCTTGATCTTCTATCAGGCTTTTGTGGCACGCCTGGCTCCACTCGAATATCAAGAGTTGTTGCTAACACTAGAGGAAGAGGCGCGCCGAAAAATCTTGGCCAAGACACGACGACTTCGTCGCGGCCTAACGCATCAGCTCGATCACGCTCGCTCTCCCTAGCCACTGGTTATTCCAGCAAAGTGCAATCGAAAATGTATCGGCCGCTCGATCAGGCAAAAAGCGGCGCTTTCTTCTGCCGTGCAAACTTGTTCGCTCTCGCATCTCGTGAGAGTAGCATCCGCGTGACCGAGGATCCTCCCTTCTGCCCGAGTTCGTTGTTCGCTTCATCAAAACCTTTCCCTCGGCCTCCTGAGCTCCAACCGCCCGCTTCCGCCCCCTCTAATGTCTGAATTGCAGATAATTGTGTGTACCCACAGTGAACCGTCGGGCTTATAGCGATAAACTTCGAGCTGATATCCCCGGCGGTCGTAGACTTCAAAAGTCGAGCCGCGCGATTGGTGGAACACGCCGTTCTCATCGCTGAACTCTTCGATAAGGACTGTGTGGACGAGCCCTTTCAGCCCGACGGCAGTGGCTTCTTGGGACCAGGATGGAAGTGGTGCCAGGAGAATCAGAATCAAATCTAAACAGTTGGGTCGCAAATCTACTCTTTCTCGCTATGCCAGGAACATCATGGGCTCTTGGGCCATTGCTTGGCAATCATGCGTTGTACTGCTTCGTCGCAGGAGGGATTGCTCGGGTACGCTCCTACCCCTTTATGTAGACACCGTCCTGACCGCGAATGTGCCAAGTGGAAATCTCAGCCTTTGTACTGGAGCGTCAGTGCCGAAACCGGACATCCGATGATTTATCATTGGCCGTTCTGAGAGATGAGCAGAGCCACTCTGCCGTCGTATGCCAACCTGTCGCGGCTCCTCAGCGGCGGTTCGACTACCCTGGGCAAGTGCGGCCCCTCTGGGTCGATGCACAGACGTTTCTGGAAGTTAAGATCGAAGGCGCCCCCCGCCGCATAGCCGGCAAGATGCGTCCGGTGGAGATCTATTACCGCGACTACAAGTCCGGTAAATGGCTTGATGGTTCCCTACGTTCTCGAAACTACCGTGCAAGCGGCCAAGCAATCGCATAATATGACCATAGAGAATGTTGTGGTGAAACCCAAACTGGAGCATTCTCTCTTCACGGTGCCGAAGATTAAATAAGCATTTGGAGAGGGGGGAGTTCCAACCGAAATATTCCAACAAGTGCATGGAGATCTACCATGGCCGAAACAGTCGAGAAGAGTCCGTCGTTGGAAATGTCCGAACTATTTGCGGATCTTCCAAGTTCTGTCTGTACAGAAATCATAGCCACGGCTCGTCCTAGAGATTACGCATGCCGCCAGGTGATGTTTCTTGCTGGCGACCCGATAAAGGAAACACTCTTGTTGACTGACGGCCGTGCGAAGATAATTCAGCTCGCTGAGGGTGGCAGTGAAGTTATTCTTCGATTTACGGTTCCTGGTGAAGTGATTGGCGAGCTTGGTTTGGCGCCTGGGAGTACGCACTCCTCAACAGCACAAGCGCTCCAGGATTGCAAGGTGTTAGTCTGGGGCGCAGCGACCTTCGAGGCAGCTTTGGAACGCTTTGCAATCCTTCAAAGCAATGTAGAGCGCATCCTTGCACGGCGTCTGGATGAGCTAGAACGCCGCTTTTGTGAGGTAGCCACTGAAACGGCCTCGCCACGTCTGGCTCATGCACTGGTTCGTTTAACTGACCAAGTAGGTCACAAAGTGTACGACCACGTCGAAATCAATGTCTCGCAGGAAGCGCTGGCGCAGATGACAGCGATGACCTCGTCCACCGTCAACCGGCTACTCACCAAATGGGAAAATCAGGGCCTGTTGAAAGTTCGCAGGGAAGCTATTGAGATTCACAGTTTTTTACGTCTCTTGAGTTTATGTAAAGTTGCATAATCTCCTTGGTTCGAACGCTGCCGGTCGGGATGGAGGCGGCTATTCCTGAACCTAGTGCGGTTGGTGTTCGATCTCCAAGCGGCCGACGGAGCTAAAGTTGTAGGTGAAGAGTTTGCTTTTTGCGTCTTTTCAATCTCTCAATGTCGGGCCGTATTAATAGTCTGAACGACCGAGCTGACATGGGTAACAAGATTTTAGGATTCGTGAGGCCCGCGCGTCATTCTGACAGGTTGCGAACCGTCCCTCGGATCACGAATTCCGTGGGCAGGATTCGCTGGCTGAAGGTCATTCGCGGATGATGAAGCCGCTCGAGAAGCATCTTCATACAGGTTTCGCCGATCTCTTCTTTGTGGACTCGGACGGTCGAAAGCTGCGGGTCCATCAGAACGGCCTCTTCACGGTCGTCGAAACCCACTAGGCTGATATCGTCCGGCACTTTCATTCCGTGCCGCTGAAGCGATCGCCAAAGCCCATAGGCGATTTCGTCGTTGCCGGCTACTGCAGCAGTCGGTCGCGGCTGTCGCGACAGGATTCGCCCGGCGCTCTTTTGACCGAAATCGACGAAACTCTGAGGATTTCGGGCCATGATCAAGACGGATTTTAGTTTGTTTTCGCGCATTCCTTGCCGGTAGCCTTCGAATCGGCGATGAAGCCACGGGTAGGAAATATCTGCGGCGAAAACAATCTGGCGGTGACCGTTGCTGATCAGGTAACGCGTGGCTTGGAGCGTCCCATTGAAATCATCGAAGCCTACCTGGTCGTATTGCTGCTCTTCGCCCCTCCCGACGACATTGTTACTGAAGGCCACGAAGGGCATATGGATGGATTCGATCCTTCGGAGCAGATTCGGATAAATCGTCCCCGCGAGAATGAGTCCGTCAATCAAGCCATGCTCTTGAAGAACCGGAGGTAGGTCGATCCTATCGGGAGCCGTTCTTGGAGAATAATGCAGCGCGGCAAACAGCACGTGCTGTTTCAAGCCCGTGGCATAGGATTCGACGCCTTGCAGGATGCGTGCATGAAAGGGATGGAGAAAATCGCGGTTGCTCAGGAGAAAGCAGACCATTTCTGCGCGTCGCTTGAGAATCCGGCGGGCCTGCGCATTGGGGCGGAATCCCAGACGCCGGATGGCCTCAAGTACTCGCGCACGCGTTTCCCGGCTTACCTGGGAGCTGGAATTGAGCACGCGGGAAATCGTTCCTATGCCAACGGAAGCGGCCTGGGCAACTTCGCGAATCGTCGTTTTCCTTGGAACTGCTTCCATGGCAATACGGCCTTTTATTGCTTTGGCTTCTGGCTGGGCTCGGTAAGGAATCGTCAACCCCCTCTTCCCCGACCAAGTCTAACACACCAAAACGGTAATGGTATCGTCAACGGCCAACAGGGTCGCGGATCTCACGCGGGATAAGAATTTGGAAAACAGATGCAAGATATTGGTTTCACGAAGAATCTGACTTGACAGGGAGTTTTCGCTCAGATAGGGTGTGGAACCAGTTCCACGTGTATCGCCGGTTTTCTTTGTACCGGGGCTGGAGTCTTTTCGAATCGAGTGGGGTGACGTCATGAAAAAGTTTGGTTCGTTTTTCCCATGGATGCGCGGCATGAATAATTCTCATGCAATGAATACGGAAGAATTTGCAGCGCCTGCCAAAGCCGGTCTGGTCAAACTGTGGCGCCTGAGCATGGCCGCACTCCTCGGGACAATATTCCTGGGATTTTCTGCTCCTGTCATGGGGCAGGCGGTCAATGCAACTTTGCTCGGAACGGTAACGGACTCGTCCGGGGCCGCAGTTGGCAACGTGAAGGTGACGATCACGGAAACGAACACGGGGATCAGCCGTACCTCCCAGACGAACGAAAGCGGCAACTACGTATTTCCTGATCTGCCGCCAGGGACGTACACGGTCACTGCGGAACAGCCAGGATTCAAACGAGGGTCCAGAGCCGGCGTCGATGTGATCGTGAACACGACTGGGCGCGTAGATCTTGTCCTCCAGCCTGGAAACATTTCGGAAACCATCACCGTGGAGGCGGAAACTCCCATCCTTCAGACCGAGCGCGCGGACACGGGACGCAAGCTCGAAACCGTGCTCACGGAGAACGTACCGCTCGGCACCAATCGCAATTTCCAAAACCTTCTGAATATCGTGCCCGGCACGACGCGCGCCACTTTCCAGCATTCGCAGTTCTTCAACGCAAGCAGTTCGCTGCAGACGGAAGTCAACGGCCAACTGCGCCAGGGCAACAACTACCAGATCGAGGGCATCGACGACAACGAACGCACGGGTCTTCTGCAGATCCTGATACCGCCGATTGAAGCCATCCAGACAGTAGACGTGTCGACGAGCAATTTCGACGCGGAACTGGGCCGCGCGAGCGGCGCCGTTACCAACGTCGTCCTGAAGTCGGGAACCAACAACTACCACGGCGCTGCCTACGAATTCGCCAGGAACAACTATTTCAATGCCCGCAACTTTTTCGATAAATCCGTTGGACATCTGGCTTATAACTACTTTGGCGGCAATATTGGTGGGCCGATCAAGAAGAATAAGCTCTTCTTCTTTGCCGACTATCTGAAGGTATTCGATCACGAGGCAAATACCAACACGATCTCTATCCCAACACCGGCCTTCCGCTCGGGAGACTTGAGCTCTTCGACGACGCCAATCTACAACCCGTTCACCGGTAACTCGGACGGCACTAGCCGCCAACAATTGGTCGCTGCGTCCGCTCCTGGGATTGCTACGGTTCAGGGTCCTAATGGAATAACGGACCAAAGGGATGCATACAATCCTGCCTGCAAGACAGGCAGTTGCCCTAACATCGTCCCGCTGGCCTTGATTGATCCCATCTCCGCCAAACTTATGGCTTTTTTGCCGCCCACAACTGGTACCGGCAACACGAATAACTACTTTGCTTTGCTGCCCTTCCACAAAGATACAGATTTTGTTGATGCTAAGGTGGACGCCAACATTACCGATAAAGACCGCCTGAGCGCGCGATTCAGCTACCAGCGTCCATCCATTTTCCAAGCCCCCATATTCGGTATCGCCGGCGGACCAGCACAGAGCAATTTTGAAGGGACCGGCCTTCAGAACACGTATAGCGTCGGCCTCAATTACAATCGCTTTTTCTCGAATACTTTGGTTGCCGAGTTCCGCATTGGTGCAGGGTGGTACCACAATGAAGCTCACAACACTGATTTCGGCACGACCACTTCACAATCGCTTGGCATTCCCGGCGTCAATCTCGATCAGATAACAAGCGGAATCGTGGGCATTCAAATTAACGGCGGCACGTTTTCCAATCCGTTGATTGGCTTCTCGGGGAGTCTGCCTTGGATCCGGTCAGAAACGAACATTGACTTTGCCAATACCTGGACCAAGATTCTCGGCAATCATACGGTTAAGTTTGGCGTCGACCTTCGCCGGATTCGGGATGCTTTGCTCCAGGAGCAGACGTTCAGCCCACGCGGTCTTTATACTTTTAACGATGGTCAGACGGCACGTAACTGCACTGCTGGAGATGTGAGTCCTGGCTGCCCTGATCCTGCTCCTAACGGTGGCGCGTCGAAGACCAGTTTTACAAACAACTTCGCCAGCTTTTTGCTCGACGTGCCGGGTCAGGCGGGACGCGATCTAGCGACCTTCTTTCCCAACTATCGAGCCACGCAATTCTTTGCGTTCGTGCAAGACAAGTGGCTGGTCACACCCAAATTCTCGGCGGATATTGGAGGCCGCTGGGAGTTTTATCCACCCGCCACGCCCGTTGCGAAAGGAGGCTTTTCAAATTACAATCCCGGCGACAACACGCTCATCGTGAGCGGCTACGGCGGCATTCCGAATGACCTCGGGATCGCGACGCATTACAAATACTTCGCGCCTCGTATAGGACTGGCCTACCGCTTGAAGGAATCAACGGTATTTCGCGCTGGATTCGGGATCAGCTATACCCCGTTTCCCGACAACAGCTACGCGTACAATTTCCCGGTGCGTGCCAATAACGCCTTCAATCCAGCAGTTGCCAGCTTTGGTCCGGCAGTGCTTTCTGATGGGGTAACTCCGGCTACCTTCGAGCATGGTTTCCCCCCTCTCAGCCTCCCTGTGGTTCCGTCGAACGGCGTCATCACCAGTGTGACCAGCGCGGCGGCGGCCGCGGTGCTCAAATCTAACCTCTTTGTGGTCAATCCCAACTTCAAGAACCCATATGTGGAATCGTGGAATGCTGCGATCCAGCGGTCTCTGCCTTGGCGTTTCGTTCTCGATGTAGCGTACGTGGGCAATCACAGCGTCGACACCGTCGTTAATTACAACCTCAACGCGGCTACGGTAATTGGCCTTCCTTCCCAGAACGCAAATAATGGGCGTCCCGAGTTCCTTCCCTTCGGACGCACCGCGGCCACGAATCTCCTTTTTGCTGGATACTCGTCCAGCTACCACGCTTTGCAGGTGAAGTTTGACCGGCGGTTCACGGGCGGTTTTGCGACCACTACGGCCTACACATTCGGCAAAGGCATGGGCTTTCAAACCGGCGACGATGGCGGCCTTTCCTTCTATATCGATCAACGCCGCGATTATGCCCGGAACGACTTTGATCGCACGCAAACCTTTGTGCAGAGTGTGGTGTACGATCTGCCGTTTGGAAAGGGCAAAAGCTGGGTCTCTTCCGGAGTTGGCGCTGTAGTTCTGGGTGGCTGGCGCGTGTCCAGTTTTCTCACGCTGATGACGGGCCTTCCGCTTTATTTTACCGACAGTGGCACGTCGCTTCTGGCCCCGGACAACACCCAAACACCGGATTTGGTTGCTCCAGTGAAAATCCTCCACGGTATCGGCCCCAACAATCTCTGGTTCAGTGCGTCGAGCTTCGCTGCTCCAGCTCCCCGTACATTCGGCAACGTGGGGCGGAACTATCTCAGCGGGCCCGGCTTTTTCAATCTGGATGCTGCACTGTCTAAGTCAATCCGGTTTACGGAACGCTACAATCTGGATCTGCGGCTGGAAGCATTTGGCGCGACCAATACGCCGCAGTTCTTCTTCGCTAGCAATGGTGGCTCTGCGGCGGGGCTGACGCGGACTAATACCAGTAGCTTCGGGCACATCTCGAACGCCACTGGCGGTCGGCAACTTCAGCTCGGCGCAAAGTTCAACTTCTGACCGGGTTGCCGTCGACAAACCAAACGCGCCAGCTGGGCAGCTTGAGTCACGGCTGCTCTGGCCATTCAGTCAATTGTTCAGGAAAGTGAAACTATTTGCAGATCGAGGTCTATCCCTTTGATAGCATCGGGCTGGAGGAGCCTTTATGACGTTTTGCGTTTCACGTCGTGAGTTTCTTGGTGGTCTGGGGGTGATGACAGCCGCAACGGCCCTACCTGCGATCCCAGGCTATGCATCTTTGGTTCGGCCGCTCTACCCGCCGATGGACTTATCGTATTTCGACACGCCGATTGCGCCCGCCCCTGCCGACATTCTGTTTGGATATGCTTCCATAACCTGGGGCGGAAACGACCGCCAGGCGATCGAAGATATCGCGGCGCTGGGCTTCCACGGAATTCAACTGCGCTCCAATGTCATCAAGGAATTTGGCAGCGCGTCAGAATTGCGGGACCTGCTCGAAAAGCACCAACTGAAGATGGTTGCGCTCTCGAGCGGCGGCGTACGTATTGACCCCGCGCTCGAAGCCGAAGAAATTTCCAAGCACACCGCCAATGCAAAATTTGTGCACGATGTTGGGGGCCTCTATCTCCAAGTCACCGACGAACGTCCAAAGGACCGCGCCATCACGGCGGCGGACTATAAGCGGTTGGGACGGCTGATATCGGAAATCGGGAAACGCACCGCCGACCTGGGAATCTCCCTCGGATATCACAACCACATGGGTTCACTCGGAGAGCGTCCCGAAGAAGTGGATCAAATCCTGCAAGCTGCGGACCCGCGCTATGCCAAGTTGGAGTTGGACGTGGCGCACTACTTCCAGGGCGGCGGCGATCCGGCGAAGGCGATTGAGAAATACAGTGACCGTTTGCTTTTCCTCCATATAAAGGATGTCGAACCGTTATCCGATACCGCAGATGCGAAGCGCCCCTATCGTTTTGTCGAACTTGGTCGGGGGAAGGTGGATCTCCCGGCAGTATTCGCTGCTTTGCACAAAGTGAATTTCCGCGGCTGGGCCATCGTCGAGCTAGACGTCGTGCCCGACAAGACGCGTACGCCCAAAGAGGCGGGAGCAATCAGCAAGAAATATCTCGAAGAAAAGCTCGGGGTGACGGTATGAATTCGCCCTTCCGGATTGCCGTTATCAACGACGAAATCAGTCAGGACTTTGGCCGCGCCTGCGAAGTAGCTTCGAAGGAATTCGGCATGGAATGGATCGAGCTGCGCGGCATGTGGAACAAGAACCTGCTCAAGCTGGACGCAAAGGAAATCGAAGAAGCCCGGCGTATTCTGGAAAAGAACAAGCTGCGTGTGACCGACATCGCTAGCCCGCTTTTCAAAGTGGATTGGCCAGGCGCACCGAAGTCGAAGTACAGCCCCAAGCGCGATCAATTCAACGCTGACTTTACGTTTGAGCAGGAGGAAGAAGTGCTTGAACGAAGTATCGAGCTGGCGAAGGCGTTCCACACTGATCGCGTCCGATTCTTCGATTTCTGGCGGCTCGATGACCAGGCGCCGTATCGCGCGGCCATAAATGAAAAACTGCGGAACGCGTCTGAAACAGCCGCCAGGAAGAATGTCATTCTGGTTCTCGAAAATGAGGCTGCTTGCAATACCGCAACTGCGGCTGAAGCTGCCAAGGTCCTCCGTGCGGTACGATCTTCTAACCTAATGCTCAATTGGGATCCGGGAAACGCAGCGGAGCATGATGAAAAGCCTTATCCGGATGGTTACGATCTTTTGCCGAAGGATCGCATTGGCCACTGCCATTGCAAGGATGCGGTAAGAAAACCGGACGGCGGTGGCTACCAATGGGCGGCGATGGGCCGCGGTATCATCGATTGGGTCGGGCAGTTTAGAGCACTGAAGCGCGACGGCTATCATTTCGCCGTAAGTCTCGAGACCCACTGGCGCGGCGCGGACACACCGGAGGAATCGACGCGACAGAGTTGGGCAGGGATGAAAAAAGCGCTGCAAGACGCTGGAGTGCTTTAGTCCCCTGCCTACCGGGGCGAGGCAGACGGACAGTGAGGCGCGTATTTCGTTCGAGATTCAAGAATTGGGAAATGGTTTTTCGCGCACGTTCATGTTGATGACACATACGGACAGGCGGGTATTCCTTCAGCGCTTAGCAGTGATGGTGGCTGCGCTACCAGCGGCCTTGCGCGTTGCGGGCGGGCGCTTGCCGATCGGTTTTTCGACGCTCGGTTGCCCGTCCTGGGACTGGCTCAAGATTCTCGACTTCGCCCAGCAGAACGGTTTTGCCGCTGTGGAGCTTCGCGGACTGCAGGGAACGATGGACCTGCCTTCGCGGCCCGAATTTGGGGCGCCGCGCCTTGAACAGTCCAAGAAGGAGATCGCTGACCGAGGCTTGCAAATTTCCTGCGTGAGCAGTTCGGCCAACTTGCACAGTGCCGGCCAGCAGCACGCAGAGCAGCTTGCCGATGCGCGGCGGTTCATTGACCTCGCCTCGCAAGTCGGCGCGCCCTATGTGCGCGTTTTCGGCAACAACCTGATCGGACCACGTGCCCCGGCGCTCGAGCACATTGCCGCTTCACTGCGCGAACTTGGGAACTATGCGGGCCCCAAGAACGTCACTGTCTTACTCGAATCGCACGGAGACTTCACGGATGCTCCAACGCTTCGCGAAATACTTGAAACGGCTGGCTCGTCGCACGTCGGATTGCTATGGGATGCGCACAACACTTACGTCGATGGCAAGGAAGACCCGGCGGTTACCGTCAGTCAACTTGGGAGATACATTCGGCATACCCATCTGAAGGACTCGCGCATGGAAGGTGGCGAGGATCATTACGTCCTCACCGGGCGCGGCGGGGTGCCCGTGAAGCGCCAGGTGGAACTGCTAGTCGAGGCCGGATATGCGGGCTACTATTCTTTCGAATGGGAAAAAGCCTGGCATCCCGAGCTCGAAGAGCCTGATGTAGCGATTGCGGATTTTGCCCGGGTAGTGAAACAGTATCTTCAAGCCGCGACCGCGAAGCAGAAGCCTTCTTGACTGTCTTTCGAAATTGATCCTCAGAGGGAGACGACATGGCAAACAACTCTCGACGTGAATTCATAAGACAGGCGGCGATTAGCGCGGCAGTTCTGGCGGCCTATCCACCCTCGCGGTTGCTCGGCGCAAATGACCGCGTGCGCGTAGGGATGATCGGTGTGGGTGGACGCGGACAAGAATTGCTCAAACAGGTGCTCGGGGTTCCGAGCGCCCAACTCGTGGCCATCGCCGACGTTTACACGCGAAGCCGTGACGAAGCCAAGCAGATGGCGCCCGGCATTCAGACCCTTGACGATCACCGGCGGCTGCTCGACATGAAAGACATCGACGCGGTCATCGTAGCGAGCCCGCTGCACATCCATGCGCGGCATTTTCTGGATACGCTTGCAGCCGGCAAGGACCTCTATTCCGAGAAAACAATGACTTGGTCCATTCCGGAGGCGGAGGAATGCCTGGCGGCAGCGAGGAAATCCGACCGCGTGGTGCAAATCGGCTTGCAACATGAAAGTTCCGGCTCACTCGCCGACGTGCGGAAGTGGATCAAGGACGGAATTGTTGGAAAAGTTACCCAAGTGGAGTCCTGGATGAGCCGCAACACTCCGCACGGCAAAGGTCAGTGGGTGCGCAAGGTACCCCCGGACTGCACCGCGCAAAACATTAATTGGAAAGCTTTCCTGAACGGGCGCCCCGATCGCGAATTTGATCCCTTCAAGTTTATCAACTGGCGGTTGTACTGGGAGTTTTCAGGCGGAAATGTGACGGAAAACATGGTCCATCAAATCGCTTGGATCATGACCGCTCTGGATCTTCCCGAGCCTAGCGCAGCGTATATGTCAGGGGGGGTGTTTTCGGAGAAAGACGGTCGCCAGGTGCCGGACACGATCGTGGCAACGCTCGAATATCCCGCAGAAACAGTTGTCACGTGGCAGTCCACTTTCAGCAACAGTCATTACGGCTTGGGCGAGCGCCTGCTCGGGAGTGACGGCACCATCGAACATATATCCGGAGCAACCGACATGGTGACCGGAAAGTCTGCAGAGGGCACTCGTTATTATCCTGAGAAGGCCAACCGGCATGATGGGACGGCACTCATTGGAGAAACTCCGAATCAGAACCATATGGCCAATTGGATCGATTGCGTGCGAACCCGCAAGACCCCCAATGCGTCCGTTGAGATTGGCCATCGCTCGGCGATCGCAGCCCACATGGCGAACATCTCGTATCGCCGCAAGCAGCGCGTCACGCTGGAAATGGCGAGATCGCTTCAGCCAGAGTTTTGAGGCCGTGATCTGCCCCAGCTGTGTATCGTAGATGAGGAAGTGAGCGAATCATTCGCTTCCAATGAAATTGCGGCATCGTGGCGCGAAGTGATTGTGAGTGTCGCGTAGTCGCGGATTGTTTGACTAGTCGCACCTTCGAAGACATCGAGCCGCTGACCGATAGCGACCCGCATTTCTGCGGGAAAAAACCTGTCGGTGAAACGATTTTCACCCCTGAATACGTCTAATACCTGACCTGAATCCCTAGTTTGGGTGGCACGGGAATCGGTGCAAGCAGTCGTCATCAGGACTAGAGTAGACAAATAGCGGGGTGAGGCATCGAGATGGTGTTTTGGAACAGGCCTGTTCGTGAATCAGCATTGTTGATCGCAGCGATTTGCCTGAGTTTCAGCGCGGGAAGTGGCGCAGATTCTCAGTCTCCCCAGGCCCAAGCGGGGCAGCAGTCCTCGCAAACTCCCGCCGCGGCGAGGCCCGTCGGAACAATTAAGTCGATCTCGGGCAATGCCATAACTTTGACGACGGATGCGGGAAGCGACGTGACCGTTCAAGTCCAAGACGCCACGAAACTCGTTCGAATTGCGCCCGGGCAAAAGGACCTGAAGGAGGCCACGCCTATCAAGCTGGCGGACGTTCAACCCGGCGACCGCATTCTTGTGCGCGGCAAGCTTGCCGAGGATGGAAAATCCGTTGTGGCCGCGTCGATTATCGCCATGAAGAAAGCGGACATCGCTGAAAAACAATCGCGCGACCGCGAAGAATGGCAAAAACACGGCTTCGGAGGACTGGTAAATGGCGTCAATGCGGCCAGCAACACGATCAGCGTTGCCTTGCCTTCTGCCGGCGAAAAAAAGAGCGTTGCCGTTCATCTTTCCAAGGACACCATCCTGCGCCGGTATGCTTCGGATTCTGTGAAGTTTGATGACGCGAAGCCCGCTCCACTCGATCAGATCAAGCCGGGCGACCAGCTTCGCGCTCGCGGCACTCGCAGCGCCGATGGCAGCGAACTCGCTGCCGATGAAATCGTCTCCGGCACGTTTCGAAATCTCGCCGGCACGATTTCCGCGCTTGACGCATCCGCGGGCACCATCACTGTCCAGGATCTGGTTTCGAAGAAATCCATCACTGTGAGGATCACGGCGGAGTCGCAATTGCGAAAACTTCCTGCGCCAATGGCGCAGCGGATCGCCATGCGTCTGAAAGGAACTTCAACCGAAGGACAGTCGTCCGCGCCCACTCCGAGTGGCGCTGGCTCAACTGCGAATGCGGGGCAAACCCCTAAACCCAGTGGTCCGCCATCCGGCGGCTCGGAGTCTGGCGGGTCCGGCGGAATGGGAAGGCCCGGCGGCGGGGGCACTGCTGATCTGCAACAGATGATTAACCGTATGCTCGCCGCCACACTGGCGGACTTGCAGAAGGGCGATGCCGTCATGGTTGTGGCTACCGAGGGCGAGGCGAACGGCGTCTCCACTGTGATCACCATGCTTGGTGGAGTTGAGCCCATTCTGGAGGCTTCCCCTAAAAGCAATTCGTCCACAATTCTTTCGCCATGGAGCCTCAACAACGGAGGCGGCGGGGAAGCGGCCACACCGTAATGCAGGGTAGTCTTAAACCGGCAGTCTTAAATAAAGATATTTGCTCAGGAGATCTGATGAGTTTTCGGCCCGTTCGAGTTGTTCTTTTGAGTTTGGTTTTTCTTATGTCGATTTCTCCGATTGCCGGGAATTTGGATGCGCAGACTCCTGCTGGCGCACTGAATGGCGTCGTCACGGACCCCTCCGGCGGAGTGATCGCAAAAGCGGCCGTCCGTCTGACCAACGCAAGCGGAGCGTCACTGGACACCACCACCAATCGGGACGGCTTCTACGAATTCAAAGGACTGGTTCCGGGCACATACGCTGTGAAGGCCGTCGCGAAGGGCTTCGCCATTTTCACGCAGGAAGATGTCCGGATCCTCGCCGGGCAGACACAACGCTTGAACGTTGGCCTGCTCATCCAGATGGAGGAGCAAAAAGTGGAGGTTTCGGATTCCTCCACGAGGGTCGATATTGCTCCTTCGAACAACGCCGGAATGGTGGTCATGCAAGGCAAGGACCTCGAAGCGCTTTCGGATGATCCCGACGAGCTGCAATCCGAACTTCAAACACTCGCTGGCCCCTCTGCAGGCCCTAACGGCGGCCAGATTTACATCGATGGTTTTACAGGCGGCACGCTCCCGCCTAAGGCCTCCATTCGCGAAATACGCATCAATCAGAATCCGTTTTCCGCCGAATACGATAGGTTGGGTTATGGCCGGATCGAAATCCTCACCAAACCAGGCACGGATCAGTTTCACGGTCAACTTTCCTTGACCGGAAACACTTCTGCGTTCAATTCACGCAACCCGTTCGAAATCATCCCGGCGGGAAGTCAGCCGCCTGGCTACAGCTCCAGACAATTCAGCGGCGAGATCGGCGGCCCGCTCGTTAGCAAGAAGGCCTCATTCTTCTTCAATCTCGAGCGCCGCGATATCAATGAGCTGTCCGTCGTCAGCGCCCAGATCGTTGATCCGACGACCTTCGCCATCGTTCCATTCAGTGACGCGGTCAACAATCCACGCACACGCACGAACCTCAGTCCAAGAATCGACTATCAAGTCAGCGCCAGCAACACCCTCACCGTGCGCTATCAGTTCGAACGCGAAAATGAAACCAACAACGGCATTGGTCAATTCAATCTCCCGTCGCTCGCCTTCAATCAACTCAATACCGAACACCAATTCCAGCTCAGCGACACCCAGATTGTGAATGCCAAGACAATCAATGAAACTCGTTTCAGGTTCGTCCGCGAGACTAGCGGCCAAACGCCGCAAGACACGACTCCGACCATTTCCGTGCAAGCGGGCTTTGTCGACGGCGGCAACAGCAGTGGGCTTAGCAACGACATTCTTGATCGATACGAGGTGCAAAACTACACCTCGATGTCGCTTGGCAAACACTTCCTGAAGTTCGGCGCCAGGCTGCGTGTCAATCACGATTCGAACGAGTCGAGGTCCAACTTCAACGGCAGATTCAATTTCAGCGGCATTCAGGCGTATCAAACAACCGTGCAAGGTCTTAGGCAAGGAATGTCGATGGCGCAAATTATCGCTGGGGGTGGGGGTGCGAGTCAGTACTCGATCACCATCGGTAGCGCCCTTGCCGGTGTGACTTATTTTGATTCCGGCCTATACGCTCAGGACGATTGGCGCATCAAACCAAATATCACCCTCAACTACGGACTGCGCTACGAAAGTCAAAACAACATCGGTGACCATGCCGATTTTGCGCCGCGTCTCGGCCTCGCCTGGGGCATTGATGGAAGTGGAAAGAAGTCTCCCAAGACTGTGCTGCGCGCGGGTTTTGGCATCTTTTACGACCGCTTCTCCTACGACCTCGTGTTGCAGCAAGAGCGTCTGAACAACATCACGCAGATGCAATTCGACGTCGCTAACCCGCAATTTTATTTGAAAGATACTCCGGCCCTCCCGGCTCTCAAGCTGATGAGCACCGCCGCACCGACTCTTTATCAACCGAATCCGAATCTCCGCACGCCTTATACGATGCAAACTGGCGTGACCCTCGAGCGCCAGCTCACGAAGGTCGTCAATCTCTCGGTCACCTATTTGACATCCCGCGGTGTGCACCAGTTTTTTACCGAGAATATCAACGCGCCGATTTGCACGACCATTCCTTGCGATCCTGCGACCGCGCCACATCCGCTGGGCAACACCGAAAACGTTTACCAATATCAGTCAGAAAGCGTCTTCAAGCAGAACCAGCTGATCATCAACAGCAGCGTCCGCATGGGCACGAAGCTTTCCCTCTTCGGGTATTACACGCTGAACTACGCCAATAGCGATGCTTCCGGAGCAGGCAGTTTTCCTTCAACGGGCAGCGACATCAGTCTAGACTACGGCCGTGCACCGTTTGATATTCGCCACCGCGTATTTTTCGGTGGCACGATGGGCTTGCCCTACAACTTCCGGTTGAGTCCATTTCTGATCGCCAGCTCAGGAATCCCTTTCAATATCACCACAGGGAAGGATCTGAATGGCGATTCGGTCTTCAACGATCGTCCGGGGTTCGCCAACAGCCAGTCCAATCCGCAAAACGTGGTCACTAACAAATACGGGTCGTTTGATCTCGTTCCCCAGATGGGCGAAACCATCGTTCCTATTGATTCCTTGACCAGCGCAGGCCGCTTTTCTCTCAATCTCCGCCTGAGCAAGACTTTCGGCTTTGGCAAAAAAGCGGAAGCAGCAAACGCGGGCGCCGGGGGGGCTGGTGCGGGCGGCACATTTGGTCGCGGCCCAGGTGGCCCGGGCGACCGAGGTCCGCGTGGTGGCGGCGGTTTCGGCGGCCGCGGCATGGATGGCGGCGGTGCGAACAATAATCGCTACAATTTGACGCTCAGCGTTAACGCGCGAAACGTTTTCAATAACGTCAATCTCGCCACTCCCATCGGCAACTTGAGTTCGCCGCTCTTCGGCCAAGCCAACGGGCTTGCCGGCGGACCGTATTCTTCTTCGACGGCCAATCGCCGCATCGATTTGCAGGTATCCTTCAATTTCTAATTCCGCTAAAATCCCGGCCTGAGGCCGGGATGAAAAAGCGGAAGAAGATTTTAGACAAAGCAACAGAAGCGCGGCGAGCGGCGCGGAATTCCGGAATTGCACCGGCCGTTACCCGCGTCATTCCTGACAAACGGAAGCGGCCGGCGAAGCACAAGAAACAATCGCTCGAAACCGAACTCGAATGAATTCCATCCGCGTTTTTGCAGCAAATACATCGTAATTGCATTTCCTTCTTTCGGAAAGCGGGAGCACGTTCGCTACGCTGAGTACGAGATAGGCTCCTTACTTCAAAATTCTTCAGGCCCGACCGGGCCTAATTTTTCGAGCTTCATCCCGGTTTGTTGGCAGGGACTACCTCGTCGGGGCGGAATAGCGGCGCCAGAGATATCTTTTTGCGCTCGGCAAGATGCGCGGCAATCGTTTCCAAGTCTTTCTTGTCAAAGCCCATGCTGCTGACCTTGGCCGTGCCGCCGGTATCGATGAGAAAAATCGTGGGCACGTTGCTCAAGCCGTAGGCGTTGGAGACCAGGTAGCCGTTTTCGTCGTCGATCAGGATCGGAAACGTTATTCCGCATTCTTTCCCAAATTTCGTTGTTGATTGCGCGTCGTCCTGGGAAATACCGAGAAACGTTACGCCGTCGCCGGCATAACGTTTGTAGAGGCGTTCGAGGAAGGGAAATGTGAATTGGCACACGGGGCAGGAGCTTTTGAAGAAGGCGGCTACGACGGGGCCGCGCTCCAGCAGGGTGTTGAGCGAGTATTCCTTGTTGTCGAGGGCTTTCAGAGAAAATCCCGGAGCGATGTTTCCGGCAACGATGTGCGTCATGTGGTCCTGTTTTCCCATCCAGCGTGAAAGCCGCCGCAGAATTCCCATCGGCAAAGTGTATCGTAGGACGGGGTTGAGAGTCGAAAGTTGAAAGTCGAAAGGGAAGGGTGGGGAGATACCACGCGACGATTTGAGCATGCGTTTCTCAAGGCAAGGAGCAAGCGCCTACCCGGTAGCGTACGGGCTTCGGTGCGAATCGTCGCACCGAAGCGGTCGATGAGGAATCCCTTACCATCGACAAGGTATCCCACCGGCGAACGCCCTCGCGGCGGCGATGGCTTCGGGGTAGCGGTTTTCCTGAAATACATGATCGAGAGCATGTCCTGCGCTGGAGCCAGGTGTGGCTCACGTGTGGTTAGTTGCTGCAATCTGGTGAGGCTTCATCGTTGTTTCCGCCAGCGATGAGTTGTTGGATGGAGGCAAGCTCGCTGACGCCGGCGCGGAGCCGTTTGGTGGCGACGGCGGAAGCGAACAGCACAATCGCGGAGAAAGCGAGGACGAGGGAGAGGCGGGTGCGGCGCGAGGATTCGGATGCCGACGCGGAGGGGAGGAGCGCGCCGACGGCGAGTCCCATGACAAGCCCTCCGATGTGGGCGGCGTTGCTTATGCCGGGGATGGCCGCTCCGAATACCAAATTGTAAGCGATAAAAGTGCCGAGGCTGCCGAGCATTTTGCTGTTGATTTGGAGATGTGCGGGCGTCTTCTTCAAATAGACGAAAGAAACGAGCACGCCTGCGAGTCCGAAGATGGCGCCCGAGGCGCCAGCCCCGGCAGCGAGCGGATGCCAATAAACGCTGGCGATGCTCCCGAAGATGCCGCTGACGAGGTAGACGAGAAGATAGGAGAAGCGGCCGAGGAGGCGCTCGGCCGCGCGGCCAAGATTCCAGAGGCACCACATGTTGAGGCCGAGGTGAATCAGGCCGAAGTGCACGAACATGCTGGTGACGAGGCGCCACCACTGGCCGTTGAGCGTGAGCGGGCCAAAATCTGCGCCGAAAGAGATGGCTTGTTGCGGAGTGGGATCGAAGGCGGAGACTCCGCGGAGCACCATGATGGCAAACACCAACACGCTCGCAGCGATGAGTGCGACGGTCACGGGGAATGAACCGGGCGAGAGTGTGTCCCGGGGCGGGGGCAGCGAGGCCCGAGTGGATTGCACGAGTTGCTGGGCGCAGACGGGGCAATGGAGGGATGAGGACGAATCGCCGAAGTCGCGTTCGAATTCCTTGCCGCAGGTGGCACAGCGCTGGAGGGGCATGAGAGGGAAATGGTAACAGGTTTTTTTGGGAAGGGAAAAAGGCAGGGGAGGGAAGCCGAGAGTTGAGAGTTAAAGGTTGAAAGATAAGAGTTAAATTCAAGAAAAGGACTTAACACAGAGGGCACAGAGAACACAGAGTTCACGGAGAAATCGAAGAGAGAAATGGCCGGATCGGCAAGCGGAGAGAGATCAGTGGATTTGTTTGGTTTTGCGGGACATGTAGTCCATGAGGAGATATTGGCCGAGGGTGTAGGGAGTGGTGAAGTAGGCTTTGCCGCGGCACATTTCGGTGATCTTCTGGACGAAGTGGACGAGGGAATAGTCGCTGGCCAGCATAAAGGTGTTGATCATGATGCCGGCGCGCTTGCACTTGTTTACTTCTTCGAGAGTTTGGCCGACGACGAAGGGATCGAGACCGAAGGCGTTTTTGTAGATGCGGCCGTCTTCGAGTGTGAGGGCCGAAGGTTTGCCGTCGGTGATCATGACGATTTGGCGCATGTCTTTTTTTTGGCGGAGGAGGATGCGTTGGGCCAGACGAAGGCCTTCGCGGGTGTTGGTGTAATACGGGCCGACCTGGACGCGGGCCAGTTCGCTGAGGGGGACTTCTTCTGCGGAGTCATGGAAGAGGACGAGGCTCAGCGTATCGCCGGGATATTGCGTGCGAATGAGATGCGAGAGCGCCATGGCGACACGCTTGGCGGGCGTAAAGCGATCTTCGCCGTAGAGAATCATGCTGTGGCTGCAATCAAGAAGGACCACGGTGGCGCAGGAACTTTGGTACTCGCACTGGTGGACCATGAGATCGGAGTAAGTCATCTCGATGGGGACCTTGGCGCCTTCGCGGCGGACGGCGTTGAAAAGCGTTTCGCTGATGTCCATGTTGAGGGTGTCGCCGAATTCGTAGTGGCGTGAGGCGCCGCCGGATTCGACGCCGGTGGAGAGGTCGCGGGTGTCGTGACGGCCGAAGCTGCTGCGACCGAGAGAGCCGAGCAGATCCTGAAGGGTCTTGAAACCGAGAAAATCGATGGTCTTGTCGGTGATTTCGAAGCGGGCTTCGGTCTGGCGGTCTTGCGGATCGCCGAGTTGGCCGCGGGCGGAAGTTTGCGGCGGCGGCGTGACTTGCGGAGGCTGCTGGGGATTGATGAAGCCTTCGTTGGCGAGGCGTTCGGTGAGTTTATCGAGGAGATCGTTGACGGCCTGGCTGTTCAAGGCGCCGGGATCGCGGAGCATTTTGCGGAGTTCGTCGCTCATGGCGTCTTCGGGAAGCAGGTCGCCTTCTTGGAGGGCGCGAAGGATGGCTTCGCGCAGAGCTTCCATGGAGCGCTCGGGATCCATCTGAGAGACGCCGTAGTATTGCGACTCGAAACCGCTTTGGAGAAAGAAATCGCCGAGGCGCTTGATGAGTTCTTCGAGGTCGATGGCGTCGGCGGGTTCGCCGACGTATTTGCCGTAGCGGATGAATTTCATGGGGTGGGCCTTAAGAAGTTGAAAGTCGAAAGTTGAAAGTCGAAAGTTAAGAGAGAAAGCGCCGTGATCGCAAGGCGCACGTTGCGTGCGCAAGAAGCGGCCCGCCTCAGAAGGCGGGCCCTACAAACAGCGGCGGAATTGTGCACTGTGGGCATCAGTTGAATTGGCGGCGCGGTGGGCGGCCGGGAGTTTCGCGTTCGCGCTGATCGGGTTGTTTGGGCTTTTCGGCGTAATAGCCGCGCTCTTCGCTGCGGCCGATGCGCCGATGGGCCCACAAACCTTCAAGGATCATTTCGGCGGCGGCCGCGGCGGCGCCGGAGTCTCTGCGATCCTGAACGCCGAGTTTGCCGATGTGCTCCATCAGGCCTTGAATTTTCGCTAGCTGATGATGGCGCTCGCTGGTGGTTGCCAGATCCGGAAGCTTTAGTTCGCCGCCCAGTTCGAACCATTGGATGACGGGCTGAAAGTTGATATCGGTGAAATGCTTACTGAAGACGCGGCCGACGGCGGTGCGAATGAGTTCGCGGGCGATGGTGTCCGCGCCCTTGAGTTCGCCTTCGTATTCGAGTTCCATTTTGCCGGTGATGGCGGGCAGGGCGGCGTAAACATCGGCGACACGGGCTACGACTGACTTTTCGCCGTTGCGAGCGGCGCGCTGCTCGGCGCTGCTGACAAGGCTTTCAAGAGTAGTAATGGGGAGACGCTGGCTGACGCCGGAGCGGCGGTCGACGCGCTTGTCTTCACGAGCTTGAAAGGCAATTTCTTCCACGACCTGGCGTAAGTAGTGCGGGACGTCGATCTTCTTGCCGGAATCGCGGCCCACCCAGGCTTCCTGCGCCGTGATGGTCATTCCTTCTTCGAGGCTGACGGGATAATGGGTGCGAATCTCGGCGCCGATGCGGTCTTTCAGCGGCGTGATGATTTTTCCGCGCGCGGTGTAATCCTCGGGATTGGCGGTGAAAACGAGGAGAACATCGAGCGGGAGGCGCAGGGGATAGCCCTTAATCTGAATGTCGCCTTCTTGCATGATGTTGAATAGCCCGACCTGAATTTTTCCGGCGAGGTCGGGGAGCTCATTGATGGCAAAGATGCCGCGATTGGCGCGCGGGAGAAGGCCGTAGTGGATGGTGAGTTCGTCGGAGAGATCGCGTCCGCCGCGAGCGGCGCGAATGGGATCGACGTCGCCGATGATGTCGGCCATGGTGACGTCGGGTGTGGCGAGTTTTTCGACGAAGCGATTCTCGCGGGGCATCCAGGAGATGGGAGTATTGTCGCCGTCGGCGGCGATTTTTTCACGGCAAGCTCGGCAGATGGGTTTCAAGGGATCGTCGTTGATTTCGCAGCCAGCAACGACGGGCATCTCCTGATCCAATAGGTTGGTCAAGCCGCGTAGAATGCGGCTCTTGGCCTGGCCGCGCAGGCCGAGAAGAATGAAATTGTGGCGAGAGAGCAGGGCGTTGACGATTTGCGGGACGACGGTGTCTTCGTAGCCGTGGACGCCGGGGAAAAGCGTTTCGCCCTTTTCGATGGCACGAAGCAGATTGCGGCGGATTTCATCCTTGACGGAGGGGGATGCGCCGCGGGGATCAAAATCGGGAATGCGCTTTAGGTCGCCCAGGGTGCGCGGTCTGGAATGTGCTGAAGATTGCATCGATGTGCTTGACGTCATTTCGGTCCCGTTCCGCAGTCCCCGCCTGGGCCGGGGACCGCACCACACCAAACTAATTCAGACCATGTCCGTTACCACCAGCGCGTTGGCGCATGGCCCCTGACTTCTGTAGATGCGGGGCCCACTCACGGAGGTACGCTACCAGGCGCTCCTGGCGGTCCGCCTCCGACCGAAGCTCCAGGATTTGCTGCTTCCACAATAAATCCATCGGCAGCGTGGCGGCAACGAGATAAGAGAGTTCCTCAGGTGAGGCGGCTTGGAGATTCTTTGGATAGTCGTCGAAGATCAGGGTGTGGCAGGCTTCGAAGAGTTCGACGAGTTCGCGCTGGACGCGCGGATTGGCGGAAGTCTCCCGGTCCTCCAGGTAATCGACGTGGCCTTCCAGAAGCGGGTCTTCGGTGACGACTTCCACCACACGAAAGGGAGCGCGGCCGGCAGTGAGAATGTCCATGCGGCCATCTTCGTAGCGTTTTACGACGTCGACAATTTCGGCGGTGCAGCCGACTCGCGCGACACCCTTCGGAAGAGAAAGAAGCATGCCGAATTCCGACTTTTCTTCGAGACAGTTTTTCACCATTTCGCGGTAACGCGGCTCGAAAATATGCAGGGGAAGGTCTGCGCCGGGAAGAAGGACGACGTTCAGAGGAAACAGAGGAATTCGTTCAGGCCGCATGGGTCGCAGGAAACATGATACCAGAGGAACGATTGGTGACTCGTGACTGGTTTCCAGCGACCGCCGCTCAATTCCTAGTTGTCGAAGCGAGTGCCGTTGCCGAATAGAAAGGGGGGGGCACGCTTAAACCGCAAGTTATTTCTCTTCGTTGACTTGCCGCGTTGCAGCAACCTAAGATGAGCGCCTGGTGGCGGACTCCTCATCGCTCACCGGCCAAATCATTTCCGACAACCGAATTGTCGCGAAACTCGGCGGCCGCATGGTGTTATTTATAAGGGTGTAACTGTCTTTTGCGTATTACGTAATTTAAGAGGAGGCAATATGAATCGAGGACGGACGCTAAAGATTGTGTTGGTGTTGGTGGGATTGCTTTTTTCGGCTGGCGTTTATCCCGTGACGGATTCTTTATGGCACGCGAACCAGTCGATGTATGCCGAGGTTATGATGCTTAGCCTCTATGTTGCGCTCGGCATTTTCCTGCTGATAGCAGTGCGCAACCCTTCGGCAAATCGCAGCCTGATCGCCTTCACCGCATGGTCGAGTTTCGCTCACGCCGCTGTTATGGCGGTGATGGCATTCCAGAAGGCGCAGGAACGCGGAGAACTGCTGATCGCCGTGGCTGTGCTTGGCATCATCGGTGTAGCCCTGATCGTGCTGGCTCCGGCAAAGCAGCCAGACGAGCGGGCATCCGCAGCCGGTGTGTAGGCTCACACTCTCGGAAAACGCCGAGCCCCACAGTCCCTTCCTACAGCAATTCACCCTGCTAAGTTGACTGGTAAGCTATTCAGGAGAGTTCGGTCAGGAGGGCTTCCATTTCGGAGCTGGCGTGTTGATCACCTTTTTTCGCGGCGGCGGCGATGCCAGTTGAGAGGATCTGCTTGGCTTCGTTCGTGCGGGATTCGCGGGCGAGGAGTTGGGCGTACATGAGATAAGCGGGGATGTAATCGGCATTGCGTTCGAGGAGCGCTCGAAAGTGGGCGGCGGCTGCGGCGGGGTCTCCACTGTTCATACACTCCATAGCGAGCCCGTAAAGAGAGAAAGCGTCATCGGGCTTCTTGGCAACGAACTCTTCCAGCATCTGGCGGCGGGTTTTCTTTTGTTCCGTCATGGTGGCGTCTCGTATTATACGGGTGGCGCCGGCGGCATCCAACTACGCGCAGGGGCAAGGGGTTCGAATGAAGCGGAAAACCGGAAGCGAGCAAGGACCTGAAACGCAGCTGCGGGGGAAACCGGTCAGCGCGTCACGGTCAGAGATGACGGAAATCGTACTGCCGGCGCAGACGAATCCACTGGGAAAGCTTCTTGGCGGACAGGTGATGCACCTTGTTGATATGGCCGCTGCTTTGGCGGCGCACCGGCATTCGAACAGCTATGTGGTCACGGCGTCGGTGGACTACATCGATTTCCGCAATGCGGTGAATCTTGGTGAAATTGTGAACTTGAAATCGCAGGTCAATCGAGTGTTCCGCACCTCGATGGAGGTGGGCGTCGAGGTCTATTCAGAGAATGCGATGACCGGAGAGCGGAAGCATACGACGACGGCGTATGTGACGTTTGTGGCGGTTGACGAGCACACCCGGATGCCCAAGCCGGTGCCGCCACTGATCCTGAAAACAGCAGGGGAGCGACGGCGATACCGGGAAGCAGCGGAGCGGCGGAAGACGCGCTTGGCGCTGAGATACGGTGCGGACGCGAGAAGAGGGGAATAGAGGTTTGGAGAGCGATGCTCTCAATGAGTTCGGTGGTAAGCGAAAGGCCGGGAAACTGAGTTCACATCGGTGTCGGTTGCCAAGCAGGGGCGCAGCATGCTGCGCCCCTGCGGGTGGCCAAACATTTATTAGGGGCGGCGCTCGCGTACTTGTTCGGCAACGGCCAAGGCCTGATCGACGCAGGATCCAACGGCAGGCCCTCGCAGATAATTACCGGTCAACAAGAGGCCCGGGAAGCGCGAGCAAACCTTTGCGACCGCCGCCAAGCGGTCGGCGTGACCGAGGTTGTACTGCGGCAGGGCGCGCGGCCAAAGGGTGACATTTGAAAAGATAGGCGCGCTCTCGATGAAGAGCAGAGGCGAGATTTCACGGTGGACGAGGCTAGCGAGTTCTTGAGGCTCCAACGTCGCAGCTGCTGAATCGGTTGCGCCTCCCACAAAACTCGTTAGAAGCGCATTTCCTGCCGGCGCCCGGCCGGGGAAAAGCGACGAGTTCCAGACTGAACCGAGGACGCGGAGCCGGGCGGAGCGAGGCACAAGGAAGCCGAAGCCATCGAGAGAGCGCCCGACATCCTTTTTGCGATAACCCAGAGAGACTACGGCGACGGGAGCGTAGTCGATGGAACTCAGCAGTGTTTCGAATGACGAATCGAGCCGGGAGAGAAGCCTCCCAGTGACGTCAGTGGGAGTCGCTAGGATTAAAGATCTAGTGGAAACAGATTCGCCGCCGCCATGGCTTTCCAGGCGGACATCGAACGAACCGTCCTTTTGGCAAGAGATTCCTGTAACGCTTGTTTGGGTAAGCAGCGCCGTGCCGAGTTTATTCGCCAGCGCGCGCACAAGCGTTTCGCTGCCTTCGCGAAAGGATTGCAGGGTGGGACGCTCCCGAGGGCCTTTCTTGGATTTTGCGAGGCGAATCATGCCGCGAATGATGCTGCCTGCAGTCTTTTCGGCTTCGTAGAGTTGTGGGAACGCGCTTCGAACGCTGAGCCGCTCAGGATCGCCTGCGTAGATGCCGGAAACGAAAGGCCCCACGAGGCGATCGAGAAGCTGTGGTGAAAATTTTCTGCGGACGAAGGCAGCAACGGATTCGTCAGCATTGGGAGGAATACTTTTCCCGAGGATGTCACGGAAGAGGGCCCATTTCGTCGAGCCATCGATGAGGGAACTCATAAAAAACGCGGGAGGACTAAGGGGCACGGGCCGGAGCTCGCCGTCGATCAGTACGTATCGCGGTGCACGGGGCGGGGCATGAAGGACCTGGTCAGAAATTCCGAGGTCCGCGCAAAGCTGATGGATCTGGATGGTGCCGCTAAAGCTTTGGGGGCCGCGTTCCAGGAGGAAACCGTCGCGCGCTACGGAGCTGATGACACCGCCGGGACGGGGACAGGCCTCGACCAGTTGTGCCCCAATCCCAGCTTTACGCAGAGTGTAGGCGCAGACGAGGCCGGAGATGCCACCGCCGACCACCAGTGCTGGGACATGACGGGTCACGGAGATGTGAGCACCTTCGTGGGATCAGAGAGTTTTCGAAAAGAGCGGCTTGGCGATGAGCTGCTGTTTTTCGAGATACGGGTCGAAAACCATGGCCAGATTGCGGATGAAGATGCGGCCGAGCCAGGTGGCGCGAATTTCGCCGCGCTCGAGGAGCACGAGGCCATCCTGGCGGGATGGTTCAAGGCGGCGAAGCTCTTCGGCGAAATGCTGGTCAAAATCGATGCCGAATTCGCGTGAAATCTCGTCCTTGATCACGATGGTATGACACAGCAGGCGGCTGATGACGGTGCGGCGCAGACGATCCTCGTTCGAAAGCTGATAGCCGCGCATGGTAGCGAGGCCCCGTTCGGCCACGGCCTTTTCCCAGGAAGGAATATCGCGGTAATTTTGCGCATAGGCGTCTTGAATGCCGCTGATGGCGGTGATGCCCATGCCGTAGAGGTCGGCGCCCGCTTTGGTGGTGTAGCCCTGAAAATTGCGGTGAAGCGTGCGGTTTTGTTGCGAAACGGCCAGCTCGTCCCCAGGCTTCGCGAAGTGGTCCATGCCAATGTAGAGATAGCCGGCCTCGAGAAACTTGAGCAGGCCCACGCGGAAGATCTCAAATTTTTCCATGCCTTCAGGGAGATGCGCGGCGAAGGAGCCTTGCTGCTTCTTCAACCACGGCACGTGCGCGTAGCTGAATAGGGCAATGCGATCCGGGGCGAGTCCAAGAATCTGATCCACGGTGTGGGCAAAAGTGTCCGCCGTTTGGTAGGGAAGGCCGTAAATCAAATCGACGTTGATGCTATCAAAGCCGAGATCGCGCGCGGCGAAGAGCAGGTCGCGCGTCATTTCGTAGGGCTGGATGCGGTGCACCGCCTCTTGCACATCGGCATGGAAGTCCTGAATGCCCATGCTAAGACGGTTGAAGCCGAGCTTGCGCAGAGTCTCGAGATGCTCGCGGGAGGTCACACGGGGGTCGACCTCGATGCCAATTTCACTGTCGCGGTCGAAATGGAAATGCTCTTTCGTAAATGCGAACAGGTCCTCGATCTGTTCGGGCGTCAGGTACGTCGGTGTGCCCCCGCCCCAATGGAACTGGACCACGGGACGATTCTTCGAGACGCTGCGGCTAACGCGTTCCATCTCCCGCTTCAACACGTCAAGATAGGGTGGCGCGACACTCTTGTTCTTTTGGATGACGACGTTGCATGCGCAAAAGAGGCAGAGACTTTCACAGAAGGGAATGTGCATGTACAGCGAAACGGGCGTCCTGGCACGCTCGGCCTCTTCGTGCACCCTTTCGAGATCGGCCGGACCGAAAGCATCGTTCCAGACCGGCGCGGTGGGATAGCTGGTATAGCGCGGCCCCGGACGATTGTACTTGGCGAGAAATTCCTCGCCGACGTGGAGCTCACCGCTCATTTGTTGCAGGCTTGGATCTGCGAGTGTCATGCTTGGCGTCTCCTACCGCACCAGCGCAGCGGGTCTTGCGTGGTGAAGCAGCGCTCGTTGGCCCGTCTCGATAAATAGCTGGGCATTCTCGACCGGTGTATGTTGCAAAATGCCGTGGCCAAGGTTGAGGATGTGACCGTGGCCACCGAGGGAATTAACGGCGGCCAGAGTTACGTCGCGAATTTTCTCGTGAGGGCCAAACAAGACCGCCGGATCGACATTGCCTTGCAACGCGATTTTTGGACCCAGCGTCTTCCGAATCTCAGCCAGGTCCACGCGCCAATCGACGCTGAGGACATTCGCGCCGGAGCGCGCCACGGCTGGGAGCAGATGTTGAGACGCTTTTGTGTAATAAATCACGGGGATCGAGCCGCTGAGGCCCGCGATGATCTCCTGAACGACCGGGAGAGCGAAGTCCTGGTAGTCCTGCAGATTCAGTTCGCCGCACCAGGTATCGAACAACTGGACTGCCGTTGCCCCTGCCGCGATTTGCGCCTTCAGATAGGGAATCGTTGCCTGAGCGATGCGATGGAGCAGCTCGCGGAACGTTTTCGGCTCGTGGTAGAGGAAACTCTTTACCGTGGCGAATCCTTCCTTGGTCTTGCCTTCCACCATGTAGCAGGCAAGAGTCCACGGAGCACCCGCAAAACCCAAAACAGGAACCTCGGGACCGACGGATTTCACGATACGCCGGATGGCCTCGGGCAGGAAGCCCGTTTCCGTCTCCGGATCGAAGATCTTGAGCCGGGCGACATCCGCCTTGGAGCGCACTGGATTCGGCAAGTTTGGCCCGGCGTCGCCGAGTTCCAACTGCAGGCCCATGGCTTCGGCGGGGATCAGAATGTCCGAGAAAACGATCACCGCATCAACCCCAAGCCTGCGAAAGGGCTGGAGGGACACTTCGACCGCAAGTTGCGGCGTCTTGCAAACCTCAAGGAATGCGTGCTTTGCACGGATTTCGCGGTATTCAGGAAGATACCGGCCTGCCTGGCGCATCATCCAGACTGGAACTCGCGGAAGTGCTTCTCCGCGGCAGGCGCGAAGGAATAACTCTTTTCGGTTAATCGATGCCGTTTGTTGGGTCATATTTCATCTGACCCTTCAAGGATAGCAAATCCCAGCCGGTCTTGCTGATACGAGTACCAAGGCGGTATCGAATTGTGCTAGCGCCTGCAAGGGTGGGCTATACTCAAAAGGTTGAGGAATCAGGTGGGTTCTGCGGAGAAGGGCGGTTTTTAATTCGGTGCGGCAGATGAGCCGGGGGCTCAGGTACAAAGAATGAATCATTTATTCCCTATTTTGACTGGGCTTGCTTATCTCTTGAGTTTTGGCCTGTATGTTCGCTTCCTGGCTACGGGGAAGAAATTCACGGGTAGATTAGGCACGCTGTTCTTGGGGATGGGCCTGGTGGCGCACTATTTTGCGCTTTTGGAGAGGTCCCGCGGTTTGCACACGGTTCCGTACCATGACTTGTACGGATCCATGTCGCTCTTCGGCTGGCTTCTAGCACTGACGTATCTGGGCCTGGAGCTGTATCACCGGCAGCAATCTGTCGGGGCCTTCGTTATGCCCTTTATTTTGGCGTTCTTTCTCGCCGCGCATCTTGCGCCGGCCGACCGGCTTTCGCCGCCCGCGGCGCACGGGGCCACGTTTGCGTTTCACGTTACGTTGAGCATCCTCGCATATGCCGCATTCGCGCTCTCTTTTGTTCTCAGCCTGATTTTTCTGGGAGAGGAACGCCTGCTTCGAAACCACAAACTTGGCAACATGGTCTGGCGGTTGCCGCCGCTTGAATTGCTGGAGCGCATGAGCAAGTCGAGCGTTCTGGTGGGGCTGGTTTCCATTGCGATTGGAACAGCATTGGGATTCGTCTGGGTGGACCGGCTGAGCAGCGAATATTCGTTTTACGATCCGAAATACGTGGTCACGCTGCTCGTGCTCCTGCTGTATGTGCTTTACCTCCGTCTGGCGGGCACTGGGGCGTGGCGTGGGGCGCGGGCTTCAAGATTGTGCATTTTCAATTTCTTGATTGTGGTGCTGAGCTTTACGGTCGTAAATCTATATCTCTCGCATAGCCACCGCTACTTTTAGGAGCGATCGAACCTCGGTATGGAAATCGTTCTTGTCGGATTGAATCACCGCACCGCGCCCGTTGAGGTACGTGAGAGGGTGTCTTTCACGGCCGAGCAGGCCCGGCGGGCGGCTGAAGAACTGCGCGCGCGGGGGATTCTCGAAGAGACGCTGGTGCTCTCTACATGCAATCGCAGCGAGGTGTACGGCGTGCCGCCGGAATCCTCGCATGAGTGTGCCCCGGGACTTTCTACGTTTCTGAGCGAGTTCCATTCGGTGCGTCCGGATATACTCAGCGTGTCGCTCTATCACCACTACGATCACGAGGCCGTGAGGCATCTCTTTCGAGTTTCCGCGGGCCTCGATTCCATGCTGCTGGGCGAAGCGGAGATCCTGGGACAGGTGCGGGAAGCGTATCGTTTCGCGCACGAGCAAGGCGCGACAGGGCCCGTGCTGAATCGCCTCTTCCAGGGTGCACTGGAAGTCGGGAAGCGCGTGCGCACGGAAACAGAGCTTGGCACGCGGCCAATGTCCGTGGCTTCTGCCGGGGTGAAACTGGCAGAACGCATTTTTGGAAAACTGAACGAGCGGAAGGCGCTGGTACTGGGAGCGGGCACGATCAGCGAGCAAGTGGTCTCTCAACTCCGGGACCGTGGGATCGCGCAGCTCCAGGTGATGAACCGCTCGCGGGACCGCGCGGACGAGTTGGCCAAGCAGTTCGGCGGAAAGGTCGTCGGCTGGGGTGAGTGGGATACTGCTCTGCAATCGCCGGATGTGGTGGTGTCGTCGGTTAGCGCAGATGAACCAGTTCTGCGCCGCGAGATCGTCGAGCGAGCGATGACGGTGCGCGGAAATCGCGCGTTGTTCCTGATGGACCTGGGCGTGCCCCGGAATATAGACCCCAGCGTGGCGGAGCTCTACAACGTCTACGTTTACAACACGGATGACCTGAGCGAGATCGTGCAGCAGAATCGCAACGCTCGTGAAAGCGAGGTTCCCCGGGCTCAGGGCATCGTCGACGAGCATGTCACTAAATTCCTGTCCTGGCAGGCGAGCGTCGAGCTGGTCGGGCTTGTTGATGCACTGCGCGTGAAGATGCGGGAGGAACGTGCGTCATTTCTCCGGTCACGCATGGAGCCGATGAAGCATCTGACGGAGACGGATCGCGCGCACTTGGAAAAATTGATGGATGAGATGCTGGAGAAGCTGCTTCTGGGGCCGGCGGAACGCTTGCGAGGCGAGAAAGAACTCAGACGGAAGATTCAAAACGTCGAGGCATTGCGCGATCTGTTTCTTTCGAACCGGGAGAAGACGTGAGAATCCTGCGGATTGGCACGCGCGGCAGCATGCTTGCCAAATGGCAGGCGGAATCCGTTCGCAAGAAACTGTTTGCTGCCAGCGGAATGGAAGCGGAAATTGTCATCATCAAGACCAGCGGCGACAAGATGCAGCAAGCGCCGTTGACGCAGATTGGCGGCAAGGGAATTTTTATCAAAGAGCTGGAGGAGGCGTTGCTGGAGGAAACGATCGATCTTGCGGTGCACAGCGTGAAGGACGTGCCGACCGACATTCCCTCCCGGCTCATGTTTCCTGCGGTGTGCCGGCGTGATGATGTGCGTGATTGCCTGGTAGGCTCCACGCTTGCGAATCTGCGGCACGGAGCGCGTGTGGGAACGAGCAGTCTGCGGCGGCAAGCGCAGTTGAAACACCTCCGGCCGGACCTCGATCTCCGCGACCTGCGTGGAAATGTGGACACACGATTGAGAAAAGTGGAGAGCGGAGAATATGAAGCGGTGATGGTTGCCAAAGCGGGCCTGGATCGTCTCGGATTGAGCCAGCGGATTTCGGAGGTGCTCTCGCCGGAAGTCTGCATGCCGGCGGTGGGGCAAGGGGCTATCGCGGTGGAGTGCCGGTTGAAGGACACGGAAGCGGGAGACCTCTTGGCGCCATTGGACGACGCCGAAACTCGGACGGCGATCATTGCGGAGCGCGCACTCCTGGCGGTATTGCAGGGCGGGTGCCAGGTCCCGCTGGGCGCGTGGGCGCGCATCGAGCGCGGCGAACTATTGCTCGACGCGTGCGTTTGTTCCGTGGACGGAGTGCAATACGTGAAGCAGCGCGCCACCTCTCCGCCGGATCAGGCGGCGCAACTTGGAGAGCACATGGCGCGGGTGCTCATCGAGGCGGGCGCGCAGTCGATTCTGGAAGAAGTGAGCCGCCAGCGTGCCTGAAGCATCTCCAAGCGCCTTGGCCGGCAAGCGAATTGTGATAACACGTTCGGCGGCGCAGAGTGAAGCGCTGGCGAGGGTACTCGCCGAACGTGGAGCTATTCCTGTGGTGCTTCCGCTTGTGGCGTTTGCAGCCCCGGAAGATTTCGCACCGCTCGATGCGGCGATCGTGGAAATCCATCGGTTTGATTGGATCATTTTCACAAGCGCGCAAGCCGTTCGTGCGGTGGTGAAGCGCACCGAAGCGCTGAAGCGCAGCCTGATTCACGCAGGGAGCAAGCTGCGAATCGCTTCCGTCGGTCCTGTAACTGCCGCAACTGCTCGGCAAGCTGGACTTCCCGTAGACTATGTTGCGGAGACGCACACCGGTGCGGCGCTGGCGGAGGAATTGGGGCGCCGGCTTTGCGAGGCGAAAGTATTCTTGCCACGGAGCGATCGTGCAAATCCGGATTTGCCGCGGACGTTGAAGCGCCACGGCGCGCAGGTCACGGAAGTGATCGCCTACTGCACGCTTCGGCCAACCGATCTGGAGCAAAGAAATTTAGGACAGATAGCCAAGGGTACGGCGGACGCGGTTCTATTTTTTAGCCCATCGGCCGTCCAACATTTCGCTGAGCTGTTTGGGGGTGAGCAACTGCGCGCTCTACAAGATAAACTGGCGATTACGGCGGTTGGACCTGTCACCGCAAGCGCATTGCGCGAAGCGGGTGTCGGGCACACCGTGGTGGCAGGAGACACTACGGCAGCGGCGGTCGTCGAAGCGTTGGAAGAACATTTTGCGGGTACCGTGAAACAGGCGCCGGCAGGAGCAAAGAGAGCATGAGTTTTCCCACTCATCGACCGCGGCGCTTACGACGTAGCGAGGCGCTGCGCGGTCTCATTCGCGAGACGCGCCTTACCACGGCGGGTCTCATCTATCCGATGTTCGTGTGTCCGGGCACAAAGGTGCGCCAGGAAGTCAGTTCCATGCCCGGTGTCTATCAGCAGTCGGTCGATCAGATCGTGGAAGAAGCTCGTGAAGTTGAGTCGCTGGGGATTCCGGGGATAATTTTATTTGGATTGCCCGAGTCCAAGGACCCGCGTGGCGCCAGTTCGCTCAGCGCCCAGGGTGTGGTCCAGCGCGCGATTGAGGCGGTTCGCAAAGCGAAACTGAAGCTTCTTGTGATTACTGACGTCTGCCTCTGCGAATACACGGACCATGGCCATTGTGGCGTTGTGGAGAACGGTGAAGTGGCCAATGATACCACGGTGACGATTCTTGCCCAGCAGGCGCTCGCGCACGCGCGCGCCGGCGCCGACATCGTTGCCCCGTCAGACATGATGGACGGGCGTGTGGGGGCCATTCGTGAAACGCTGGATGAACACAGGTTCGAGAACATTGCCATTCTTGCTTATGCCGCGAAATACTGCTCTGGCTTCTATGGGCCTTTCCGGGAGGCGGCTCAATCCGCTCCCCAGTTTGGCGACCGGCGCAGCTATCAGATGGATCCTGCTAATGCGCGGGAAGCGTTGAAGGAAGTGGAACTCGATCTCGAAGAAGGCGCGGACATGGTGATGGTTAAGCCCGCGCTGGCGTTCCTGGATGTTATCCGGCGAGTCCGCGATGCCTTTGATGTTCCGGTCGGCGCTTACAACGTCAGCGGAGAGTACGCCATGGTCAAAGCGGCGGCGCAGAAGGGTTGGCTGGACGAAAAGCGAGTTGTCCTGGAAATCCTGACGTGCATCCAGCGCGCCGGAGCTGACATTATTCTTACCTACCATGCCAAGGATGTCGCACGCTGGCTGAAGGCGTGTTAATTTAATCGAGAAAACATGAGTACAGCGCAATCCCGAGTGAAGCGCGAACGCAAACGTTCGCGCGAGATTTTTGAGCGCGCCGAGAAGGTGCTGGTTGGCGGCGTGAACAGCCCCGTCCGGGCGTTCCGATCCGTCGGCGGAGAGCCGCTGATCATCGAGCGCGGCAACGGGCAACACCTCTACGACGCGGACGGAAACGAGCTGCTCGATTTTGTGTGCTCTTGGGGCGCGATGATCGTAGGACATGCGAATCCCGCCATCAGCGAGGCAATCGCCGACCAGGCGCGCCGCGGCACAAGTTTTGGTGTGACGACCGAGCTGGAGCTTGAGCTTGCCACGCTGATTACACGGGAGATTCCCTTCATTGAAAAGATTCGTTTTGTCTCCAGCGGCACAGAAGCAACGATGAGCGCTGTGCGGCTGGCGCGAGGAGTGACGAAGCGAGACTTTATCGTCAAATTCGAGGGCTGTTATCACGGACACGCGGACAGTTTCCTGTCGCAGGCCGGTTCTGGTCTCGCTACGCTCGGAATTGCCGAATGCCCGGGAGTGCCCGCTGCACTGGCTGCGTTGACATTGAACGTAGCCTATAACGATCTCCAAGCGGTCGAACGCGTATTTCTCCAGCACAAGGATAAGATCGCTGCCATCATTGTCGAGCCCATCGCCGCCAACATGGGAGTAGTTCCTCCGGAGACGGGTTTCTTGAAGGGATTGCATGAAATCACTAAGAAGAACGGCGCGCTCCTGATTGTCGATGAGGTGATCACAGGATTTCGCCTGCAGAATGGGTCCGTGCAGGAACTCCTAGGAGTCGAAGCAGATCTTACGACGCTCGGAAAAATCATCGGTGGCGGGGTTCCCGTGGCAGCTTATGGCGGGCGCGCCGAGTTGATGAATAATGTCGCGCCACTCGGCCCGGTGTATCAGGCGGGCACGCTCGCGGGGAACCCGCTGGCGATGAGGGCTGGTATTGCTGCTCTCAAACAGCTCACAAGGCCTGGGTTGTACGAGGAGATGACGCAACTGGCGCGGCGGCTGGTCTTTGGTCTCCGCGCGGAACTGGCAGATGCCGGAATTCCTGCGCAGATCAATGCCATCGGCTCGCTGTCGACGGTTTTCTTCGCACCGGGGCCGGTAAGAAATTACGTGGATGCCAAGCGCTCCGACACCAAGCGATACGCCAGGTTTTTCCGCGAAATGCTAGATCGGGGCATATTTTTGGCGCCGTCACAGTTCGAGGCTGCTTTTGTTTCTGCCGCCCACACCTCCCAGGATATTGACCGTACGCTGGCGGCGGCGCACGAATCGTTGCAGGTCATTTCTTCTGATTCTGCGGTTTGATCCTGGAGAAGGCGAGTAGAGGGATGAGCGAGGGTATCGAACTTCCCGAGAGTCATCACGGGTCCGAGGATCATCCGTTGGTCCTGCCCGTGTCGATTACGATCTCGATTATGGCGATATTAGTTGCCGGTGCGTCGTTGCTCGGTCACCGGGCGCACACGGAAGGGTTGCGCCTTGAAACTCAGGCCGCCAGCCGCTGGACACAGTACCAGGCGAAGAGCGTCCGCCTCCACGAAGCCCAGGGATTCTCCGACGTGGTTAAGCTGGTGGCACGACTCAACAAGGAGATGGGCGAAGAACTGAAAGAGAAGTACGTAAAAGAAGTCGAGCACTATGAAGGCGACAAAGTAGATGTCAGCAAAGAGGCGAAGAATCTGGAAGACGAGCGCGATTTGACGGTTCGCCAAGCCGATCGATTTGATGGAGGAGAGGCGCTTCTGGAAATAGGGTTGGTCATCTGCTCAATCACGCTTCTGACCAAGCGGAAGGGATTCTGGTTCGGCGGCGTGGTCATCGGCACCGTGGGCATCGCCCTGGCGGCGACAGGCTTCTTCCTTCATTAAACTAAGCACGTGCCGGCGGTCGTGAACCTCTCAAAAGTGCGATTTCCTGTGTCAGACGCTCTAGCTTCCCAACCAATTCCTGGTGGCGCACGTCCTCGCCGGTTGGCTTCTTCCCGAGAAATGTAAGCGTCCCGCCGGGCTCGAGCACGCATTGTTCGACTTCGGAGAGCGAATCGAAGCCTTGCTTCCGTGCGGCCGCTTCGAGCTGCGGCGCGGTAATAAGCTCTTTCTTCAAATTCTGCGTGCGCAGCTTGCCGCTCTCGACTAGAACGTCAGCTCTGCCTTCGACCAACTGGTCGAGTTTCCTGTGATCGTAGAGGAAGCGAACGACGAGATAGTTGGTGGCCAGCAGGGAAGTAGCGCCGATGATTCCGCCCAAAACACTGTTGTCTTCGCCGATGATGGCGTTCTGCACCGTATTCGAGAGGGTCAGCAGGACGACCAGATCGAACGGATTGAGCTGGACGAGTTCGCGCTTCCCGGAGAGCCTGAGGCTGACCACCAGGAAGGCATAAACGATGATCGGCCGAAGGATCTTTTCCGCCAGGGGAAGCCCCATGACGAACATATCTTTCCAAGTATCGTGCATAGCAGAATTGCCTCCTCGAGGGTGCCCGCCCGGAAGGTGACAACGGCGGGTATCCTCGTTGTCAGAGAACGGAGGGAGAGTAACACGCGCGGAATCGTAGTAATAGCAGGCTATTTTGAGAGGCTATCCCGCCCTTTGGTACAGTCATTTTTCGCGACGTATTCTCATTCTGGCGCGCACAACGTTTCGGCTTCTGTATGATTAGAAATATCAATATCTCTTTACCTGAGAATTTGTCGCAGTAAGTAAGAATAAGTCCAAACGGAGGACGCAGGACTCACACTCGCCTGCGGTGCACTTTTGCGCAGGCTGGTGTCGCGAGCCGCCACCAAATGACCCAGCGTGCTCCCTTCGCGCAAGGCGCCGTCCCCTCTTCGCGCAGTTCACGAAATCCTGAAACTATTCTGAAGTCGTCCGCACTTCTCCCGCCAACTAAGATGGCCTGCCGATTCCTAATGGATCTTCGGATGTTTCTTGTGCCAGTCGGTATGCAGTTGAAAGGTCCGCCCTGCCTGGATAACCGCAAAATCGTCACCGGCTCTGCCCACAAATTGCAGCCCGACAGGGAGATTCTTCTCGGTGAACCCGCAAGGGACGGACATGGCTGGAAGCCCGCAGATATTGCCGATGCCGCCGAGAGGATCGGGAAAAGCCAGATCGGTCTCGAGATTCAACGTCAGAGGCGTTGCTGCAATCGGCTGCGCGGCGGTGGCGATGATATCGAACGTCTCAAACATTGCATCCATTTTCTTTTGGGCGATCTCTCTCACCTTCAGGGCCTGCAGATAGTCCGCAGCGGAATACTGCTCGTTCACATAGCCAGCGATTTGCCCCAGCGGATCGGTCAATTCGCTCACGCGCCCGGAGCGAATCAGCGATCGAAAAGAAGCGGCACTCTCCACTGCAACGATGATGCTGCCCGCATCCTCCCAGGGACCAACAGGCAATGCGACATCCTTCACGCTCGAAAAATATCTCTTGAGGACTCTGCTTGCGGTTTCGATGGGCTTTGCAACGCCTGGTGCAAGAGATTTCCATGCATTTGTGAGCCAACCGATTTTTAGGGGCCGCGAATGCAATTCCATGGACGGTGAATAGGTGAACGCGCCCTTATCAATGGGCACCGTTCCACGATCCTTTAAGTCGTGACCCGCGATCGCGGCAAAAATGCGTGCACAGTCCTCTGCGCTGCGGGCCATCGGGCCGATCTTGTCCATTGAAGGCGCGAGCGCCATTGCGCCGTAACGACTGACACGTCCATAAGTAGGCCGCAAACCGCTCACGCCGCAGAAAGCCGAAGGGCAGATGATCGAACCCCAAGTTTCCGTGCCGATAGCAAAGGCCGCCAGGCCTGCCGCCACGATCGCGCCAGAGCCGGAGGACGAGCCGCAAGTCCAGCAAGTGGCGTCCCAAGGATTTTTGGCCTCGCCCTGCAAGGATGCGGAGGCGAAGCGATAGCCCATCCCACCCGCGAGCTCGATCATGGATGCTTTGCCGATCATCACTGCGCCCACGCGGTTCAGATGTTCGATCACTGTCGCGTTGTACTCGAATACCTGGTTCGCATAGGGCTTCGCGCCCCAGGTGGTCGGAAGCCCTTTCACGGCAAGCAGATCTTTCGCGGCGTAAGGAATCCCGTGAAGCGGGCCACGGTAGTGGCCGCGCTGGATTTCTTTTTCCGCTGCCTTGGCTTGTTCGAGGGCAATCTCGGGCGCCAAGCGGGCGTAGGCGTTAAATCGCAGCCCGAGCTTTTGGCTGCGGTCGAGATATGCCTGGGTCAGATCGACGGGCGAGAGTTTCTTTGACTCGATGTGTTTCGCGAGTTCGCTTACAGAGAGATAGACAATCTCTTCGCCAGGCATTCGGGATGCTCCTCAAGAATTCTTCGGCACAGTGGCCGGTTTTCGTGTCGTCGGCACCGGCGAGGGCTTCTTTTCCCGCTCCATCAAGGGTTTCAGATAAAGCCCCGGCCCATCCCCGTTATCCGTTGCAAAAGCACGCAGACGATCGAGCGGTGGCTGGGCTTCGGTTGCCAATCGCCGAATATCGGCTTTCTGAGTGTCAGAGAGCCGGTCACCGTATTGGGCGAAGATAGATTGAATCCGTGATTCGACCTCGGCCTGGCCTTCACGTGAAATCTTTGGCGCATTCGGCGAGTGCTGCGCGGGCAGCGTTGCGGCGCTAGACTCAGAACTGAGAAGGTTTGACGGTGCCAGCGATGCAGTCGCTGAAACAAAAGCGGCGCGCCGCGCAAATTCACGGCGAGAAATAGCCGAATTGCTCTTGTTGCCCATCGCGGGTCCCCCTTGATTAGAAGAAGAAATGCAAAATGATAAGTGAAGGGCGCAAGCTGAGGCTACTGAATCCGAGTTCGAGCGTCAACTGTCCGCGGGGATAGGGGATAGGAGCGGGCGAAACTGCCCTCCTCTGCACTTTTCGTCAAAGTGCTCGATGGTGTCCGGTAAGCGTTAATCAGCTAAGGCCAACTTCTGTTCTGATTGCATCTGGTTCGCACCCCCCCGGGATGCTTTAACCACCTGATGCGCTCCAGAATCGAAGGTGAGTATCGGCGAGTACGCTTGCACGCGGGTGCTGCTTGGAGCGCTAGCGCGTGCTTGCGCATTCCTTCTTAAGAGGGCGATAATTGCCGTCACCGGAGATTCCAACAAGTGAGGACAACCATGCCGATTTTGTTGGCTTTGTTAGCCCTGGCAACGACACTGTTGTTCTCCGGTCCCGCCGCACTCGCCCAGGAAAGCTGGGACATCCGCTCGATACAGCCTGTGGGAGAAATCTTCGCCCACCCTCTTGTTTTCCTGGTCGTGTTTCTCTTCCTTTTCCTCCCTCCCGCCGGAAGAATCCTTCGGCGCACCGGCCACAACCCTCTCTGGGGTGTTTTCGCCCTCTTTCCAGTCCTAAACCTCGGGGCCTTTTGGTTCTTCGCGTTCAAGTCATGGCCCACCGACAAGAAGCCACCCGTCACATAACGGCCATCCAGCCGGTAGCCGCTCGCGCTGGAACGTCGAATCCACTTGATGACCGGTTTGCGCGTCAATCAGGACTTGGCCGGTTAGCTGGCAACAAGCCTCATCGAGCCGCAATTCATGTGCACTAGGTTAGACTCCATTCTTTCTCGAAATCTTTTTCCGCGTGGAAATCGCAGCGCTACCACATAACAGATTCGCTCATCAGATATTGGTTGCCTTTGTAATGCTCTAGGAAACGCCAATAAAAAGATGAAAGTTACGACAGTTCTCGGTTGGCTGAAGGATCGGCCAGGGTATTCGCTGGCGATTTTGCTTGTGGCCGCATCCGGCTACGCGATAGACCGTTGGTTCCTTTCTGGCTTGATGGCTAGTAAATGGATTGGCCTACCTCAATACGCATCCGCAATGAGAAAACTTCAGAACGAATCCCGAAACTGGGGAATTGTAGTTTTAGTTTTGGAAATTGCAGCTCTCGCGTTAGTGCTGCCTCGCTGGCCGAAAGGGGAACTAGCTCTGACAAAAAACTCTGTCTTGACACTTAGTACCGAACGGAATGTATGGACTGAGTACTTGGGGCGATGCATCCTACACACAGGGCTGTGCATTCTTGGAACATTGGGGCTGGCATTTCTTGTAAAGGATACTCTTGGCCACGAATGGTCGGGAATCGTTTCATGGCCTGACCCAAAACAAAGAAATACTAATCTTTTGGGCGGCCTAATTAAATTCACCGGAGTCGGAGATGTAAGTCCGTTTTCTGTCAAGTTTTGCGACGAGCAGGCTAAATGAATTCAGGCTGCGTCTTTCGCCTTTCAGTACGCAGAAAAAGTAACGCGCGCTCAGAGTATTAAGCTCCTATTCAGACGGCTTTACAAAAGGCTTGTTGGTTTTCGCAAATGGGCAGACGATTCAGCTACTGAGATCGTCGTACGGAATTCCCTCCAGACAAAGTCGCGGGCCAGTAGCGACTACTTTGCCGAGCAGAAATCCTGAAGAACCTGACGAGCGCGAGGTGGATCAAAGCAAAAGGAATTCTCTTTCTGCTCTTGGGGTTGCTTTCGGCGACTCTTCTGTTCGTCGCACATCCCACACTCAAGACGGGCCTTCTGATGATCATTGTTGTGTGGTCCTTGTGCCGCTTCTATTATTTTGCGTTCTATGTGATCGGGCACTATGTTGACTCGAGTTACCGATTTTCCGGGCTTCTGTCTTTTGCTCTCTACCTGATTCAGAAAAAACGACCAAACACTCGCACTGGTGGGTGAAGGAAAGGTAAAAGTCTCTTAATGTGTTCCCACTCCTGGTAACCGGAGAAGTCAATTCAAATGGCCGGTTTCGGCGTTGATCAGAACTTGAAGTACGGTCGCCATCAGATTTTCGATTAGCACCACAGTTTGGCTGTATCTTGTGTCATGCAGACGATGCCCGCTGTGACGAAATGCAGCCATTGTGACCCGCCCGGCAGTGGTCAGTGCCGGGATTGCCAAAGTGTTGGGAGCGGCAGGAACGCGAAATGCGCGATGTGTTACGGCACGGGGTGGTGCAGTTACTGCGATGGCAGTGGCCTTGCGAAGTCTACGTTTGATAAATGCAAAGACATCTTATGGTGGGTCTGGTTCGTCAGTTGGTTCGGAATTATTCCCTCATTCTTTATCTTCGGGGTTTGGACGACTTGGTATATTTCGCCGCAAAGACGCGGTACGTCCGGCTTCTCACTAACGGTCATGATAGTGACCGGTCTTTTATGGGTTCTTTTCTTCGCGATCGATAACAAGGCGAGAGACAAAGTGGATGGAAGAAAGAACAAGCAGGTAGTTGGAGAAATTACCAGCGTAATAGGAACAGTCCTTGCAATATTTACGCTCCTCGGAATCTTCTTCTTCGTTTATATTGCACCACGCATCCAGTGACACATGTCGTTGGCACAACTTGCCTGCGTGGTGACGCCTTTTGGAGAATGCGTATGGTTTGGCAACAATACGTATTCGTTCACACGCATTTTGGACATGTGCCAAGCCTGGGGGTGTAGCTTATTTTTTCCCGAAGCATACTACCCCGTCAACTGTCCGCGCGGGGCGGCCGATCAGAGGAAGCAGGAGGCCGGCTTTCGCGCAGCTAGCGCACTTCCGTGAGCGTGCGAATCTGTGTTTCCAAAGCTTGGTTGTATTGCCGCTCGATCTGAAGCTCCGCTTGCAGCTTCTTCACGAGCAAGTCCAAATGGGCAATCTCGACGCGGAGCTTCTGGATGTCGGCCGTTGTCGGAGCTGGCCGAACCGTGGCGGCTATCGATTGCTGGGGGTCGTGCAGTGGCTGCAAAGGCTGCCGGGGGGTGAACGCCTCGGCAAGCGCTCGTGGCCAGGCAGATTCCGGTGTAGCAGCGGCTGACGGTGGAGGCGCGACATTGCGGGGCGCGACTGGAACCGGAGGCGGCGCAAATAGATTGCTCAAAGCATTCGAAGGTGTTGAGCGCTCAGCCACCGGCGCGGGCGTGGCACTCTTCGGCTCCAGGAGGCTCTTCACCCGCCCAATCAATTCCTGGGGCTGAAAGGGTTTGCGAATCAGGTCATCTGCTTTCACCGAAACTGCTTTGTCGGCGACGCTCTTATTGACTACGCCGGACATCAGCACGACCGGCGTTTGGCTGAATTCCGGATGCTGCTTGATTTGGCTGCAGACGGAGTAGCCGTCCTGATCGGGCATGATCACGTCGGTGATCACCACGTCGGGACGGTTTTGTCCGAATTGTGCCAGGGCCGAGGCTGCGTCGGCGCAGGTAATCACGTTGATATTCTCGCGGCGAAACGCGATCTTGATGACTTCGCGCATGGTGGCACTGTCATCGATGAAGTAGACAGTAGGTGTCCGCTTGGCCGGGGCTTCGCTGAGCGGGGGAATGGTCATGGCTTCACTCATAGCGCTTCCTTGTCCGCCATGTCTCGCGTTCCTTCATCGAATTCGCGCATGGCATCCAGCATCAGATCGGTGGCTGAGCGCAGCACGGTGCGCTGTGTCGAAGTGGTCCCGTAGGCGAATTTGTAGACGCCTTCGCTGCTGTTTCCGCAGTTTTTCAAAATGTGAATGACGGCTTCATCGCCAAACAAAGTGCCGCATTCCGCGTGCGTGATCTCCCCGGCGTCGTAGAACAGCACACCGTCCGTTTCACCGGCGTTGATGTGCAACGCGCCTGTCTGGTGCGCATGCCCCAGCATCTGCATCACGCCCGTGAGGTCATGGTGCGTCAAGTTGCCGCTGAGACTTGTGTCGGACTGGGCAAGCATCTGCGTGGGTTGAAACCCCTCCGCTTTGCTGACGATGATCTGCTTTATATGGGCGGCAATCACTGCAGGTTGCCGATTGCGGTCGATGTAATCGTCGCAGCCGGCCTGAAATGCTTCCATCAACGCGCGCTGGCTTCCATCCCCAAGAGCGATAACGGGCAGATGGGAGTTCTTTGAGTCCGCGTGAATGATCTTTGCAATTTCCAGAGCACCCATCTCCCGCATGTTTGTCGCGCAGAGAATGGCGGACGGCGCGTCGTATTCGAGCGTGGTGAGTGCGAAGCCGGCTTGCGAACTGGTCACGACCTCAAAGCCTTCGCGTTTCAACGCATCGGCAAGCCGCTTTGTAAAATATACGTTGCTGTCGATGAGAAGAATTTTCGCGGAACGTCCGGCGGGGATCACGGTTGCGCCTCCGGTCTTTTTCGCGCCGCGGCTTCCGCGAGCACATGTTCCTGGCCAGGCGTGATTGCGTCGAGATTCAAGACTTCGATCACATCGCCGTCATGCGACAGCCACCCCGCGACGTGAGGCGCATCGGATTCGACCGCCGCCATCATCTCCGCTTTGATCAATTCGCATTCACCAGTAACCGGCACCGCCACCCATTCCCGCTGCGCTCCGTAGTTGCGCACGGCGATCAGGTAAAAGCGGCGGGAAGTCAGGCGTTTCCCGAGCAGCATTTCAGAAACGTCGCATACTGGAACGATCCGGCCTCGTCGCAGGATCACGCCTTCCAATTTCGGTGTTCGGTGCGGAAAGCGAAAAACACGGCTCGGAGCAACGAGTTCGGCAATCTGGTTCGACGAGACGGCGAACCTCCGTTCGCCCAGGCGCAGCAAGACGAAAGATTGCAGTGCGAGTTCGGTCGATACCGTCATTGCGCGGCGCTTGTCCTCTCAAGATTCTCGCTTGCGGTCTTGTCCGCTTGCAAAAGAGCCGCATCAAGCAGAGTCAGTTCTTCGTGCGACAAAAACCCTTCCGGATGCACTACTGGTACGACCGTCTGATCGAGTGCCGTCAGTCCGCGGTACCATTGCCGCTCTTCGTGGCAGAAGGACAGTGGAAGCGCCTGCAGCCGCGTCATAGTCGTCATCTTCTCGATGCCATCGATCAAGAGGGCCGTGCGCGTCTTGCGCAGCACAAATAGCTGTGCTCCCTCCGCCGCATGCAATCCAAAATGCATGGCGCCGTTGACAATGAAAAGTGACCTGTCCCCGCGCCGCAGGACGTGGCGAACTTTTCGAAGCCCGGGCGCACTGATTTCGGTAGCCCCGCCTGACATGCTATCCGCGCTGCGCACCTCTTGTACCGAAGCGGAAGAGATAGCGAACAATTGGCCGCTGACGCGGAACAGAATGATCTGTTCTGTCTTTGCCGGACTCGCCTTCACTGGGGTCGCCAGACGCATTAGCGAACTCCCGCCGGTGCCGTGCGGCAGATTCCCAGGACACGTTTTTCGATGGCGGCATAAATGTCATCGATCCCGAGCACCTGATCGACAGCGCCGGCCTTGATGGCTTCGGCCGGCATGCCGAAGATCACGGACGTCGCTTCGTCCTGCGCTACCACCAGGCCTCCCGCCGCCTTGATTGCCTTGGCCCCACTAGCCCCATCGTTACCCATGCCTGTTAAAACACCCGCAATGCTTAGTGGGCCGGCGAAGGCCGCAACGGATTCCATGGTAGCGTCAATATTCGGCAGATAACCATTGATGCGGCCGCTGGTCCCGTCAAGCTGGATTCGACCCGTGGATGTAACTCGAAGATGCTGACCGCCGGGACAGATATAGAGCGTTCCTGGCTGAAGTGACTCATTGGCTTCCGCTTCTTTCACGCGGATTCCGGTGAATTCCGCGAGTTGCGCGGCGTATTGCTTTGTGAATGCCGCAGGCATGTGCTGCACCAGAATTACTGCGGCAGGGAAGTCTCCCGTGAAGCCTGGAGCGATGCGCATGACAGTCGCTGGCCCGCCCGTCGACGCTGCCAGCACGACTACAGGGAAGCGCTGATCTAGTCCGGTGGTAGGCGCGTGGCGGATGCTCACCGGCGTGGGTGGCGGACTCTTGGAGCCGATGGCATTCTGAATCGTCGAGGCCAGGCGTGAAGCCGTGCGCACGACACGCACTTTGGCTGCCATCCGCACCTTGCGCAGAAGGTCTTCCTTCACACTCTGCATGTCGAGGTCGATGGCGCTTGATGGCTTGGCGACAAATTCAATCGCTCCGAGCTCCAGCGCTCGAAGAGTGCTCGCTGCGCCTTCGTGCGATTCCGAGCTGACGATGACGATCGGCCGCGGATTCGTGGTCATGATTTCCGCAGTGGCCTGGAGTCCATCCACGTGAGGCATATTGATGTCCATGGTGATGACATCAGGCTTCAGTGATTCCGCCAGCGCAACTGCCTCGCGGCCGTCCTTGGCGTTGCCCACGACCTGCAGTTGCTCGTCAGCGTTGAAAATCCTCTCAAGGACCTTCCGCATGAATGTGGAATCATCCACGACAAGCACACGAAACTTTTTATTGACGGTCGCCATTGTTCGTTTACGCTACCGGCGCGACGGTGCGTGGCGCCTCCGTTCCTATAAGTTGTTCGACCGCCGCGATCAATTGATCCTCCTGCACCGGCTTGGTCAGGAATGCAGTGGCGCCTTCCTTAATCGCGCGATCGCGATGCTTTGCCCCCGCGCGTGACGTAACCACCATCACGGGAATACGCCGCGTCGAAGGGCTCTGGCGCAGTTGCACCATCAATTCGTAACCTGTCATGCGTGGCATTTCGAGGTCGGTGATAACCAGATGGCAGCCGTGCTGCGTCACCAGTTCGGCCGCTTCCAGTCCGTCCGCCGCCAGTTTCACGCGGTAACCGTTCTTCTCAAGCATTCGGCCGACGAATTTGCGCACGCTGATAGAGTCGTCCGCCACCACGATTACGCGCTCTTGCTCGACGCGGTCGATGGCCTCGGATGGAATGCTTCCGCGCGCAATCGCCGTCGAGCCCGGCGCAAATATTCGCGCGGCGCTGGCGCTAGCTTGTATCGGCCGGCGCTCGCTCGGCTCTGTTGCCACCATGCGGTTCAAATCGATCAGCAGAATAAGGCTGCCATCGGGCGCAATCGTCGTACCCGGGAAGAGTTTTACCCGGCGAAGGTATTCGCCCAGGTTCTTGATAACGATTTCGTCCTTGCCGAGAACTTCTTCCACGACAAGGCCAATCTTCCGGTTTCCTGCATTTGCCACCACCATCCGGAAGTAGCCATTGATCGCTTCGAGAGGCGGCAACCCCAGATAGGTATCTAAACGCACGACCTCGGTAACCACGTCGCGTACCTTGGTCAGCAGTTTGCCACCGACGTCCTCGATTTCATCAGCGCGCAGCCGGCGGATTTCCTCGACGACTGCCAATGGCAGCGCGAAATTAGTCATGCCGCAGCGCACAAACAGGGCCGGGGAAATGATCAGGGTGAGGGGAACCTTGAGCGTAAATTTCGTGCCCTTGCCGCTCGTGCTCTGGATATCGATTTCGCCGTTGAGCGCGTTCAGATTTGCCCGCACCACATCGAGCCCGACTCCACGCCCAGCCAGTTCCGTTTTCACGGGAGCCGTTGAAAACCCGGGATGGAAAAGCATCTCCCGAAGGTCGCGTTCCGTAAGCCGGTCGGCAGTCTCCTCGGAAACTAGCCCGCGTTCGATCGCGCTTTGTTTCACGCGCTCGTAATTGATACCACCGCCGTCATCCTCGACCTCGATGTAAATGTGGTTGCCGCGGTGATAGGCACGCAACATGATATTCCCGGTGGACGATTTGCCTGCGGCGGTACGGTCACCACCGTGCTCAATCCCGTGCGCCACCGAGTTGCGTACCAGGTGCACCAGCGGGTCGGAAATCTGCTGAATGATATTGTTGTCGAGCTCGGTTTCACTCCCGGAAAGATCCAGCTCAACGTGCTTGCCGGTCGAATTCGCTGCATCGCGAACGGCCCGCGACAATCGCGAATAGAGCGTACCAATCGGAACCATTCGCGCAGCCGTAATCTCGTCCTGCAGGTGATGCGCCAATTTCGTGAATTCGTCGATATCGCCTTCAACGCGCCCGATGAACCCTTGCAGTTGCGAGAGTACCTCGTTGACGTCTGCTGAAATCTCGGCCATCGACCGCGACAAGATATTGAAATCGTCGTAGCGGTCCATTTCCAGTTCGCTGAATTCGGACCAGAACGATGTGTCGCCCGCAGCCGCGCTCGTAAGCATCTTTGGTGTCGGCTCGGACTTCCGCTGTGCCTGGGCGGTGCGGTTGTTACTGATGCGGTTAAATTCGTACTTGTCCTGGAATTCGGCGACTTTTCCCTGTAACCGCTCTTTCGAGAAGCTCAGGGTATCGATGAGCTTTTCGAGTTCCGCTACGCGGCCGACCATGCGCGTGCGATTAATGACCAGCTCACCGACCGTATTCATCATCCGGTCGAGCCGGGCCAGCGCAATTCGAACCGATTTTACCGTCGACGTGCCGCTTGCGGATTGTTTCCCAGGCTTTTTCGCGGGTGTGGCGATTTTTGTTGCGGCTTCTACTTCGCTCGCATGCCGAAGTTCCGCCGCCCCCGCAGACTCGGCCGAAACTTCCGCATCTTCCGGGTCGAGCGGAGCAAATTCCGCGATGCGGCCCAGCAGCGAATCGACGCCCGTCCGCATCTCGACTTCACTTGCCCACTGCCGGTGGAGCGTCTTCTTCAAAACGTCCACTGACTCAAGACACAAATCCACGACCCCCGGCGACGGTTCAATCTCTCCATCGCGCAAACGGCCGATCAAATCCTCGACGCGGTGTGCAATTGCTCCCAGTTTCTTCAGCCCGACTTGCGCTGCTGAGCCTTTTACAGTGTGAATGGCGCGAAAAAGTTTATTGATCTCTTCCGGATTGTTGTTGCCTTCCAGCGAAATTAGACAATCGCTGACGACCTGGAGATGCTCTTCCGCTTCCGGCTGGAAGAACTCAAGGATCTCGTCCGGCACCTCTTCGTCAAGCGGCAGCGCGTCAAAGTAAGAGCCCGTCGCTGCAGCGGTAATGGACTCATCGAGCTCCTCCACAAGGAATCGCTCACGTACTTCTGGCGGGGAAAGATTCAGTGGCGGTGGTTCCGTCGGAAACGCGAAGCGATAGCGCTCCTTGAAAGCGGCTATATCATCGATACTTTCTTTGCCCGTGTCGCTGATTTCCAGAAGAACCGTTTCCAGTAGCGAAATTCCATCCGAAAGAAATTCCGTCAGCGGCCCGTGGAGATCGCTGCCGAGAGTCGCGTTCAGCGCGTATTGAAAGACGTGCGCGAGTTTGCCGGCAATTTCAGAGAATCGCGGGAATCCATAGCTCGCCGAAGTGCCGCTCAGCGTGTGAGCCGAGATGTAGAGTCGTTCCAGGTCCTCGTGGCGCGGCTCCACGTCCTGAAGCACGCTCACATACTCTCGCAAATACTGCAGGTTCTCCGAGGCTTCCTGGAGGAACAGCTCGACGGCTTCGCGATCCAGCGTGCTCACGCTCGCCCCTCCGCCACGAGTTCCGGTTTTTGCAATTCATCCGCGGTCGGCTTCCGGTAGAGAATGCAATCGTTCAACACGATAGCTTGGAACTTCACCGGCATCTTGGAGATTGACTCCGAGTGCCCGAGGAACAGATAGCCGCCCGGTTCCAGCGTGTCGTAGAAGCGTTGCACCAGCGAGCGCCGGCGCTCTTCCGAGAAGTAGATCAGTACGTTCATGCAGAAAATCACGTCCATGCGGCCGACGTAGACCGCCGAAGCAAGGTTCATCTGCGCAAACGAAACCATCTTGCGGAGCCGCGGCTTCACCTGATACCCGCCGCTGACCTCTGTAAAGTGATTTGCCAGCTGCCTCTCGCTCACGCTGGCTATGCTGCGCCCTTTGTACATCCCGCGTTCGGCGTCCTTCAGGGCGTGACGTCCGACATCGGTTGCGAGTATTTCGACGTTCCAGGAATCCGCGAACGACAGCGAATCCGCGATCGTGATGCCGATCGAATATGGCTCTTCACCCGTTGAGCAGCCTGCGCTCCAAATCCGCAGGGTGCGCGGATTCTTCCAGAATTTCTTCGTGTGCAACTCGGGCAGCACGCGCTTCTCGAAGGCTTCGTACACACTTGGATACCGGAAGAAGCTCGTTTCCTGCGTCAGCAGCCGCTCGAGCAGCCCCTCGTATTCGACGTTGGATTTGCGCATGGCGCGCAGCAGTTCCGTGCCGTGTTCCATTCCCTTTGAGCGCAGGTGTTCCCGCACACGCGTGGAGAAGAAGCGCTCGCGCGATTCATCGAAGCAAATTCCCGTCCGCTCTTCGATCAACATGCGAATCTCGCTTAGCTCGTGTTCGCTCAGTCCGTGCACCTGTCCCTGGCGTTCGCTCATCGTGCTCCCGTCTTCTGGGCCTCGTTCTTACTTCCGCCACCTGGCGAAGAAGAGCGTCGTTGCTTAACGAAGAGCCCCGGCCGGGACGGGCCGGTCGGAACCTTCATGTGCTGCTGCCGCTTTGGATGACGCGCGGAATTGCGCCAGCGCCTCGTTCAATTGATCCGACAGCTTGACGAGCTGGCTTACAGTTGCCACCGTCCCGCGCGTTCCTTGCGACGTTTGCCGCGTAATGCTAGAAATGATTTGCATGGCGTGCGCTACTCCTTCTGTTCCGCGGACCTGCTGCTTCGAAGCTAGCGAGATTTCCTGTACGAGTTCCGCTGATTGGCGCACCACGTTGGAAATGGCGTCCAGCGCGCGGCCTGCCTGATCGGCAAGTTGTGCGCCGCCTTCCACTTCCTTTGTGCCTTCTTCCATGACCACGACCGCTTCGTTCGTCTCCGCCTGGATCGCCTTGATGAGCGCCGCGATATCCTTCGTCGCGCTGCGGCTGTGTTCGGCGAGCTTACGGACTTCGTCAGCGACGACCGCAAAGCCTCGTCCTGCCTCCCCAGCACGTGCTGCCTCGATCGCCGCGTTCAACGCCAAGAGGTTCGTCTGTTCTGTTATGTCGTTAATAACGTTGATGATTTCGGAAATTTCCAGGGAGCGGTCGCCGAGAGATTTGATTTTCTTGGCGGTCGCCTGCACCGATGCGCGGATTCGCTGCATGCCCTCGAGCGTGTCGCGGACCGCTCGGTTGCCCTGTTCGGCCGCATCCAGCGCGCGGCGGGCCGCCTCGGCGCTCGCTTCGGCGTTGTTCGAAACCTGTTTCATAGAGACCGTAAGTTCTTCCACGGCGCTTGATGTGTTCGTAATTTCCTGGTCTTGCTGCGTAGCGCCCGCCTGCATTTCATCGGCGGCTACGAGAATGTTGTTGGAGCACGCGGTCACTTCCATGGCCGCTTTGCGGACGCGCTCGAGAACCTTGGTGAAGTTATCGAGCATGTAGTTGATCGAATCCGTTACGTTTCCAAGAGCGTCGTTGGTCACTTTGCCGCGCTGCGACAAATCCCCGCGGGCTACCTGGTTGATGACGCTTAGCAATTCAGTGATGCTGCGCTGCAGCGCGTCGTTGGCATCCTGGTTGCTCGTGGCCTTGGACACTTTGGCGACCGCGCGATTCAGATTTTCTGCAATGTAGCCCAGTTCGTCGTTCGAAGTGACCTCTGCGCGTGCGCGCGGGTCCCCGGCTGCAAAGCGTTCGGAGAATTCTGTGAGAGCCTTCACCGGCCCCAGCAACGCACCGAACCTCCACGCTAGGATTACGGCCGTCGCCAGCGCAAGTACAATGGCGAAGATTACCGTTCCCCCGGCTGGCGAGCCGAAGTCGAACAAGGACGCATCACCGGCCTTCTTCCCGGCGCTAAATGCGAGTCCGAGAACGATGAAGCCGACTACGCCGTTCAGCAGGAGCAGCGCCCAGATTGTGGAACTCAATCGCGATTTCATGCCACCCTCCAAATTTCTTCCGCGGAGCCCGCGCCGTCGATCGGCATCGTCTCCACCAAACTCAAATGCTGGGCCCCGGAAATACCTCGAGCAGCCGGCGCAAATCGATCACCAGCGCCAAGCGGTCGTCATGCCGCAACATTCCGATGCAATGCGGCACATTTTCCGGCGCCTGCTCGAGTAAATCCTCGGTGTTCACCGAATAGGTTCCGATTACTTCATCAGCGGCGATGCCGATCCGAATGTCCTCGTGGTGGTTCTCGCTGCGCAGGGAAGCGACCACCACGTGCTTGGGCAACAATCCTTGCCGGCGGCCTTCCGTAATCGCAATGTCTATCAACGGCACGATAGCGCCGCGCAAATTGAATATTCCCACCAGGTATGCCGGGCCAAGTGGGAGCTTTGTCAGTAACGGCCAATCAAGCACTTCCTCGACGTCCAAGACCGGCAGGCAGAACCGCTCGCGTCCGCTGCGGAAGACGCAATACTGCGACTCTGGCGGCCGCTCTTCGATCGGCCCAAGAGCTTCGAGCAGATCCCCGGTATCGGCGTCCGCGGGAAGGGGCTCGAGATGGAAGTCTTCGCTCATCGCCTGTTTTTTTTCCCAGAAACTCTCATGCAAACCGCCGCACGGCGCGTAGCAGATCTTCCCGTGTGAAGGGCTTCGTGACGTACCCATCTGCGCCTTGCTGCTGGCCCCAATACTTGTCACTCGCCGTATCTTTCGAGGTCACCAGGATCACGGGAATCATGTTGAACTCCGCGTTCCCTTTGAGGTCGCGGCAAATTTGAAACCCGTTTCGGTCCGGCATCACCACATCGAGCAGAATCAAGCTGGGCCGCTCGTTCGTAATGGTTTCCTCGACGCGCCTGGGGTCGTGCAACGCAATCGGCCAATAGCCTTCCTTTTCCAGCAAGCCTTCGATCAGCCTGACCTCAGCGGGTGAGTCATCAACGATTAGAACTTTTTTATGCACAGCCGTGCTTTCTCCATACTTGTCCACAGAGCAGAGGTGCACGTCGGCAGCCAGCTTTTGCATTCCGCGCGCTCCTGTATCGTTTCACGCTAAATATTTATAAATGAGCAGGTTGCAGCGATGTCGGAGGAACTCAGCGACGGCGCGAAGTTGGCATTGTTGTCTCTTCTGTCTCAGCTTGAGATGCATTCTCAGCTTCCCGCATCTCGCTCGCAAGCGATGAGAAACGCTGCATCACCTCGTTGATTCGCAGTGCCATGCTGTGCATGGTCTTAATCTGTGCCAGCGACTGTGAGGAAAGCTGTCCGGGCTCCAGCAGCAGCAATTCGGCATTTCCCAGCATGGAGGTCAGCGCGTTGTTCACGCTGTGCTTCATGTCCAGCATGTATCGCCCGAGTGTGGCGTGGTTCTCGTTCCTGGCGGCGTTCCGCTCCGCTTGCCGTGCGGTCTGCAAAGCTTTCGCTCGGCGCAGCGATTCGCCGGCCACCAGCAAAAGCGTTTGCGCCCAGTCTTCGCGAAGCGGGATATGCACCAGTCTTGGATACTTGGTGCGCAACTGCCCGAATTCCTGGGAATCTGCCGGAACGCAAAGAATGACCGCCGTTGACGGATCGAGAGATCGCAGTACGGTGGTAATTTTTCCATCGCGCACTGGCCCCACCACGACCAGGTCGTGAGTTGGTGCATCTTGTTCACGCCACGAATCGCTGTTGAGGACCGTAATGTTCGGGGCCTGGCGTTCGGCCTGCCAGCAGGCCGTCAGCAGCCGGGCAAATTCGGTTTCGTCGGTGAGAATGACTACGTTGGCGTGTCGCAATGAAAACCCGCTCCCTGAAGTTTCCGTCCGGCCTAGCCGGGCCAGTTCGCCATCGGTTACAGTTTTTCTGCTTCGTCCAGCGCCGAGAGCAGACGTTTCGTACTGATCCCGAGGTTTACCGCCGCTTCCGTATCCTTCGCTCGCTTGGCCACATCCACGCGCTCTTGCAATCGAGTGACTTCCACGCGTGCAATGTTCATCGCTCGGTCGAGCGACGTGGCATTCCCTGCTTCCTTGGCGGATTCCGTTGCCGCGGTGACCAGCGCCCGGGCCACAACGGCCCGCCGCAAATCCTCCGCGGATGGCCCGTCTTCGCTGACGAACGCCGTTACTTCCCATGACGACATCAGAATTCGCGCTCCGCCGATCTTGACGGTGGTCATCGACCTTCCACGCGAAGGCGGTGTGGCGATCAGTTGCTCCCAGACTTGCTCCATGCAGTTTTCAAAATCCAGCATCACAACGGCATCCGTCTCCTCCGCCGCAGGTGTCCGAGGACGCTCCTTCGCTTTCGCGTTGGCAGTGGAAGCAGTGGATTCCGCTGCGGGCTTGTTCGCCGCCGGGAGAGGCTTTCCTACCTCCACTGCTGTCGGTTGAGGAGAGCTTTCGCCCGATTTTACGAGTGCCTTCTCGATCGCCTGCTCCACGTCCGTTCGCAGCCCGAGTAGCTTTTCGAAGGCCTGGCTGACCGACCGTTCCGTGTAGTCTTTTTGGAAGGGCTGTTTCCACTCGTCGGCCATCGCACAAATTTTTGGAAGTGGTTCGGTGGCCGACAGTCCGAAATGGTGGCAGTCGACGATGCGTGCACCTGCGGATTGCAGTTGACCGAGTCCGGCGCGGATGGCGATCAAGTCTGCATGCATCAACTCGATCAACGTCCGGCGCATTAGGAAATTAAACCGGATGAAAGCCACCAGCGCCGCGGGATCGTAGAACATTCCGCCGGCCGTTTCCTTCACCTTGCGGCCCTGCTCGATGAAATTCGTCTTCAGGATCTCCCTCAGGCTGCGGAAGCCCCGTAGCGCATCGATCATTTGCTCCAGCGGCGCACACAACGCGAGCGGGTCCGGATCCACATCTCCGAGCACCGGTTGGATGACCTGCGCGACATCCGCCGGTTCGATCTGTTTGTGATAAGTCTTTGCGGGCGCGCAGAGCGCAAAGTACTGCACGAGCAGGAAGTCGATCTTGTCTCGATCGACATTGCTTTTCGTTGCCTTGCGCAGATGACGCTGAATCAGCGCGCGCAGTCCCGCTTCGCTGGCGTTCAGCGTGGTCATCTGCAAGAGATGACGGAGTTGATGCACCATCACGCGCTGGTCCATCGAATCCAGCCACTCGTGCACTTGGCTGAAGATTTCCAGATCCGCTATCTCAGGGAGGTTCCGGTTCGCTTGCGGAAAGGGAATTTCGAACTCCAGTTGTTTCGCGAGCGCCAGATAGATCGGAAACACCGAGCGCGCTTCCTTCCATTGCGCCTGCCGCGAGCTTTCCGATTTTGCTGGAGAGGAGAGATTCAGCGTTGTCATTGTTTTGTTCACGGCTCTGTCACCACCCAGTCGCAGGGGCCATGTAAGAATCGGACGGCCACCGCTTTGCGCCCTTCGTGATACTGCACGCCGACGACGGTTGCCTCCGCCGGCCGCCCTTCTTCGGTTGCCTCGATCCGCACCTGATCGTCGAACTCCAGCGGCAAGGTGGAAAGAAAGATAGCGTGCTCCGGGCCGCCAAATTCCACGATTGCGGCCTCGCGAAGACTGGTTCTGCCTCCGCGCGACGCGGTTACGTGCACGGGAATTCGAACAGGTCTTGCCTGCGGAAAGAATCGCGCCAACTGCTCTGCGCAGTCTTGCTCGTTCGCTGTCAGTGCCAGACCGTCGGATTTTCCCACATCGCCTCTCGCCCTACCGGACAGGATCCATCCGCCCTCTCGTGACGAGACACACTACTCGCCGCAACAGACGCAGACTTCCGATGACAGAGATGCACGCTGGACGCCAAAGGGCTGGAAAGGTGCCGCTGCTGCAAGTTGCAGAAATGGTGAGGCTTAGGATTTTCTCGGAGCGTTTTGTTGGCTCACCCGTCTCACCGTGAAACGTTTTCGTCTCACTGTTTTGGGTGTCCTGAATTCCCGGAGCATGTGGCTTGAGACGTTTCTCCTGGCTACTGGGGCGCCGCCTGCGGGTCGGCTCCACCGCCTGTCGAACCCGCCTTCAACGCAATGTTGTAGCGCTTCAGTTTCCGGTACAGCGTCGCGCGGCTGATCCCCAGCATCTTTCCTGCCAGGGCTTTATCGCCATTCGCCTGTTCAAATACTCGCAGAATCGTCATTCGTTCCATGTCTGCCAGCGCCGTGGTTGACAATGCGGTAGCGTCTTGAGACGTTACGATCCCCGAGTCTGCCTGCTCGCTCCGAATGGCGGGCGGCAGATCGGCGACATCAATGATTTTCCCGTCACCCAGGGTCACCGCGCGCGCGATGCAATTCTCCAGCTCGCGGACGTTCCCCGGCCAGTCATAGTGCAGCAGGCTCTTCATCGCCGCAGCCGTGACCTGAATCTGCGAGCCTTTGGCATAGCGATCCAGGAAATGATGAACCAGGACCGGAATGTCCGACCGGCGCTCCCTCAGGGGAGGAAGGTGCACGGTCACCACGTTCAATCGAAAATACAGGTCCTTTCGGAATGTTCCGGCGCGATAAGAGGCCTCCAGATCGCGATTCGTCGCCGCGATTACACGAACGTCTACGCTTATCTTCTCGTTGCTGCCCACCGGCCGCACTTCTTTTTCCTGCAACACGCGCAGTAATTTCGCCTGCATTTCCAGAGGCAGTTCCCCGATCTCGTCCAGGAAGATCGTTCCTCCATCCGCGGCCTGGAAGAGTCCGGTCTTCGATTTTGTCGCTCCCGTAAACGCACCTCGTTCGTATCCGAAGAGTTCGCTCTCCATGAGTGTCGGCACCAGCGACCCGCAATCGACTGCTACGAAAGGCGTTTTTGCCATGGCCCCGCGGAAGTGAATCGCACGGGCCGCCAGCTCCTTTCCCGTGCCGCTTTCGCCGGAGATCAGTACCGGCGTCCGCGTATCTTTCAGCCGGGAAATCATGCGCAGGACATCCTGGATATTCGCGGAACTGCCGATGATGCCGTCGAGGTTTTCTTCCGTGGTCACCCGCTCGCGCAAGAACTCATTTTCCGTGACTAGACGGACCTTTTCAGCCATGCGCTGCAGCAGCAGCCGCATCTTTTCCACACGAAACGGCTTTTCGATGTAGTCGTACGCCCCCAGTTTCATCGCATCCACTGCGGACTCGATCGAGCCGTGGCCGGTCATGATGGCGACTTCGGTATGGGGGAGAAGCACTCTCGTCTGCTTCAGCAACTCGACCCCGGACATGTTAGGTAGTTTCAGGTCGGTGAGTAGTAGATCCGGAGTATCGGAATCCAGTCGCGCCAGCGCCGCCTCCCCGCTTTCCGCCTCGGCGCAGGCATATCCCAGGGTGTTTCCGATCGTCATGCACAGGCGGCGGATGCTCTGTTCGTCATCCACTACCAGTAATCGTGTTTTCATCTCGTCGCTCATGGTTTACCGAATGTCTTTTCCACCATTGATATTAATTGTTGCACACGAAAAGGCTTCTCGATGCACGGCGTCCCGCTTTGCGCCAGGAACGCCTGCGTATCGCTGTTTGCCGTGTCACCGCTGATGAGAATGATTCGCCTCTTTAGTTCCGGGCAGTTCTTCTGAATCCACCCGTGCACTTCCGCCCCATTCACCGCTCCCGGCATTCGAATGTCGGAGATCACCCCGGCGTACCGTCCATTCGAAAGCCGCTGCAATCCTTCCTCTCCCGACGAAGCATTCACCACCGCGTATCCCTTGCGCTCTAGCGCCGCGCGCAGAAAGGCAATTACCGACGGCTCGTCTTCGATCAGCAGGATCGGCCCTCCCGTCCACAACGCCTTTTGCCCGTTCATCGCCCTGCTTCTTTCGTGGCGGGGGACGCCAGCGCGGCTTCCGTCGCCACTGGAATGCGCACCACAAAAGTGCTCCCCGCTCCACCTTCATTGTTCCAGCATTGAATTTCCCCGCCATGCGCCCGCACGATCCCGTAACAAATGCTCAGTCCAAGCCCCGTGCCTTTGCCCGCCTGCTTGGTCGTATAAAAAGGATCAAAAATTCGCTGCGAATCGATAATCCCCGTTCCATTGTCGCTGATCGCTACTTCGATCATCTCTGCTTGCCGCCGCGTGTGAATTCTGATGCTGCCGCGCTGCCCCGCGTCCTGCACCGCATCGTAAGCATTGTTCAGAATATTCAGAAAGACTTGCTGCAGTTGCTGTGAGTCGCCCAGTGCCGCCGCCAGCGTCTCTTCAAAATCTTCCACCACCTCGACGCCATGGCTGGCGAAATCATAACTCCGCAGCTTGATCGTCTGTCTCAAAACGCTGTTTACCTGCACGAGTTCCCGCTGCACCGGTCTCTGCCGTGCGAAACTCAGCAAATCCTGCACGATATCTTTCGTTCGCTGCGTCTCCTGCAGAATGATCTGCAAATCTTCCCGCGCCGACTCTGGGACCTCGGGATTCTCCAGCAGCAAGTCCGTGAACCCCAAAATCGCCGCAAGCGGATTATTCACTTCATGCGCCACCCCGGAAACCAGCCGTCCAATCGTGGCCATTTTTTCGCTGTGGGCCAGCTTTGCTTGCAGCAACGCAGCGTCCGTGATGTCCGTCATCACTACCACCACGCTGTTCACCGCATTCTGTTCGTCTCTCATCGGGCTGAGGCTGATCGAGAAATGCCCCATCGACCCGTCGCTCCGCCGCACCCGCAGCTCCAGGTTTTCCACTTGCTGCCCGTTCGCCGTCGTTTCGAGCGCCGCGTCGAAATCTTCCCGGTGCGAAGCCTCCACCCACTCCACCAGCCGGTGTCCGATCAATGCGCCTTCCTGGTAGCCAATTTCGTAGCAGCGCCGGTTGGCGTAACTGATCAGCCCCGCCGTATCCAGCACCAGAATCATGCTTTGCGTCGTATTCAGGATCTTCTGGTTAAAATCGCGTTCGCGCTGCAGTTGCGATTGAAAAGTCTTCTGCTCCGTAACGTCCAGCATCAGCCCGCGAATCTGCGCGATGCGCCCTCGGGCATCGCGCACGGCTGTGATATTTTGCAGCGTGTGCAGCAGCGTTCCATCCTTGCGCCTCAGCGTCTCTTCGTAATTGCGCAACACCCCTCTCTCTGAAAGGGCTCGCAGGAATTTTTCACGCGCTTCCGGCACGGGATACAGATGCGGGCTCACGTCCGCGCGCAGCAATTCCTCCCGCGATGCGTACCCCAGCATGCGCACCATCGCGTCATTCACGTCCAGGAATCTCCCGTCCGGCGTGGCGAAAAACAATCCTTCCTGGATGCTGTCAAACAGCTCGCGATACCGCCGTTCTGCTTCCCGCCGGTCCGTAATGTCCTTCAGAACATGGATGGTGCGCGTATCGTCATCAGACACGCCCGGAGTGCGCGAACTCGAAACGAGAAAGATACGCTCCGCCGATGCGGCCACGTACTCTTCCTTCGATCGCTGCGTATCCCGGCAGAACGGGCAGGGGAGATCGCTTCCTGTCTCCGCGATCTGCCTCAGACTGCTCATGGCCTCGCCTACCAGGGCCACTGGCGGCACGCCAAGGTGGGACGCAAGAGAGCGGTTCGTGCGAACGATTTTCCACGCGCGGTCGTGCACCACAATGTAATCGCTGATCGCGTCGATGTCTTCCACCCATTGCCGTTTGGAGCGCTCCAGTTGCGAAAATCGCCTGAAATTCTCGAGCGAAAGCGCCGCATGACTCGCCAATGCATGCAGCAATCGTTTCTCATTCGCACCCAGCGTCTTTCGGTTCCGGATTAGGCAGAGTGTTCCCAGCCTTTCATTGTCGCTCGCCGCGATCCGTACAAACACAATCGCTCGTGGCTCTTCAGGAACGGGCATGCCCGCGGCAATCTCTTTGGGGATCGTTCGAGTCTCGACATCGTTCTGGCTTGCCCGCGCGCACGAAATGAGCCAGTTTGCGCCGGCTTCCGTAGTACCGCCACCGCTTCCCGGCATGGCGTGAAGTTCCGTTTCGCGTCCACGGTAAACGGCCACGCCTCCCCAGATGGCATCCAGCATTCGCGTCGAACGCAACGCAAACTGTTCCAGAAAATCCGGCAGATCTCGCGACTGCGCCGCCTCCACCGCTAGTTCCATTAATTCCTCGGCGTGTCGCGACATTGCCAGGTACGGCTTCGCCCTTCCGCGCTGGCGCGTGGGATGATGCGGCGGTGTTAGCTTTATTCTGCGCATCGACCAGAGGGAGGCGTCATGCGTCTCAAGTTGCGAGGCGCTGCGCACTTCAACCCTACCGGGGAGTCTCAATGTGAGTCAATCGCCGGGCAGTGCCATGTAGCGAAATTGCCTATAGTGGCGTCGCTCCCTATTCTCTCCGCGTCTCAGCCTGAGACCTCACCCTGTCGAGTCCCGTCCGCCTGAGACAAATGGTACTCCAATGCCCAGTCGCCATCACGTTCTAGATCTTCCATAACTTACTGTTCTTCTGTTACTTACCGGTACTCGGCCTGTTCCGATTCGCTTATTCCGACACCTCTCCGCCATGGCATCCGACGTGCCTTCTCTTACGCGGGCATCTTCCAATCCATTGAGGAGTAGTGTCGATGAGAACTAGCAGGTGGAAAAAGTTGGCCGTGGCCACAACTGCGGCGCTCGTTTTTTCGGGCGCTTCTGGATTTGCACAGTCTGATTCGACGGATGAATCCAAGCGCAAGGTCAAGACCAAGACGGCGCCTTTGTATCCGGACCTCGCAAAACGAATGAACGTTGGCGGCAAAGTCAAAATCGAAGTCGTCATCACGCCCGAGGGACGTGTGAAAAGCACCCGGGTCGTCGGGGGACACCCCTTGCTCGTTCAGGCTTGCCAGGACGCCGTGAAGGAATGGAAGTTTGTGCCTGCGCCGGAAGAGACCACCCAGGTTGTTGAATTTGAGTTTCATGGCAATTAGGGGAAACAGTTGAGGAACGGTTGTTCCGGCAGATGCGGCCATTTCCACGCTGCCCTGCTGAGGTGAGCGGAGGCATTTCGCAATGACCATCGGAAAAAAGCTTTATGCGGGTTTCGGCCTGATCCTGGCCATCCTGTCGGTGCTGTTCGTCGTGAATATCATCGCTGGATTCAAGGAAAGATCGGCGCGCGCCGACGCCAGCATGGCCCTCGAAAGCGTTCGCACCGTCGAATCCGTGCGCTATCAGATCATGTTGAATCGCCTGAACATGAATAATTTTCTCCTCAGCGGGGATCCCCGTGATGAAGAGAAAGTGACCAAGGGTTTGATGGACATCGTCGACCAGATCAGGCGCGGAGAATCGCAAGCTTCCAGCGAAGCCGTTCGCACCGCCCTGATCCAGGTTGAGAGTACGGAATCCAGCTGGGCCGACAACTTTGCAAAGCCGCTGATCGCCAAGCGCCATCAAGTCGATTCCGGAGATGCTACCGTCTCCGACCTGCAGATTTTTTACTTGCAAAAAGATCCTTCATCCTGGCTCACCAAATCCTCGATCGTTCTCGATCAGAGCAATGCGGATATCAGCAAGTTCCTCGAGGAAACCACCAAGTCCGCCGGCAGCATGAGCACCTTCAGCACCTGGGTTACCACTGGCGGAACCCTTCTGGCTCTCCTCGCTGGCAGCTTCATCGCTCTGTATACCGCCAGGTCCATCACGGAACCTTTGACTCACCTCATCACGGTTGCGCGCGAAATTGGCGACTCTGGCGACCTCGATCAGAACATTGATATTCACCGCAACGACGAAATCGGTGCTCTTGCCACTACCTTCAACAATATGGTTGCCTATCTGAAGGAAATGGCCAGCGTCTCCATGGCAGTCGCCGAAGGCGACCTGACCGTGGAAGTCGTGCCGCGCTCCAAGCGCGACACCCTCGGCAATGCCTTCCTTCGCATGTCCCACGGTTTGCAGGAACTTGTTCGTACTACGCGCGAGTCAGCCGGCCAGGTTTCGGCTGGTTCCACTCAAGTCGCTGGCGCCGCGGATGAGTCCGCCAAGGTCAGCGTCCAAGCCTCTTCCGCCATTGAAGAAGTCACCAGCACCATGCACGAGATGAGCATCAACGTGCAGAACGTCGTAAAGAACACGCAAGTTCAGGCTTCCAGCGTCGCGGAAACCTCCGCGTCCATCGACCAAATGGTCACTTCCATTCAGCGCGTCGCCGATACCGCCAAGGTCTTGCTCGATATCGCCAACCGCTCTCGCGAGGAAGTCGTCACCGGCATTCAGACCATGGAGAAGGCCACCGACGGCCTCAACCGCACCAACCAGGCCATCCAGTCGTCCGCCGAAATCATCAACATCCTCGGCCATCGCGCCGACGACATCGGCAAAATCATCGAAGTCATCGACGACCTCGCCGAACAAACCAACTTGCTCGCTCTCAACGCCGCCATCGAAGCGGCCCGCGCCGGTGAGCATGGACTTGGATTCGCTGTGGTTGCCGATGAAGTCCGCAAACTCGCCGAGAAGTCCACGCAATCCACAAAGGAAATCGCCGACCTCATCCAGAGCATTCAGCGCGAGGCCCGCCAGGCCGTCGAAAACATGGAGCGCAGCACGCGCATCGTCGAGGAAGGCTTGACCCTCGGGAACGATCTCGGTGCCGCCTTGCACAAGATTTCCAACGTCGTCACCGAAGTCTATAAGTTCTCTCAGGAGATCGGCGCCGCCACCAACGAACAATCCGTTGGTTCTTCACAGATCGCCAAAGCCACCAGCCGCCTCACCGAAATTACCCAAGAAATCAATTCTGCCGTCGAAGAACAGGCTTCCGGTGCGCAAGCCGTGGTACGCGCCATGGACAAGATGCGCGAATTAGTTCAGCAGTCTGCCTCGAGTTCCACGGAGCTTTCCGCTGCCGCCGAGCAGATGCTGAAGCTCTCCCGCAACTTACTCGACAGCATGGACCGCTTTGTTCTCGACCGCGCCAACCAGCAGCGTCCGCGTCGCGGGGAGTCGTACAACAAGCGGCGTGGTTTGGAGTCGGACCGCTCGCCAGACCTTGAATACGCCGGCATGGCGCGTTCCTAGAGGGCCGGAGACCTCTCGATGGAAAAAGATCTTCAAGTCGTCGGCTTTCGTATCGGCAATGAAACGTACGGCGTTCGTATCGCCGCCGTGCGCGAAATTGTGCGCGTTCCGGAGATTACCTCGGTTCCAAGCGCTCCCGATCTGATCGAGGGCGTGATCAATTTGCGCGGGAAAATCATTCCGGTGATGGACCTCCGCAAACGATTCGGTCAGACCGAGATTCATCCCGATAAGAAGAACCGCATTCTCGTCGTGGAGCTGGACAACAAGTTGATCGGCCTTATCGTGAACGCGGCTTCGGAAGTGCTGAAGATTCCTCCCTCCGAGATCGAAGCCCCGGGCAATGTCTTTGCGGAAGGCGAATCCGGTTACGTCACGGGTGTCGGCAAACTGAAGGGACGTCTCATTATTCTGTTGGACATCTCCAAACTCCTGCATCGCCCGGAGTACAAACGACTCGAGGAGGTCGCGGAACCCGTCGCTACCGCAAGGTAATGCTTTTTCCGGCTTGCATCTAAGACCGCCGAACTGCGGGTCCGCTTCACGAAAATACAATGGGAACGATTACTGCCCAGGTCCAACTCACCGAAGCAGAGCTGAAGCTCCTCCAGACGCTTGTCTATCAGGAATGCGGTATGTTTTTCGACGAGCGCCGCTCTCACTTCCTGAAAGATCGCTTGCAGCGCCGTCTGAAGGCCTGCCAGCTCGACTCTTTCTATCCGTATTACCGCTTGCTTACTAGCAGGGAAGGGCGAGCCGAACTGGCCCTCCTGCTTGAGAATCTAACCGTCAACGAAACAAGTTTCTTTCGCAATCGCCCGCAACTCGATCTCCTTCAAAAATCCGTTCTCGAGGAGATTCTCCGCCGCAAGCAGGAGCGCCGCGATTACACCCTCCGGGTCTGGAGCGCTGGTTGCTCCGCCGGCCAGGAGCCCTACACCGTCGCCATTTTGATCTGCGATGCGCTCGCTTATTACTACCTGCGGAATCCGCTCCCCTTCGAAATGCCTTCGCGGAAGCCGCTCATTCCCCCGCCATGGAGAGTGGAAATCGTTGCCTCGGACATAAGCTATGCCAGCTTGCGAGTCGGCCAGGAAGGCCTCTATACCGAGCAGCAGATGGAACCTGTCGATTACACCTGCCGGCTCCGCTATTTCGAAAAAGCCGGTGACAAGTACAAGGTCAAGCCGCAGTTGAAGGAACTAGTGCAGTTCGACTTTCACAATTTGAAAACGGAATTCTTGCCTCGCCGCAACGACATTATCCTCTGCCGCAACGTGATGATCTATTTCGACGAAGCCGAACAAAAGCGCTTAGTTGAAAAGTTTTGGCATTGCTTGAATCCTGCTGGATATCTCTTCGTTGGGCACGCTGAAAGTTTGTTCGGCCTGAGTCAGAAATTCCGCATGGTTCATGAAAACAACGGCACCGCTTACCAGCGCAACGAGGTCCATACGTGAGTCGTCTTCCCGAGGATCGCGGCGGCGAGTTGCGCGCTCTCTTCTTTGAGAGCGCCAACGAACTGCTTCAATCGCTCAACGAGGCTGGACTCGAACTCGAGTCGCGCCCCGCTGACGAGGAAGTGATCCGTCGTGTCCGTCGCGCCGTGCATACGTTAAAGGGCGATTCCGCGGCCTGTGGATTTCACAAACTGAGCGAGCTCGCCCATGAGCTCGAGGATGTGCTCACTCCGCAGATTGCCCATGCTCGTGGCGCGGACTTCGCGGAGCTGGTCCTTACCGCCGCGGATAGTTTTGGCGCGATGCTCACTGCTTATCAACGGAAGACCGAGCCGCCCGCCGTGGAAGCGCTCCACGCCATGATTCGGAAATTGCTGGATGAGCCTGCTTCCGCGAAGACTGTTGGCCCGGTGCTGCCTCAATTGCCTGCGCAATTTGCCTGGACGGAATACGAACAGCTCATGATTTCGGAAGCCGTGCATCGCGGAGAGACCGTTTACAACGTGGCCCTTCGCATTGATCCCAACGGCCTGATGCGCGCCGCTGCTTTCCAGCTCATTCGAAATGTTCTTCACGGCAGCGGTACCGTCATCGCCTTGCGTCCGGAAGACAATGTCGCCGCCGCAACCGTGGAAATTGTCGAAGCGGCCCTGGCAAGTTCCCAGCCGGAAGAAAGACTTCTCCAGCGCTGCCGGATTCCTTCGATTGTCTCCGATGTGCGTCTCGAACGGGCCTCGACCGCGGAGACAACGGACCATGAACTGCTTGGTGATTTGTTGGAAGCGCAGGCGGCGAAATCTGTCGCTGGGCCCGCCGAGACCACCGAAAGCGGCGCAGCAACTAATCCCAGTAGTTCCGGTTCCGCGGCAGCCGCGGTTGCCGAAAGCACGCTTCGCGTGGATGCCGCCCGCATCGATGCGGTCATGAACCTCGTCGGCGAATTGATCATCGGAAAGTCCATGCTCAATCGCACGCTCACCGAGTTCGACCAGAAGCACTCGCGTGATCCCCTGCGCGCCAAACTTGCGGACGCCATGGCATTTCAGGCGCGTATTCTCGACGAGCTCCACAAATGCGTTCTGAAAATCCGCATGGTCCCCGTCGAGCAACTTTTCCGGCGTTTCCCGCGCGTCGTCCGCGACGTTGCCAAGCAGTGTGGCAAGGATGTGGCCCTGGAGCTTTCTGGCCAAAACACCGACCTCGATAAGGGCATTCTCGATGCTCTTTCCGAACCGCTCATGCATCTCGTCCGCAATGCTGTTGACCATGGTATCGAACCAGCCGGCGAGCGCCTCACTGCTGGCAAACCCGCGCGCGGTACCGTCTATCTCAACGCCTATCACCAGGGCACTCAGGTCGTCATTGAAGTTCGTGACGACGGCCGTGGAATGGACCCTGCTCATCTGCGGACGCAAGCCGTTGAAAAAGGAATCTTGAAACTCGAAGAGGCCAAGCGCCTGACCGATCAGGACACCCTTAATCTCATTTTCGAGTCGGGATTTAGCACCGCTTCTGAAGTCACGGAAGTTTCTGGCCGCGGAATCGGCATGGATGTCGTTCGAACCGTCCTCGACCGTCTCAAGGGAACCGTTCACATTGCCTCGCAAAGAGGCCGCGGCACAACGATTCAACTTCGTGCCCCGCTTACCCTCGCTAGTATCCAGACTTTGCTGTTCCGCGTCGGCGGCCGCTTGTTTGCTGTCCCACTATCTTCCGTTGTGGAAATCACGCGCATCACCGCCCCTGAGATTCACCGCATCGATCAGCGCGAAGTGCTGCGTCTTCGCGACCAGATTCTCACGCTGGTTCGGCTGGATCACCTTAGCCGCTTGCGCAGTATCGACACGCAGCCGGTTCGAAAGAAACATTTCGTCATTGTCATTGGCGCCGCCGAAAAGCGCTTTGGCCTCCTCGTGGATAGTTTGGTCGGAGAAGAAGAACTCGTGATCAAGGCGCTGCCTGCCGAAATCGTCTCCAGCGACCTGGTTAGTGGCGCTTCCATCCTCGGTGACGGAACGGTTGTTCTCATCCTCAATGTTCCTGCGGTCCTATCGCGAGCCTCTCGTGGTGCCCCGCTCGGAGCGATCGCATGAGCGAACGTATCCGCGTTCTCGTCGTCGATGACTCCGCTCTCATGCGGAAACTGATCCCCGCGATCCTCGCGCGCGATTCTTCCATCGAAGTTGTCGGCACCGCCATGGATGGCGCTTTCGCATTGAAAAAAATTGAAGAGCTGAAGCCCGATGTGGTGACCCTTGATCTGGAGATGCCGCGGATGGATGGCATGGAAACATTGCGCCTCATCATGCGGAGCGCCCCCTTGCCGGTCATTCTTTTCAGTACTCATTCGAAGGAGGGTGGTTACGCCACCTTCAAGGCCCTTGCGATGGGTGCCGTCGATTTTCTCGCAAAACCAAAAGACGCCGCGGCCGGCCGCCTCGATGACATCGCCGATCGGCTGATCGCAAAAATAAAAGTCGCCAAAGGCGCCGCTGGCCGCAAACTTCCCCCCGCCGTCATCGAAGAAACCTCCGCGCCGAAAAAAGGAGCTCGCCCCGCGCTGCCTCCGCGCCGCATCATCGCCATCGGAATTTCAACCGGCGGTCCAAACGCATTGCAGTTTGTTTTGTCGCAAATCCCCGCGGATTTTCTTTCCACAATTCTGATTGTGCAGCACATGCCCGAAGGTTTCACCGAAATGTTCGCGAAGCGCCTCGACGAATGCTGCGCTCTTGAAATTCACGAAGCGCGGTCCGGCGATCTCCTTCTCGCCGGCCGCGTTCTCATCTGTCCGGGAAATCGCCACATGATGGTTCGCCGCATGCCCCGGGGCGACATGGTAGTGCTCTCCGATGGGCCTCCCGTCAATGGACATCGTCCGTCCGCGGACGTGCTCTTCCACTCCGTGGGGCAGGAGTTTGGGCTCACTGCCGTCGGCATATTGATGACGGGCATGGGAGATGATGGCGCGGAGGGCTTGGGTGCGATGAAGGCTGCCGGTGGAATGACTATCGCGCAGAGTGAGGATACCTGCGTGGTCAGTGGCATGCCGCGCGCCGCAATCCTTAAAGGATATGCCAACAAGATTATTCCGCTCGATGGACTCGGCTCGTACTTGGTGAGCAATTACGGCGCGGAACGTAGCTTCACTGACAAGGTCGAGAAGAACGAAAAAATTGAAAAGACATCCGTTTCATCCCAGCGCTCGTGAAGGCGAGCGCCGGGATAAGGAGAAGGCCATGAAACAATTTGCCGCCCTGCTTCGAAAAGATAATCAGCCGGTTCGCTACCTCGTGGTGGACGATTCCGTCTTCGCGCGCAAGAATCTCATCAAGATGATCGAGATGTTCGGCGGCGAAGTGGCCGGCGAAGCCGGAGATGGCCTGACCGCCATCGCGGAATTCAACCGCATTACTCCGGACATCGTGCTCATGGACATCACCATGCCGCAGATGGAAGGGATTGAAGCCGTGGAGCGCATCGTGCGCCAGCATCCCACCGCACGCATTGTGATGGTCTCTTCGGTGGGATACCAGGAGAATATCCTGGCAGCTCTCCAGAAGGGCGCCAAGCATTTCGTACAGAAGCCCGTGAAGCCGGAAGTTTTGTACGAGATCCTCCGGTACGTGCTCAGCGACGATCCCAACGCCGTTGGCTCGCCGGTGGCGTTCGCAGGAGAACACCGCTCATGAGAATGGAATTGATCCAGCCCTTCATCAACGCCGCGGATGCGGTTTTCGCGGAGTCGTTGCAGGCGCCGACGAAAATTGTGGACCTGGAAATGGACCAAGAGGCGTATCGCCGCAAGGGGGTCGCGGCGCTCATCGCCATCAAGGGAGACATCGAAGGGCGCGTCATTCTCGATCTCTCTCCGGAAGTGGCTTTGAAGGTGGCGAGCCAGCTCGCGGGGACGGAAGTTATGGCCAGCGAACAAGTGGTGCGGGAGACGGTGTGCGAGATGGCTAACATGGTCATCGGCAATTCCGTGACGCTGCTGAACGATCAAGGATTTCACTTTAAAGTGTTCCCGCCGGAGATTCACATGGACGAAACCGGGCTGGCTGGCAGCGCCGACACGGAAGCGCTGGTGATTTGTATCGAGACCCCCTGCGGGAATGTCTACGTGAACATTGCAATGCACTATTTGCATAGGCGGCGCAAGGAGCGGAACGCTGTTCCGACGTTGGACTGATAAGTGGCGTGACAGGTGTTCCGTTACCAGCGTCAGATAACCTCCTCGAGCACCCCGCCGGTTGAACCGGCTGGCGCGAGGGCTCTAACCTGCTTCCAATCCACTGAATTCATCCTGCCGCAGCGGCGGCATCTAAAATCTGCTTATGGTCCCAGCAGGCATCCGCCAACGTTTGCACGCTTCCTTTCTCTTATCGTCGATTACGTGATAGTTTTTCTTACAGCGGTTCTTTCTTAAGACAGGACTGGCGCGCTCGAATCTATCGGGTCGGGATTGAATCGCCGCTTCAATCTTCAATTGCCAGCCGGACAACCTCCGGTCGCGGGACGAGCACAGGAGAGACGCGAGAGATGAAGCGGGTTCATCTTGTTGTGTTGTGGCACATGCATCAGCCGCAGTACCGCGACCCCGAAAGTGGGCGCTATGTCCTCCCGTGGACGCGCTTGCATGCCCTGAAAGATTACTGGGGCATGGTTGAGATGCTCCACGAATTTCCCAACTTCCATGCCACATTCAACCTCGTGCCATCGCTCGGCATGCAGCTCGAGGAGTACGCCAGCGGCAATTTCAACGAGCCCTGGTTTTCCCTGGCGTTCAAAAGTGCGGAGGAATTAACACGTGAGGATAAGGCGGAAATCATCGCCCGGGCGTTTCAAATAAACCACGAGCGGCTGATGTCGCGTTGGCCCCGGTTCGTCGAGTTATTCGAATGGTCGCGTCCTGCCGGTGGCGCGCAGGCGCTGGTCTCCTTCACCCCGCGCGACTGGCGCGACCTGCAACTCCTCTCGCAGTTGGCGTGGATGGAAGAGTCCTGGTTCGAGACCGATGATGTCGTCAGCCGCCTAGCCGCAAAAGGGAAGGACTACACCGAGAAAGACAAATCCGCGCTGCGGAAAAAACAGCTCGAATTCCTGGGACTGGTGCTCCCTGCTTATCGGGACGCGGCGCAGCGGGGCCAGATCGAGATCAGCACGACTCCGTTCTATCACCCCATCCTTCCTCTGATCTGCGATTCGGATATTGCTCGCGTGGCCAATCCGGCGACCCCTCTCCCGCGCCGCGCTTATCGGCGTCCGGAAGATGCGCGCGAGCAATTGCAGCTTGCCCGCGAATATCACGAAAGAGTTTTTGGCGTGAAGCCCCCCGGTCTGTGGCCTTCCGAAGGCTCGGTCTCGGACCAGGCGCTGACCATCGCCTCGGAAGAAGGATTCAAATGGTTCGGAACAGACGAGGGAGTCCTTGGGCGCACGCTGAACGTCGGATTTTTCCGCGACGGAAACGGCATTCCCGCCAACGCCGATCGCCTCTACAAACCCTGGCGCGTACAACTCGGAGGAAATAGCATTGCGGGATTGTTTCGCGATCACCACTTGTCCGATCTTGTTGGTTTTGTCTACAGCCGCATGGACGGCAAAGCCGCGGCCGCCGATCTCCATATTCGTATGCGCCATCTCGGTGAATCCATGCAGGGCGATCAGCCGCTCACCATCTGTCTTTTCCTCGATGGCGAAAATGCTTGGGAATACTACCCGGGGAACGGCCGCGCTTTCCTCCGTGAGTTTTACGGACGCATCCAGGATGACCAGGATTTCCGCGCGCTGACCGCCACCGAGGCCATTGCCGCCGCCGGTGAAATTCCCGTCACCACCGGAATTTTTCCCGCATCCTGGATCAACGCGAATTTCGACGTGTGGATCGGCCACGTCGAGGACGTCGCCGCGTGGGAATTATTGTGGGACGCGCGCGAAGCCTACGCTCGCGCATTCGAAGCGCACAAACAGGGAAGGGCTGACGCCCCAACCGAAACCGCGCTTAAGGAAGCGCGCGAATCGCTCCTGGCTGCGGAGGGGAGCGACTGGTGCTGGTGGTTCGGCCCGGAACACAGCACCCCAAACGACGCGGAGTTTGATGCGCTGTTTCGCAAGCTCCTGACCGCCATCTACCTGGCGCTTGGACAGGTAGCCCCGGAAGAACTGGCCAAGCCCATCAAGCGGAAACCGGAGCACGCCGTGCAGCTCGCTCCGACGGGCTGGCTGAAAATCAACATTGACGGACGAGATACGTCCTATTTCGAATGGCTGGGAGCGGGATTGTATTCACCGGAACGGCGCGGCGGGTCCATGCATGGACGGGTCTTCTACCTGCACGAAATGCGCTACGGATTCGAGGAAGAACGCTTCTGCGTGCGCATCGATCCCTTCGTCGAGGCGCTCGGGGAGCTGGAAGATCCCGAGTTTCGCATCACCATCGGCGGCGCGGAAGAAGTGACCCTCGTCGTGCATCTGGAGCGAGGCCAGGTGCGAGGGTTCGCCGTCGAAAAGGGCCTCGTATGCCTGCTGAATCCGAAACTTGTCGCGGAAGCAGCGTTTGAGCGGGTTCTGGAAGTAGCCATCCATAAGGACCAGATCAATTTCAAAGGCCAGAGCAAGCTGCGGCTTGGCGTTGCGTTATGGCACGGAGGATTGCCGGTCGACGTTTTGCCCGCCGAGGGATTCCTGGACGTAAACCTTGGTGAAGAGAATTGGGCTTGGCCGCCGGAGTAGCAGGAGCGTTTTGAGCTTTGATATAGTTTCTGCCGTTTCTGTACTCTCCGTGTCCTCGGTACTCTCTGTGAACTCTGTTTTAATGCTTTTTCTGCCGGCCCAAAGCTTTCTCGAAGGATTTACGGATTTTTCAGGAATACCATACTAAAACAAATTAACGGCGAGATCTTGCGGATGATCGCCGACGGGAATCATCGTCAGCAGAAAATTGGTGCGCACACGGATGACCGCCAGGTCGCCCGAGCCCTGGCTCACCACCAGCAGCAAGTTTTCCGCGGGATCGAATCGCAACACCGCTGGAGAATCACCGGCGGGCACAGGAAAACCCTTTCCAGGATCACGAACGATGCGGCGGTTATAAATATCGACGGGTGTGACGCAGCCGGCAGCGGTGTCCGAAACGTAGAGCAGGCTGGCGTCCTCGCTGAGGACGCCGCGAGTGGGCGCCGATCCCAGGACCATATAATCGCCCACTTCGTGAGTCGAAGTGTTGATGGCCTGGAGTCCGTGAGCCTCCGGCGAAATCACATAGAGCTCGCCGCCATCCGGCTTGAGCAGCATGTCCGAGGGCGCACCGGCTAGTTCGAGATTGGTGACCAGAACGCCGCGGCGAAGGTCCACGACGGAGAGGCGGTGTTCGGTGCGGCTCAACACGAACGCCAGGGAATTGTCCGGCAGGACCGCGACGTCTGCAGGCTGAGCGACCACGGAAACGCTGCCCCGCAGCGCGAGAGTCGTTGCATCATGTATGCCAAGCGATCCGTCGCCGCGGTTCACTACGAGGACGGACTTGCCGTCCGGCGTGACGTGGGCGAGGACGGGCTCGCGCCCGGTGGTGGCGCGCCCGGTGATGGCGCGCGACCGGGCGTCAATCGCGAGGAGCGTGTCGTTCCCCGATGCCGTCGTGTAGATGTGCTTGCCGTCCGGCGAAAAATCGAGCGCATAGGGAAGTGGCCCTACGGGAATGCGCGCGCTGACCTGCCCTGTGAAGTGCCCGTCCAACGGATCGAAGCGCGGATCGAGGATCCACACGTAGCCGCCCGCTGTGCTGACGCCGTAAACCTCGGTGCGTGTGGGATGCTCGCGCATCCCGGAAAGTCCCGGCCCGACCGGAATGCGCGCAACGGCCTTGAGCTTCACGAGATCGACAACGGTCACGTTGCCGTCGGCGGTGGTGACGTAAGCCGAGAGATGCAGGTCCGGCCGAAGGAACGATGGTCGATGTTCGCGGAGCAGCAGCACAATCCCGCCGATAGCCAGCGTGGCGAGCAAGAAGTAGACGCGGAAGTTTTTGGGCCGGTTCATAACACTCGTCTTGTCCTATGTAGGGGCACGATATATCGTGCACACTCCAGGTTCATCGTTGCGGCCGCCTGGGTTTTACCCCGGCTCCCGTCGTGGAGGCGGGCGTCTTGAGTTGCAGAGCTTGGATTCTCCCACGTATCGCGGAAAGGTTAAAAGCCGCGCGCCAAAGAGCGAGACGCGCGGCTTCCGGCACAAGAACGTAGCCGGGTACCCCGTACGCGCCGCACGCTTGGAACCCACCTCAGCGAACCAGAGAGGAACCTGTCCGATCCGAGCGTCAGGCGGGTTGCTGGTAGAGGCCGATCACGTTTCCTGCCGGATCGCGGAACCTCGCCGTGATCTCGGGCGCATCCGCGCCGATCGGCTGCACGACCTCGCCCCCATGGGTTACAACGATGTCAACGGTCGAGGCCACGCTGTCAACCATGATGTAAAAACAGGAGCCCGGGCTTTGCGGCGGGCGGGCGCCCGAGCACCCAGGTGCCGCTCACTTGGCCCGTCGTATCGTCAAAAAGCAGTGCTGCCATCGCCGCGTTTCCGGATGACCCAGCCGAACACCCTCTTGTAGAAGTCGGCCGAGCGCGCAATGCCAGTCGCAGGCATCTCGATGTAACAGATCTTCCCATTCGCAAGTGTGGGAGGCATCGGCATTCCTTTCCAAGCGCCGCAATTCTAGCAGCTTCCAAACTGAAATCAACTCCGCACCGTCGAGCAGGTGGCGCACGCTAAAGTGGAATGATTTGGGGTCGCGTCACAGGTTCCCGCGGGTTCCCAGGGGCAGCGTTTTGAAATTTCCTCCATCTCTTGCTGGGGCCCCTGGTGCCGGTGGCGTTTACCCCGACCGCGTCGCAGCGCATGCGGTCTTTGGCCTTTCCTCGATATTCTTGCGACGCCATCCAACACTCTTCCGCAAATCTATCGGACCATAACTCCCGCAAGGCCTTTCCATCGGTCATCTTGCACCCCACTGTGCCCCGCTTGCCACATCCATTTACCCCTGCAACCTCGGCAGGATTCGCCCGGAGCAGGCCGCGGGAGTTAAACTCGTCGCGAACGAAATAGGAGGTGGATGACCATGGCACGGATCGCTGGCGCTGACCCAAGTTAGCAAGGCCTATTCCGCGGTCTCTTCACGCGAATCATCTATGCGTATGCGCTGACCAAACGCAAGGTGGGACTCGGCCCTGAAGGACCTGGCGCAATTGCGTGTGGCCACGCTCGTGGGCTGCCCCTTTTGAATTGACATCGGTTCTGCGGTGAGCAGAACCAACGGGGCCTCGGCAGAGAAGATCGCTGCGCTGCCTAACTACCGCGACAGCGAACTGTTTTCGGAGACAGAGAAGCTGGTGCTGGAGTACGCCGAGGCATGACGCAGACTCCCGTCGAGGTTCAAGACGCGCTGTTTGCGAAGCTACGGGAGAAGTTCAACGACGCGCAGTTGGTGGAACTCACGGCGACGCTGGCCTGGGAAAACTACCGGGCGCGGTTTGACCATGCCTTTATCGTGGAAGCGGAGGGCTTTACCGAGGGCAGCTTCTGCGCGATGCCCGTGCGCGCAGAAAATCGGACGTAGAATCATCACGCGCGTGGCTGCAGAGTTGGAAGTAGTGAAAGCTGAGAGGAAAGAAGAAGCTAAAATTCGGGTTGGCGATGCCGCTCCGGGATTATCGTGGAGACGTCATAGAACCATTTGCGTGGGCCGAGTGTCTAATATTGGACAGTTTGGAGAATGGGATAGTTCGAAGATGGGTGGCCCCCCCCAGGAACTAGAGAGGCCATGCCAAATGACTCGCGCCGAAGAGCTGCCGCGTACCACGAACTTGCCGCACATGCGCACGGTGCTGCCGCCGCGCACCACGGGAAAGAAGATCACCAGACCGGACACGAGCATTCCAAACAAGCATTAGAGCAACAGGAAAGCCATAAAGGTGTTGATCCCAGGGAAGGGCGGCAATTTGGTTCTTACGCAGAGAGCCGGGCTGAAGAGTTGGGCGGTGGAGTAAAGTGCAGCCGCCGGGAAACACCCGCATCACGAAACGCGTTGGTCAGGAGCGGAGCGACCTATGAAACGGACGAACCATATGTCATCTCACCTCGGTGGTTTCAATTCAGGAGCCAGCCTGGGCGGCAAGGTCTCGCGCTACCGGGACAAGCAAAATATCTACAAGCAAGGGGAGCCGGCTTACACGCTTTTCTACATTCAATCGGGAGGGGTGCGGCTCAGCACCCGGACGAAAGACCAACCGGCAGCAGTTACCGCCATCCTGGGCGTGCATGATTTTTTTGGCGACCTTTGCCTGGCAGGCTATCCTCTTCGGATGTCCACGGCCGTCGCGTTGACCGCCAGCTCCATACGTACCATCAAAAAAGAAAAGATGCTCCAAATGCTTCGCAAAAAGAACAAAGCATCAAATTCCCTGGTGGCCTATCTGCTTTCGAGCGTCAAGGACTACCGGGATCACGTAGCGCACCTGCTGACTTCCTCTGCGGAACAACGGCTCGCGCGCGTGCTTCTGCGGCTGGCCCACATGCATAAAAATGGCCCAGCGGTTGTCGAGATTCCCATTCTTAGTCACCAAGTTCTGGCGGAGATGGTCGGCACCACGCGCCCGCGAGTTAATCTGTTCATGAATCGGTTCAGGAAGCAGGGATTCATTAACTACGATGGCGGATTAGAAGTGAACCAGTCGTTGCGCGAAGTTCTCCGGAGCCGCTAGGAGTCACCCGCATCTCTTGAATTCTAAGGGCTTGTTGGAGTTCAGCGTCGGGCCAGGGACGCGCTACCCGCCGGCCGGAAGTGTTCACTATTGTACAGTCAGCAGAATCTTGTTCCGTGCTAATCTAATATACGGTGTCCCAAGTGGCTCGACGTGTATCTGTGAAGGCCCCTCGCTCTACCAAGAAAGCGAATGCAAGAAGCTCTGCCTTCGATGTGGAATTATTTCTCGACTCCGCCGGTCTGCGGAGAACTGTGGACAAATTTCGAAGAAAGGAAACCGTCTTCGCCCAGGGCGATCCCGCGAAGCATGTCATGTATATTCAGGAAGGGGGTGTAAAGCTCACTGTGGTCAACGAGACCGGCAAAGAAGCCGTTGTGGCGGTTCTTGGACCGGGCGATTTTTTTGGGGAAGGGTGCCTTGCGGGCCAGTCCGTTTGCATGGCCACTGTGACCAGCATTGCGCCTACCACCGTGCTCGTCATTGAGAAAAACGAGATGATTCGCGTGCTCCACGAGGAACACGAGTTCTCCGACCGCTTCATTGCTTACATGCTTGCGCGAAACATACGGGTCGAGGAGGACCTGATCGACCAGCTCTTCAATTCCAGCGAGAAACGGCTGGCACGTACTCTGCTGCTGCTCGCGCGCTATGGCGCGCGAGGCCATCCTCAAAAGGTGCTTCCCAAAGTATCGCAAGAGATGTTGTCGGAGATGATTGGCACCACTCGGCCCCGGGTGAATTTTTTCATGAACAAATTCAGGAAACTGGGTTTCATCCAATACAACAAGGGCGAGATCCACATCGACAATTCCCTCTTGAGTGTCGTCCTCCACGACTAAATTAAATTCCGCGCGTTACGGAAAGATTCTGACGGGCGCCCAGGACGCCGGTTTTGTGCGGCCTTACTCGAACGGCCCGTGGGGAATCAGTGTGGCTGAGAGGTGATGCGGAAGCTTTGCTGAGTGCCGGCCAAAGCTCGGTCGGGTGAAGCAACCTTAGGCCGATGGAGAAGGAACGGTCCGGAAGGGATTTGCAATAAACGACGAGCGCGCGCGAATAGAGATTGCCGGGGACCGATCGAACGGAAACATCCTGATTGGGCGCCCGGGGGGCTTTTGTCAAGACGCGGGCCCCGTGGGAGCTGACGTTGATCGTGGACGTAATCTCATGCGCGGCATTCTCAAGACTGTAGAGCTCGACCAACATCTTCTCGGGGATGCGGCTTTCGGAGCGGACCGGAGGGAATACCCTTGCCATGGGTTGTTTTCTCCTGATGGCTTGCAAGGGCTGTCGAGCCGTGCCGTCAGTGGATTTGATACCTGGGGCGGAGTCAGGCGCCGCTGTAAGTCCGGAACGTGGACCAGGTGACGGGGCGCCCTCGGAAATTCAATCCGATGCAGTAGCGGTCGTCCAAGAGTCTCTGGCAGTAGACGACCTTTCCGCGGATGGTGGTTTCCTCTCTCAACGGTGTGACTTGTACGATTTCGCCGGCTTGCCAAGGGCGGCTTGTAACTATGCGAGCGCCGTTCACGCTGATGTTGTCCGTGTAGGTCACTTCTGATCCGTTGACGGGCTGAGCCTGCGCCTGTGCGAGGTGTACAACCATAGCGATGGGGAGGCGCTTGTCCATACGTCCGTTGAGTATGCTCTCTGAGGCCATCTGACCTGGCCCTGCCGGTTGGCGGAAGTCTGCATCGCCGTGCTGCTGGGCACCGCTTACGATGGAGCTGGCCCCACGTTCCGCTCAATCCCTTGTTAGCATTGAGGCGTTTCCCTGCCAATCAGGTGTAGACCCTAAGATAGGGTGCAGGAATACCCTAGTACTGTAGTGAGACTTGGCCGACGAATGGGCGAGTGAACCGGGCCTTCGTGTGCCATGACGCATCAGGGCGGTCAACCCGCGCTCGCACACCCCACGGGGGACTAACTCTGGGGATGCTTGAGAAGGCCTTGGACGTCGAGCCAATCACGAAACCGGTCGGTCCAGGTACCTGCCGGCAGGGTGATCTTTCGTGTTCCGAATCCGTGCCCGCCCGCGGAATAGATGTGCAGTTCGGCGGGGATTCCCAGTTTCTTCCAGGCGGCGTATAAGCGGATGGAATGGTCGAGCGGCGTCACGACCTTGTCGTCATCGGCGTGGACGAGGAAGAGAGGTGGGGCATCGGCGGGAGCCGTGACATCGTCAGGCGTGCCAGGATAGATGGGAGCGGCAAAATTGGGCCGGCTGTCCGCATCGTGGTGGAGCGCCACGGCTGCGGCGACGTAGCCGCCAGCGGAGAAGCCAAGGATCCCGATGCGGTCGCGCGCGATGCCCCACTCTGGGGCGTGCAGGCGCACGAGGCGTACCGCCTGCTGTCCGTCCGCGATCGCGAGCGGGATGACAGTCTTCCGGCGCTCCGCTATTTTGGCGGAATCGCTTGCGTCGGTGTCGCCGGTGCGCATGACGCGGTACTTGAGAATGAACGCGGCCACGCCGATGGAATTCAGCCAGCGCGCAAGATCGATCCCTTCATGGCTGACCCAGAGTTCCCGAAACCCGCCGCCGGGACAAATGATCACCGCCGTGCCGGTGGCCAAAGAGGGATCGGGAAAATGAGCCGTGAGCGTCGGATGAGTCACATTGGTGATGGGGTGTGATGCGTCCTGTGGCACGCCTTCTTCGTAGTTCCAGTTCTCCGAGCCAGGCGCAGCGCCGGGCCAGAGCGGAATCACTTTTGGTTCGGACCCAAATACCGGGACGGCTAACAGCATGAGGAAAAAGAGCTTTCGAATCATAGTGAGGGGGAGTCTAACACGCGCGGCATTCGAAGAGGCGTGCACGGAAAATTCTAGGTTCTAGTGTAGGAGCGGAGGGTGGTGTAGAATCCGCCCGCTCAGGAGGAATTGTCCAGAACGCGATGCGGAAATGGGAGAGTTTGCAACTCGTCGTTTACCCCAGCAGAGAAACAGCAACCTGACCCTGTGCGCCGGCCTCTCCAATGACAGAGTCACTTCGATTCCGAATGTTTCCTCGAAAGCAGTTGGATATCCGATGGGCGGATCTTGCGCATGCGGCGCTCTATTGCGCCTTTCCCAGAAGTATTCGTGCTAAGGAAGCGGAACTCGAAGGAATGTTTGCGTCTCCTTCCCCGGTGCTTTCGGCGTTTACTGTCCGGACGGGATTCGATCTGTGTCTTGGGGCACTTGGGTTGCCGGCAGGCAGTGAGATTCTGATGTCGGCGCTGACGATCAAAGAGATGGTGAATATCGCGAAGCATCACGGACTCGTTCCGATTCCGCTGGATATCGAAAGCGGGACTATGGCTCCCGAGATAGCGACAATCGAAGGCGCGATTACGGAAAGGACGCGGGCGATTGTGATTGCGCATCTCTTTGGCACGCGCATGCCGATGGGACCGGTGATCGAGCTGGCGAAAAAGCACGGAATCCTGGTGATTGAGGACTGCGCGCAAGGGTTTACCGGGCAGGATTACACGGGACATCCGGAGACGGATGTGGCGATGTTCAGCTTCGGTTCGATCAAGACGATGACGGCGCTCGGAGGAGCTCTGCTGCGCGTAAAAAATGTTGAGCTTTTGCGGAAGATGCGTGTCATCCAGAGGACGCATCCGGCTCAGACGCGGAAAGAGTTTGCGAAAGTAATTTTGACGCATGTGATCCTCAAAGTATTTACGCTGCCGCTGCTGTTTGGCCTGTTCTACCGCGTGTGCGCTCTATTGGGAGCGGATTTTGAGGAAGTGATCGCTAAGGTGCGGGGATTGGATGAGGAAGATTGGCTGAGGGAAATCCAGTGGCAATGCTCGTATCCGCTCTTGGCGCTGCTGGCACACCGGCTGCGGACGTTCAACGCTGCCCAGCTGAATAAAAGAATCCGCGTGGGAGAGGAATTTGCGAAGTCGCTTCCGCGCGAAATTTCGTATCCCGGAAATCGAGCGGTGTTTCACAGCTTTTGGGTCTTCCCGATTCTGGTGGAGGCACGGGAGCGATTCATGGTGGAACTTCACAGGCGCGGATTCGATGGAACCGCTTCCGGGTCGGCGCTCTCGGTGATCGATCCTCCAGCGGGGCGGGAGAATTTGGAGCCTTCAAAAACGCGAGAGGCTTACCGAAAATTACTTTACCTGCCGGTGTATCCAAAAGTTCTGGGGCGGGAACGCAAGCGGCTAAGCAAGGCGATTGCAGAGATTTTCGAGCGGTCCCCTCATCTGCATATTACCGACGCGCGGCGCGTTTATGCGGCGGTTGCGCGAACCATTGAAACGCCGGGAAGCGTTGCGGACATTCGAAACGCTTTGCAGCGCGCGCAACGAGAGAATGTTCCGGTGTGCATATTGGGAACCGGGCATAACCTGGGCGGGCACGCTTTTGTGAATGACGCGATGGTTCTGGACATGAGGCGGTTCAACCGCGTGTGCCACGTGGATAAGGAACAGAAGTGCATAAAGGTAGAAAGCGGGATTATCTGGGACAAGATTCAAGAGGCGATCAATCCCTCGGGCCTGGCGCTGAAGGCCATGCAATCGGACAACATTTTTACGGTGGGGGGCTCGCTGGCGGCAAATGCTCACGGCCGCGATATGCGGTTCCCGACGATTGTGGAAAGCGTGCTGGGATTCCGGATCATGTTGGCGGACGGATCGGTGATGTCCGTCAGCAGGAATGAGCATCCCGAGATGTTCAAGAATGCCATCGGCGGATATGGATTGTTCGGGATCATCCTCGATGTGGATCTTGCGCTGGTAGACAATTGCGTCTACGAGCAGACCTCCACGGTGATTCCCTTAAGGGAGCTCTTGGGGCATTTCGAAAAGGAGGTCCGGGCGAATCCCGCTACGGAACTATTTTTGGCGCGTCCCTCAATCTCGCCGCGTTGTTTTCTGGATGACACGATCGTAACGGTGTGGAAAAGGACGGGCGGACTCCGCCAGGGGATGTTCCGGCTGGACCACGAGCGAAACGTGGCGCGCGACCGGTTTTTGTTTGGATTGTCGCGACGCTACAACTGGGGGAAGACGCTGCGGTGGCAGGCGGAGAAATATATCGCCGGCAACGGAGCGAAAAGGACTCTGGTGTCGAGGAACAACGCCATGCGGCCGCCCGTATCAGCGATAAAGATGCTGGAACATAACTCTAAGAGAGACACAGACGCGATACAGGAGTTCTTTGTTCCGATTCCGCGGTTCATGACTTTTATGGAAGCCATGCGGGGAATTCTGCAAGAAGAGGAGACCAATCTCCTTGGCGTGACATTGCGGTATGTGAAAGCCAACAACGAAACGGCACTTTCGTACGCGCCAAAAGCAGATGCATTCGCAGTGATACTTTACTTCAACGAAATTTGCTCGACCGATGGCCGGGCGAAGGCAGATAAACTGATCAGCCAGTTGGTACAGCTCGCTGTGAACTGCGATGGAACATTCTATCTGACGTACGCGCGGGACCTGGAAATGGATTGCTTGCGGAAAGCGTACGGCGAGATTGACGCCTTTTTCCAAATGAAGCATGCCGTGGATCCCGAGAATCGCTTTACGAGCAGATTTTTTGAGTTGAATGGCAAGCGGGGACTGGCGAGGAAGGCCGCAAGCGGAGGATAAGTACAAATTAAGAGTCGTGGAGTGATCCTTCGATTCCAGTGACTGGCGGATACAAAAGGCCCCTTACCACAAACGGGCGCCGTCGCTTCCCACGCGCACCTCTACAAGGGGCATCCTAGCTGACGTAGTTCTGATTCGTTGACATCAATTGATGGTGCGGTGGAGGACGGCGGCGATTTGGCGCATTTCGTCGGCGAGGGCGATGAATTCCTCGGGGAGGAGGGACTGCATGCCGTCGGAGAGCGCTTTGTCCGGCTCGTGATGAACTTCGATGAGGAGGCCATCGGCGCCGACGGCGACGGCGGCGCGGGAGAGCGGCAAAACTTTGTGGCGCTTGCCAGTGCCGTGGCTGGGATCGACAAAAATGGGGAGATGGCTGCGTTTTTTTACCGCCGGGACGACGGCGAGGTCGAGGGTGTTGCGCGAGAAATCGGAGAACGTTCGAACGCCGCGCTCGCACAGCATGACGTTGTAATTGCCTTCGGAGAGGACATACTCGGCGGCCATTAGGAACTCGTCGAGCGTGGCGGACATGCCGCGTTTGAGCAGGACGGGTTTCTTGGCGCGGCCGGCGCGTTTGAGCAAGGAAAAATTCTGCATGTTGCGCGCGCCGATCTGGATAACATCTGCGTACTCCTCGACGAGGTCAAGGCTTTCGTTATCGATGGCTTCGGTGACGATGCCGAAGCCGTATTTTTCGCGAACTTTCGAGAGAATCTTGAGGCCCCCTTCGCCGAGGCCCTGAAAACTATACGGGGAAGTGCGCGGCTTGTAAGCGCCGCCGCGGAAGAGCCGCACGCCCGATTTCTTGAGGCGTCCGGCGATGGCCAGGCATTGCTCCTCGGTTTCGACCGCGCAGGGACCCGCGACGAGGGCGATCTTATCGCCACCGACGATGACGTCGCCGGAGGGCGTGGGGATTCGCAGAATACTGTCTTCTTGTTTGGTGTCGCGGCTGACGAGTTTGTACGGCTTGCTGACGGGGATGCACTCGACGACGCCGGGGAGGGACTCGAGGATGCCGAGGTCGATGGCGCCCTTGTTGCCGGTGATGCCGATGGCAGTGCGGAGGGAGCCCGGCATGGGATGGGCCTTCAGACCGAGGCTTTCAATGCGCTTGCAAACTTCGCGAATCTGCTCCTCGGTGGCGTGCGACTGCATTACAACCAGCATGGATGGCTCTCCCGGCGCGGTGAGTGAACATCGAGTTTACGGCAAGCTGGAGGGATGCGGCAAATAGGATGGTCAAGTTTACGCGCGCTTGTACCGAAGGAATCCGCGCACGACGACGAAGAGGGCCAGGGCGACAAGGGCACAGAAGATTGCCAGAAGCGGACCGGTGTAAAAGGCTGCTCCAGAGCGCCAAAACTTGAGGATAGAGTGCAGAGCCCTCCGAAATGTAATGATTGCCAAGCAGCCGATGCAGGGGTGAGGTTGCGAGCCGAACGCAGTATCTGAGCGTAGGGCTGAAAAAGCCCCAGCAACGCCGCACAGCCGAGGAGCAAGGCAGCGGGAGCCCAGTCAGCGGCGACGCAGAGGGCGCGCCGCAATTGCATTCTGCGGCGACTCGGTAGTGCCAAGCGCAGCTCCAGAGCGAACAAGCTGAAAGCGGCAGCGATGGCAAAGAGCACGGCCAAGGCGGCAGAGAGCTGGACAAGGTGAGCCCTTCGATCGAAGGCGCGGAACTGCGCGGGGCTAGCCGGTGGAAATAAATGGTGGATACTCTCGATCCGGCCGTCAATTTCCTGCAGGCGCTGCGCGGCTTGGTGACCCTCACGCTCGTTCCCATGGGTTTGGTAAAGATTCCGTGGCTTGATGGGAGAGGCTGAGTCCCACCATACGTTCGAAATTGGCTTCACCTTGCTCAGACATCCGGCGACCGAAGTCATCCACGATAGAGTTACTAGGTCAAGTCTTTGTTGATCTGGGCAGGGAAGATGTTTTGCCGGCCGCGCCCCGGTGTTGAGCGAAACTGGGCGCGACGCCGGTGGTTTGGCGCGTGTGGTAGAATAGTGAGTTTATGACAGAGCAGAAATTTTCCACAGGCATGCCTGAACAACCCATTATCCAACCGACGCAATTTGACCCAGAAGACGAATATCGCCCGGAACCTGAGCCTGAACCGCTGCCGCCATCATGGATGGATGGGAGCTTTCGAATCGGGATTCATACCTCCATCGCGGGGAGTTATCTGAATGCGCTGGAATCGGCCCGGAAACTAGGCTGCAACGCGCTGCAAATCTTCTCGGCCAGCCCAAGGATGTGGCAGGGCGGCTCGGCGCGGATTCCGGACGTGGACGCGCAGGCGTTTCGGGTGCGCCGGGAGGAATTGCGGCTCGGGCCGCTGGTGATTCACGCGAATTACCTGATCAACCTGGCGTCGGAGCAGCGAATGCTGCAAACGCGGTCGATCCAGGCATTCCACGATGAAATCGTGCGCGCGATGGCGTTGGGAGCGGATTTTCTGGTGGTGCACCCGGGGGCGCGGGGCGAATCGACGACGGGGCAGGCGATTTCCACGATCGTGGAGTCGGTGAAGCAGGCATCGAAGCGCGCGCCGATGGGCGGACTGCGAATTTTGATCGAGAACACCGCGGGAATGGGAACGGCGGTTGGGGCACGGCTGGAGGAAGTCGGAGCGATTTTGGCTGGGTTGCGGAATTTGCCGGTCGGGGCGTGCCTGGATACGGCGCACCTTTTTGCCGCGGGATACGACATCAAGAGCGAGGGCGGACTGGCTTCGACGATCGGACAGATCGCCGGCGCGATTGGGCTCGAGAACGTGCCGGTGATTCACTTGAATGATTCGAAGATTCCGCTGGGCGGGCGCGTGGACCGGCACGAGCATATCGGAAAAGGAAAGATTGGAGCGGCGGCGTTCGCGAGGATATTGCGGCACCCGCGATTCGGCACGGCGGCCCCGGAAGGTTTGACGGGGCGTGTGTTTGTGGCCGAGACGCCCATTGATGATCCCGGCGATGACCGGCGGAACGTGGCGATGTTGTGGGAGCTGGCGGGGTTGCAGGAGCAGGCGCCGGTGGCGGAGAAGGGGTTCTCCATGCTGACAGCGGCGCTGCAAAAAAAGATTTCCATACACAGAAAAGCGGAGAAGAAAAGAAACGCTACCGCAGAGACGCAGAGGACGCCAAAACGCGCAGAAAAGAAAACGCGGACGAAGAAAGGCAGAGCAAGGAAGAGTTCAGCGAGGTAGAAAAGGGGATAAGCAGGCGTGACGGAGCAGAACATACCGGGCACGGGGTCGGGATACGATCCGCAGAAAATCGAGGAGAAGTGGCAGAAGCGCTGGGCGGAGGCGCGCGTATTCGAATCGGAAGTGGACCCGTCGAAACCCAAATATTACGTGCTGGAGATGCTGCCCTATCCGAGCGGCACTCTGCACATGGGCCACATGCGCAACTATACGATTGGAGATGTGGTTGCTCGCGTGAAGCGCATGCGCGGATTTAATGTGATGCACCCGATGGGCTGGGATGCCTTCGGTTTGCCTGCGGAAAATGCGGCGATCAAAAACAATACCCACCCGCGCGAATGGACCAACAAAAACATTGCGGAATTTCAGCGCGTGCTGCGGCGCTTTGGATTCAGCTACGACTGGCGGCGGGAAATTTCGACTTGCGAGCCCGAATATTACCGGTGGAACCAGTGGTTCTTTCTACGCATGCTGGACTGCGGGCTGGCGTACCGCAAGAAGAGCCGCGTGAACTGGTGCCCGAAGTGCTGTACGGTGCTGGCAAACGAGCAGGTGGTGAATGGCGGTTACTGCTGGCGGCATGAAGACACGCTGGTGGAATCACGCGAGATCGAACAGTGGTTCCTGAAGACGACCGCGTACGCGGAACAGTTGCTGGACGACTTGAAGCAGCTCGAGGGCGGATGGCCCGAACGCGTCATCCTGATGCAGCGGAACTGGATCGGGAAGTCGCAGGGCGTCAAGGTGAAGTTCGCCGTGGCGGACCTGGCGGGCGCGGAACCGATCGAAGTTTTTACCACGCGCATTGACACGATTTACGGCGCGACTGCGGTGATCCTTGCTCCGGGGCATCCGCTGGTGTCAAAGCTGCTGGAAGCTTTGCCGGCGCGCGTGGAAGCCGGTGCCAAGCTTGCCAAGATGCGCAAGACATCGGTGAAAGCCGAGGATCTGGCGACGATGGAGAAGGAAGGCTTCTTCACCGGGCGATATGCCACCAATCCCTTCAGCGGTGAGGAGATTCCGATCTGGGTCTCCAATTTTGTACTGATGGAATATGGCACGGGCGCCATCATGGCCGTTCCGGCGCACGATCAGCGGGACTTGGAGTTTTGCCGGAAATATGGGTTGCCGGTGCGCGTGGTGGTGGAGGGAAAAGAAGTTCAAAGTTTAAAGTTGAGAGTTGAAGGGGAGAAACAATTAGCGGGGGCTGCTCGCACGGGCCAAGAAGCTGTCGAAGAGGCGTTTACCGAGTATGGCGTCAGCGTGAATTCGGGACCGTACAGCGGGATGGAGAGCGAGACGGCGATCGCGAAGATGGCGGCGTTTGCAGCACAAAAAGGATTCGGGGGCGCCGAGACAATTTTCAGGTTGAAGGACTGGGGCATTTCGCGGCAGCGGTATTGGGGCACGCCGATCCCAGTGGTCTATTGTTCGGAAGATGGCATGGTAGCCGTCCCGGATGAAGATTTGCCGGTGCTGCTGCCGGCGAATCCGAAACTCACCGGTATGGGCGAATCACCGCTCGCGGCAACGCCAGAGTTCGTGAATACGATTTGTCCGAAATGCGGTGGGCCGGCGCGGCGCGAGACGGACACCATGGATACGTTCGTGGACTCGTCCTGGTATTTCTACCGCTACTGCGATCCGCACAACGACAAGGCGCCCTTCGATTCGGCGAAGGCCGCCTACTGGTTTCCAATCGATCAGTACATCGGTGGAATCACGCACGCCATCCTGCACCTGCTCTATTCGCGATTTTGGTGCAAGGTGATGCGCGACCTGGGGTTGATTACACACAACGAGCCAGCGGCGCGGCTCTTTACACAAGGCATGGTGCAAAAGGGCGGGGTGGCCATGTCCAAGTCGAGAGGGAATGTAGTTGGCGCGGAAGACATGGCGCAAAAATATGGGGCGGACACGGGGCGGCTGTACACCTTGTTCGCGGCGCCTCCGGAGAAAGACCTGGAGTGGAGCGAGGAGAGCATCGAAGGCTCGTGGCGATTTCTGAATCGCGTGTATCGGCTGGTGGAGCGGCACGCGGAGGCGATTCGCGGGCTGAAGAGCGCAAGCAGCGATGTCGCCACTACAAAAGAGAAAACCCTGCTACGCAAAGTGCACCAAACACTACGCCGGGTAACGAGCGATTTCGAGACGCGCTGGCATTTCAATTCCGCGATTGCGCTGATCATGGAGCTGACCAACGAGATTTATTTGCAGGAGCCGTTGGAAGAGGGCGTGCGGCAGGAAGTTCGCAAGGAATTGCTGGAACTGCTTACGCTGATGCTCGCGCCGATGACGCCCCATCTTGCGGAAGAGCTGTGGGAAATGCTGGGACATGCGGGGGGATTGTGGACGGCTGGCTGGCCGGCATTTGATGAGGCGTTGACGCGCGAGGACGAAGTCGAAATTCCCGTGCAAGTGAATGGACGCCTGCGGGGCAAAGTGAAAGTCCCCGTGGGGACCAGCGGAGATGAAGTCGAAAAGCTCGCGAAAGCGGACCCTGTGATTGCGCCGCATCTCGCCGGCAAGAGCATTGTGAAACGAATTTTCGTGCCGAACAAATTATTGAATCTCGTCGTGGCGTGAGGGGGATGGCATCATGGAGAGCGCGGCAAAACAGGCGGCGGATCGGGTGCGAGTGCAGGGAGGCAGGATGAAGGCGGAACTCGGTGGCGTGGTGGTTCTCGATTTCGGCGGGCAGTATACGCAACTGATTGCCCGCCGCATCCGCGAACAGCAGGTGTTCTCCGCCGTTCTGCCATGCACGTCTTCTATCGAAGAAATCCGCAAGCTGGAGCCTGCGGGAATCATTTTATCGGGCGGGCCGAGCTCGGTTTATGACGCTGAAGCGCCCAAGTGCGATCCAAAGGTGCTGGCGCTGGGAATTCCGGTGCTGGGGATTTGCTACGGGATGCAGTGGATCACGCACACACTCGGAGGCACCGTAGAAAAGGCCGAGCGGCGGGAATATGGCCGGGCGCAATTGAGCATCGATGATTCGAAGGAACGGGGCGGATCCCACTTGTTCAGGGGGGTGCCGGCCTCGCTGCGCGTGTGGAACAGCCACGGTGACCACGTGCGAGCCCTCCCGGAAGGCTTTCGAACCATTGGGCGAACGGAAAATGCCATCGCCGCCGTGGAGAATAAAGAGAAGAAGATCTATGCGGTTGAGTTTCACCCGGAAGTGAACCACACCGAGCGCGGGACAGAGTTGCTTAGAAATTTCTTATTTCGAGTGTGCAATGCAGAGCCGAAGTGGAGCGGCGCGGCCTTTATCGAAGAGACGACGCGAGCAATCCGCGAGAAAGTGGGAAACATGTGGGCCATCTGTGGGCTAAGCGGCGGCGTGGATTCCACGGTTGCGGCGGTGCTGGTGCACCGGGCGATGGGAACCCGGCTGACGAACATCTTCGTGAATACGGGGATGCTGAGAAAGAACGAGTTTGAAGAGACGCTGGAGATGCTGCGGGACCGGCAGAAACTCCACGTCATCGGCGTGGACGCTTCGGAACGTTTTCTTGCTCAATTGAAAGGGGTTACGGACCCCGAGGAAAAGCGCAAGCGCATCGGCAGGGAGTTTATCGCCGTCTTTGCGGAAGAGGCACAGAAGCTCCAGGCGGGGGAGGCCCACGGGGAGATTGGATACCTGGTGCAGGGGACACTATATCCGGACGTAATCGAGTCGGTTTCCGTAAAGGGGCCTTCGGCGACCATTAAAACGCACCATAACGTCGGGGGATTGCCGGAAAAGATGCCATTTGAGCTAATCGAGCCGTTGAGGGACCTCTTCAAGGACGAGGTGCGCCGAATTGGGAAGGAGCTGGGCCTGCCGGAAGAGATTTTAGTGAAACATCCGTTTCCGGGGCCGGGGCTGGCTGTCCGGCTGCTCGGGGAGGTCACCCGTCCACATCTGGTAACTCTCCGGGAGGCTGACGCGATCGTGGTTGAGGAAATTCGCCGCGCCGGGTTGTATGTCAAGGTGTGGCAAGCATTTGCGGTGCTTCTCCCGGTGCGGAGCGTGGGGGTTATGGGCGACGGGCGAACCTATGGGCTGACCGTAGCCGTAAGGGTGGTAGAGTCGGAGGACGCCATGACGGCGGACTGGGTCCGGTTGCCCGGGGAAGTACTAGAACGTATCTCTACCCGGATCGTAAACGAAGTGCCCGGAGTTACGAGAGTAGTATACGATATCAGCTCCAAACCCCCCAGCACGATCGAGTGGGAATAATTTTGAGAGAAGGTCTGGCAATGCATAGGGGGCGCGGACTTGGGACACCCAAAAGGAACCTTGCTGAAAACCTGCCGGCCGGAAAGAAAAGAGACCGCGCAGCGGGGTTGCGCGGCCTTTCCCTTCAAGTCTCATGAGACAGAGCAGCGACAACCGGAGAAGTCCGAAGGCACAGGACTAGCGGTTGGCCATTTTCTGGGCCATGTAGAGGATGAGTTTGCGGTCCCCATCTTCCACTTTGCTCAGCAAGCGGCGAAGCTTGTTGAGAAAGCGTGCATCTTTGCCGACGCTTCCCCAGGCAATGTCATCGGACGACTTGCGCTTAGGAAGATTCGGCAACTGCGGCGGTTCCTCACCGTCATAAAAGAGTTGATAGAGTGGGCACTCGAGAGCGCGAGCCAGTTTTTCCAACGTTTCGATGGCCGGGACAGTATGACCATTCTCTACGCGTGAGATGTAGCAACGAAGCAGGCCGGTACGCTTTTCGATGTCGCCCTGGGAGAGTTTCTTTTCTTCGCGGAGTGCGCGAAGGCGGTCACCAATAATCATGAAGGTATTATTCCGTATGGATAAGATGCAAAGCAAGCAGAATTTTCCTGACGACGAAGTGAAACAAATGATGCAGGCTCGGGCAATCCGGAGATAATCGCCGTAACCAAAAGCCTATGGCGCGCGTCCCAAAAGTGGAGCGTTTCGACCTGCCCCCCGCGGCGAGGGACGTGCCGGGGCTGGCCCTCCAGGCCGTTGGCGCGACGGACGACCGCGAACTGGTTCGCCGTGCGCAGGGTGAGGACCAGGAGGCCTTTGAGGAGCTGGTCCGGCGTCATCAGCACCGCGTATTTGCAGTGGCAGGCGGGATCCTGCGCAGGCGCGAGGACGTGGAAGATATCGCCCAGCAGGTTTTTGTTAAGGCGTATCTCTCGCTGAAGCGGTTTGATCAGCGAGCGGCATTCAGCACCTGGCTCTATAAGATCACGGTGAATGAGTGCTGGGACCTGTTGAGAAAGAAAAAGGTTCGACCCCTGGTGTACGAATCCGATTTGAGCGAGGAACAGGCCAGACTGGTCATTACGTCAGGGGAAAAAGAGAACCCCGGGCCGGATATCAGCGAGAGGATCGCAGCGCGGGAGCGCCTGGAGCGGCTGTTGGAAGGATTGGATGAACGGGACCGGCTGATGCTGATCCTGAAAGAAGTGGAAGGGTTTTCGATCGAGGAAATCGCGGAAGTGCTGAATCTGAATGGCAATACGGTGAAAGTGAGGCTCTTTCGGGCCCGGCGCCGGGTGGTAAGCCAGGCGAAGAAGCGCGGAGATTGAGGACCAAGGCAAGCGCGTTAAGGAGGCGGGGATGTGGAACCTGCTGAAAAAGCGTGATGAAGATTGCACGAAGCTGCGTAATTTGCTCGAGGAATCCGCAGCGGCTCGTCCTGAAGCTGTAAGTGTTAAAGAATTCTGCGAGGTCTTGCCTGCAGCGCAACGTAACCACATCGACGCGTGCGGGAGCTGCCAGGAAGCAACGCGCGACTTTCTTGTGACTCGTGAAATCTTCAAGGGAGTTGGCTCTACCAGAGAGATGCCGAGGCCGTGGTTTGCGAATCGGGTGATGGCAGCGATTGCCGCGCGCGAGAGGGAATTATCGGAAGTGGCGAGCACGTGGCTGGCGGTGCCGAAGTTGGCTTCGCGGCTGGCCCTGGCTTCGGGAGCCCTTTTGCTGGTGGCGAGCACCTGGTTATATGAAGAAAGACCGCTTCCGGCTCCGAACCAGCAAGCCAGCACCTTGGCTGCACAGGAATCACTGTTTGAGCCGCCGCCCGCGAATCAGGATGACCTGCTCGTCCCCGCGCAGGAGAACAATCGATGAGCGAAATGTCGGCAACTTGGAAGGCGGCCCTGTGGGTGGGCGTAGTGTTCCTTCTGGGTACGGCGCTGGGTGGAACCCTGGGCTATTCTTATGCGCACCATCTGGTGTCAGCGGCGAACATGCCCCTGTCTGAGCCGGCGAGGCGATCGCAGCGTGTGGAGCAGCTCACACAGGCGCTGGGCTTGACCAGTGCCCAGAGCCAGCAAGTGGACGCGGTCCTGTTGCAGCGTCACACCGAGGCGAAAGCGATTCATGATCAGGCCGATGCGCAGCTCGATCAGGTCCATCAAAAGGGACGCGAGCAGATCCGCACGATCCTCACGCCGGAACAAAGGCCCAAGTTTGAAGAGTTTCTAAAGAACCTCGACCAGGAGAAAAAGCGCAGCGGCTCGAAATAAGCCATCGGCTGTTTCACCCCGTTAAAGTTTTACAATCAGTTTTCCGGTGTTGCCGCCGGTGAAGAGCATATTGATGGCATCGGGCGCCTTCTCCAGTCCTTCCATGATGGTCTCGCGGTCCTTGAGCTTACCGAACATTTTCCACTGACCCAGCTGCGTCGCAGCTTCCATGAAGCGCGAAGCGTAATCCAGGATGATGAAGCCCTGGACGCGGAGGCGCTTGACCAGGACGGTGCCGAAACTGGCGAGGCCGGTATCTCCCTTGGTGTAGCCGGAAATCAAGCCGCAGAGGACGACGCAGCCGTGGAGATTCATGCGGTTCAGGATTTCTCGCATGATTTCCCCGCCGACGTTTTCAAAATCGATGTCGATGCCGTTGGGCGTGGCCGCGGTTAGTTTTTCCTTCCAGTCCGGATGCTTGTAGTTGATGGCGGCGTCGAAGCCGAGATCCTTGGTGATCCATGAGCATTTGTCGTCGCTGCCGGCGATGCCAACGACGCGGCAGCCGTGAATCTTTCCAATTTGCCCCACGATACTGCCGGTAGCGCCGGCGGCGGCGGAGACGACGAGCGTGTCACCTTTTTTTGGCGCTGCGATTTCCATTCCGAAAAAGGCAGTTAGTCCGTTGATGCCGAGCACGCCGAGGAATACGGTGTCCGAAACGAAAGGAATCTTGGGGACTTTTTGGAAGGAGCGCTTTGCGGATTCATCGAGGATGACATACTCCTGAAGGCCAGTGAGCCCGGTTACGCGGTCGCCCTTTTTGTAATCGGGGTGGCGCGATTCGGCAATTTCGGCGAAGCCAATGGCGTGCATGACTTCGCCAATCGGCACAATGGGAAGGTAAGTATCAGCGACCATCCAGACGCGCATGGTGGGATCGATAGAGAGGTATTTCACGCGCGCGAGGGCCTGGCCGTCTTTTATTTCTGGCACTGGCGATTCGATTAGCTGAAGATCGCCGGGGGCAAGCAGACCTTTCGGACGATTCTGAAGCCGAAGCTGGCGATTGGTGTTCGACACATTAAAAGGGTTTTACGCTGTTTGCGATCCGTTCAGATGATGTCGCCCGCGTTTTGAAAGTATTGCACGGATTTGGCCTGCGGTCGCGTTCACTTTGATCGCAGTGCTTGGCGTTTGGTCCGGCTGGCGATATAGTAGCGCGCATGAACTTCCACAGGATCTGGATCGAGCAGTGCGAAGCAAGCTGGACGATCAGAGACCGGTTCGGCGTCAAGAGCGCGCTGGGCTATCTGGTCGGCGAGAAGCTGCTGAACTTCGCTGAGGCAGCAGACCGGCACCCGGAGTTTGCTTCTGAACTTGCGCATTTCATGCAGCCGTGAGGAACGCTATTAACCCGTACGAGCTTTCGGGCTATTTGACCACCCTTTAACCTTGCGACCCGAAGGAAACTTCAGAGCATTTTATTAACTTGACCCACGTTTCGCGACAACTCCTGGGGCTCCTGATGTAGACGCGTCAAATTTGGGGAGGGCCGCCATGGCCAAGAAATCGCCACCACCTGCCGTCATGCTGAACCTCATTATCGGATACTGGGTGTCGCGGCTCATCTACGTCGCCGCGAAACTCGAACTGGCGGACCGTCTCACTGAAGGCCCACGTACCGTCGAAGAGTTAGCGATGGCCGCAGGCGTCCAGGCGCGGGCGCTCTACCGCGTCCTCCGCGCGCTGGCGAGCGTAGGCGTCTTCGAGGAAACCAAGGGCCGACAGTTCAAACTCACGCCGCTCGCGGCGACGCTCCGGACGGGCGTCACCGGCTCGCTGCGCGCCATGGCGATGATGATCGTCGAGAACTACTGGTTTGACGCCTGGAATCAACTCCTCCACGGAGTCAAAGCCGGCGAGCTGCCTTTCCGCAAGGCCCACGGTGTTCCGTTCTTCGAGTATCTCGAGCAGCACCCTGAGGATCTCCAAGTCTTTGGCGAGTCCATGACCAGCCTCTGCGGGACGGAGAACCCGGCGATCGCAGCGGCGTACAAATTCTCCGGGTTCCGGACGCTCGTGGACGTCGTCGGACACGGCAGCCTCTTGGCTACCATCCTTAAGGCGAATCCGAAGCTGAGGGGGGGTGCTCTTTGACCAGCCTTCTGTCATTGCCCGCGCCGGGAAAGATCAGCACGTGACCGCGAAAGGCATCGCGGGACGCTGCATGCTCGAATCCGGAGACTTCTTCGAGTCGGTGCCGAAGGGCGGCGATGCCTACATCATGAAGTACATCCTCCACGATTGGGACGATGAGCGCTCGGTGAAGATCCTCGCGAACTGCCGCGCCGCCATGAACGAGAATGGAAAGGTTCTCGTCGTCGACAATGTCATCCCGCCTGGCAACGATCCCGGCTGGGGCAAGCTCCTCGATATTAATATGCTCATTATCGGTGGGCGCGAGCGCACCAAGAACGAATTCGCCGCGATCTTCAGGGATGCGGGGTTGAAGCTGACCAGGGTCGTGCCAACTAAGTGCCCGCTGAGCATCGTCGAGGGAGTCCGAGCGTGACGGTCGCAAAACGGACGGAATGGCACTCCTTCGGAGGGCCGCGCCCGGGCAATCGTGGCCTAGTCGTCCTCGGAAAGCACGAGCGTCCAGCTGGCCAGCTCGTTTTCGACTTGCCACAGGTTCGGCGGATTCCGGATGGAACGCGCCATTTGACTAGAGGCGCCGCGCGACGTGATCGTCGCGCGAAAGGCATAGGGCTAACCACCGGAGAAATTATTAGCGCACCTTAAGGCCCCCTCGGACGGACTTATTCGGGTGCGAAGAGAAAAAGCGCGGATGCAAGAGCTTTGTGAAAAAGCCTCATTGCCATCTCGCTTCTCCTCTTTCTGCTCCCTCAGATTACGCTGTATCCGCTGAGCTGAGCCACGATTCTGCTTAGAACGGAATATCTTCGTCGGAAATCTCCGGGCCGCCGCCGGAAGGGGCGCCACCTCCGTAAGAATCGTCGGCGGGCGCGACGTGGCTTTCCATGTCGTCGCTGCCGGAACGTGCTGCTGCGCCGCCACCTCCGCCAGCTGCAGCGCCTTCGGCGCGGCTACCCAGCATGCGGAAGTTGCTGGCGACAATTTCAAAACTGGTGCGCTTCTGGCCTTCTTTGTCCTGCCATTCGCGGGATTGGATGCGACCTTCGACGAAGATTAGCGAGCCCTTCTTGAGATACTGCTGGGCGATTTCGGCTTGTTTGCCCCAGACGACGATCTTGTGCCACTCGGTGCGTTTCTGGCGTTCGCCGTTCTTGTCTTTGTAAGACTCATCCGTGGCCATAGAAAAATTTGCGACGGCCTGGCCGCCGCCGGTATAGCGCGTTTCTGGATCGCGGCCCAGCCGGCCGACGAGAATAACTTTATTGACGGACATGAACGAATTCCCCCTGCGACGGCGAAGATAACATACGAGGAAGGAAAAGGGAAATAAAGGCGAAGACAACAGTCGGACAGCGCAAGGAAAAGCGGCCAAGACGAAGGTAAACCGAATTGACAATCCTCCGGAGCCAGCCTAACGTTCCTCATTCGTTTTGGCGAATGGAGGTCTTCACCGTGCGCAGAAAAAAAATCGCTTGGTTGATGCTGCTCGCTGGCGTTTTCGTAGTGATTTTCGTGGCGCGGAACAGCGCGAGCCCGGACCAAACAGCCGCGGGTGCAGCTACCTCGCCGACGGGAATTTTCGAAGGTTTCGGCGACGTCGGAACGGTTCTTCACGCGGGGTCCGTGGAATACGACGAGGCGAAACGGAGCTACACGATTGCCGGTAGCGGCGAAAATATGTGGTTCGCCGGCGATGCTTTCCAATTCGCGTGGAAGAAAGTGTCCGGCGACGTGACGCTGACGGCGGACATCTCCTTTTTCGGCAAAGGCGTGAACGAACATCGCAAGGCGGTGCTCATGATCCGGCAAAGCCTCGACGCGAATTCGCCTTACGCGGACGCGGCGCTGCACGGCGGCGGGTTGACATCGCTGCAATATCGCGAAGAGAAAGGCGCCGCTACGCATGAAATCCAGGCTAACATTTCCGCGCCTGCGAGGTTGCGAATTGAAAAGCGCGGCACGTACTTCTCCCTGTGGCTCGCGGAGGAGAAGGGAGAATTTCATTTGGCGAGCGGATCCACGCGAATCGTATTGAAGGAGCCGTTTTATGTGGGAATCGGCGTGTGCAGCCATGACAAAGACGTAGTGGAACGCGCAGTGTTCTCGAATGTCGAACTGAAGACGGCGGCGCCTACAGCCGTTGCCGCATCCACGCTCTACAGCACGCTCGAAATTATTACGGTGGCATCCACGGACCGGCACGCGATTTACGTTGCGCCGGAACGGTTCGAGGCGCCCAACTGGATGCCCGATGGCAAGACTCTGCTCTTCAACAGGAACGGGCGCATCGAGAAGATTCCCGTGACGGGCGGGACTTCGAAGATCATAGACACTGGATTTGCGACGCGCTGCAACAACGACCACGGTATTTCGCCGGACGGCACACAACTGGTGATCAGCGACAGCTCGCAGGAGGAGCGTCGCTCCCTTGTGTACATCGTGCCGATCGGCGGCGGCGCGCCCCGGCGCATCACGCAGGAATCTCCGTCTTATTGGCATGGCTGGTCCCAGGACGGGAAAACGCTGGCGTTCGTCGGCGAGAGGAATGGGGATTTCGATATCTACGCGATTCCGGCGGCGGGCGGAGAAGAGAAGCAACTGACGACCGCAAAGGGACTGGACGATGGGCCGGAATACACACCGGACGGCAAGTACATTTACTTCAACTCCGAGCGCACCGGACACATGCAGATCTGGCGGATGCGTGCCGATGGAAGCAAACAGGAGCAAGTAACGTTCGGCGAATCCAACGATTGGTTTCCGCACTTTTCTCCGGATGGTCAGCAAATGGTCTTCCTGACTTACGGCGCGAGCGTGAAAGGCCATCCGGAGAACAAAGATGTGATGCTGCGCATGATGACGCTAAAGGACAAGAAAATTACCGTCCTGGCGAAGTTGTTCGGCGGGCAGGGAACGATGAACGTGCCCTCGTGGTCGCCGGATGGGCGGCAGTTCGCATTCGTCAGCTATCAGTTGGTGCCGAAGAACGAGACGGGAAAGTGAGGGTAGGCGGTGACCCAAGTTCTGTGACTTGTGACTGGTGGAACGAGATCCTTCGTTGCGATGCTCCTCAGGACAGGAATCCTTATCGGATGCCTGGTTAACCATAACGACCCCACCCCCCAAAGATGCTGAGGGCCAAGCCGGAGCCTCGCAAGAAGATCAGGACTCAGGGCCGACGCGGTCCTAAGACTCCATCCTAGCAAAGCCGTGAGCTTTTTGTAAGGCAGGGCTTTTTCGTTCAGGCTACCCTTGAGCCTTGCATCGAACATCTGCAATTGCTCCTCGCGACGATTGAATCGATAGGAAAACTCATTGCAATAGCGGCCCAGGTGCGACTCTGCGCCGTCCCCCGTCTGTCGGAGGTCGCCCCGCTGGACGGGAGGCAGTTTCTGATGGCGCGCCCGAAGCTCCAGTTTGGACCCCGTAGCACATTGGGAACGCGGACAAGGGGCGGCGTTGTGCGCGTGAAACCTGCGGTCTACTCTAAATAGGCAATCATCTGTGGCGATGGGCCGGATACTGCCGCTACCGAGACGCGGTGCGAAGGGAAAAGCAGATCGCTCGCTCCGCTCGGGATGACAAGACACTGTTAGCGCGGCGCAGGCCAGTTCACGGAGAACAGGATTGGTTATGTCGGAACCCTTTCGTCCTTATGAGAAGCTCGTGGAGATCTCGGTCTTCGGGAAAAAGTTTCAGGTGCCGGAGCGGAATTCACTATTGAGATGTTTCCAGTTCATCAGCCCGGAAACGATTCCTTACGGGCGATTCTGCTGGAATCAGGATTGCCAGTATTGCCGGGTGACGTGTCAACTGCCGGATGAGGACGAACCGCACGAGATGCTGAGCTGCAAGTTCATCGTGATGCCCGGGATGGAGATCACCGAGCTGAGCCAGGAATTGAAGTGGTGCCTGCGCGCGAAGCTGCCGTCGGACACGCCGGTTTCTTCTTGAGTTGTCGGTTTTCAGTTTTCAGTGGTCAGTGAAGATTAAAAGAGGGAAGACCCGGGCTAGGGTGTGAATTGCCACGGTTTGCCTTACAGTCTGGCTTCCACGAACACCAATCCTGCTGGATTTGCGGTCGCGGCGACATTCCACTACATTTTGAAGTACGACATGACCATCTCGAAGGCATTGGTGTGCGACGGATGTGGCCAAGAGGGGTCCGCGGAACACATTGAGCGACGGCTGCAGCGCCTGGAATGGACGACGCGGTACCGGCCGGTGCACATCAACACGCTGGTGCTGGGCGCTTTCTCTCCACAGGAGGAGAAGGATTTTCTGTATGCGCCGGGAGGAGAGTTCCACGGGGAAGCGGCGCATCTGCTGGACGCGCTGGGGATCTCAACGGTGGGAAAAGCGGCGGACGCGGTGCACGCGGAGTTTCAAAGGGCGGGATTTTTTTTGACCCATGTGCTGGAATGTCCGCTCGACAGGGATGCCGGACAAGCGGCTGAGTCTGCAGCGTTGCTGGCACAGCGCCTCCAACCAGTGGCTAGAAGGATTCGCCGTTCGCTAAAACCGAGGCGAGTGGTCCTGATCTCGCAGGCGCTGGGGCCGATTCTGGAGAAAATCCTGGCGTTGGAACTGGGTTGTCCCGTTCTGTTGGACGACGGCAAGCTCTTCGAATTCGATGGTCCTGCACCGGGGAATTCGGTTGCACGGTTAAAAGAGACGCTCGCAAGCTCCGCGGGACACTGAACTATTGGGCAGGCTTAAGCTGGCCGTTAGGAGTAAAACAAATGGCACACGGAGCAGGTAGACGACCTTTTTAAGTGTGGTAGAATCATACCCGCGCCGGGTTGAGGGCGCTGTAGGAGTACTACCATGAAAAAACAAGCAAAATTTGGCGTGGGAATCGGTGTAATCGTGGCTGCGATGGGCTTTCTGGCGTGGCTCGGCTACGGAGAAAGCAAGACGTACTATCACACCATCGCCGAACTTCCGACACTGTCGGGCGTCGCGAAAAGTCAGCGCATGCGCGTCGGCGGCACCGTCGCACCCGGAAGTATTCACCGCGTTACCGGCCGGATAGATTTTGTGCTGGAAGGGGAAGGGAAGACGCTTCCGGTCAGTTACATTGGCAACGACCCGCTGCCAGATACTTTTGTGGACAAGTCCCAGGCCCTGGTGGAGGGCCACCCCAACGCGGACGGCCGATTTGTCGCCGAGGTAGTTCAAGCTAAATGCGCTTCCAAGTATGAGGCAGCACCGGGAGGCACCGGTGGAGCTGCAGCAAGTTCGGCCCAGCGGACCAGCATGTAGCGCACCCGGGATCGCCGGGGGAGAGGCGGGGTCGCCATGGACATATTCGGATCTTTTGCACTTGTCTTAGCGTTTGTGTGCGCGGTATATGCGTTTGGCGGGGGCATCGCGGCGATTTTCACGCGCCATCCGCTGCTAATCAAGAGCACCCGGCAGGCCGGCATGGCCACCTGCGCCTTGATTTTCCTCGCAACCTTCAGCCTCGAATACCTGTTCTTCAGCGACAATTTTGCCAACGCGTACGTGGTGGCGCATAGCAATCGCGACCTTTCGACATTTTATAAGGTCGCCGCGCTGTGGTCCGGACAGGAAGGTTCGCTGCTATTCTGGAGCTTCCTGCTGGCCGTTTATGTTTTATCCGTATTAATCACCTACCGGAACAAGAATGGCGAGTTGATGCCGTACGTCGGGGTGGTGATGGCCGGCGTGCAGATTTTCTTCCTGACGCTGAATAACTTCGTTGCCAGCCCGTTCAAAGCGCTGGCGTCGCCGGGAGCGGATGGAGTGCTGAATTACGTAGCGCGGGCCGATGGCAGCGGATTGAATCCGCTGTTGCAATACCCGGAAATGGTGATCCATCCGCCGAACCTGTATTCGGGATACACCGGGTTCACGATTCCGTTCGCTTTTGCCCTGGGCGCGCTGCTGGCCCGGTACCCAGGGGAGAAGTGGATTCACCTGACGCGCAAGTGGACCATGATTGCGTGGATGTTTCAGTCCATGGGAATCTTGTTGGGCGCCCACTGGGCTTACGCGGTGCTCGGCTGGGGCGGTTACTGGGGATGGGATCCGGTTGAGAACGCGTCGTTCTTGCCGTGGCTGACGGGCACGGCCTTCCTGCACTCCGTGATGATGCAGGAGAAGCGCGGGATGATGAAGGTCTGGAATGTGTGGCTGGTGTTCTGCACGTTCCTGCTCTGTATCCTCGGGACATTTCTGACCCGCAGCGGCATCGTCAGCTCGGTTCATGCTTTCGCGCAATCCAGCATCGGCAGCTGGTTCGTGGGCTTTCTCGTGATTATCATTGCGGTGTGCTTCGGGGCCTATTTGAAGAATCGCGACTACCTGAAGAGCGAGAATCAACTCGATTCGATCGTTTCGCGTGAATCGAGCTTCCTATTCAACAATCTGATACTTCTGGTGTCGTGCGTTGCGATTCTATCGGGGACGCTCTTTCCGGTTTTTTCCGAGTGGATCACCGGCAACCGCATCAGCGTGGGCGCGCCCTTCTTTAATAAGGTAAACATCCCCATCGGGTTGCTGCTCCTGTTTTTGACGGGAGTTGGGCCGCTGCTGGCATGGCGGAAGACTTCGACGGAGAGCCTGAAGCGGAATTTTGGGTGGCCGCTGGGAATCGGGTTGATCGCAGGCGTGATTGCCCTGGTGTTCGGCTTCCGGGAGATCTACTCGTGGGTATGCCTGATTCTGTGCGTATTTGTGGCGTCCACGGTGGGGTTGGAATTCTATCGAGGCGCGAAAGTGATTCGCGCGCGATCCGGCGCTACGTTTATGGCCTCGGCGGTGGATCTCACCATGCGCAATACGCGGCGTTATGGCGGCTATATTGTTCACATGGGGATGGTGTTCGTCTTTATGGGGCTGTCCGGCGCGGCGTTCAACCGCGACTTGCAGAAGGACATGCAGGTCGGCCAGACCATGCAGATCGGGCCGTACAGTTTGCTTCTTCAGGGCTTCGACAGCAAGCCGGAAAAGAATTACACGGCGCAGCGGATGCTCGTCGAAGTGCTGCGTGACAAGAAGCCGATCATGATGCTGTATCCGGAGAAGCGGCACTTTTCGACGAACGAGCAAAACGGCACGATGGTGGCGATCTATTCGACCTTGAAAGAGGATTTGTACGTGGTCTACGCGGGAGATAGTCCGGATACGCAATTGCCCGTGCTGCATGCCTATCTGAACCCATTGGTGAAGTGGATCTGGCTCGGAGGAGCGGTGGTGGTGTTTGGAACGCTAGTGGCGATGTTGCCGAACCGCCGTGCCGTGCTGGTTCTCGCGGGCGCCCAGCAGCCGGTGACACAGCCATTAACCCATGGACTCACCCCGTCGGTCACTATGCGAGAGGGCCATGACTAAGAGGCGTTCCGTTGGCGCGATAACGATGCTGGCGATGTTCGCCGTTGTGCCGCTGCTGATCACGCCCGCCGGAGCGCAGCAACTCTCCGAGCGCGCGAAACAAGTGGGCGGCAAGTTTATGTGCATGTGCGCCTGCAACCAGGTACTGACGGGATGCAATCACGTGGGCTGTAGCACGTCTTCGGCCATGCTGAAGGAATTGAACCAGAGCTTGTCGCGCGGCGATTCCGAGGATGCCATCACGCAAATGTTCGTGCAGGAATTCGGCACAAAAGTGTACGCGGAACCGCCAAAATCCGGTTTCAGTCTCGTCGCCTGGGTATTGCCAAGTGTTTATTTGTTCGTTGGCACCGGACTCGTCGTTTTCGTGATATCGCGGTGGCGAAAGCGCCCCGCGCGACAAGCCGCGCCAGCGGGAGGCGCCCCGGGCATTTCAGCGGAGTTGTTGGAGCGTTCCAGGGCGCAAGCGTCACGCGAGACGCAGGATTAGATGGTGCCTGTTCTTTACACACTTGCGATATTCCTAATTGCCTCCGGGGATTGGGCGGTGCTGGGTGCATGCCTGGCCCTGGCCGTCGCAACCATGCTTTTCATATTTTACATTCAGCCAGATGCCTCGGATCTTGCGCCGCATCGGACAAAGCTGGACCAACTGCTGGAGCGCCGCGACACCATCTATGACAATCTGCGCGACCTGCGTTTTGAGTATCGTTCCGGAAAATACTCGGAAGGTGACTTCGAAGCAATGAAGACAAGCCTTGAGAATGAAGCGGCGCTGGTGCTCGCGGAGATCGATCAGGTGACGGATGCGCAAGTGCGGCGGCCGCGCGGAACGCGCCCGGCTGACGGGAGCGCGCAATGAGGCGCCCCTACTCCGTGCGATTGGCTTTGCTCGGCGCACTGGTTCTGGCTCCTCTGGCGGTAGCCGAGGCCGGGACAGTTCGCGGCACGGTGAAGAATGGCACGACCGGCAAAGCAGCCGCGGGAATTGAGCTCATCCTGATCCAGCTTCAGGGAGGGATGCAGGAAGTAGCGCATGCGAAGAGCGACGCCGGAGGTGAATTCACGTTCGACCATCCCGGACTCGGTGCGCAGCCGATGCTCGTCCGTGCGGTGTATCACGGCGTTAATTTCAACCACGCCGTGCCGCCGGGCACGACCACCGCGCAGGTGGATATTTATGAACCGTCCAAGGACGCGAAAACGATCAACGTACCTTCACACGTGGTGATTTTTCAGCCCAACGGCGCGACGCTGAATGTGGGGGAAGAATACCAGATAGAGAACAAATCTCAGCCGCCGGTAGCTTACTTCCGGGGCGACGGCACTTTTGATTTCGCATTGCCGGAAAAGGGCCAGCTTCAACAAGTGGCCGCTGCCGGGCCGGCGGGAATGCCGGTCGTGCAAGTTCCGATCGACAAGAAAAATAATCATTACTCGGTTGCCTTCGCGTTCCGGCCGGGTGATAACTCGGTGCGGTATTCCTACGAGCTGCCGTATCCGGGAAACACCGCGACGATAAAGATTCCGACGATTTATCCGGGCGGGCGGTTGGTGGTTGTTGCGCCGCCCAGTGTACAGATTAGCGGCGACGGTTTGACTCCGGGCGGACAAGAACAGGGCATGAATCTCTACGGCCGTCAGGATGTTCCAGCGGGCACGATTGTGACCGTCAGCGTTTCCGGAACGGCGCCTGCCGCGGCGGATTCGAATGCCGGGGCGGAGCAAGGTCCGCAAGGCAGAGATGCACAGCAGGGCGGAGGCGAAGCCTCCGGCGCAGGTATCCAGCAGGTTCCCGGGCGGCTGGACGTTTTGAAATGGCCATTGATCGCTGGATTTGTTTGTATTTTCGCGTTGGTTGCGATTCTGCTTGCGCGCAAGCCCGTTGTGGCGGTAGCCGGGCCGGCGCCCGTGGCGGAAGATGTTCCGGCGGCAAAACAGAAGAAACCGAAATCGAAGGCGCCGAGTGCGCCTGTGGTTCCCACAAATGGGGCCGCGAGTCTTGCGGAAGTCGATGCCGCCATCGGCACGAGCCTTGATGGGCTGAAGGAACGTCTGTTCCGGCTCGAGCTGCGCCGTCAAGCAGGCACCATCTCTGAAGACGAATATGCACTGGAACGCGCGCGGACGGAAAAAGTACTGCGCGATCTCGTGCGAGGGTAAGCGTTGAAGACTAGGCCAACCTCCGAGGTCGTCCGGTGACGCCGACGGTTTTTTCTCCTACAGGAATTCGCTTCGAAAACATCGACAAACGGTATGGCGGGCTTTACGCGCTGCGCCGGGTTTCGCTGGACATCTCTGCGGGCGAGTGCGTGGTATTCGCCGGGCGGAACGGCTCCGGCAAGACCACGCTTTTGCGAATTGCGGCGCGCCTCGCGCGTCCTTCGTCAGGCACCGTGAGCTTCCTGAGCGGCGGCGAAGACCGAGGCGGGACGCTGCCGCCGGCCGGTTTTGTGGCTCACGCCACGATGGTCTATGACGAACTGACGGCGGAAGAGAATCTGCTGCTCTTCGCACGATTGCAGGGAATCGCGGAGCCCGCCGCGCGCGCCGAGTCGCTGCTTCGGGAGGTGGGCCTTGCGGAGCGCCGGAACTCCCTGGTGCGCACTTTCTCTCGCGGGATGCGCCAACGCGTCGCCATTGCGCGCGCGCTACTGAACGAGCCAGCCGTGGTTCTGCTCGACGAGCCGACGACCGGGCTTGATACAGAGGGGGCAAGCTGGTTTGCACAGACGCTGCGTCACTTGAGAGATTCGGGCCGCACGATCTTGATGAGCCTGCACGGCGAGTCGGAAGTCTCCACGCTGGCCACGCGGGCGATCCGGCTGGATGCGGGAGCGGTGGTGGCCGACACGCTAACCGGTGCGAACCTTCGCTCGATCCTCGCCTTTTCGAACGCGTGAATGGCGCTGCTCTCCAATACGACGGTCCTGCTTGGCAAGGAACTTCGCACCGAGTTCCGCTCGCGCGAACTCCTCACCACGACGGTGGTCTTCATTCTCACGATTGTGGTGCTCTTCAGTTTCACCTTTGATCCGTCTGTCACCGAATCGCGCCGCTTTGGTCCCGGGCTGCTGTGGCTAGCTTTTTTATTCGCGGCTTCGCTGATGCTGCAACCTTGCTTTTTACGCGAACAAAACAACGATACGCTGAGCGCGCTGCGTCTTTCGATTAACGATCCTTTTGCTATTTTTCTCGCTAAGTTGGCGGCGAACACTCTCTTTCTGTTATTCACCCAGGTTTTGCTTCTGCCCGTGTTCTCGATTCTGTACAACGTTCCCGTACTTGCGGCATTTCCACAGCTTGTGCTCGTCATGTTCATGGGAAGCCTGGGACTTTCCGTAACGGGAACGGCCTTGTCGGCGATTTCCGCACAAGCCAGGATGCGCGAGCTGCTGCTCCCGCTTCTTCTCTTGCCGCTGCTAACCCCCGTGCTGATCGCCAGCACTGAAGCGACCGCGGCGCTGCTCGTTCCGAATCCTGCCTTGCGCTGGGACTGGCTGGGTTTCTTGCTGGCGTTCGACGTCGTTTTTTTGACGGCTCTGTGGCTTTTCGGCGAATATCTACTGGAAGAATGAGCAGCTGCATACTTCCAGGTTTCAGGGAGGTAGAGAGATTGAAAAAAAAAATACTCGTTGCGGCTGTGGTGGTCATGTTGATGAGCGTTGCGGCGTATGCGGCTCTCTTCATAGCGCCCACGGAGAGCAAGATGGGAACCATCCAACGAATCTTTTACCTCCATGCACCCTCTGGCATGGTGGCGCTCCTCTCCTTCTTCGTCTGCTTTGTCGGGAATCTGGGGTATGTCTTTACGCGCCAGCCCAAGTGGGATTGGGTGGGGGTTTCCGCGGCTGAAGTAGGAATGGCCTTCTGCACGGTCCTGATCCTCACGGGCCCCATCTGGGCCCATCCTGTTTGGGGCATCTGGTGGACCTGGGACGCGCGACTGACGCTTACGTTTGTGCTTTGGCTCCTGTACACGTCCTATTTGCTGCTACGAACTCTGGTCGAAGATCCTGACCGCCGGGCATTGATCAGCGCGATTTACGGCATTTTTGCTTTCCTGGACGTGCCGTTGGTCTATGGCTCAATCCGCTGGTGGCGCACGCAGCACCCGCAGCCGGTGATTATGGGTGGCGCCGGCTCGGGTCTGGAACCGACGATGCGCAAGGTTTTCTGGTTCTGGTTTCTGAACCTGGTAATACTCATGATTTTTCTCATTCGTGAGCGGTATGCACTCGAAGCGATGCGCGAGGAAGTGCATTCCCTCGAACGCGAAGCGGAGGCAGCATGAATAATCTAGGGAGCGTGTTTGCGGCCTATATGATCGGATGGGGAATCTTCTTCGTTTACTTCATCACGGTGGCGCGGCGCACCGCGGCGCTGAGAGAAGAGATCGAGCGCCTGAAAAATTCATTGAGCCGGGGCAAGTAGCTTGGCAGGAAAGAAAAAAGTCGGAATCGTCCTATTTCAGCTCGGCGGGCCGGATTCGCTGAAGGCCGTCGAGCCGTTCCTGCTGAATTTATTTCTGGATCCGGACATTATTCCGCTCGGACCGTTCGGACTGCTCCGCCGCCCGATTGCAAAGCTCGTTTCTTCGCGCCGGTCGATCCCGGTCGCCGGGCGCTACGCCCAAATAGGCCGGCGCTCGCCGATCGAAACACTCACAGAACGGCAGCGCTTGCGACTGGTCGAAGCGGTCTCGCCTTACATCGATCCGGTCGCAGTCGTGGCGATGCGTTACTGGCATCCGTTCACGACAGAGGCGGTGGATACATTGCGCAAGGCGGGGCCCTTGGATCAAATTGTTTTGTTGCCCCTTTATCCGCATTATTCGTACGCGACTACACTGAGCAGCTTGAAGGAATGGCGCCGGGTGGCCGATCAGGCAAAGTGGGGAGAGTCCGCAGGGGGGGCGCCGGAACGCACGATCAACAATTTTCACGACCATCCGCTGTATATTCAGGCGCTGGTTCAACGGATCGGATCGGTATTGCGGCAATTCGCGGACAGTTCGCGCATTCACCTGGTGTTCAGCGCGCATGGCCTGCCGATGAGCCTGGTCGAAAAGGGTGATCCCTATCCGAAACAGATTGAGGAGACGGTGCGTCTGGCCTGCGAGTTGGGTACAAAGCAGTATCTTGGCTGGCCCCGGACGCACCTGCTGTGCTACCAAAGCCGCGTGGGCCCGGCGAAATGGTTGCAGCCAGCGCTTACGAGAACGATCGAGCGGCTGGGCCACGAAGGCGTGAAGGAGATGCTCGTGGTTCCCATTTCGTTCGTTACCGAGCACATCGAAACGCTTCACGAAATCAACATCGAGGCCCGCGAGGAAGCGAGCAAGCTAGGCATAGAGAAATTCCGTATGATGCCCGCGGTGGGCGATTCGCCACTATTCATCGCCGCGCTGAAGGATCTCGTGTTGCACGCCGTGGGGATTGACGCAGGGTTGCCTTCCATACCGCGAGCATCAGCAGCGGGCCGGGAGACGGGCCCGATGTCACGCAAAGTATGAACCTCGGCGTTCTTGTGGAATTCGGACTTCTCATTGATCCTTCACTTGAGCGCAAAATTCTCGTCTAGGGTATAATTCGCCGCTGGGACAGGGCGATGACATCCACTTACCATCCAGGTGTGCACAGGTTCTCCATTTTTGTTGTGTGCTGGACCATGCTTCTGTTCGTTGCGGGGGCGCTGGTTACGTCAAAGGATGCGGCCCTTTCCGTGACGGACTGGCCGAAATCCCACGGCACGTGGGTTCCCCCGCTAGCCACGCTTCAGGGTGGCGACCTATTTGAGTTCTCGCACCGCCTTGTCGCGGGCGGTTTGGGGTTCCTTACACTCGCGCTGGCCGCGTTGCTTTGGGTAAAGGAAAATCGGCCGTGGCTGCGTTGGTTGGGGTTGGTTGCCGTACTTGGAGTCGCCGTGCAGGCCATTCTGGGCGGCCAGGTGGTCATACGGCTGCTTCATTACTGGCTGCCCGTGGTCCATGCCTGCTTTGCTCAGATCGTTTTTGGCGCCGTGCTCGCTATCGCGGTGTTCACCAGTAAGTGGTGGGTTTCCGAACAGCCGCGACTGGAGGACAGCGGAACTCCTTCGATTCGTTCGGTTGCTATCCTCAATGCCGCCGTCATCTATCTGCAGGTGATTCTCGGCGCCGGATTCCGCCACAAGGAAATTCCCATTTGGCCGCACATGGCGGGTGCGCTGCTGGTGCTCGGAATGGTTATCTGGACGGCGGTCGCGCTGCGCAAACGATTTCCGCAATCGCGGGAATTCTCCAAGGCGCGCATCCTGCTTCATGCGATTTTTGGAACGCAGTTCCTGCTGGGTCTTGGGGCCTATTGGTCGCGGCTCACGACCGCGGATGCTCCGCAGCCGATGCCTGTCATGGTAACGTTAACCGTGATTCATACGGTCGCGGGGGCGATACTCTTCGCATTTTCGGTGTTGGTAGTGCTGATGTGCTACAGGTTGATTCCGCGCGGAAGCGAAGTTGCCGCGACGGCGCCACGGCAGGTGACTACGGGATGAGCACGGCACGCACCACGGAACTGACGTTTTCCGCCCGCGCGAATGGCTACGTCTCGCTGACCAAGCCGGACGTTTCCTTCCTGGTGCTGATGACGACGGCTGCCGGTTATTACATGGGCGCGCGCGGCCCCGTCGAATGGCTGCACATGATTCATGCCGTTTTCGGGACGATGCTCATCGCCGCGGGCACAGCGGCACTGAATCATTACATCGAGCGCGAGTCCGACCGCTACATGCGGCGCACGGCTTTGCGACCGCTGCCAAGTGGCGTACTGCAGCCACGGGAAGCGCTGATCTTTGGTGTCGCGCTGGCAATTGCCGGGGCCGTGGACCTGTATGTGGCGGCTGGTGCGCTTGCTTCGGGACTCGGCATTGTGACGTGCCTTAGCTACTTGCTGGGTTACACTCCGCTGAAAAAGCGCACGGTGTGGGCGACCTTTGTCGGCGCCTTTCCCGGGGCCATTCCCCCGATGATCGGCTGGGTGGCGGCAACCGGTTCGCTCGACCGCGGAGCGTGGCTGCTCTTCGTGATATTGTTTCTTTGGCAGTTTCCGCATTTCCATGCTATTGCCTGGATGTACCGCGAAGATTACGCGCGCGCGGGCATCATGATGCTGCCGGTGGTCGACCGCGAGGGCACGCGCACGTTCCGACAGATCATTCTGTACGCGGTCGCGCTCGTGGGCGTGAGCCTGCTTCCAGCCATTTTTGGGCTGGCTGGCGTGTTGTATTTCTTTGGTGCGCTCGTCATCAGCACGGCCCTGGTGCAGGTGTGCCTGTGGGCCGCCAGCAACAAGACCAACACTCGCGCCAAGTGGCTCATGCATGCGACGGTTGTACATATTCCGCTGTTGCTGGGTTTGATGGTCTACGACAAGCTCCCGCGCTGATCAGGCTGATTCAGGAAGGACGAAACCACACCCATGTTTTCGCTGTAACGGGGGGTGATCGTTTATTTGATGGTCTATCAAATCTAGGTGGGGAAGAGCAGCGGAGGCTGGCCGATACCCGTCGCGCAAAGTCCCGTTAGAATTGCGGAGAATTGTCGTGCCGGAACCCCGGCGGCACCAGTGCTCCCGTTTGCGAAGAACGGACGGCTTGGCGCGTGCCGGACTTGGGAAATACGATGTGCCAGAAGTCGATGTTGGGATTAAAAAATGCGATTCCCACGAATCGCCTTTCCCGTTTCTCCCGTAAAGAAGTCACGAAACAGTCGGCCGACTCCGAAGTCATTTCATTGATGACCCGGACGTGCTGGCCGGGGATCAAAGGGGTATCCATAAGCACCAAGGCTCCATTAGCGCTCACGCTGTAGGTGGAGGCCTTGAGGTCGATGGTTTCGCCTTCGGGCAGCCGACAGCGCACCGTCAGAGGTATCTGAAGGGAAAGGCGCGTGGTACGCCGACGTTCGGGATATCGTGTTCTCTGCATAGAGCCACCCTCGGGGGACACTCGAAGCTATTTTTTGAGATTATGCCACAATCTCGCCAAAAAACAAGCATTTTGGCAAGCAGGGTGGGCCACACAATGCGAAATGTCAACTTCACGAGAGAGGGTTAACACTTCATCCGTAAATGCTGCATTGATAGTCATTCCTCTCTGTGCTCTCGCAATGAGCGGCTTAGCCGATCGACCGTGCCGCTTTGCTCGTGCCCCAGGGCCTCGTCCACCTTGCGCACCAGGGTATCGCGCGAGAAGGGTTTTTGAAGAAAGAAACCCTCCTCCAGATAGTGTCCGCTACTTTTGTTGTATTCAAGGTAGCCAGACATGTAAACGGTCTTCATATCCGTTCGGAGAAATTTTAACCGCTCAGCGAGTTCAGGCCCTCGCATCTTAGGCATCACGACATCTGTCAAGAGCAGGTGAATCGGCTGGCCCGAGCGCTCCACAATCCTGAGCGCTTCCGCGCCATCTTTGGCGGTGAGCACGGTGTAGCCGGCCGACCTCGCAAATTCGCAGGCCAGCTCCCTAACTTCGTCTTCATCCTCGGCAATGAGCACGGTCTCACGCCGGTGGACAAGCGTGGCAGGAATTTCTCGCGGCCGAACGGACTCTGCCCGCTCCTCGACTCGCGGGAGGTAGATCTCGAATCGGGACCCTCTACTTGGCTCCGAGTCCACCCAGATGCACCCTCCGCTCTGCTTCACCACGCCATAAACGGTCGCAAGGCCCAGCCCGGTCCCTTTCCCTTGTTCCTTTGTGGTGAAGAAGGGCTCGAAGATTCGGGCTCTTGTGGCAGCATCCATACCACAGCCTGTATCCGTAACTGCGAGCAGCACATACGGGCCGGGTTGGAGGGGAGGCCGAGTTGTGGCGAACACTTCATCCACGATCACGTTGCTCGTCTCGATGGTGAGCCGGCCTCCCTCGGGCATCGCGTCGCATGCATTTACGGTCAGATTGACGATAACTTGTTCGATCTGGCCGGGGTCGGCTTTAATTCGTCCCAGCGACTCGCCGGCCTGAAAAGTGAACGCAATATCTTCGCGGACTAAACGCTTGAGCAAGCTGCACATTTCTGAGACGACCGTATTCAAATCCAGAACTTTGGGTTGGAGCAGCTGCATCCGGCAGAAGGCCAACAATTGACGGGTCAGCGAGGCGGCGCGGTCGGCCGCCTTTACGATCTGTCGGCAGCTCTGATGGAGCGAATCGGCAGGCTTCAATCGCTCCAGCAGCAGGTCGCTGTGCCCCTTGATGATGGTCAGCAGGTTGTTAAAGTCATGAGCCACGCCGCCTGCCAGCCGACCCAGCGCGTCCATCTTTTGCGACTGGCGTAACTGATTTTCGAGCTGTTCCCTCTGGCTCTCGTTCTTCTGCAAAGTGCTGCGCATGCCATCAAATGCCCGGGTCACTTGGGCCACTTCATCGCCGCCATCCGCCTCCAACGGGTAGGCGAAATCCCCTCGCTCGACGGCACGAACTCCTTCCACAAGACTCGCCAGCGGGCGCGTAAACCGGTCCGAAACCACAAATGCCACGGCTACTCCCGCTAGCATGGCCACAAGGCCCACGCCGAGAAGCAGATGGTTGAGGCGAATCAGGGATGCCATTGACTCGTCATAGGATTTCAGCACCGTGAGACTCAGGGCAGGGTTCGCGCCCGGGTTTAGCTCGATGGAGCTTGCGAAAAACCGATCGCTATTGATTTGAATCTGTTCCGGTGTAGGGCGACCCTTAAGCAGCTCTGCCAGTTCTTGTTCCTGGAAAGGAGAGAGCGTGCTGCCAACTATATTGTCACCATATCGGAAGACCACCTGGCTGGATGAAATTCGGCCAAGATCGCTGGCCCTGCGAGCGTCAATCTCACGACCCACGACTACCGTTCCCAGGAGGGTCTTGTTCAACGGTGCATCCGCATAATACGGCTGCAACACCACCTGATAGAGACGCCTGCCACTGAGCCACCATCCAGCTCTGGCGCCGTCTTTGAGAGCGCGACTCAGCATTTTCTCGGCGTTTTGAACCGGAAAATCGGTAATCGCCGGACGCAATGCGACAATCTTGCCTTTCCGGTCCGCGAGTACAAACAGGCTGCACTCGTCCGATTGCCAGGGGTCTTCACTGACGTCCTGAATCGTGGTGGCGTCCCCGTTTCTCATGTATGCCAATGTCGCCAACAAATCCGCTTTACGGCTTAGGGCTATCTGCTGCTGGTGTTGCAAGACTTGGAAGGTCAGCATGGCGTTGCGCGCGCCTGCCTCGATCTCCCGCTGCGCCTGCACAGCAGCGTAGCGATGCACGACGAGGAGAGTGACACACGTCAGACCCGCCGTGACCAGGACAAGCGAAAGGAGAAACTTGGTGCGCAATCGCAGGCTGGTAAGGCGCTTCAAAATCCTTTGGATGGTGCCGACCGGGCCAGTTCCGCCCGATCTCGGTGTCTGCTCCATTGGGTGCAAATCTAACATTCGGGTTCGGGGAAAGCGAATGGAACTGCAGTACCGGGTGACAAGGACTCCAGGTATAGACAGATAGTGGCACTCGGGGGCCCGCGGCTAGAGTTGGGCAATGCAGGGTCCATGCCGGACGATCACTGTCCAGGAATTCCAGGGTAACAACGACGATCTAAGTAACTCATTCTAATATAGTTAAGTAAGATTAGCCGCAATTCAAAAAAGACCTGTGTCGGCCAGATGCCTAGCTGCTAGCCGCTAATTTGGGTGATCCCTTCCGGGAAATGGGCTTTAGTGGCCAATCGTGATGCCCGCGCTGGCTTAACTCATTCTTAGCTTGCAGGTTACGAGCGCGTGCACAGATTGGACCACTAAAGCCGAAAATTAGCGGCCAAACTGTTTGATTCTTAAAGCACTTACGCTAAAACATGAGGCTCAAACAGATTTGGCCGCTAATTTTTAGCCACTCATACAGAGATCACTCTCTGTCGGCTCTTTCGGGCCAGCGGCGGTCAGGCCGGGCAGGGAATTACTTTGAATTGAGAGCGGCGACGACCGCGTCCGCGAATTCCTCCGTGCCGGCTTTGCCACCGACGTCCCGGGTGGTGTGTTTTGCTTCCCGGTAGACACTTTCGAGGGCATTCTGGATGCGCTCCGCTGCCGTCCGCTCGCCGAGGTGGTCGAGCATAAGAATGCTGCTCATCAGCAGGGCGGTTGGATTGGCGAAGCCTTTGCCGGCGATGTCGGGCGCGGTGCCGTGCACAGCCTCGAACATGGCGCATTCATCCCCGATGTTGGCACTGGGAACTACGCCCAGGCCGCCGACGAGGCCTGCAGCCAAGTCGCTCATCACGTCGCCATAAAGATTCGGAAGCAAGAGTATGTCAAATTGCTGGGGATCCATCACCATCTGCATGCAGGCGTTATCGACGATAAGTTCTTTGTATTCGATCTGGGGGAATTGCGTCGCCACCGTCCGGACCGATCTCAGGAACAACCCGTCCGAAAGCTTCATGATGTTGGCTTTGTGAATGGCATGAATCTTTTTACGGCCGTGGCGTTTTGCATATTCAAAGGCAAATTTCGCGATCCGCGTGGAAGCCCGCTCGGTGATAATCTTGAGGCTCTCCACCACGCCGGGAACGACCTCGTGCTCGAGGCCTGAATATAAATCCTCGGTGTTTTCCCGCACCAGAGTCAGGTCCACGCCTTGGAAATGCGATTTAACTCCCGGCATGTTTCTCACCGGACGCAAATTTGCATACAAGTCGAGCGTTTTGCGCAGCGCCACGTTCACGCTGGGTGCGCCGCCGGCGATGGCCGTGGCCATAGGGCCCTTCAGCGCAACGCGGTTCCTGCGCACGGACTCCACGGCCGCCTGGTTGACCGTCTTTTCCTGATTGGAGGAACTGTCGGAGCGCCCGGCGATCTCTTCCCAATCAATCTGCACGCCCGTGGCTTCCAGGACGCGGCGCGTCGCGGCGGCTACTTCGGGTCCGATTCCCTCGCCGGGGATGAGGGTAACTCTATGTCTCGTCATTGCATCTTATTGTATGCGAAGCATCCAGGCTTGTCGAAATGCGGTAACACCAGGCGTTTCATGACAGGAACATGGGCTTGCGCAGCGGTTTGAGAGTTCTGGTATAATGTAGAAGTTGATAGCTTCGCGGGTGTGCCCGCGAGCGGAGGCCAAGAGAATTTATGATCAATTTGACGCCCGTTGCGAGTACCAAGGTCAAGGAAATCATGAGCATGCAGAGCCCGGTGCCGGTCGCGCTACGCGTGGCTGTTGTGGGTGGCGGCTGCTCCGGTTTCCAGTACCACATGGCGTTTGAAAACCAGACCACCGATGCGGACCAGGTTTTTGAATTCGATGGGCTGAAGGTCGCGGTCGACCAAATGAGTTCCATGTATCTGGACGGGATTGAGATCGACTACATCGAGACACTCGAAGGTGCGGGATTCAAGTTCAACAATCCCAACGTTAAGAGCACCTGCGGCTGCGGCAGCTCCTTTAGCGTCTAATTCCGTGTAGGGAAGCGCCCCGCGCGCTTTCAGAACTTTTCTTCGGGCTCCTGAGCGGTACGTTCAGGAGCTTTTTTATGCCCTCTAGCCAATCCGACTGGGACGCCAAGCACAGGCTCGCCGCTGAGACGCCTCCCTCCGAGCCCGCAAGCATTGTCCGCGAACTCTTGCCGCTCCTGCCTGCCGGCCCTGCGCTGGACATCGCCTGCGGTGCGGGAAGGCATTCACTGCTTCTTGCAGCGCGCGGCCAGCATGTCACGGCAGTGGATTTCTCGGTCGTTGCTTTAGATGTTTTGGAAGCTCGCGCGCACGGCATGCGCGCTCGAGTGCGCCGCAGCCAGAGCCTCCATGAAATCGAGCGGCCTTTGCACGGCGGACTCGAGCTGACGCAGGCGGATCTTGAGCGGACCAAACTCCCGGAGTGCTGCTACGATCTTATTCTGTGCGTTCAATATCTGCAGAGATCGCTCTTTTCACAAATGGCACGCGCTCTTCGTCCGGATGGTGTTCTGATGTTTGAGACTTACACGCGCGCGCAACTGGAGTTTGCGGGTGGCCCACGGAATCCGGCCTACCTCCTCGAAACCGGCGAGCTCCGAGAAGCGTTTCCGGAGTTGCGTGTGGTGTTTTACCGGGAATTGCGGGCCGGACAGGGAATCGCCAGCTTGTTGGCGCAGAAAGGGCGAAAAGAAAGCTGATGCCAGTCTGAAATCATGCACAACTATGGCGGTGCGGATTTGGACGATGGAAGTTTGATAAGAGCGGCACGCAAGGCAGTTTCGTCAAGTCCTGCAGCGGAAAAAACCACCTGGCCAGACGTATCGATGAGCACAAAGTAGGGAATGCCATGTTCCGGAAAGTGACCGAGTATGTCGGCGCTAGCATGGAAATTCGCCCAAGGCTCGTTGTGCATCCTCCAGAATTCAAAGGCTTTGTTTGGCTCTTCATCTTGATCAACACTGAGCAAGACTAGCCCGCTCCTAGCAGTTTCGTGATAAAGCTTTTCGATCGCCGGAAGTGACTCGACGCACGGAGCACACCATGTCGCCCAAAAGTCGAGCAGCACTGGCTTCCCTTGAAACGATTTCAGGGGAACGTCTTTGCCATCCGTGGCCCTTAGGGTTATTTCCGGCGCTTGCTTGCCGACAAGTTGGCGAATCCCGGCGTCCATTTTGTCTTCAAATTTTTCCACGACGCTTGCCGTCATCGGGGGTTAAACGCAAAGTTCTGAGCCGATGAGGACGTAGGTGTCAGATCAGCCACGGCAAAGAGCGTTTCTCGATCCATGACATAGTTACGATCGGGCTCCGTGGGATGAAGCGGCCCCTCTCGGTGTTCTGTCATTTTTCGGATTACCTTAGTGTGTTTATCGATCCAAAAAATAAAGCGCGTGATTATAGGCGCGGAGGTTCCAGGGAGTTCTCCTTCGGTTCTGATCACTTCGCAAATGATACTTTTGCCGTTCACCTCGATGGTTTCGTCAGGCACATACACCGCGGTGCGGACTAACTTCTGCAGACTGGACAGGCTTTTCAGCGTGCTTTGTGCCATATTCAAGGACATCAGGCCGGGAACGGAAGCTTGAATGCGGCTCGGGCCCGTAGTTGGAGTCGCATGTTGAATGTATTGATGGAAGGGTGGGTAATAAATCCATTCGGTCTTACCGTCGGAAATCTGCAATGCATTAATTTCGTCCAAAACCGGCTAAACTCGCCCTCAAGAGTAGACTCTTCGATGGAATTAATGTGGTAGGAGTTTGCGTGAGCGTATAGCTCGAACACCTCATTCAAGAACGGGAGCGCATCAGAATTCGTTCCAGTACCGTCCTTGGACGCAGACGTGGTCTGCGCCGCAGCAGGCAGAGAAAGAGTAAGGAGAAGGGCCGCAGAAAGCGAACCGGACATTGCAACTGTCGATTTGAGTCGTTCCAGCATCCTCATTTCGCAGTCACGCCTCTGAGGTGTTGATAAGTGCTCCCTACTTCTCGCTAAGCGTCGCCCTGTGAACCGCTGTTGTCCCGGCAGGATCCTGGCCGCGAGCCAACACCAGGTATTCTCCATCGGTACCCCAAAGTCTTATCACCGTGGCCGGGCTTGTTCGAGGTCCCACGGCGTTTTCGACAGGCGACCAGCCTTTGCTGTCTCGTCCAGTTGCAACGAATAGAGCCCTTGCGTGGGGTCGTCGGTCCCTCCCGATTTATGAGTACAAGGTACGCGTTCCCTGGCCCAAGAATTGCGAACCCTGTCAGCGACAGGCCAGCCGGAGCAGACGCATCATACACACGGGGAAGCTTGCCTTCGTACGGCATCAGAATGTAGGTCTTTTCGGGGCGGCTAAAAATGGCGACCTCTTTTGAAGAGCAACGCATTTCAGTGAGACTACTGTACGATGAGCGGTCAGGAAAAGTCGACCGAGGAAGGTATCCGGCCAACTGTCCTTTCCCAAAGTCAAAATGACGGAGCAAGTCACCGGGCAATGGGCGGTGATGGACGCGTTGACGCCGTTTGCAATCTTCGGGTTCCATCCGTATCCTAAAGTCCGGGCATGAAAATAGCGCTCGCGCAGTTCAATCCCACCGTTGGCGACTTCGCAGGGAATGCCGCTCGCATCTTGAGCTTGGCGGGGCAGGCCAAGCAGCGAGGCGCGGACCTTGCTGTTTTTACCGAGCTTTGCCTCTGCGGTTATCCTCCTCAGGATCTTCTGGAGCGCCCGGCTTTTCTAGACCGGAACATTGACGAACTGAAAGAGCTTGCGGCCAAAATTCCTCTGCCGAGCCTGGTGGGCTACGCGGGGCGCGTGAAGAATGGCGCGGGCAAATCCGTCGCCAACAAAGCGGCGCTGCTGTGCGGCGGGCGAGTCGTCTTTGAGCAGAGCAAGATGTTGCTGCCGACCTACGATGTGTTCGACGAGTCGCGGTACTTTCAGCCCGCCGATAAGCAAGTGGTCTACAGCTTCAAGGACGAAAAACTTGGCATCACCATTTGCGAAGATGTGTGGAACGACCCGAATTTCTGGCCTACGCGCTTGTACGAGCGTGATCCGGTGGTGGAACTTAGCAAGCAGGGAATCAGCGTCCTGCTGAATATTTCGGCTTCACCCTACACCATCGATAAAAGAAATCTGCGCATCGAGATGCTGCGCGCCATCGCGATGAAGCAGCGGCGTCCCGTGGTCTACGTCAATCAAGTTGGCGGCGACGACAATCTGATTTTTGACGGTGCGAGCATGGCGATTACCGCCGATGGGCGTGTGGCCGCGCAAGCGCTGGCATTCAAAGAAGATCTCGTCCTCTTTGACACGGTTTCCGGGGAGGGCGAGATTCACGTACAGCCACCGACCGAAATCGCCTATGCCTACGAGGCGTTGCTGACCGGCACGGCGGACTACGTGCGCAAATGCGGGTTTAAAAAGGTTCTTGTCGGCCTGAGCGGCGGCATTGACTCCGCGGTGGTTGCGTCGATCGCCGTGAACGCACTGGGGGCCGAAAATGTCCTAGGCGTTTCCATGCCGGGACCTTTTTCTTCGGCAGGCAGCAAAAGCGACGCAGCAGCATTGACAAAGAATCTTGGCATCCGGTTTATCACCTTGCCGATTACGGATGTTTTCGAAGAATACCAGAAGGCGCTGGCCGCCGCTTTCGACGGCCGGCCCGTTGATGTGACGGAAGAAAATATTCAAGCGCGCATTCGTGGAAATTACCTGATGGCGATCTCCAACAAGTTTGGATCGATGGTTCTCAGCACCGGTAACAAATCAGAACTCGCGGTCGGATACTGCACGCTTTACGGAGACATGGCTGGAGGCCTCGCGGTCATTTCCGATGTGCCAAAATTGATGGTGTATGAACTGGCGCGCTGGATTAACCGCGACAGGGAACTGATACCCCGGTCGACTATCGAGAAGGCGCCTTCGGCCGAACTGCGTCCCGACCAGAAGGACCAGGACAGCCTGCCGCCTTACGATGTCCTTGACCGGATTCTGAAGGCCTATATTGAAGATTTGCGGAGCCCCCAGGAGATTGCCGATCATTACGGATTCGATCTAGAACTGGTCCGCGACATCGCGCTCCTGGTGGATCGCAACGAGTACAAACGCAAACAGGCCGCGCCCGGCTTGAAGATCACCTCGCGCGCATTTGGCTTTGGCAGGCCATTCCCGATTGCTCAGAAGTTCATCCCCTAAATCCATGAGGTCCTCGTGAAAACAGCACTGAACCTTTCATTCATCTTTTTCTCCGGCATGCTGGCCTGCGGAGCGCGAGCGCAGCAAGCCAAGTCGGCAACAGCACCACCGGCGCCCACTGCGCCATCGCCAACACAGAAGAATATCGAGGCATACCTTCGACATCTGTATGCCTTCGGCCCGGATGTGGTGCTGGTGGTGGGGGCTCCCGGAGAATCACCGGTCGAAGGCCTGCTTGAAACCACCATCAATCTCACCATTGGTGAAAATAAACAAACGGTCAAATTTTACATAAGCAGGGACGGCAAGTTTCTTTTCCGCGGAGATTTGTCGGACATGACCAAGGATCCCCTCGCTGAGAGCCGTGCACAGATTCAGATGAAAGATGCTCCCTCGCTGGGCGACGCCAAGGCCGCAATCACGCTAGTCGAATACTCAGACTTTGAATGCCCCGTATGCCGCAACCTTCACGACGTATTGCGCGGCATGCTTCCAAACTATGCGGGCAAGGTGCGGCTCGTCTTCAAGGACTTTCCGCTCGAGCAGCTTCATCCGTGGGCGCGAACCGCGGCCATCGCCGGCCGTTGCGCCTACCAGCAGGACCCGCAGGCTTTTTGGAAGATGTATGACTTCATCTACGACAATCAGGAAATCATTTCGGCGGCGAACGCCTGGACGAAAATGATGGATTACGCAGGCCAGTCCGGGCTGGACGCCGATGCGTTCAAGGCTTGCATGTCCGGCCCGGAGGCCGGCGCGGCCGTCAACGCCAGCCGGGCAAACGGCGAGCAGCTCGAGGTGAACAGCACACCTACGGTCTTCGTGAATGGGAGGCGGCTGGTGGGCGCCGATCCCCATCTGCTGGAGCAATATATCAACTACGAACTCGCGCAACTAAAAGCCGCGAAAACCGCCGACAAGAGGTAGGAGAGGGAGGAGGCTGAAAACCGCCTGCACGGGGGTGTGGGATGGGCGTGGATTCAGTCCGATCTCGTAGTTAACATAATATAACTTATAGGACGCACCGCTAAGGGGGCTCTGCGGCTTCATGCGACTTTTCTGTGGAAAATCTGCCGAGAACTTAGCCGAGTTCGAGCCCTCCCCTGAGGCGGACAACGTTTCCGCCGCCGCGATCGCCCTGGCGTTCGCCGCCGGCGGTTCCCTGCGCAACTGCCAGACCACGGCTGTCCAACGCCGAGGGCTTGGAAGCGATGCGCAAAGCCGCGACTTGCGGCTATAAGCCCGTCGTGGCAGCCGCCGGTGGTGCTGCGGCGCGCCCGTGATCAGAACCGCACACTAAGGGCGCTGCCCCAAGTGCGGAATCGCCCAACCCGTCGAGCAGGCTCAGCGCATGGGGGACGAGTGTGTGTTTCACGGTGTCCGCGGGCCCCCAGTGATGCATTTCGCACGAAGGAGGCTCCCGATGCGCCCGACTCGTCTGCTCGCTTTGTATTTTTCTCCACGCGTTTTGGCCGTGGTCCTGCTCGACGGCTATTCAATCGCGCAGAAATCGGCGGCAGCGCAGTCCTTGCAACAGGCTGCGCCGCCACTGTCGCAGCGGCCTGCCCTGACGAACGCGCGGGAATCCACCCGCGCTCCAAGACAATTACTGAGATTTTGCGGCGTTTCCCTCATTTGTACATAACTATACAATTGTTATAAGTTGTACATTTACGTACAACAATAAATACTTGCACGTTTTCGTACAAACTAGTATTGTTGGTAAGGGTGCCTTATGCCTTCCACAATCTACGCGGTGTTGATCGCGGACGTCATGGAATCGCGCGCCCGCGCGGATCTCCGCAGCCTGCTCGGAAAAAAGCTTGCCGCCATTTCAAGACGCCATTTGAGCCGGAAGCTCATCCAGCTGCCGTATTCCGTTACCGCCGGCGATGAATTTCAAACCGTTACCCGCGACCTGCCGTCGATACCCGCCGTCATTCGGGATCTCCGCGCCGCTCTCAGGCCGCTGTCTCTTCGGATCGGAGTGGGCTTCGGCAGTGTTTCCGGCCGTATTCAGGCGCCCGTAAACCGCCTTGGCGGCGAGGCTTTTCAATCCGCGCGAAAGGCCATCGAAAACATCAAGACCGGCAATCTCTTCAAATTCGAGGTTCTGACCGCTTTTGTGTCCCCCTACCAACACTTCGACAAAACCATCAACCTGATCTATGGGCTCCACGATACGCTGGTTCTGAAGATCACCGAAAGACAGTGGGAGACCATCCAGGAATTCCTCGACAGTCCGACACTCGAGCAGACCGCCAAGCGCCTCAAGCTTGACGACTCCACCGTTTCCAGAAATCTCAAGCGGGGGTATTATTGGCAATTGACGGAAACGGTTCAGGCGTCAGGATCGTTAATCAAACGGACTTTTTGCTAGTTACACAGAACGTACAAAAATGGAAACTTGTACATAAACATGCAACTCCTCCTTCGCGCCCTTCTGGCGGTCTACCTGGCCCATTTGCTGACCGATTTTGTTTTTCAGACGTACCGCCTCATCGAGCAAAAACGGCGGGGGGATTCCGCCGCCTATTTGCTTCACGGGCTCATTCACTATCTCTCTGCGGTCATCATCACCGGTTTTGTCCTGCGCGGCTCCATCCTCTCGCTGCGCACGCATCTGGTGATCGCGGCGCTAACGCTCGTCCACCTGCTGATCGATCTCGCCAAGGTGCAGTTAGCCAGGAAGTATCCGGTCTGCGACGGATCCTGGGCCTACATAAGCGATCAGCTTCTTCATTTCCTCACCGTCAGTCTCGCCGCATGGCTGCTGTCGCCTGCCGTGCCACTCAGCGAACTCAGCGCTTTAATTCAAAATTCCCGGGCTATTCCGAATAAGTTTCTTGCCGTGCCGGTGATTTACGTGGGCGTGGTCTTCGGCGGCGGATACCTGATCCGCTTCCTGGTTCGTTTCCTGGCCGCAGGCGTAAAGAGCCATTCGCTGGAAAGAACCAGCGAGCAATTGCAGAACGCCGGGCTTTACATCGGCTGGCTGGAACGGTTCCTGGTTGTCACTGCGTTACTGCTGCAGTCACCGGCAACGGTTGGCCTGATCCTGACGGCAAAATCCATCGCCCGCTATCCGGAGTTCAAATCCGAGCGCTTCGCGGAATACTTCTTGATTGGCACGCTCCTGAGCATCTCGATGGCGCTCCTCGGAGGAGCGCTTCTGGCGAAGCTTATTTTCGGCCAGGTGCGATTCTCGGGATAAGGTGTGCAGCACGGTCCTCGCAAGGGGAAACCCGTCACGCGCCGCTGCGCCTCTGCTAGAATCTCCGCATGACCGCTTCCCCGGTTTCCCCGCGCTTGGCGAACATCAGCCTTTATCCCATCAAGTCGCTGGATCCGTTCCCAGTAAAGGAATCGCGCATCGGCCCGGGCGGGGGCCTTGAATTCGACCGCGCGTGGGCGCTCTACTCCGTTGACGGCCAATGGGTCAACGGCAAGCGCAGCGCAGCCGTCCACTTGATCCGCGCGGCTTTCGCGCCGGACGTCAGTTCTGTCACGCTTTCGGTTCCGGGTGACCGCCGGAAAATCCCAACCAAGACATTTGCCTTTCCGGGCGACACGGCAGCCGCCTCCAAATGGTTTTCCAACTTCTTCGAGCAGCCCATCACCGTCCGCCATTCTCCCGAAGGTTTTCCGGATGATACCATCGCCAGCGGCCCAACGATTGTTTCCACTGCGAGCTTGCAGACCGTTTGCGGGCTTTTCCCCGGCATGACCAGCGACGATGCGCGCTTTCGCTTCCGCACCACACTCGAAATTGATAGCGACCGCTCAGCCGTATCACCCGCAGAAGTCCCGGCATTCTGGGAAGATCAACTCTTCAGCGCGGAAGAACGCGGCGCCGTGCGCTTCCGCATCGGCGAAGTGAATTTCGAGGGCAGCAATCCTTGCGCGCGCTGCCCCGTTCCCCCGCGCGATCCGCACACGGGAGTTATCATTCCTGGCTTCCAAAAAATCTTCAGCGATTACCGCCGCTCGCATGTCCCGGCGTGGTGCCCCGAAGTCCGCTTCGACCACTATTACCGTCTCGCCACCAACACGCGCGTCGCTTCCAGCGAAGCTGGCAAAATTCTGCGCGTTGGTGACCTGCTTGTTCTCTAGCGCCCGCCGCCGGTTGATGGAGCAGCGCGAACGCCGCAACAAGGGCAACAAGACGTTTCCTCTGCTGGATCTCTCCCGAGAAGCGGACATGCCGTGTCGGATAGATTTTTTTGCGGATTGATCGATCACGCCGCCCGCAAACCGAGGCCCCGCTTGAGATGAAAGCCATTTTTCGGCTCTCCATCTGCACTTTGCAGCCAGCTCTACCGCCCACGAAGACCCGGTCGCGCGGCCCCGGAGGTGTGCCCAGCGTCATGCGCCCTAGCGGCTTCCACTCGCCCCCGCGGTCCTGTCGAACGTCTTCGTATAACCGCGCTTGGCGCGTCCTTCGTCAACGAGCATCGCAGCCGTCACCTCCCTACTTCCCTCCCCGGACTTACGTCTTAGCTGCCTTATATTTATTAGAGGAGGCTAATTCAAAGAGACGGCAAGGGCTGTCCGGCTGTAAATCTGGACACACCTCGGAGTTATCCGGAAAAACTCGCGCGAATAGATCGGGTAAATATTAGCGGCCGGATGAGGTCGCGGCAGCGGGTCCTATTTCTAGAAGCTGTTCTTTGCGGTACACGAGAGAGTTGATGTCGTAAGTCGCCAGCTCAAAGCCGTGACCGTGCGTGATGGCATCGGTCGGGCACGCTTCCACGCAATAGCCGCAGAAAATGCAGCGCGAATAATCGATGTTGTATACGCTGGCATAGCGCTCGCCCGCGGAGATGCGGTTTTCGTCAACGTTCTCCGCCGCTTCGATGTAAATGCAATTCGCGGGGCACGCCGCGGCGCAGAGGAAGCAGCCCACACATTTTTCCAGTCCGCTTTCGTCGCGGTGCAGGACGTGGATCCCGCGGTAGCGTGGCTGGAAATGTGCGGGCTCGTAAGGATAGTTTTCCGTGACGGTCTTACGAAACATATTGCGGAAGGTCACGCTGAAGCCCTTGACCAAGGCGCCAAACGTTTCGCCCACTTCCCGGATAATCGATGCCATAAACTAGGAGTCTAGCAAACGACCTCGGGGCGGGCAAATCCGGCCTGGCCGGCGCTTCCTTGCCGCTCACACCGTCAGTGCCTGAATGATCTGCTTCCCATGGAAGCGTCCGTTTTCGATGAATATCTCGCCAGTATGCCGTCCGCCGATGACCACTCCCGCCAGATGGATTCCCGCCACATTGCTCTCGAGCGTATTCGGATCCAGCGCTGGTTTGCGGCTTTCCGGATCGAGCCGCACGCCCAGGCTTTCAATAAACCTGAAATCGGGATGATACCCGGTCAACGCGAACACGCGTCGCGCGGGCAATCTCTTCTCACCGTCTCCATTTTCGACCACGACTTCGTCCTTGGTGATGCGCTTCACGCGCGTCTCGAACAATGCTTTCACTTGGCCGGCCTTGATCCGGTTCTCAATATCCGGCCGCACCCAATACTTGATCGTTGCACCGAGTTCCTTATTCCGGTGTACCAGCGTCACTCGCGCGCCATTTCGATAGAGATCGAGCGCCGCCTCAGCAGCGGAATTTTTCCCACCGATCACGACCACGTCCTGATTCCAGAATTCGTGTGGCTCCGTGTAGTAGTGCGAAACGTGCGGAAGATCTTCGCCCGGCACGCCCAGTTGGTTCGGCAGATCGTAATAGCCTGTCGCCACGGCAATCTTTTTGCACTGGTATTTGTACTCCGTTCCCTTCTCCGTTTTCGTTACTACCGTAAAGTTTCCATCCTGGCCATCGACCCGCAACACCCGCTCGTACAAGCGCAATTCAAGCGCATAGTGCTCCGCCGCCTTCCGGTAGTATTTCAGCGCTTCGACGCGGGTGGGCTTTTCCGCCGCGCAAACTAGCGGCAAGTCACCGATTTCGAGCAACTCCGGCGTCGTGAAAAATACCATGTTCACCGGATAGTGGAAGATCGAATTGCACAGGCAGGCTTTGTCGATGACCAGCGGCCGCTTTCCGGCGCGCTTGGCCTCGATGGCAGTAGCCAGGCCCGTCGGCCCCGCCCCAATGCAGATAATGTCATAGGTCTCCATAGGCATTTCAGTTTGCCGACGAGCGTAACGAATTGCAAATCTTGCCAAACACAAAACAGATTGCCAACTTCCTTTATTGGAGTTTCAAGGGAATGAGTATGGCTAAACAATTTTTTCCATTTCTTAGTGGGCTGATGGTGTCTGCTTTGTTGTTTTACTGCGGCGCAGTCAATGCGATGAGACTCACTTCATACCTCTTGTCGACCCATTCCAAATGGATGGACTGGCTGGCTTTGGTAACGATCCTGGTGCCAGTAAGCGCCTCTCTACTGCGGCGGACGAAGCCTGGCAAAGCACGGAGAATTACTGGGCGGGGGCCATTCCCAAGATCTCGTTAAGCTCTTTCTGGAAGGATTCAAGTTCTTGTAACCGTTCGGGCGTTGCAACAACTTCGCGTTTCTTCCAAACAAACACTTCGACTGTGCCGCGCTTCAGCTTCACACTTAGGTTACCTTCTAGGAGGTACGATGGCGGCGCGAGCAGTGTTATTCCGCCGTTCGGAACGGCAGCCAACACCGCTGCGCAATCGCCTTTCCTCATGCACAGGGCACTCTCGTATGGCGGAATCCCAATTGGACGAAAGCCGGCCTCGAAGAGCCGCTCGATGACCAGCATTTGCTTCGGTGAAAGTTCAACCATGGAGGTAACTTGCAGGAGCAGTGCTTGCTTGTCCTGAGTCGTCTCGAGGGGCCTCGTCCGTTCTTGGCAGTATTAGGCGGCTGTCGAATCGGCTTCCGAAGAGGAGCCCTCAAGCTGCGCCAGGATTTCGCGCAGCGTCGAAATCAGCTCATCGCGTGAAACATGGCTCTTCTTGAACTGAATCCGGAACTTGAATGTTTCCGCCGGCGGCTCGAATTGAAAGATGAACGGCTGTGGCCGCTGCGGTCCCGACTGCTCTTCGCGGCGTTCGCGGCGCGCCTCGTCGCGTGTGAGCCCTCCCTGCATGATACGGTGGAACATCTCGATCATTTTCTTTTCGGTGGGCTGGCGCGCAATCTGCAGCAAAAGCGATTTTGAAAGGATTCCGTGCTCGATGCACTTCTTTCGCAGCGAGTCGGGAATATTGCGCAGCGACAAAGTTTCGGTCACCGAGGACCGCGCCCGGCCGATCTTCTTCGCGATGTCCTCGTGCGTGTATTCAAACTGCGCGCTCAACCGGTGCAGCCCATCCGCCTCTTCAAACGGAGTCAGGTCTTTCCGCTGAATATTTTCGATCAGCCCGATTTCGAGCGTCTCCGCGTCGTCCGCGGTCTTTTCGATGCACGGCACCTCGCGCAGCCCCGCCGCGCGCGACGCATGATAGCGCCGCTCACCGGAGATGATATGGAAGCAGTCCTCGCGCGGGACGTACCGCACCAGCAGCGGCTCCAGCACGCCTTTCTCGCGGATCGAGTCCGTGAGTTCGCGCAAATCGCCGAGCGCCTTGCGTGGCTGGTCGGGATTCGGGCGGATTTGCTCCACGCGAATCATACGCCCGACCGCCGCGCCGCTATAGCTTGTCAGCGATTCTACGTAGTGCGCGTCATGCCGCATCTTCAGCGTGACGGGTAACCCGATCCTCTTCGACACGTTGGATAACCTCCCCTGCGAGTTTCTTGTACTCGACCGCGCCGGGCGATTTCGGCGCGTACGTCAAAATCGTTTCCTTGTATGCCGGACTCTCTTCCAACCGGACGTTCTTCGTGATTTTTGTCTTAAACAGCACTTCGCCGAATACCGATCGAATCTGCCCGTGCGTATCCTTGGAAATGTTCGTACGCTTGTCAAAAAGCGTAATCACCACCCCCAGAACCTTCAGCGCCGGGTTGGGACGTGCCCGGATTCGTTCGTAGGTCTCCAGCAGATCGTCCGTTCCCTCGATCGCGAAGTACGCTGCCTGAATGGGCACGAGCAAATGCGTCGAGGCTACCAGAGCATTCACCGTCAGGATTCCCAGCGACGGCGGAGTATCGAGGATTACGTACTCATAATCTTTCAAGACCGGAGTCAGCGCATCTTTCAATTTGAACGGCGCATCGAATTGTCCCGCGAGCACCTGCTCCAGCTTTGCAAGCGCCAGCCGGCCCGGCCCAAGAAACAACATTGGATCCTTGGTCGGCTTTATGACTGTGGCCATTGTCACACGGCTGTCGCTCAGCACGTCGAACATGGTCGTGGAAATCTCGCCGGCATCGTAAAACGCGATTGTCGAATTGGCTTGTGGATCGAGATCAATCAGCAGCGTACGCTTTCCGCGATGCGCGAGCGCCGCGGACAAATTGATCGCCGTCGTGGTCTTTCCCACGCCGCCTTTTTGATTCGCAACCGTGATGATGGCCGTCATCTGTTTCTGCCTCCGCCCGCGCACAAGAAATCGAGCCGCAGCGATCCGGCAACTGGGTTCCTATATATGGGTGCCGCCTCCAGAAAACCCCCAAGGCCTAGGCTAACTCTACGTTTGCTACCCGTTCATTGGCAAGCGAAAAGTGGGTGGATCGGGTGGATCGACGGCCGTCGCGGTGGAAAACCAGAGCCAGGGCGCAGGGCGGTGGGTAGGCTTTGTGGGGCAAGTACCACAAATTGAGCCTATCGAGCACCGTGCTCCTGTTCCACACTGTTCATTCCACTCCGCTCTCAGCCTGCGCCATCGTCCCTCCTTGGTGCAAGGAGGCACTGATGGAAGGTTACGTATCTGAGCGGCGTAATTCTCGCCGTCATCTCTTCAGAACCAAACTACGAGTCCGCGCCTGGAAATCCGGCTGGAACGAACGGAGAGCGGAATCGGAAAATCTCTCGGAAAGAGGAGTCTTCTTCGCCACCGACGCGCCCCTGATTATCGGCTCGGCGGTCGAGGTTCTTCTGAAAATGCCAGAGGAAATCAGCGGCCCGACCACAGAGTGGCGATGCACCGGTCACGTAGTGCGTCTCGAGCCTGTCGATACGCCGCGGGGCAAGTTGGGTGTGGGCATACAGTTCGACTGCTATGAAATTTTGCGGTCGGAAGCGGCCCTTCCAAGTTGACACCGAATCCGGCCTGCGGGGGATCACCAGAATCCGGAGGGCGGCATGCAGAGGCGTGGCCTAGTTGTAGACGACGAACCATTAGTTTGCGAGATGATCGGGAAAGTCTTGAATTCCGCCGGCATGGAAGCCTTGATCCTTACCAGAAGCACGGAAGCTCCCGATATTCTCGATGAAGGAAAATTTGATGTCGTGTTTTCGGATTTACGCATGCCTTCTCCCGACGGGATAGAACTTGCCCGGCAGATGCGCAGCTCGCGCTTCAATCGTACGACCCCCATCGTGCTTATCAGCGACGATCAGCGTCCGAGTGCGCTTTCCGTAGGATTTGCAGCGGGTGCAAGCTTCTTCTTATAAAAGCTAATTGACAAAAATCGACTTCTCAAGCTCGTTCGGGCCATTCAAGGCGCCATGGAACATGAACGACGACGGACCCGTCGCGTAACCATTCCATCCAAAGTCAGCATGCGCGGCCACCTTGTTCGGGCTCCCCGGATCGCTCCGGTTGTGGCTCATGGTTAAGTATTTGCCTGGAGCTCTCTGAATCGCGCGATCGGTTCGGTCGCCCGCATTCTGAATGGGAATCAGATGGGGATTCAATTGGACCAGCTTTCTGTCTCAGACAGCGAGATCGTGCAGGAATTTCTCTTGCCCCTGGTTCCGATGGAATAATCTTCCCTCGACTTGCTCCCACTCCCCGCTCCTCACTTCGTTTCACCGCGGCGTCCGTTTGCTCCTTTTCTCCGCCCCGCTTACACTCGTTCCTCTTGCCGTGTACCCATGATCGGACTCCAGGCACTTCGCGCCGAATTCCGCCCCACGCTGCGGCTCGCCATTCCACTTGTGCTCGCCGAACTCGGCTGGATGAGCATGGCTATCGTCGATACGATGATGGTAGGGCGTCTTCCCGACAGTGCGACCGCCATGGGCGCGGTCAGTCTGGGCTCCAACATTTTTATCGTCCTGGCTCTTTTCGGTGGCGGCCTGCTCATGGGACTGGACACGCTGGTTTCGCAGGCTTTCGGAGCGGGCCGGCGCGAGGACTGTCATCGTTCCCTGCTCAACAGTATTTACCTGAGCGTGGCCCTCGCCCCCATTCTTGCCGCGCCCGTCTGGTTGCTTCCCTCTCTTCTCGCGGAGATGCATGTGGATCCGGGAGTCTTGGCCCTAGCCATTCCCTACACCAAGGCGTTAGCCGCCGGCTTGCTGCCCCTGCTCCTCTATTTCGCCGTGCGCCGCTGCCTGCAAGCGATGAACATGGTGAAACCCGTAGCGTTCGCGCTCGTCACCGCCAACATCATCAATGCTCTAGGCAATTGGATTCTGATCTATGGCAAGTGGGGAGCGCCGGCCATGGGCGCCGTTGGTTCCGGCTGGTCCACGGCGATCGCGCGGCTGTACATGGCTGCTGTGCTTGTCGGCTACCTGCTGTGGTACGACCAAAAACACCGTACCGAGCTCCTCAGAACTCCGGTGGAAATCGATCTGCCGCGCATCCGCCGTCTCATTACTCTCGGATTGCCCGCCGCGATTCAGTTCACTTTGGAGAGCGGCGTCTTTGCCCTGGTCACAGCGCTCATTGCCCCGCTTGGTGCTGTTCCCCTCGCCAGCCACCAGATCGCTCTCAACACCGTCGCCTTTACTTACATGGTTCCTCTCGGCATTGCTTCCGCGGCCGCCGTTCGCGTAGGTCAGGCGATAGGCCGTAAGGATCCCAAAGCAGCGGGCGATGCCGGCGGCACAGCCATCTTTCTTGGTGCTGCCTTCATGACCTGCGCCAGCGCGGCTCTGCTCCTATTTCCCCGATGGATCGCGCGGATGTACACACCGGATGAGACCGTCATTCACAGCACCATTCGTCTGCTTGCTGTCGGCGCCGCCTTTCAACTATTCGATGGCATTCAGACCGTCGCCACGGGAGCCCTCCGCGGTGCCGGCGATACGCGCACGCCCATGTTCTGCCACTTCACTGCGTACTGGATTATTGGTCTTCCGCTCGGTGCCTGGCTGTGCTTCCGCCGGGGCTGGGGCGCGTTTGGCCTGTGGGCCGGCCTGAGCCTGGCGCTCATTCTGATCGGCATCGTCCTGCTCTTCGCCTGGCGACGGACGGTTCGCGGGTTAATGCTCGTGCCGGAAGACACACTGACTCGGACTTGATCTCGGGCGGGTAACTGAATCGACTGGCCGATAGCTGCTTACATCTTGTAGCGGCCGAGATCCTCGTCGGAAAGGCCATCGAGCCAGGTGCGGAGTTGCTCGTTGGTATTGCGCTCGGTAAAAGCGCTCGATATCTTGGAGTTCTTTAGGACTGCTTCATCCACGAAGATCGGGCAATCCATGCGCAGCGCCAGAGCTAGCGCGTCACTGGGGCGCGAATCGATCGTCATCATGTGGCCTTCGCGCTCCACCCAGATCAACGCGTAGAACGTATCGTCCTTCAGATCATTCACCACGATTTTCTCCACGCGCACTTCGAGCCCCAGCAGAACGTTTTTCAGCAGGTCATGGGTCATCGGCCGGGGCGTTTGCACTTTCTCGATTTCCAGGGCGATGGCGTTCGCTTCGTACACGCCCACCCAGATCGGCAGGATCGCCTGGCCCTGCACGTCCTTGAGCACCACGATCGGCATATTCGTGACGGGATCCATCATCAGGCCGCGGATTTTCATCTCCACTTCCATTGAGGCCTCCCTGAGCTAAGCGGCGTGTACGCCCACCAGACTGTTTGGACCCGCTCCTGTGACACGAACCTGCACGTAGGTTCCCAGAAGCGCTCTTTCTTGTGAAGCGAAATTTATCATGCGGTGCGATGTGGTGTACCCGGTCCACTGGTTTTCGCGCCGCGATTTTCCGCTGACCAGCACTTCAAATGTTTTTCCAGCCAGCTCCGCATTCCCCGCCGCCTGAATCTCGCGCTGCTTCTCCTGGACCGCGGCAAGCCGCCGGCCTTTTTCCTCTTCGGGAATCGCATCCTTCATCGAGAGGGACGGCGTATTCGGCCGCGGCGAATACTTGAACGCGAACAAACCGGTGTACTGCACTTCCTGGAGCAGGCTGATGGTTTCCTCGAAATCGGATTCTGTTTCGCCCGGAAAGCCCACGATAATGTCCGTAGTGATGGCGATCGGCCTGTTTGCCCCACGCATTATGGCGATCTTTTCCAGATACTCTGCGCGCGAGTAAGTTCGCTGCATCGCGCGCAGCACTCTCGTCGAACCGGATTGCACCGGTAGGTGAACGTGGTCGCAGATTTTCGGCTGCCGCTCGATCGCTTCCACAATATCGGGCGTGAAATCACTGGGATGCGAGGTAGTGAATCGCACGCGCCGAATTCCCTGCACCTCGGCCACCGCCAGTAGTAACTCCGAAAAACGCATCTTCCGCGAAATGGGATCGGCGTAAGAGTTCACGGTTTGCCCAAGAAGCTGAACCTCGGAGTAGCCGAGCTCCCCAAGCTCCCGCACTTCCCTGAGAATGGAGTCACTCGCGCGGCTGCGCTCGGGACCGCGCGTGAACGGCACCACGCAGTACGAGCACGCCTTGTCGCAGCCTTCGATGATCGTCAGGTAGGCGCGCCAGGGATTGTCGCGGCGCGTCACCTCCGTTTCAAATGTTTCGTCCGTGTCCGTATCAAGCCCGGTAACACGCTGATTTCCAGCTTCCAGTTGCGAGATCATTTCTGGCAACTTGCTGTAACTCGCCGACCCGCACACCAGGCTCACCCACGGCGCGCGCCTAAAGATCTCTTCGCCTTCCTGTTGCGCCACGCAGCCCAGCACTCCAATGACCTTGCCCTCGCTCTGCTTCTCTCGGTATTCACCCAGACGCGAGAAAACTTTCTGCGCCGCTTTCTCGCGAATGCTGCAAGTGTTGTAAAGAATCAAGGAAGCGGCGTCCGGCGTCTCCACCTGTCGATAGCCGCGCGCGAGCAGCACGCCGGCGACCTTCTCTGAGTCATGATCATTCATCTGGCAGCCAAACGTCTCGAGGAAAAATGTTCCGCGCAGCCCTGCGGCCACGCCGCGGACTACCTGGGAATAAGATGGCTGGCCGGTCAGTCTTTCCAATTCGATGTCGAATGGTTTGCTCATGTCCAAATCGCAGTTTATCACACCTGCCTTACCCCCCAAGAAGCGCTTGTTGGCGTTCAGCAACCATCCGCTCGTTGCCCGATAAGCAGCGAATCAGAAACTTGCGCATCCTATTTGTTGCGCCCTCTGGATGCGTGTGCTACGTTTCTTAAGCCCAGAAAAATGTTGACCGCGTCACGGTCGCATATCATTTGCTCTCACTGAGGGGTACATCATTTTTCTGTTCACCACGATTTTTGTCACCGATATCGGAAATATCCTTACGCAAACCGGCTGGGTCGCCCGCGGCGTTCTTTTGCTTCTTCTTTTATTCTCTATTATTTCCTGGGCCATGATTCTCCAAAAGCTTGGCCTCTTCGGCCGCATCCGCCGCGAGAGCGACCAGTTCCTGCGCATTTTTCGCGCAACCCGAGGCGTAGCGAATCCGCAGGCCCTGGCAACGGCGGGTTCTCCGTTTTCTTCCGTCTATGCGGCGGGCTACCGGGAACTGCAGAGCCAGGTCGGCACCGCCCCGGGCAACCCGCATCCACCCAAGCTGAAAAGTTTGCAAGCCGTCACCGTCAGCATGCAACTCGCCGCCGCCGATGAGGTGCGCCGCGTCGAAAAAGGCATGTCCTGGCTGGCGACAACGGGTTCCGTGACGCCCTTCATCGGTCTGTTCGGAACCGTGTGGGGCATCATCGACGCGTTCTCCGGCCTGGGCAGCGCCGGTGCCGCCAGTTTGCGCGCCGTCGCTCCGGGCATCGCCGAGGCGCTGGTCACCACCGCCGCGGGTCTTTTCGCTGCCATCCCGGCGGTGATCTTCTACAACCATTTTTTGCAGAAAATTCGCGATCTCGCCCAGCGGCTAGACACTTTTGCTCTGGAAGTCACGGCGCAGGTCGAAAAAACTTTTGATTGATCTATATCTGTGCAAACACCATGTGCTATGCGCAACGATCCAAATCAACACTCGTGAAGCCATTCAGCCTGCCCGCCCGGCTGTTCAATAGGCTTCGCGTGTCTTTGCGCGATCCTTTTCTTGCTTTCTACTTTCAACTTTAGACCTTAAACTTCTTCTAGCCATGCCACAACTCTCCAAATCGACGCAGACTTCGCTCTCCGAAATCAACATGGTTCCGTTCGTGGACGTGGTTCTCGTGCTGCTCATTATCTTCATGATCACCGCCCCGATTCTCCAGTCGGGCATCGAAGTCGACGTCCCCAAAACGCGAACCGTGAAGGAAATCAATCAGGAGCGCCTCGTCGTCACCGTGGACAAGGGCCAGCGAATTTATCTCGGCAACGAGCCCACCAATATTCACCAGCTTGGCCCCAGAATCAAAGCCCAATTGAAGAACACCCAGCAAGGAGTCTTTCTCCGTTGTGACGAAACCGTTCCCTTCGGCAGTTTCGCCGCCGTCGTCGACGCGCTTCGCCAGTCCGGCATCAACAACATCAGCATCGTCACCGAGCCCATCACCGCTCGTGCGCGTACCCAATAAAGATGACCTCCGCAGTCGCCAATTCGATGCACCCGATCGGGAGCACTCGGCCCGAGGAGCAGAGCCTCCGGCAGTTCCTCATCTACTCGATCATCATGCATGCCAGCCTGGCCCTCGTCATCATCGTCTCCGCTTTCATTCAATTGAGACAAACTCGCTGGGGCGGCGTCGGTGGCGACCTTGGCGGCACAAAAGTGAATTTGGTCAGCAGCGCTGGAATCCCCATGCCTAAGGAGTCTGTCGTCACCGAGAGCAAGGCCGTTGATCCTACCAAGGGTCTTTTTAAAGAAGAGCCCAAGAAACCGCCGGAGCCAAAAACCGACGCAACAAAAATCCCCAAATTTGAAAAAGAGAAACCGCTTCCTCCTTCGCATCCCTCCAGAACTCTCGAGAATAAGACTCCGCCTCCGGATAACGCGGTTCCTTATGGCAAAGGTGGAAATCCCGATCTTCCCACCGGCAATTCCCAGATTCCCCGCGGCGGTTCAAGCGGCGTAGCCATTCAGGGAGCAGGAAGCGCTGACTTTGCCACGCGCTATGGGTGGTACATCGCAGCCGCGAAGCGCAAAGTTGCCCCCAACTGGAATCTCCTTTTTCTTGATCCTGCGGTGCGAAATTCTCGGACTCTGCACTGCGTCATTTCGTTCACCATCCAGCGTGATGGCACCGTCAAAAATCTTCGCGTCGCTGAATCCAGCGGCAACGGATCATGGGACAATTCCGGATTGCGGGCGATTCAGAGTTCAAGTCCGTTTTCGCCACTTCCCAACGATTGGGCGCCGGGCGAAGTCTCTGTTCTTTGGGATTTCCCGGACAAAGAGAACTAATCAAGGAGATGAAGCGATTGAGAACCTCAATTCCATCCAAGTATTGGAGGTCAAGGTGAAGGGCGCACGCAATCGATTCCGTGTGCTCTCGCTCTTCGCACTACTCGCGCTAGCCGCGCAAGCGGCATCCGCACAATCCGAAGGATGGTTCCGGGCAGGCACAGGCTTGGGTGATACCAACAAGCCTCGCCTGGCCGTCGCAGACTTCGCAGCGCGCTCCGAGGTAGCGAAATCCCATTCTTCCCTCTTCGCCCAGGTCGTGCGCGAAGATCTCCAGTTCTCCGGCATTCTCGAGGTCCCCAGCCCCAGCTTCTACCCGCCTCAAGCACCAAGCGTACCCGCCGAGCTGAAACCCGCTATCTGGATCGATCCCCCCACCAACGCCAATTTCCTCGCCTTCGGCAATCTCTCCGAATCCGCATCCGAAGTGGCCATCGAAGCATGGCTCTATGACGTGCGCAATCCCTCGGCTCAGGCGGTCGTCGGAAAGGTCTATCGCGGCGCCCCTACGGATCTTCAAGTCCGCAAATTCGCCCATCAATTTGCCGACGAAATCATCAGTAAGCTCTCCGGCGGCCTCCCAGGTGTTGCCTCGACACAAATCGCCTTCGTCAGCTCGCGCAGCGGCGGCGCCAAAGAAATTTGGGTGATGGACTACGACGGTTCCAACCAGCACCAGCTCACGACCCTAAGATCGATCTCTCTCACGCCCCGTTGGTCGCCCGATGGTTCGCGCATCGCTTTCACTTGTTTCAAACCATCCTACGGCCTCACCAGCGCACAAATCTGTATGTTCTCGATGGACACCGGCAAGCTTGTTTCGTTTCCGCCCTTTCGCGGCACCAATATCACTCCCGCGTGGTCTCCCGACGGCACGCAGATTATTTTTTCATCTTCGATGCAGGGCAATCCCGAGCTTTACGTCTCCGACGTCAACGGCGGCCGCCCCAAACGGTTGACCAACGCCAACGGCGCTAGCATGTCTCCCAGTTGGAATCCGAAAACCGGTCAGACCATTGCCTTCGTCAGCGATCGTGGCGGCACTCCCCAGCTCTACCTCATGAACTCCGACGGCACCAGCGACACGAAGCTGGATCTGCCCGACAAAGGCTACGTCATTGACCCGGCGTGGGCGCCCAATGGCCAGTTGTTGGCTTTCAGTTGGCGCCGCCCCAACGACAACTACGACATCTACATCATGGACGCCGCCACGCGCCAGCTTGTCGAACTGACCCGCGACCAGGGCCGCAACGAGCGTCCCAGTTGGGCCCCGGACGGCCGCCATCTCGTTTTCGAATCGACCCGCGGTGGCACCCGGCAGATCTGGACCATGCTTGCGGACGGTTCGCAGCCGCATCAGCTAACCATCACCGGGCACAACGAATCGCCCAACTGGTCCCCCCGATGAGATTTTTCATGGAACCGGACGGGGCATCCTGCGCATCTCACACGCAGGTGCCTTCTGTCTCGGTTGTCCCGGTTTCGCCGTGCCAGCCGCTCTTGAAATTTATGCCCTGGCGTCTCAGCACGATGTATATTATATCGTGATACGAGATATTACCCGAACCCAGCCCGCTGGTGTTACGATAGTGCCTCTGGCGGGACGAACACGGGAACTTCACTGAGGAGGATTTGCATGAACCTGGCTTCACGCTTGCTCTATCGCGCCGCCTTGCTCGTCGCGTTGTCCATGGTCGCTCTCACGGCCGGCTGTCACCACAAACCACCGCCGCCACCGCCGCCACCGCCAGTGCAAGCGCCGGCGCCCGCGCGTCCCACGGTGACGCTGCAGGCCAGTCCGAGTTCCATCAACAAAGGTGAATCAGCGACCTTGAGCTGGAATTCCACCGATGCTACGGAGCTTAGCATCGCGCCCGAGGTCGGCGCCGTGACTGCTCAAGGCTCCACTAAGGTCACCCCATCCGACCCCACGACTTACACGATTACCGCCACCGGCCCCGGCGGCTCCGCCAGTGCCACCGCAACCGTCACGGTTAATGCGCCGCCTCCGCCGCCTCCGCCAAAGGGGCCCTCAGACGACGAACTCTTTCTGAGAGAAGTGCGCGATGCCTATTTCGACTACGACAAGGCCGACATTCGTCCCGATGCCCGCGCCGCTCTTTCTCAGACCGCGGACTTCCTGAAGCGGCACCCGTCCATCAAGGTGACCATCGAAGGCCACTGCGACGAGCGTGGCTCCACGGAATACAACCTAGCCCTGGGCGATCGCCGCGCCACCGCCGTGAAGCAGTATCTCGTTTCTCTGGGCGTTTCTGCCGATCGCCTCAGCACTGTCAGCTTCGGCAAGGAGAAGCCCTTCTGCAACGAGAGCAACGAGTCCTGCTGGCGGCAGAACCGTCGCGGTCATTTCTTGAAGGCCAACTGAGCCGCTTCACGCTGCTCGCCGCGATGACCGATTGTTGATCTAAAGAGCCGCGAGGCCCGGCAAACTCTTGCCACCTCGCGGCTCTCTAATTAGAGTGAAAGCTGTTCCCCCGGCCTGTATGATTTTTGTTGGCTGCCGTGCGGCCACCATTCATCTGCAGCCTTTCGGAGCCCCTGAGGAGGATCGTTCATGCGTATTCGCCACATCGCCATATTCAGCGCCGCCGTTCTCGCCGGCGCGCTTACCGGAAGCCTGGTCGGCCCCCGCCCCGCCGAAGCCGTCGCACGCGAACTCATCGAGCTTCAGCGCGACGTCACCTCCCTGCTCCAGGGCCAGAAGGATCTTTCCACCCAGGTCACCCAGGACCACACCGTCATGAAGACGCTCGTCGAGCAATCCAGCGACAACGTCAACAAGCTCGGAGCCACCATGAGCTCGCTCCAGAAATCCGTCCAGGATGTTCAGGCCAATTCCGGCGCGCGCCTCGACACCATGTCCACGCAGGTCCAGGGTCTTTCGGACAATCTCGAGGAAATCAAGTCGCGCCTCGGCAAGCTCAACCAGCAGCTCGTTGATCTTCAGAATTCCGTGCAAAGCCTCGACGCCAAAATTTCCGGCACCACGCCCGCCCCAGCCGCCGGCGCCGCCAACCCCGCGTTTTCCACCGGTGCCTCGCCCAGCTCCTCCGCCGTTCCCACCGGCCCAGCCCCCTCCGCCGACGCGCTCTATTCCAACGGCCTCCGCGACATCACCAGCGGCAAATACGATCTCGCCCGCTCCGAATTTGAGGACTACCTCAAGTATTACGCCGACACCGACCTTGCTTCCAACGCCCAGTTCTATCTCGGCGAAATCTTTTACAAGCAGAAGCAGTACGTTGATGCCGTCGCCGCCTACGACAAAGTGCTTACCGCCTATCCAAAGAGTTTCAAGCTCGGCCCCGCGCGCCTCAGGAAGGGCATGGCCCTTATCGAACTCGGCCAGAAGACTGCAGGCATCCGCGAACTCCGTGAAGTCGTCAAGCGCTTCCCGGGTAGCGACGAAGATCGCCTCGCCCGTGGCAAACTCAAGGAACTAGGCGCCTCCGTCACCGCCACCCGCTAGCTCCATCATTCCCCGGTCGCCGCCATTCCCTCCTCTAGGCCGCCTGAACCGGACAGCCGTGGTGAACCTTCATCGGGGGCTCCGGGCTTACAAATTTGTGCGTACTTCACCGCGGTACAAGGCCGTTATACCATGTGGTGGAAACATTCGGCCCGCGCGAGTCAGACTGCATTCGGCCGGCCGGCGCGGGCCGCAGAAAGTGGGAGCAAAAAATGATCCTCATAACGGGTGCCAGCGGAAGCGTTGGCAAAGTGGTTTTGCAGGAAGCGAACCGGAAGGAGTCCAAAGTCCGCGCCATGTACAGGTCAAAGGAAGAGGCCGCGAAGGCGCCCTCTGGATGCGAGGCCGTGTTGGCCGATTATTCGGACAAGCAGAGTCTGCGCAAGACTCTGGTTGGAGTGACTTCCGTGTACGTTGTGTGTTCTCCGATTCCGCAACTCGTGGAACTGGAGAGCAATATGCTGGACGCGTGCAAGGAAGCCGGGGTGAAGCACGTGGTGCTTAATTCCGCGCTGGGAGCGGGAGATTACGCGAAATCGTTTCCGGGCTGGCACCGCAAGGTGGAGGACAAGCTCAAGGCGACCGGAATGAGCTACACGATCCTGCGGCCCAATGGGTTTTTGCAGAACATCGCTGCGTACAATGCTCCCAGCATTCGGACGCAGGGTGCGTTTTACGTGGCCATGGGCGATGCGAAGGTCAGCTATCTGGACGTCGGTGACATCGCCGTTGTCGCCGTCAGGGCACTTGCGGGAGGCGCGCACGCCGGGAAGACCTATGAAATGAATGGGCCGGAAGCGATATCGAACCAAGAGCTGGCGAAGCGAATTTCCAAGGCGGCCGGGCGCACGGTGAATTACGTGGACATTCCGGAATCGGCGCAGCGCGAGGCCATGCTCGGCTTGGGCATGCCGGAGTGGCAAGTGACGGCGCTCCTGGAACTCCAGCAGTATTACAAGCAAGGTGGCGGCGCGAAAACGGATGGCCTGCTAAAGACCTTGATCGAACGCGAGCCCGTGACGCTCGATCAATATCTGACGGCCAACGCGCGGGAATTTCGAGATCAGGCCGCGTCCGCCTGAAGAAAGAGTGTCAGGATGAACGCAGCGGCTGGACCGTCGGAAGTCAAGAATCCCAAAACAGATATGACTCATGCGGAGATGAAGGAATTCATCCGCAATCAATTTTGAAGAATTCGTGAACCGGAAAAACCTGCACATCGGCGAGTTGAATTTCGCACCCTGCTTTGTCGATCACGGGGCCGACGTCCCGGCGGGTCTGCCTCCTGGACCGGCAGGCGCCATACAGTACGTCGGCGCCGCGCTCAAAAAAGTTCCCGATTTACGGGTGACCATCGAAGACATGAGTTGCGTACCACGACTTTGTCGTCCTCGGTGCGGCGTCGAAGCAGCGGCTGGAATTTTATGGAATTGTAATTTGGAGGATCGCCAACCGGCAGATCGTGGAGCGCTGGGCTTACCTGGAGAGTCCTCACTCCGCGCGCGGCTAGGTTTGGGAGTTTAGAGCCGGCGATCGCAGACTTCCGAAAAATGGCGGAGGGACGCGGCAGGGCAAACGTTGTCGCGTCCGTGTTACACTCACCGTTCGCGTCATGCGCATCCTGGACCGGTATATCATCCGCGAAGTTTTCCGCCATGCACTTCTCGGACTTGTCGTCTTTACCTTTGTATTTTTCGTGCCCCAGCTCGTGCGCTTGATGGAGCTTTTTGTTCGGCACAGCGGTTCCGGCGCGCAGGTTCTAAAGCTTTTTCTCTGCATATTCCCCGCCGTATTTGTATTCACCGTGCCGATGGCTACGCTGATCGGCGTGCTGTTGGGGCTCGGGCGAATGTCCGCTGACAGCGAGATCATCGCGCTCACGGCGCTGGGCATCGGGCGCCGCCGGATCCTGCTTCCCGTCGGCGTCCTGGCGCTCGCCGGTGCTGTAGTGACGCTGGCAATGACGGCCTGGCTTGGACCGCTGGCCCTGCGGACATTTCGTTCCCTGCAGGCCGAATTGATCACCTCGCAGGTTTCCTTTCAGCTACAACCGCGCGTTTTCGACGAGCGCTTCCCGCGCCTGGTTCTCTACGTCAACGATGTCACGGCCAGCGGCACGCAATGGCACGGCGTATTTCTGGCGGAGACGGGCGGAGAGGGCGGTTCGCGAGTGACGCTGGCGGAGAACGCGATTGTCATCGCCGAACCGAAACAGGGGAAGGTGGAGCTCCATCTACAGGGCGGCACGACGCACGAATTCTCTCGCGAGGATGCAGATCACTACTCCGTCACGGCATTCGGCCGGAGCGACTGGCCGATCGAGTTCAGCGGCCTGGCAGTTGCCCAGCCGCGCCAGCTCAACAATCCCGAGCGCTCGGTTCGCGAGCTTTTGAATGATAGCGGCCCGGGTTGGCGTGAAGCCCGCGTCGAACTGCACCGCCGCTTTGCTTTTCCGATGGCCTGCTTTGCCTTTGCGCTGGTCGCCGTTCCGCTGGGCGCGCAGCCTCGGCGCGGCGGCCGGGCGGCGGGGGTGCTGCTCGCGGTGTTCCTCATCTCCTCTTACTATTTGTTGTCCGTCCTGGGGGCGGACCTTGCGCGGCAAGGCACGCTGACGCCCGCAGCGGGAATCTGGACCGCAAATGCGGTACTTTTCGCGCTAGGGCTGACGCTCATGCCGCGGATGGAGCAATTCCGCGGCGAATCCCTGTGGTTCCGGCCGATGATCTATTTGGAATCCAGAAAGCGGCTGCTGCGCCGCCGGAGAACGCAAGCTCGCGCCAGAGCCGCCGCGGCAAACGGGGTGAATGGCGAGCGCGTATCACCGCAAATCCTCGCGAGGTCCAGCGGAAGTTTCCCGCAATTGATAGACATGTATGTTTTGCGGCGTTTCTTTTATTATTTTGCGCTGCTGATGGGGGCGTTTGTCTTTCTTTTTGAGACCTTCACGTTCTTCGAGTTACTCGACGACATTGCGCGCCACCGCGTTCCCTTTCTGATCGTGGTCGATTATTTCTTTTACCTTGCTCCCTATCTACTCTACCAACTGGCGCCGCTAGGGGCGCTGGTCGCCGTACTGGTTACACTGGGGATTATGAGCAAGAACAATGAAATCGTGGCCATCAAGGCCAGCGGCATCAGTTTGTACCGTCTGGCGGTGCCGCTGCTTCTTGCGGGGCTGGCCCTGGCCGTAACCATGATCGTGCTCGACGACACGTATCTCCCCTATGCAAGTCAGCGACAGGATGCTCTGCGTAACCAAATCAAGGGCAAGCCTCCCCAGACGTATACCCACCCCCAGCGATGGATCTTCGGTGAAAACTCAAAAATCTACAATTACGATCTCTTCGACCCCACGCAGAATCTTTTTGGCGGGCTCACCGTGCTGGAAATCGATCCGGCGACGTTTCAGGTTCGGCGCCGCATCTTTGCGTCGCGCGCGCGGTGGTCGGAGACGCAAAAGGTGTGGGTTCTCGAAGGTAGCTGGGTGCGCGATTTTGCAGACGGCACGATTGCCCGCTACGAGCGACTTCCGCCTATCACTTCGCTGCCAGAGCTCACCGAGCCCCCCAGCTATTTCAACCGCGAGGTTCGCCAGGCGTTCCAGATGAGCTGGCGCGAATTGCGGCGTTATATCGAAGGACTGCATCGTGCGGGCTTTGACGTCTCAACTCTGACGGTGCAATGGCACGAAAAGATCGCCTTCCCGCTGCTCGCGCCGGTAAGCATGCTTCTGGCGATCCCCTTTGCGTTTCTGGTGGGCACGCGGGGCGCGGTGGGCGGCGTGGCGCTCGGAGTGGGATTCGGAATCGTCTATTGGTCGGTGGCCAAACTTCTGGAAGCCATGGGCGGAGTTGGCCAGCTTCCCCCGTTTCTGGCAGGGTGGTCGCCGGACATCATTTTCTTTTTCCTTGGCATGTATTTTTTCTTCAAAATGCCGACGTAGGAATAATGAAGTTGCCGAACAAGCGGAGATTGTTGGAGTGTCTCCCCGCCGCCGACTTCAAGTATTACTTCAAATCAGTTCGAATCGATTCCTTTCGCTACTTACCCTTCTTTTTCTTCGCCTGCCTTTCTTCAACTACTACTTGAGCTGCTGCCAAGCGCGCAATGGGAACGCGGAACGGAGAAGCACTGACGTAGTCCATCCCGACCTGGTGGCAAAACTTCACGCTGTCCGCATCGCCCCCATGTTCTCCGCAGATGCCGATCTTGAGTTTGGCGCGCGTTTTGCGACCCTGTTCGATGCCCCAACGCATCAATATTCCGACCCCCTTGGTATCGAGCGACTGGAAAGGATCCGCGCTGAATACAGCGGCTTTCTTCTCGTCCACGTAATCCGGCAGGAAGCGGCCGGCGTCGTCGCGGGAAAGACCCATGGTGGTCTGCGTGAGGTCGTTCGTGCCGAAGGAAAAGAAATCCGCCACTTCGGCGATCTCTCCCGCCAGCAACGCAGCGCGCGGCAACTCGATCATAGTTCCAACGAGATAATCGAGCTTGAGTCCGGACTTCTTGATTAGATGATCGGCGACGCGGCGCGTCGCTTGTTCGAGAATGAAGAGTTCTTTCCGGTCCAGAACGAGGGGGTGCATAATCTCAGGTAATACTTTAATTCTGCCTCTTTGGCATTCGATGGCTGCTTCGATGATGGCGCGCACTTGCATCTCGAGAATTTCGGGATAAGTGATGGCGAGGCGGCAACCGCGATGGCCGAGCATGGGGTTGGCTTCGTGCAACTGCTCGACGCGGCGGGCCACGACCTGAACGTCGATTTTCAAATCGCGCGCCAGCTCTTCCTGCTTGGCACGCTCGTGCGGGACGAACTCGTGCAGCGGCGGGTCAATCAAGCGGATGGTGACCGGCAAGCCGTCCATGGCCTTGAAGATTCCGACGAAATCGCGGCGCTGGAACGGGAGCAATTTGTCTAGTGCCTTGACGCGAGCCTCTCTGTTGTCGGCAAGGATCATTTCCTGGATGGCACGCTGCCGCTCGTGACTCCTGTCCGGCTGCTCGAAATCGGTGAAGAACATGTGTTCCGTGCGGCAGAGTCCAATACCCTCCGCCCCGAACTCGATGGCCTTGCGGGCGTCTTGCGGAGTGTCCACATTCGTGCGGACCCTAAGGCGACGCGTCTCATCGGCCCACCTCATGAGTGTTTCGTAGGACTTGGGAAGCTGCGGAACGACCAGAGGCATCGCTTCGGTGTAGACCACACCTTCGCCGCCATCGAGAGTGATCCAATCCCCTTCCTTCACGACCTTGCCATCGGCCGACATCGACAACGATTTGTAATCAATGTCCAGTTTTTCGGCGCCGACGACGCAACACTTGCCCCAGCCGCGCGCGACGACGGCCGCGTGACTGGTCTTGCCGCCAGTGGCAGTGAGAATCCCCTGCGCGACGGCCATGCCACCGACGTCTTCGGGGCTGGTTTCACGACGGACGAGAATGACTTTCTCGCCGCGTTCGGCCCACTCTTCCGCTTTTTGCGCGGAGAAGACGACTTTGCCGACGGCCGCGCCGGGAACGGCATTGATGCCGGTAGCCACTATTTTCGAGGACAGCGACTTCTTGTCGACCTTGGCATCGATTACAGGATAGAAGAGCCGTTCGATATCTTCGGGTTTGACGCGGAGAATGGCTTCCTCTCTGTTGATGAGCCCTTCCTTAGCCATGTCGACAGCGATTCGAAAAGCGGCGGCGGGGGTGCGCTTGCCGGTGCGCGTCTGGAGCATGTAGAGCTTGCCGTCCTCGACGGTAAACTCCATGTCCTGCATATCGCGATAGTGCTTCTCAAGTTTTACTCGAACTTTCTCGAGCTGCGCGTAGACCCTGGGCATGATCTTTTGCATTTCGCCTAAAGGCATCGGAGTTCGAATGCCGGCCACCACGTCTTCTCCCTGGGCGTTCACAAGGAAGTCGCCATAGAAGATTTTTTCGCCGGAACTCGGATCGCGCGTGAAGCAGACGCCGGTGCCGGAAGTGTCGCCGGTATTCCCGAATACCATTTGAACGACGTTGACGGCAGTGCCGAGGAGCCCGGTGATTTTTTCGACGCGGCGATAGGTGACCGCCTTTTCCGCCATCCAGGAGCCGAACACCGCGCCGATAGCGCCCCAAAGCTGGTCGATGGGATCATCCGGAAAGTCCATCCCGGATTGCCGGCGGAAGTACGCTTTGTATTCCGCCACCAATTCTTTCCAGCCGCTAGCGGGGACCGCGGTATCTTCCTTGACACCAAGCCGATCTTTCATGGCGCGAAGCCGGTGCTCGAGATCTTCCTTCGACATGTCCATGACGACGGTCGAATACATCTGCACGAAACGGCGATAGGCGTCGCAAGCGAATCGTTCGTTCCCGGTTACGGTGGCGAGACCTTCGACGGAGCGGTCGTTCAAGCCGAGATTGAGAATGGTCTCCATCATTCCCGGCATGGAGCGGGCGGAACCGGAGCGCACGCTGACGAGGAGAGGGTTTTTCGGATCTCCGAGTTTCTTTTTCGTGGTGCGTTCGAGCTTGGCGACGTTATCGGAGACTTGCTTCTTCAACTCCGGGGGATACTTCTTGCCGTGCTTGTAAAAGTAATCACACACTTCCGTGGAGATGGTGAAACCGGCGGGCACTGGCAGGCCGATCTTGGTCATCTCGGCTAGACCGGCGCCTTTGCCGCCGAGAAGATCGCGCCAGGTTCCGTCACCTTCCGCTTTGCCAGCACCGAAAAAATACACCCATTTTTTCACTGTACGCCTCGCTTGTCGCATTTGGAGTTGTGGAACCCTTGCATCCGCCACCGTTCCGCAGCGGCGGCCAAAAACTGTCGGCGCGCCGACTTTTGAAGACTTCAAGTAAAACTTGAGATTGCTTAGCGCCGCTGTTCACCGCCAATTTCTGAGAAATCCGCGACGGTTGTGAACTCGCGTAGCAATTCCGCGAGCAATGCCAGACGGTTGTTGCGGACGGCTTCGTTTTCCGCCATTACCATGACGCCGTCGAAGAACTGGTCGACGACTTTTCGAAGGCCGGCAATGGCTTCCAGAGCTTCCTGATACTTCCCCGCGCGTTTCAGCGTTTGGACCTTTGAAGCGGCCTCGCGAACCGCAGCGTAGAGTTCGCGTTCGGCGGCGCTTTCGAACAACTCCGGATTCGCATGGCGCGCATCGCCGGGCGCCACGTTGGCTTTCTCAAGGATCTTGCGAATACGCTTGAAGGAGACCGCCAGCGGCTCGAAGTTTTTTGACTTGCGGATGGCCTTCAGTGCCACCAGACGCTTCTGGGCGTCCACCAGGTCGTCGGCGCCGGCACGAAAAATGGCGCTGACCTCGTCGTAGCCAAAGCCTTCCCGTTCGCGGAAGACGAACTTGGCACGGTCGAGAATGAAGTCCAGGATTTGGGCTTCCTGGTCCGGCGTTACGCCGCGCTTGGGTTTGTGAGTGAGGAGTGCCTTTGCCGCGGCGCCGATCGCTAGAGAGAGTGAGACGGGCAGCTTCTTGTCCAGAATGATCTTGACCATTCCCAGGGCGGCGCGGCGCAAAGCGTAGGGATCGCTTGAACCGGTGGGCACCACTCCGACGGCAAAACAACCAACGACGGAATCGAGTTTGTCCGCCAGCGCGACGGCGCAGCCGGTCAAATTGCGCGGGATGGGATCTTCAAGGCCGACGGGACGGTAGTGATCGTAGACAGCGTCGGCGATTTCGTCGGATTCGCCCTGGGCGCGCGCGTACAAGCCGCCGACGATGCCCTGAAGCTCGGTGAATTCGCGAACCATTTCGGTGGCTAGGTCACACTTGGCAAGTTCAGCGGCGCGGTCGGCCTCCGCGACGTGGGCGTGGAGCATGCCGAGGTTGAACCATTGCTCGGTGAACCAGCGGGCGATAGCGCGAATGCGTTCGACCTTGTCGCGATAACTGCCGAGACGCGATTCGTAGGTGACGCGTTCGAGCTTCGGCAAATAGTCGGCGAGCCGACATTTCTGATCCGACTGCCAGAAAAATTGCGCGTCGGCGAAGCGCGCGCGAAGGACACGTTCGTGGCCGGCGCGGATGATCCCCTTAGAGTCCTTGTCGACATTGATCACCGCTAGGAAGTGCGGAGCCAGTTCCCCGTTCTTCTTTTCCACGGCGAAATACTTCTGGTGGTCGCGCATGACGGTGACGAGGATTTCGTCCGGGAGGCTCAGAAATGCCGGATCGAAATCGCCCTGGATGACGCTCGGGTATTCGTTGAGATAGGCCACCAGCTTTCGGAGCGAGGGGTCTTCGTGGATGCGATAGTTTCCCCGCTTGGCATGGGCTTCGAGCTCCGTTGCGATTTTCTCCTCGCGGCGGCCGGGACGGACGATGACGCCGTTGTGCTGGAGCCGCTTCTCGTAGTCCAGAAAGTTGCTGACGTGAATCGCGTTCGAACCGAGGAAGCGGTGCCCGCGAGTGGTGGGGACAGCGACGATACCGGCTACGGAGAGTTTCAGAAGTTTGCCGTCGAGCACGGCGACGATCCAGCGGATGGGACGAATGAAGCGCGCGCCATCGAGGCCGGTCCAAGTCATCGAGCGTGGCCAGGTGAGATCGTGAACGGCGCGGGGGAGAACACTTAGAAGAATCTGTTCCGCGGTCCTCCCGAGCTTGACCTGTTGGGCGGCAAGGTATTCGCCCTTGGGGGTCTGAACCAGATAGAGATCGCTGACGTGGACGTGCTGCTTCTCGGCGAAGCTCTGTGCCGCGCGTGTCGGCGCGCCGACGGAATCGTAGGCTACGGACTTGGGCGGACCGGTCACTTCGATCGCGACGTCCGCCTGCTTCGCAAGCATTCCGCGGACCCAGGCGGTCAGGCGGCGAGGCGCGCTGAAGGTCTCCACCGATACGTCATCAAAGAGATTTTCCGCGGTGAGAAGTTTCTCGATGTTGGCGCGGAGTTCCTCTTCGGCCTTCGGAAGCATCCCTGCGGGTATCTCCTCGCAGCCAACTTCGAAGAGCAGCTCGACACGTTTTTCTTTTGCGGCGTCCTTCATGACCGCACCTCGTGCTGGGGTGCGGCGCCGCCGATCTGTGACAGGTAGGATGTGGCGGTGCGGCACGCAAGGGTGCGCACGCGGGCCATGAGCGCAGCGCGCTCAGTGGTAGAGATTACGCCGCGTGCGTCCATCAGGTTGAAGAGATGCGAACACTTGAGGCAATGGTCGTAGGCAGCAAGCAGCGGGAAACGAACGCGGTTCTTCCCTTCCAGTCCCTTGAAGCCATCGAGGAGTTCTTTGGCCTGCTTTTCGTGCAACTCGAATTCGGAGCGAATCGCGGGCGCATCGCTGCGATCAAAACTGTATTCCGAAAACTGCTGCTCCTCCATCAGGCGGATGTCGCCGTAAGTTTTGTCCGCGGACCAGCGCAGGTCGTAGACGCTCTCCACACCCTGGAGGAACGCGCAAATGCGTTCGAGGCCGTAGGTGAGTTCGACGGAGATGGGGTCGAGGTCGATGCCGCCGCTCTGTTGGAAGTAGGTGAACTGGGTGATCTCGAGACCGTCGAGCAGAACTTGCCAGCCGATGCCCCAGGCGCCGAGGGTCGGGGATTCCCAGTTGTCCTCTTCAAAACGAATGTCGTGCTCTTTGAGGTTGATGCCGATGGCGCCGAGGCTCTTGAGGTAGATGTCCTGCACATCGACCGGAGAGGGCTTCAGGATCACTTGAAATTGGAAATGCTTGTAAAGACGATTGGGGTTCTCCCCGTAGCGGCCGTCGGCGGGCCGACGACTGGGCTGGACATATCCCACGCGATAGGCGTGCGGGCCGAGCACGCGCAGGAAAGTTTCCGGGTGCATCGTGCCTGCGCCGACTTCCACGTCGTAGGGCTGCTGAAGTACGCAACCTTGCTTCACCCAAAATTGCGAGAGCTGCAAAATCAGATTCTGGAAATTAAGGCCCTTCGGCTTTTTCTCAAGTTTTACTTTAGTTTTCAAGTGCTCTCCAAGAGTTCGCGAGTCATGAGCCGCCGCTCTAGGTGATGCTCGATCCAGGATAGCCCAGCCTCGCGCAATTCACTGGCGCCGAGTTGCAGAGACTTCTCGTACTCGATGCGATCCAGCCGTTCACCGGCGAAGCGCTCGGCAAGGCTCCTCGCCTCAGGATGCAGCGGCTTCATTCCTGAGCGCCGGCACCTTTCGCAAAAGAGGCCGGGCTGGTGGGCATCGTAGAAAGCCGGCTTCGAACCAAATGACGCTCCGCAAGAAACGCAGCGATCGAAGCGCGGCAGCCAGCCGCCCAGCCGCACCGTCCACAAAGCGAAATAGCTCAGTGGCAAGTGCCAATCACTGGTGCGCTCGACTTCCCGTGTGGCCAGCAGTATCAGCCGGAACATGGGCTCGGAGACTTCGTGCTCCGGCAGAATAAGCTCCGAGATCTCGCTGATCACCGCGAGCCCGGTGCTGAGACCGTAATCGCTCTGCGCCTTGTGAAAGGACTCGAGTAACTCGGCCTGTTGGATGCGCACCAAGTCGCGGGTTTCCCTCTCGACGTACCAGATCTGAACATGCGAGAGAATCTCGAGCGTCGAACCGTAACGGTTCTTCAGGCGGCGCGCGCCAGGGGCGACGCCCCGTACCCGCCCCGAGGAACGCCCAAGAAAACTCACCAGGCGGTCCGCTTCGCCCAGGGGAAATGTCTTCAGAATGATGGCTTCCGTTTCCCGCGCAGGCATGAGCAGTCGGCGCGCCGACGCTGCGCCGGACAAACTGCTGTACTCCGTCCGAATCGCGCGCACACGCAGAACTATTGTAATTACCACACGCGCAGCCATCGCGCAACGTTCCGGTGGAAAATTTCGCAGAAAATCTAGCCGGGGGCTGGGGCGAAATTGAGAATCGTGCTCTTCAACTCCGAAGGCTTTTTCCGGGCGGAGCGGGATAAAGGCAATGAATCAACGCTATTACGGCGATGAATATATTCTGTTAACCAGCGGGCGTTTCATATCTACATTATCGGACACGGAAAACCGTCTCCTTGCCCTTTTCATTTCCCGCAGGTTTCGCTACTCTGCTGCGGGCCCCTTCCCATGTTCATTCCACTCAAGGACCTCAACCCGTCGCGAACCTATCCCTTCGTTAACATCACGCTGATTCTTGCCAACATCGCTGTGTTTATCTACGAGCTCGGCCTCGAGGCTACCCTCCCTCAGCGGGCCTATGAAGCCTTGCTCCTCTCGTACTCCACGGTTCCCGCTCGTTTCCCTGCGCTCCTGATGGGACATGCCAGTTTTGAAGGTTCCTTCGTGCCCCTGGTGAGCAGCATGTTTCTCCATTCCGGCTTCCTGCACCTCGCCGGGAACATGCTCTTTCTCTGGATCTTCGGCGACAATGTGGAAGATTTCTTCGGGCACGTACCGTATTTCTTCTTCTATCTCGCGTGCGGAGTCGGGGCGGGTCTGCTGCATGTGCTATTCAATCTGCACTCCAACGTTCCGGCCTTGGGCGCGAGCGGGGCCATATCCGGTGTGATGGGCTCTTACATCCTGCTCTATCCCCGGGCGCAAGTTCTTACGCTGGTTTTTATCTTCCCTTTGCCCGTGCCTGCCGTGATCTTTCTTGGCCTATGGTACGTCATGCAATTTCTTTCTGGGATCAACGCCCTCGGAGTCGGTGCTTCTGGAGGAGTGGCTTGGTGGGCGCACATCGGAGGATTTCTTTTGGGGATGCTGTTGACCGGGATGTCGCGGCGAAGATAGCGGGCAAACCCAGATTTCCCGGTTTTAAAGTATTACTTTAGATTGAAAGCTGGAATTGCTCTGGGCATTGCAGAAGCGGCAAGCAAGGCTGCCGTACTCCAAGAGGCAGCACAGCCATTTAGCGTTGATGGGCGAGGGCTTCGACGGATTTAATGGCGAGCCAATCGCCGACCTCGACAGTAAGTTGGTCGCCGCCGAGATCGGGCGTCACATAGTTCTCGCGCAACGCCGCCCGCACAGCGGTTCGAAGCGCCCCGGCCTCCGGTTTCCAGCCGAGAAATTCCAGCATCATGGCTGAAGTGAGGACGGAACCAAACGGGTTGGCGATGCCCTTTCCGGCGATGTTGGGGGCGGAGCCGTGGACGGGCTCGAAGAGTGAAGTCTTGCCCGGGTGAATGTTTGCGGACGGCGCCAGGCCCAGGCCGCCCGCGAGCTGCGCGCCCAGGTCGCTGATAATGTCGCCGAAGAGATTACAGGTGACGATGACGTCGAATTGGCTGGGGTCGCGGACGATTTCCATCGCCAGGGTATCGATGTAAAGATGGCGGGAATCGATGCTGACATACTCTTGGCGGACTTCCTTGAAAACCCTTTGCCAGAGGTCGTGCGCAAACGTCATGGCGTTGGATTTGTCGCTCATGCAGACGCGTTTCAGGCCGTTCTGGCGGGCGTACTCGAAGGCGTAGCGTATGATGCGCTCGACGCCTTTGCGAGAGTTCACGTCTTCCTGGACGGCGATCTCGTCCGGCGTGCCTTTCTTAAAGAACCCGCCAACGCCCACATAGAGGCCCTCGGTGTTCTCGCGGAAGACCATCAGGCGAATGTCTTTTTCGGTGCGGTCGCGCAGCGGAGTGAGGCGGTCGTGGAGCAGTTCGACGGGCCTGGCATTGACGTAGAGATCGAGCTTGAAGCGAAGGCCCAGCAGGATGTCGGCGGCATGTTGATTCGAAGGCGCGCGGGGATCACCCAGTGCGCCGAAGAGAATGGCGTCAAACTCATCGCGTAGCATCTCGACCGCACCCGGAGGCAGCGAAACGCCCTCGCGCAGATACTTCTCCGCACTCCAGTCGAATTCAACGAATTCCAGGGGGCGCCTGGCGGGTGCGGTCACGGCTCTCAGGACTTTGGCGGCTTGCGGTGTAACCTCCGCCCCGATGCCGTCGCCGGGTATCACGGCGATTCGGGCCGCGGGGCCGCCATTTCGCAAAGGAATACCGGGCAAAGTCTAACCTCCTCGACGGCGGGCTTCGCGCTGTCGGATGGATTGCGTGGGCTGAAAAGGCCGGGCGCTATTCTTCCATCAAAGAGTAATTCGCGCCACCATAACCAAATTCCGCGCGTGAGTAATTTTGTTCACGGCGCTTTCCGGAAACTGACACGGTACTCGGCTCTCGCCGCTCAGGCCAGGCGTTCTTTTCGCACGGTAAGTTTGTCGATGCGGTCCAACCGCGGTTCGAATCCGATGCCGGGAGCGGTGAGCACTCGAATCGTGCCTTGTGGCGACACAGTGACTTCGGGAAGGATGATGTCTTCTTCCCAGTAGCGTTTGCTGGCAGCTACATCGCCGGCGAGGGTGAAATTGGGAAGCGTCGAAAGTGCGATGTTGTGCGCCCGGCCGATACCCGATTCGAGCATCCCGCCGCACCAGACGGGAATGCCGTGGCGCTGGCACAGATCGTGGATGCGCCGTGCCACGGTGTGGCCGCCAACGCGGCCAAGCTTGATGTTGATGATTTTGCAGGCGCCCAGCTCGATCGCGGCGCGCGCCTGCTCTTCCGTGTGAACGCACTCATCCAGGCAGATCGGCGTTTCCAGCTTCTTCTGAAGCTCGACGTGGCTGTAGAGATCGTCCCAGCCGAGAGGCTGTTCGATCATCATCAAATAGAAGCCTTCGAGCTGCTTAAGGAGCGCCCAGTCATCCAGGGTGTAAGCGGAGTTGGCGTCGACCATCAGCTTGGTGCGCGGAAAATCCTGGCGCAGGCGGCGCACTGGCTCGAGATCTTTTCCCGGCTTGATTTTTATCTTGATGCGCTGATATCCAGCGGCGAGTTCTTTTTGTACTGCGGCGGCGAGTTCGTCCAGCGACTCCTTAATGCCGATCGAGACGCCGCAAGCGATCTCCTCGCGAACACCGCCGATGAGTCTTGAAAGTGGCACTCCCTTTTGTTTGGCTTCGGCATCCCAGACGGCCGCTTCCAGTGAACCCTTGGCCATGTTGTGCCCACGGACACGGGCGAGCAAATCCCAAACCTCGCCGGCGGAGGCGAAATCCTTTCCCTTGACCAGCGGCCAAAGAAAATCGCGAAGGATGAGCCAGGCAGTATCGGCCGTTTCCGGACTGTAAAAAGGAGCCTCGCCAGCGACGCATTCGGCCCAGCCGATGACGCCGTCCACATCCGCCTGCACCAGCAGAATGCGGCGCACGTCCGTGCGGTCCATGCTGGTTTCGAACGGGGCCACCAGCTTCATCCGCACTTCCTGCAAAGTGACCTCTCGTATTCGCATGAGCTTTCGGCCGAGATGCCTTTCCTAAAAATCGCTCCACGGAGTGAGGAGATACGCCCGGTTTCCCGATGCGGTGCGTAAGGCAACCGCGGCGTAGCCTTTGGCAAACCACTTTTCGAATTCTTCACGTACGCGAGCCTGAACGATGCCGACCTGCGATGAACCTTCGCGCTGCCAACGCGCGAGCTCCGCGGGCAATTCGATGATCGCCGGCGCGTCGACAGGCTCTTTGACGAGAATTTCGATGGCGGCCACGACGCGCGCGGAGTCGAGATGCCACTCGACCAGCAGCCGATCGGTCGCCAGGCCGCGATGAAGCGGACTGGTCGTGACGCCGTACAAATTAGGATGATATTTCCGGCAAATGGCGCCAAGCCGGTTCAAATTGAAGTGCGCGTTGCGAAGTTCGAGGGGATCAAACGTCCATTGAATGAGCCGGATTCCGCGGCCCAGGGCTGCAGTACGCTGAAAAAGTTTCAGCAGGCGGCCAACGCCACGGTCGCGATATTCGCTGTGCACACCGGTCATGTGGGAATGGAGGTAAGGCAGGCGGTCACGCAGGCCAACGACCGCGAGCGTGTAGCCCACCAAGCGGTTGCCGTCGAACGCCCCCAGCACTTCACCGCCGGTAAGCGTGGCGACCACAAACATGGTAGCCGGCTCGACTTCCAGGTCGGCTTCTCCCCAAATCTCGCGCTGGAGATCCACACAACGATGGAAGTCATCGAGACTCTCGCACTTCCGAACGACGATCTCCCGGCTCATTGCCTCGTTGCCGCTCAGCTCATTTCCGGCAAGCGCGGCTTCCCTTCCGACTTCTTCGCGGCGGCCCAAAATGCCTCCATCTCCTCGCGCGGGAGATCTTTGAACTCCCGGCCATTTTTCCGGGCCAGCCCCTCCATGGCGCGGAATCTGCGAGAGAATTTCGCGTTCGCCTTCTTGAGGGCGATTTCTGGGTCGATCTTCAAGAATCGTGAGAGGTTTACGGCGGCGAAGAGCAAGTCTCCCAACTCCTCTTCCACTTTTAGTTGGTTCTGTTCCTTCGATGCTTTCTTCAGCTCTTCGGTTTCTTCCTGCATTTTTTCGAAAACGCCGCCTGCATCTTCCCAGTCAAAGCCTATGCGGGAAGCTTTGCGAGTGAGCTGAAAGCTTTCCAGCGTTGCGGGCAGTGCGTGAGAGACGCCATCGAGCAGAGAAGTTTCTTTTCGTGTTTTTCCACCGCCATTCGAATCACTTTTTTTGTCGCTAGTGCGGCGCTCGTCGGCCTTGATCTGTTCCCAGTTTCTCAGCACCTCGGCGGAATCTTTCGCGCGCGTCTTACCGAAAACATGCGGATGCCGCCGGATCATCTTGTCATGGATTTCGCGAATCACCTCGGCCACCGTGAAGCGGCCTTCTTCGCGAGCGATCTGCGAATGAAAAACAATCTGCAAGAGCAGGTCGCCCATCTCCTCCACAAACTTGCCGTCGTTCCCGCTTTCGAGGGCTTCCAGTACCTCGTAGGCTTCTTCGAGGAGGTAGGTTCGCAGCGATTGATGCGTTTGCTCGCGGTCCCAGGGACAGCCGTTCGGGGCGCGCAATCTGGCCTGGACGCCAACGAGCTTTTCAAACCACTGGCCCGGCGTTAATTGTTTCTGTTTCACCGGCTTGGGATTTCGGCGCAGTTTGCTTGTTTTCTTCGTGTGCTTCCGGCGTGTAGGCATTGCCTTTTCAGCTATTTCCATTCTGAATCAAGGTTCCCACTTTACGGTGCCGCGGTGGCTTTGACAAGCCTCGCAGATTCAAAGAGCGCGCCGCGGCGACGCGAGCTGGCAACCCGTGATAAACTGCAAGCGCGATAAATCGCTGAGGAAATTACCTTGTCCGATCACAAGCAGGAAGAAGCCTTTCGCGTAATCGACCGGCGCCCTTTTACGGCCGAAGGGGAATTGCGCAAGGAAGTCGTCGAGGAAGCTGAGCGGGAAGCCAAGCGGGAGGCGGCAAAGATTCCAGCCGCACCCCCGGAGGCAGCCAAAGCAGTTGCTCCTCTACCTCCGGCCGAAACACCCAAGCGCGCTCCCGCGTTCGAAAATCTCGTCCGCATGCTCGGCAGCAACGCTGCCATGGTGCTCGGCGCATATGCCGACCCGCGCACCGGCCAGCCGGTCATCGATCCCGAGGCCGCGCGCGAGCTGATCGACATGCTTGACGCTTTGCACGAGAAGACCAAAGGCAATCTCGCGCCCGAAGAAGACAACCTGCTCCTAGACCTCTTGGGCAAGCTGAAGATGACCTTTCTGGAAATCAATCAGGCGGTTGCGGCCGAGGCCGCGAAAGCCAAGGCCAAAGCCCGCCCGTAAAAAAGGCCCGGCGGTCTGCCCCCGGCTCCGCGTGATGATTCGTTCCAACGCTTTCACCATGTCTTCCACTTCGCTAAGAGTCACGGTACTCGGTTCTGGCACATCCATGGGTGTCCCCACGCTCGGATGCCCTTGCCGCGTGTGCAAGTCGAACGATCCGCACGATAAAAGGCTGCGCCCTTCCCTGCTGATCTCCCGCGGCGGCCAGAACGTAGTGATTGATACCACGCCGGACTTCCGCCAGCAAGCCCTCCGCGTTGGACTAGAACGCCTCGATGCCATTTTGCTGACGCACGGTCACGCCGACCACATCCTCGGTTTTGACGACATTCGCCCCTTCAATATCCGCCAACGGGCGGCGCTGCCCGTCTTCAGCAACGAAGAAACGTTTCGCGTCATCCGGAGGGTCTTCGCTTACGTTTTCGACGACAAACCCACGCTCAGCACCGTGCCGAGCGTCACGCTGAACGCCATCCAGAGCCCATTCGAACTTCTCGACACCGCGTTTGTTCCCGTGCCCATGCTCCACGGAGACATGGAAGTCCTGGGGTTCCGGTTTGGGCGGGCCGCCTATCTCACCGACTTCAGCAAGATTCCGGGCTCGTCGATGGCGCTGCTGGAGGGGCTCGACGAGCTGGTCCTGGACGCCCTGCGAGATATTCCACATCCCATGCACCAGACGGTGGAGCAAGCGCTCGCTCTCATTCAACAACTCAAGCCGCGCCGCGCGTGGTTCACGCACATCGCCCACGACCTGCCGCACGCCGAGACGAATGAGCGCCTTTTAAGAATGGGCTGCCCGCATGTGCAACTGGCCTATGATGGCCTCGAATTTGAAGTGCAGGCGGATACAACCGAGGACGTTTCGCGCGAGGACGGGGATTCACAAGAATCGCGAGCCGCGATGGCGGGCGCGAGGTCCACGCGATTATCGGCCTTTTCGTCTTCGCAGGCCTGGGCGTCGCACTATGCAACTTTTGGCCACACCAGCGTGCTGGCTATCGGCAACTTCGATGGCATCCACCTGGGCCATCAAGCGATTCTTCGCGCCACGGTCGAGTGCGCTCGCGCCCTAAATGCGGTCTCCACGGCACTTACGTTTGATCCTTCGCCGCGGAAAGTGCTTCGCCCGGAGTCTGCGCCGCCGCGGCTCTCGACCAACGCCCAGCGTATGGAGTGGTTTAACGTCATGGGCCTCGAAGCCGTCGTTGTCCTGCCTTTCACGCTCGATCTCGCGCGGCTTTCACCCGGTGAATTTGTCGAGCAAATTCTTGTCCGCGATCTGCATGTAAAAGCCGTTCTGGTCGGCGAGAATTTTCGCTTCGGGCATAAGCAGGGGGGCGACGTAAAGCTGCTGACCGAGCTCGGCGCAATACATGGATTCGACGTCGTGATTGTTCCCCCGGTGGTCTATCGCGGAGAAGTCGTCTCCAGCACCATCATCCGCCGGGAAGTCGCCGAGGGCGACGTGTCCCACGCCGCGCGTCTTCTGGGCCGGCCCTTCGCTCTCACGGGCGAAGTGATCAGCGGCACGGGGACAGGGCGCCGCTTCACGTTTCCCACGCTGAACCTTGCTGCGGAACAGGAGCTGCTTCCCGCTCGGGGGGTCTACATCACCCGCTCGTGTCTCGAAGGAGGAACGCCCAGCCACCGCTCGGTCACGAACGTCGGCATGCGCCCGACGTTTAACGGCTCGTCGCTCAGCATCGAAACGCATTTGCTCGACGCTCAGTTGCCGACGGCACCCGAGCGCATGGAAGTGCGATTTTGGAAGCGTGTTCGCGAAGAGAAGAAATTTAGCGGCCCCGAGGAATTACGCGCCCAGATCGCCAGCGATATCGAGTGCGCCAATCATTTTTTTTCGCGCTTGCGCCGTTTCCGCTCGATCCGCCAGCCTGTCTGAACCTGCCCAAACCACGCAGACTGATGGAGCAGGCGCAAATCTACATCGAACGCAAATCCCAGCTGCTGCTTCCCGCTTTAAGGTCTGAGTTAACTTCTGGTGATACAATGCCCATCACGTGTTGAAGCAGGGTTCACAGGGCGACCGCCAGCATCACTGCCACTACGAAAAGAAGCCTGGGACGTGCAGGTCGCGGAGTTTCAAATTGGAGGTCCATACCGGCTTAGACACCGGAGCCTGAGGGGAGTTCCCGAGAAAGAACCCTGGCACGCCGCGCTATTCTTTGGCTTTCCGCAGGCACTCTTCGCAGTAGCCGCCGACTTCGGTGCGGGAAACCGTGACCTTCATGTGGAAGTCGCGCGCAATCTGTTCTTTCAGTTGCTCGTATAAGCGGCTTTCGAATTCGCGGACCTTGCCGCAACGCAAGCAGGCCACGTGGATGTGATCCCGCGGCCCGTGCGTTTCGTAGTAGTGCCGGTCGCCGCGAAGATGCAGCAAATCCAGCTCGTCGATCAACCCTTGCTTTTTAAGAAGATCAATCGTGCGATAGACCGTAACCAGGTGAACCCCGGCATCGATTTTCTGTGCTCGCTCGAGGATCTGATCCACGTCCAGATGTTGCTCGGCGTCGTCCATCACTTGCAGGATGACGCGTCGCTGGCGGGTCATGCGGATGCCACGGGCAGCCACCGCCTGCTGAATCTTACCGGTTGTTTCGGCGGTATTGAGGCGCTCGCCGGTGGAAACCCGGTGGGCAGGCGATGCAGCCATTTGTCTCCCTCCGCCTCTCAAGCGCAGGTCTAAGTATGGATCGGAAGAAACCGCGCCACGTCATTGTACATAACGTAGCCGAAGAGCACTAAGAGAAAGACCAGTCCAACCTGAACGAAGCGCTCCTTGAAGGCCAGGCTGAAATCGCGCCGCCGGATTCCTTCCAAAGCGAGCAGCAGGATGTTTCCACCATCCAGTATGGGGATCGGCAAAAGATTCAAGACCCCCAGATTCAGGCTGATGATGGCCATCAAGTTGATCACCGCGTACGAGCCTTCCTGCACCGCTTGTCCCGCCTGGTCGATGATCCCCACTGGTCCGAGCAGCAGCTTTACAGACTGCCTGCCGGAGAAAAGCCTGCCGACCATTCCTAACATCTGCTTCAAGCCATACCATGTCGACACGGAAGCATTCTCCACGGCGGTGCCAAGCGTCATTTTCTTGTAGGACCAGCTCTCTTCTGCTCCGACTCCCAGCCGGAAATTCGACTTGCCATCCTCGCCAACAATGGACTGGGGTTCGAGTTTGAGCGTCACGAGTTGTCCATTGCGCTGCACCACGGTAACCAGCGGGCTGCCGCTGGAGCTCAGGATCATGTCCTTGAACTCCATCCAGCTTGTAATTTTTGTGCCGTTCACGGAAACGATTAAATCTCCCCGCTTCATGCCGGCGCGCTGGGCTCCCATGCCGCGAATTGGCTGGGTAACAACGGGAACCACCAACGGGTAATGCCCCGGAGCGTCCGCCTGGATGAGCTCCTTGCCACTTACTTCAATCTCGCGCGTTGTTCCCTGGTGCTCCACCGTCAATCGATAATTATTCTCAGGCCGCAGCTCACCGAATGCCTCATCCAGCTTTTCCCAAGTCAGCGTGGCTATCCCATTGACTGCCGTAATTCGATCGCCAACGGCCACTCCGGCCTTCGCCAGCGGGTCATTTGCTTTCATCACTGCTATGACCGGCGGTTTGTCCAGGTACGATGGATAAGGGAGGCCTTTGATCCAAAAGAATCCGCTGAGCAGCAGCAGTGGCATGATCAAGTTCACCGTCGGGCCGGCCACCGAGATCAGCGCCCGCTGCCAGCGCGGCTTGCTCATCAATTCGTCAGGTGCACCGGTCGGCGACACGTCAGCGGAGTCGACCTCCGAGAGATCCTGTCCCGCCATACGCACGTAGCCGCCGAACGGGAGCGCGCTTACCCGGTAATCCGTCGCTCCCCGCTTCCAGCCGAAAAGCCGAGGCCCGAAGCCGATGGAAAATACATCCACGCGCACGCCAAAGACTCGCGCAACGATAAAATGCCCCAATTCGTGGACCAGAATCATCAGGCCCAGGACTAGAATGATTCCAAGAATCGTATTCATATGCTCTGGCTTCTCCGCCTTCTCCCTTTACGATGCCGCCGCGGCCGTGACCGCCAGCCGCTCTACTTCCTCCCTTGCCATTCGACGTGCCTCAGCATCAGCCGCAAGCACGTCCTCCATTTTCTCAAATCGCACGCGCGGTGTGCCGCCGAGCACGCGCTCAATCACTTCGGGGATGCCCAGGAACGGAATCCGCCGTTCTAGGAACGCCGCCACAGCAATTTCATCCGCGGCATTCAGGGCGCATGGCATTGCACCGCCCTTTTTCATCGCTTCCCGGGCCAGACGCAGGCAGGGAAACCGTCTTGTCGAAGCCTTCGCAAAATCCAGGCGCTTCAACTTCGGCCAATCCACGGCCACCTGATTAGATGCGACCCTCTCTGGATAGGTTAACGCATATTGGATGGGCATGCGCATGTCCGTTGGCCCCAGTTGCGCTAAAACGGAACCGTCCACGAATTCCACCATGGAATGAATCGTGGACTGCGGATGGATCACGACATCGATTTGGTCCGGGCGCATCCCAAAAAGCCAGCGTGCTTCGATGATTTCAAAGCCTTTGTTCATCATCGTGGCCGAATCAATGGTGATGCGGTTTCCCATGCGCCAGTTGGGATGTGCAAGCGCTTGTTCGATCGTGACGTTCGCCAGCGCGGCCAGCGGCGTCTTTCGAAACGGACCACCCGACGCGGTCAGGACCAGCCGCCGCACTTCCCCGCGTGTTCCGCCACGCAAGCATTGATGCACGGCGTTGTGCTCGCTGTCCACGGGCAGCAGTTCGCGGCCGGCCTTTTTTGCCGCGGCCATCACCAGCTCACCCGCCGCGACGAGAACCTCTTTGTTCGAAAGCGCGACCGTCTTTCCCATCTTGACCGCTTCGTAAGTCGCCTCCAGACCGACGACGCCCACTGCTGCCGAGACCACCATGTCCGCCTTGGGATGCGTTCCGGCCGCCAGCATTCCTTCGCGGCCGTGGTGAATCTCGGGGCTTGGGGAAATTCCTTTTTCGCGCAGCAACCGCGACAACTCATCAGCCCGCTTGGCATCTCCCACGGAGACGACTTCCGGGTGGTGCCGCTCGATCTGCCCGATCAACTCTTCCAGATTGGCTCCAGCCGCCAGCGCGACCAGACCAAACCTCTCCGGCAGCGCCTCCACGACCGAAAGACATTGCCGTCCAATCGATCCGGTGGAACCCAAAATGGATAACTGTTTCACGGAGTCGTTCGACTTCCTTTTTGTCGGTTGGTTGAATACCTTCTGACCTACGACTTGGGCGAGTAGATCAATATCCAATAATACCAGACAACCGGAATCGCAAGGATAAGCGCGTCGATCCGGTCAAGCACACCGCCATGCCCAGGCAGAATACTCCCGGAATCCTTGATCCCCGCGCTCCGCTTGTACGCCGATTCGAGAAGGTCGCCAACTTGCCCCGCGACGTTGCCCACGGCCGCCATCGCGAGCAAATGCACCAGCGGCACGGTCATAAACCTCGCAAAAACCACAGCCACGATAAGCGATCCAAGAAAACTCGCGACCGTCCCCTCCCACGTCTTCTTAGGGCTCAAATGCGGCGCCAAAGCGTGTTTGCCGATGGATCGCCCGACGAAATAACCTGCTGTATCTCCCACCCAGATGATGACCATGGCGAAAAGTAGGAGTGGCGGTCCCTGGGTTCCCGAACCGTGTATCCGGATGGCGAATGACAATGGAAACGCTACGAGAATTAGGCCGCTGGTGCTGATTCCCGCTGCGGGAAGCGCTTCGACCAACGGCCGCTTTGTGAATAACGTGATAGTGGCGATTCCGAGAGCGAACAGAAGCAACGCCACTTCAAGCGAAGGCATCCCTCCGGCAAACCATTCTGTATTCCGATATGCGGTCAAGCCCCCAGGCAGCGAATAAGCTGGCACGTACACCCCACGCCATTGCACATAAACCAGGATCAGAGCGCAAGTTGCCGTCCAGAACCGATACGCGCGATGGCCGATAGCTTCGCCAAGAGCGAAATACTCAAAGAGTGCCAGCATCGTCACTAGGGCAACAGCAAGCGAAACAATCGCCGTCGAGCCCCGCACCACTAAACACACCACAAACGGAATCAAGACGACGGCCGTCGCCACCCGCTTCCAAGTCATAGAAATGGAATCCCCTGAGAAATCGCAGGCATCATCTCATCACATCGAGAGAAATAAATCACGCGTGCGGTAGGACGGATATTCCTGTCTGTCCGAATTTTCGAATCGCGGGACACGCTCAGCTACGCCGATGGTTAGCCACCACTCGGGCGGATGAATCAAATACAGTTCCCATCGGCGTCCTTCACATACATTTCCCTGCTCCCCCACGTCTGGCCAACCGGCCCGGTGTCAATCCGCACACGCTTCTTGACAAGTTCCGCGCGCAGCGCATCCACGTCCGCCACAATCAGGTTGACCACCCCACCTGATACGCCATCACCGGAAAACGACAACACGTGCAGCCAGACACCATCGCGCGATACGCCCACGTAACAGGGATCCGCTTTTGCCTTATCCCCGCGATGTGAGAATTCCTGCCGAAACCCCGGCCGCTCGCAATAGAACTCCTCGGCCGCAGCGGAGTTACTAACATGGACGAGAGGAATCGCAACCTTGATCAAGTGGCACCTCGTCGGCATTCACTTAACCATGCGTACGGCGTAAGTCTCCCAAAGCGGACTGGCTTAGACCAGCGAATAAGCCACGATAAACGTGCGGCTAAATCCAGCGCTGCGGCTGATCCGCGACCAGGTATACAAGGGGAGCTCGGGCTTGCGTCAGCGCTCCAGAATTTCCTTGTAGACGTTGAGCGCGACCTTTTTGGGTTTGCGATCCAAAACGAAGTTGTAAGTCTTGGTGGAATTGCCGGCAATGCCCACCTGAGTGAGCCGCACCATGCCATCTCCAAAATCGGCGAAGATCGGAACAAACATAGCGAAATTTTCGTCAACCTCACTCTGCGTGATTTCCGCCTGGACTTTCAATTTGCCGCCTTCCGCTGGCTGAAGTTCATATTTAAAACTGTAGCGTGGCACCTGGGTTCCCCAGACCCACTCTCTAAAAAACCAATCCAGGCGCCCATTCTGCTGAAGGTCCATCTTCTTGGTCATGTGTTTTTCTGCGACGGCCTTGAAGGATTCGGTGGAGGCGGGAGTGTCCCGGTGACGTTCCATGAAATCGTGCATCATGTCGATGAAGGCCTGATCGGGGTCGCCACCGGAGCCGATATCCGCGCGCATCAGGGATCTCAGCATGGACAAAACGTAGGCGCCTTTCGAATAAGTTACTCCCTGATAGGCTTGCCCGGAGCGCGGAGAAATGAGCCGGATTCCCAGCCACAGCGGGCCGGCATCGTTCGGTGAAACGCCGAAACTATTTTTCTCTAAAATGCGGGCGCGCTGGCGCTCCCAGAACTCGATGTAGTCCTTCTGCCACTTCGGTCCCACGGCTTGCTGCAGAAACAATGCCGCCGCAAACTCCGCAAAACCTTCGGAGAGCCACTGGTCGTGGTACGAAGCCCAGCCGGCGCCGTGCCCAAACCACTGGTGCGCCACCTCATGCGGCGTGACTTCCTGGACGAACCCAGTGAATTTCGAATCAATATGGCCAAACAACATCCATCGCTGGGTTGAATCGATATACGCTGAAATCGGCAAATACACAAGATTGGGCCACGATTGGCCGAAGTTGAAGTTCGGCTGTTCGGTAATGTAGATGTTGTCGTAAGGGCCCTTCCCGAAGTACAGCGTGCACACTTGCATCTGGGCGCGAGCCTGATCGAGCGCGTATTTGGTCATTGCGCCGGGAGCCATTCCGCCAAGCGCGCCGCTTTCAAAACGCCGCAAGCTGTCTGGCAAATCCGCCAAATAGTAACCAGAGATCTCGTAATGGGTGATGGTGTCCGGGAAATCAATTTTATTGTATTGCCCATAGTTGAAGCCCGCGACGGCGATCGGCACAGGCGTTACCCAATGGGTCACCGCAAACCCTGCTTCGGTGTGTTGCCCCTCCAGCTTTCCGACGCTGATCAGGACATTCGAGGGCGGAACCTTGAACGTGAGATCGTAGAGCGCCTTTTCACCGAACCCGTTCAGGTTCGGATACCACGATTCGCGCGCTCCGATGTAGTAACTTCCGCTGCCCGCGTTGCTCAGCACTTTGTCCCCGCCGTATTCCACGGTGATCGAATGGGCTTGCCCCATCGAAGGGGCTTCATCGAGAACGGCATAGAAGGAGCCGTCTTCTTTTCTGTTCTCTTGAATGAAATGCAGGTCCTGGCCGCCCTCGCCGCTTACGCGCGTGACGCGCAGCGTGGGAAGCAGCGCGAATTTCAACACGCGTTCGCCGGCAACGAGCGGCTCAAACGTGATCGTCGCCCGGCTGAACAGGTGATCGTTCTTCGCGATTACGGTTTCTATGTTGTAGCGTCGGGTGGCGAACAGTCGCTTGTCCTGCTGCGAACTTGCGGTGTGGGCCTGAAGCTCGGATTTCAAGTGTTGGGAATACCAGATACCGTCGTCCATTCCGCCGCCGTTGCAATTGATGAGCGCCACTTCTTCGGGCGAATCGATTTGCGGAACCGCGCCTCCACGCATGCGCAGAAAAAAACGCAGGTCCTTGTGAGGTGAACCATGCATGTAGGCGTTGAAAAACGGAGGGTGTTTCGGATTGTAAATGGCGGCGAGCACATCGGCGTCCACATTGTCGATCATTTCGCTCTCGAGGAACGCTTGGGTTAAACCTTCGGGTAACTCGTGGCGGTGGCGAACTCTTTCCTTCCAATGCTCGAAAGCGCTCGACGCCTCGGTAGGCGTATCCGCTCTGGTTCCGAGCACAGCGGTGAATTGTGAAAATTGATCGGGGGAGAAACGAAACACCACTTCGGTGAAGTCTTCCTCGGCGGTCGGACTGCCGGCGCGCCGGACCATCTCGTTGGTGTCTAGGGTAGCGAGGGGTTTAAGTGTGAAGTGTCCCCGGCCCACGAAAACAGCCCCAGTTTCGAATTTGTTGACCGGCCCCAGGAGAGTAATCGTTCCGGATTTCAACTCGAAGGTTCCGACATCCATCGGCAAGGTGAAATTTTCGCAGCGGAACGTGTCGCTTAATCCATCGTTGCGGAGCTGGCGGTAGACGGCGTCTGAATTCGCGGACGTCGTGCTCTTTTCGTTGACGGTGATGCTGGTTTGCTGCGCAGTGATCGTCAATTTCAGCGCCACATCAGCCGTGCCCTGCAGGTCGACCGTGGTAACAAGATCGTCGAAGCCCTCTTTGGCAACGCGGAGGGAATATTTTCCGGCGCTCAAATTAGCCGCAACAAATCTGCCGGATTCATCCGAGGTAAGCAGCAGCGGCTGTGACAGGTTGCCGCCGGTGAGCTCGATGCGCGCGCCGATGACAACGGCGCCCGACGGGTCTTTTACAGTTCCGGAAATTGTGTCTGCCCGCAGAGGAGTGGCAAGTACCAGGCAGACCAGCGCCAGGATCGGTGCGAAGAGAAAGTGAAATCGGCCCAGACGCCAAAACGCTCCCGTCGGGGGCGACTTGGGTTTACAGATGGCACGGTGCGTTTCGCTCACTTGACGCATGCGCTTCCCTAAAATAAGTGGCCGGCACTGCTTCACGGCTTTGATTTCGCCCGCCTTACTCTGCTGTTCCGTCTACCCGGGGGCCTCGTCGATTCCAGGCACCTTGAGATGATTTTCATCAAGCGCGATTCCGGGTACCGCCGGAATCGTCCCATTTTCGGCCCTGTCTTTGCAATACTTCTCCTCGCACATTCTGCTGGATTCGATTTCCTGCAATCTCGGCCATCCTGGTCATTGCCAACCCGCGTCAAGCCATTTAGGAATGTAACTCTAGCCCCAGTTTACGAGTTATTTCAAGGGTGCCTAGGATCTAATTGATGACCAACGACTTACAGCTTAGATGTTCTATGCCCTAAACCGCGGTTTTTTGAGATTGGAGTCCGAATATTTCGATCAG
>Ga0193733_1000007_pt1 | contig 150739 bp, 139 predicted proteins | sample U1s2metaG_FD_145076 | JGI IMG/M metagenome (GOLD analysis project Ga0193733, IMG submission 145076) | Soil microbial communities from a riparian zone of the East river system, Colorado, United States - U1s2 | ecosystem: Environmental > Terrestrial > Soil > Riparian zone | place: USA: East...
GTATCACAAGATGATGCTGGCGGACCTGAAAACGCTGACGCCGAATTTTTCCTGGGAAGCGTATTTCCAGGCCGCGGGACATCCGGAATTGAAAGAGATCAACGTCGGCCAGCCGGACTTTTTTAGGTCCCTCGACGCGCAATTGACCGCGACTCCCATCGACGACTGGAAGACTTACCTGCGCTGGCATCTGGTGAATACCGCGGCGCCTGGACTCTCCGAGAAATTCGTCGCCGAGGACTTTGATTTCCGCGGCAAGACGCTGACGGGCGCGAAGGAAATCCAGCCGCGCTGGAAGCGCTGCGTGCAGGCGACCGACCGCGTGCTCGGCGAGGCCCTCGGGCAGCTCTATGTGCAGAAGTATTTTCCGCCGGAGGCCAAGGCCCGGGCTCTCCAGATGGTGCACAACCTGATTGCCGCGCTCGGCGATGACTTACACGCGCTGCCCTGGATGGGGCCGGACACCCGCACCGAAGCCACCGCGAAACTCGAAGCTTTCGCGGTGAAAATCGGCTACACGGACAATTGGCGTGATTACTCGGCGCTGAATATCGACCGCGGTTCCTATGCCGAAAACCAAGTGCGCGGAGCGGAATTTGATTTCTGGCGCCGGCTGAACAAGATCGGGAAGCCCGTGGACCGCACGGAATGGGGCATGACGCCGCCAACCGTGAACGCCTATAACAACAGCAGCATGAATGAAATCGTCTTTCCGGCCGGCATCCTGCAGCCGCCCTTCTACGATCCGAAGGCCGATGACGCGGTGAACTACGGCGGAATGGGAGCGGTCATCGGACATGAAATCACACATGGTTTTGACGATCATGGCAGCAAGTTCGACGGTCAGGGCAACTTGAAAGACTGGTGGAGCCCGGAAGACCTGAAGAATTTCAAGGCGCGCGCTGCCTGCGTCTCCGATCAATTCGACGCCTACGTCGTCGACGGCGACCTGCACGAGAATGGCAAGTTGGTTTTGGGGGAGAGCATCGCCGACCTGGGTGGACTGACGATCGCCTACGCTGCGTATGAAAAATCCCTGGCGGGCAAGCCGCGGCCGCCGGACAGAGACGGCTTTAGCCCCGAGCAGCGCTTCTTCCTCGGTTGGACGCAAGTCTGGGGCGCCAATGAGCGGATCGAATACGCGCGGCTGATGGCCAACACTAACCCGCACCCGCTACCCAGGTTCCGCGGAAACGGACCGCTTTCGAATATGGCGGAGTTTGCCAAGGCTTTCGGTTGCAAAAAAGGCGAGTCGATGGTGCGCGAGCAAGCTTGCAAGATCTGGTAGCCGGGCGCAACCAGAGAACCCAGTAAGTCTGAAAGAGACTTCGATGGGGCCCATCAATCCGGGCGGGGCCCCGTTTTAGAAGTGGAAAACGACTCCGCCTGCAATTTGGAAGCTGTTCTGCGACTGGCTAAAGAGGCCGGTGCGCACGTAATCGCCTTCCAAGCGGAAAGAAATGCGTGGGTTCCACCGGTAATCCCCTCCACCACCGGCCTTGATGGCGTAAGAGTTGCGTCTCTGTCCGATAACCTGGGGCTGTTCGTGAGCGCCGCCAAAAATCGCGTGCAGCCACGGTTCCCACTGTTTCTGCCGCCGGGCGATCTTTGGACCGGCGCCATAGGTTGCAATCTTCACGTGTTCGTTGGCTAAAATCGTGGGGGCAAAGACGCCGGTAATTTCTCCTTCAACCCCGAACCAGTCGTTCGTGAAGTACACCACCGAAGTGTTGATGCCGACGGCGCTGGCATTGAAGACCGAGGATCGGAAGCGCAACCAGCTCGCGGCGATACCCAGCTGCCAGCGGTAGTCGTCGCGGCCACCGTAGAGAAACCTCGGCGGCGGTGACGGCGAAGCCGGCTCGGCGTTGTCGAGTGGCAGCGCCAGGGCGGTAGTGACGACGGGGGCTCGGAACGTGTTCGCCGGTTTGGCTGCCGGCGCGGAAAACGTGTCGGCGGCCGCAAGGTCAATCTGAAGCGTGGCCTTCGCGGCGGATGTCGCCGAGAACTCCTGAGCGACGTTCCCCCTATCAATGCTTATAGTGGGCGCGCTTACCTGTGCCCGCGCAACACCCACGCTCCCAAGAAGTAGAAAAGCCGATGCAAATAACCTCTTCATGATGCTCCCCTCAGAGGGCTGGCCCCACGCATGGATTCAGCCACGTAGCTACGGTAAACAACACCATGGCCCTTTGTCCATGCCCTTTCAAGAGAAAGGGGACAAATGAGAAAAGGGTGGATCGCCGGCCTATTGGCGGGCGATCGAGGAAGTTGAGTCGGGCCGGGGTTGGAGCTTGGCAAACACGGGAGAAAATAGCACACCTTACTTAGATTGTTAAGTGTTTTGCAGTGAATAGCAAGAATTGGGATCGTTTCTCCTTTAAGGTCTTGAAACGAGGCCGACGCTCACCGATCTCCGAGATAGATCATGACATAGCCTGGCGACCCGCGGTATAGCCTTCCTTCCTTGAGAGGAGTGCCATTCGATTCGACTCGAGCAGACCACATCCGGTACCAGAAGCAAGGTTTAAGTCTCCAAGTGATCGTCCCGACGGTGGCGACAGCAATGGCCGCAGCTAGAAGCCAAATCTCTCGTACCTGCATAGTCATGGTTTATAGTCTCGTTACAGTGGGTGGATTGTGACGTAATGATTCTGGAATGTTGAACGAATTGGTATTCATGCCAACGGACCTTTGCTCGCTTGTAGTCAATCGTGTGCTTTCAGCAAGGCCGCGTGAATTTCGTTTGAACGCGTCAGACTCTTGCCCCGCAGCACCTTTTGTATCTCTTCCCGCTGCCGCAGGGACAGGGAGAATTGCGAGCTGGAGGGTACGCTGACATTTTCTGCTGCGGCACATCCGCTCCATGAAATTTGCTATGAAACTCCTGCTGCCGTTGATTCTCCACGGTCTCATAGGCGACGTGCTGGGAAGCCCCACTTTCAAGCAGCGTTCGAACGAAGACCAGGGCCACCTTGTGCGCGTCGGTGAACCTGCCTTCCTCCAGGAGCCGCTGTTTGCTCAAACGATCCATCACAATCTTTATCGCCTCAGTGCCGGTCGGAAGTCCAGCACCACCGGTCATCCAGAACTGGCCCAGAGGGATGGTGCGGGTGGCATAGGCCACGTCGAGTGGATTGTGGCTTAAACCAACATCCATGATGAAAAGTTCCTCGCCTGACAATAGGTCCACGAAATGGGCACCCGCGCCCGGCACACGGGATTGCGGAACCACAATCCGGTATTTAGCTTGCCGATATGCCTCGAGGAGTTCGTGTTCCTCGGTTCCTGGCGCCGGAGGATGATTCTCGGCGTACTTCTCGATAAGGTTCTTTCCCTCGCGTATCCAGTCGAAGAGGCAGCAATCCATCAGTACGCTGGACTCATCTTCGCTATCCAACACCAACACTCCTCCGTGCAGCCTACCGATGGCTTCTGCGACCTGCGGAACGGCTTCCCGGGGAATCGTCTGAACGATTCTGTGGTTAAGATCCCGAGCAAGTCCGCGCAAGCGCTTGTAGCGCTCGACATCTGCCGGAGAGGGAATAAATGTTGATGTGAGAGGCATCCTATCTCCAATGCTACAAATCAAGCGACAGTGCTGCTGCCCGGACTCTAGCGACCGTGGCGGAGGTAGTCGTCGGTTTTGTTGAGCCAGTCTTCGCGCGGGGGATCGAAGACGTCGAGGTCCACAGTATCTTCGAGCGCCCAGGCCTCGTGCGGCATGTGCGGCGGGATGCACAGCACTTCGCCGGCGCGAACGACGATCTCCTGGCCATCGATGGCAAACTTCAGCGCCCCTTCGAGGATGTAGGTCACCTGCTCGTTGTGGTGGTGGTGCAACGGCACGTGCGCACCTTTCTTCATCAGCACGCGCGCCAGCATAATTTTATCGCCGACCAGCATTTCACGGCCGATGAGCGGGTTCAATTGCTCGCGCTCCACGTTTTTCCACGCGACGTGCTTCGATTTCGCCGGGGTGCTCATTTCTTCTCTCCATACAACTTTGCGGCATTGTCGTGCAGGTACAGGCGCGCCAGCTCGAGGGCCTTCTCTTCGGTGAAAGCGCCTTCGGCAACCAGTTCGGCCAGTGCTGCGGCAACGGCAGTCCGGGCGGAGCGCGCCGCCAGCCAGAAGGTCTCTTCCGCGCCGACGGCATCGTTGAACGGAAAGGCGTCCGACCCGAACATGATTTTTTCCGGGTACAGCGAAATCCACTGTTTGAGGATGCTTTTCAACTCCGAGGGGTAAACGTAATACCCCACGAGCGAGGAATCCGTGTACACGTTCTTCGCGGCTGTCAGCCAGATCATGTCCAGAGTGTAGGGGTAGCCGCCGTGAATCAGCACGAAATTCACGTTGCGGTAGCGCGGGTCGCGCAGCACGTTTTCCAGATTCAGCGGGTTGCCGTTGCGCAGGCTGAAGTAGTCACCAATACCGACCGCGCTGTGAAAATGTACGGGGAGGTGCAGCTTGCCCGCTTGATCGATCAGCACGCGAAAGATGTAATCCTGGAACGTGCGATAGTCCTCTTCGGAGGGCACCCCTCCGGCGCGGAACTGGGCATAAATCGCTTCCGCTTTTTCACGACTCGGATCGCGGAAATAGAGGGTGCGGAAATAAGCGGCCTCAAATTTCATGGCCACGCCGCCCTTTTTCTGGTTGTCCGCGAGCGTTTGGCGGACGAAGGCCTGGTAGCCAGCTAGATCGGCGGGCAGGCCATTCATGCTTTCCTGCTTCATGTAACGCTGCAGCACTTTTTCCTGCAGCGGAATGTATACGGCCATGTCGCCGTTCTTGGCGATCAGACTGTGGTTGTCGAAAGCAAAGAGGAAGGAATCGACGAAGAACACCCAATGAAACCGCTTGGGATCGAGGTAGGCGGCCAGCGCCACGCGATTGGCCAGACAAATTTCGATATTCATTTTGTCGAGGATGCTGTCCCAATACGCCGTGCCGCCCGCTGCTTCCGCGGCCTTCTTCTTGTCGACGAGCCACTTCGCGTGTTCAGGCTTGAAATCATCATAGGGGTAGCCGAAGAGCGCCTTTGCGGCGGCGACAAATTCCGGATTCGTGTCGCGGAGGCGCATCACCGTGCTTTCTTCGGGAGGCGAAGCCATGGCGTCCATGTCGGAATCATCCGGGAATGTTGCGTGCGAGTGGTTGTCGTAGATGGGAATTCGATCGATCTGCTTCAGCAGGCGGTCGTAGATTTTCTGAACGTCCGCGCTAGGGAGCGGGGACGCCTGCGCGGACGCCGGGGCTGTCCCCGCGAAGGCACCGAGCAGAACAATTCCAACGTGAATCAAATGTTTCATTTTTCCCGGTCCCCCGTCAGCTCCCTGGGCATCCCGCAACCATCAAAAAATCACAAATCAACGCAAAACCGCGGCGCGCCAGTGAACCGCAACGCGCTGGATGCGTTCCAAAGCTTCCTCGAGCAGATTCCGGGCACTAACCAGCGAGAAGCGCAGATATTTTTTGCCGCCCGGACCGAAGGCCGCCCCGGCGATACCGGCCACGCCTGCCTCTTCGAGCAAGAGCTTCTGCACTTCTTCCGCGGAGAGCCCCGTATTTTCGATGTTTACCCACGCGTAGAAAGCACCATCCGGGGCCTGGCAGCGAAATCCGGGGATTTTGTTGAGACGGCCGACAAACTGATCCCGCCGTTTCTGGTACTCCGCCACCATCGCCTCGACAGCGTTTGTGGAATCGCGCAGCGCTTCGATGGCCGCCACCTGGGTGAACTCCGCGGCACAAGTGAAGGTGTTCAGCACCAGCAGGTCCATGGCATCGATCACCTCCACGGGCGCCACGGCGTAGCCCAGCCGCCAGCCGGTCATGGCAAAGCTTTTGGAGAATCCGTCGATGATTACGGTGCGCTCCGCCGTGCCAGGAAGCGACCAGATGGACTTGTATTCCCCGCTGAACAGAATGCGCGCGTAGACCTCATCTGAAAGGACCCATAGATCGTGCTTGGTCGCGAGCCCGGCGAGTTTTTCGAGCACCGCATCGCTGAAAACCGTTCCCGTTGGATTATTCGGTGAGTTGAAGATCAGCATGGTCGTGCGCGGCGTGATCTTTCGCGCGATTTCATCCACGTCGGGCTGGAACTTGTTTTTCTCTTCCAGCCCAAAAGGAACGGCCGTTGCGCCCAGCCCGCGAGTGAACGATGGATAAATGGGGAATCCGGGATCGGGGTAGAGCACCTCGTCGCCGGGCTCGATCAGCGCCATCATCGCGAGGGAGAGGGCCATTTTACAGCCCGGGGCCACCAGCACCTGCTCCGCCGTTGCATGTACGCGGCGCGTGCGCTTCAAATACTCCGCAATCGCTTCGCGCAAAGCCGGTAAGCCTCGCGTGGAACAGTAACGGTCGCGCCCCGCTGCTACGGCGTCGCGCAGCGCATCCACGACCGGCGCGGCGGGATGAAAATCCGGTTCGCCGAGTTCCAGATGAATGATCGACCGCCCCTGCCGCTCGAGTTCTTTGGCGCGCGAATAAACCGCCAGCGCGCCTTCACCATTCAATTGAGAAATGCGTGATGCGATTCGTTTCATGGTCCTGTCCGGTCGGAAAGCTTATCACTTCGCGGCGAAGCGCGGCGTCACCGGGTAGCGCGGCCCGCCCGCGTTGGCTCGCTCGAATGCAAAGAAAGATGGCCGCAGTCTTATGAACTAGAACGCGTACCGCAGTGAGAGTTGGATCAACCGCGGCGTTCCCACTGTTGAGAAGATCTTGCCAAACGCCGAGGGGTTCTCGACGTCAGCCTGCGACGGATTCGCGAAGTTGACGTGGTTCCAGATGTTGAAGAAGTCGGTGGTGAACCGGAGGCTCTGCCGCTCCGTGATCTTCAAATTCTTGATCAAAGAGAAGTCCCAGTTCTGCTGGAAGGGGCCACGGTAGATGTTCCGGCCGAGATCTCCGAATGCGGTGGTGCAGGCAAAGTTTGGATCGGCAAGGCAACCGACCGGGTCGGCTGCCGGCGCTGTTGTAAAGTTGGTGAGGTTGAGATAGCCGTTCAGCCGGGAATGAATGTCGCCGGATGTGGTTCCCGCGCCAACCGAGCCTCCCGAGGCGAGCTGCGCACCGAGTGTTGCTGAAGCCAGCCCCGCCCCGAGATAGGCCGTGCCCGAGGCAGAATCGGTGACAGAGAACGGGGTGCCTGATTGGAAGATGGTGATGCCGCTCAGGGCCCAGCCGCTCAGCAAAGCTCCCTGCGCTCCTGTTGCTCCTTTCGAAAACGGCAAGTCGTAGCGATAGCTCACGACGAACCGTTGCGGGCGGTCGAAGTCGGATAATCCGCGTGAGAACTTCAGGTCGGTCTCATCATTGAACGCCGTGTTCAGCGCGGTATTGCCGCTGGAGGTCGCGTCCGTAGACTTTGACCAGGTATAGGCCGCCTGAAAGTAGCCCGCCCCCCAGCGCCGCGAAAGAGTGGTTTGCAGCGAGTGATAGTGCGAATACGCATCGTTAGCAAAAAGCTGGAAGCCGCCGTAGCCATTGAGCCCCTGCAGATTCGACCGCGCGACTCCATTGCCAGTCGTGCTTTCCGTAATCATGAAGGGCGTTCCGTCCTCCGCCGTGACCTTCTGCGGATTGGCCGCGGTTGCCAGCTTGGCCTGAATGCTGGTGCGCGTCTCCCGCAGGTGAACCGCGTGGGTTCCCACGTATCCGGCCTCGAACACCCAGTTCTTCCCAAGCGAATGCTGTATTGTCAGGTTCCACTGTTGGGTGTTCGGGGCCTTGAAGTCGCGGGGCACCGTCAGCACAAACAGGAACTGCGAGGGGACCAGCCCCGCGCTACCGTTTGCACAGGCATAGTTCGGAAACTGGCGCGTGTCCGGCAGGTGCGTGACCGGATCGAGCGGGAAACTCTGCAGCGCACCGAGGCAGGGCACGAAATTGGGGTCCAGCACGCCAGCTTTTGGCAGAGCGTTTACGCCCGTGAGAAAAAAGTTGGACAAGCCTCCCGGACCGCCCCCGCCGAAGGCAATGGGAAGATACGGAGCCTGGAACGATAGCTGGTCCACCGTGCCGACGTCCTCGCGGACGAAATAGATTCCATAGCCGCCGCGAACGGTTGTTGAGTGGTGGCCCAACACGTCCCACGCAAACCCCAGGCGCGGGCCCAGACCCGTCGTGTAGTTGTTTTTGTACGTGGTGTTATTGCCGGATCCACTCAGGCCGGCCACCTTCAGCTTGTTCGCGCAGCCTCCGTAGACAAAGGGATACTTCCCGCTATTGGCGAGCTGCGGATCGAAATTGCCAATGTGGCAAAGATTGTCGTAGAACGCGCCCAAAAGTTCCGTGCGGATGCCCAGATTCAGCGTCAAATCCGGCCGCACCTTCCAGTCATCCTGCGCGAAGAACCCCAAGTTGTTGTTGCGGTATTCATGGTTGTATACCCCACCGCCACCAAAACTGAAGTCCACCTGACCGGCGAGAACCTTCTGGAAATCCGTGAGTCCTCCGGTGACCCCCGGCTGCCCGGGGGAGTTCACGAAGAACAATTGGCCGTTGAAGGTCTGCGGAAATAGTTTGTCGAGAATGATGCGTGTGTAATCCCCGCCGAACCGGAAGAGGTGCGCCCCACGCACCCAGCTGACGGTGTCTACGAAGTTGAATGTGTTTTGATTCTGGAACTGGTCCGCAGGAGGCGTAGGCCCAATCTGAAAGCCGGAACTTCCCAGCGTGAACTTGTAAATGGATTTTGTGATGTTGTTCGTAGGCCGGTCGATACCCACATCCGCCACGGTCACGGGCGGCACGTTGACCAGGCTGTCGTTGATGTGTACGAAGCCGAACCGGAAATCATTGACCAGCGTGGGGGAAAACAGATGCGTCTCGTTCACGCTAAAAAAGCGCCCGTGCACGGGAATGTCGTAAGGAAAATTCAAATCCGTGGCGCTGATGCTGCTCGCCAGTGTTCCGCCGAGCGATGCCTGCAGCCCGCCCGCTCCGAACGGCAGGAGCGAAGCGGAATCCGAGAAGAAGAACCGTGCCGCAATCTTGTCCTCGGCGCCGCGGAACTCCCGGTCCCAATTGGCGGTGAATTGATCGTCGGTATATTTCCCCGGCTTACTGACGATCAGCGGAGCAGTATTCAAAGTAACTTGGCAGGTATCCGCATTGACGTTGACGCCCGGGGTTCCCGGAACCGACGGGATTAGATAACCGCCAGGATCATCGAACTGATTGCTCTTGAACTGCAGCAGGGAAACAATGACTGGATCGATGGTGATTGGCGAAGCCGGGCACCCTTTGCTGTTGTTGGCTGTGGGGCCCGTCGCTGGCGTGCTGAAGATCGCGGCAAGGTCAGACGCAAAAGTGGGTGAGGTGCGATTTGAGGGAAGGATGGGGAAGCCTGGATTGTTAATCTGAGTGCCCGGGGAAAGCGCACTACGCTGCCGCGTCCCCTGGTAGTTGGCGAAGAAGAAGCCGTACTTTTCCCGGCCCACTGGCCCGCCAAGGCTGCCGCCGAAAATGTTTTGCTTCACCGGCGGGCGTTTCTGGACCGCCGCGTTCAAAAAATAATCGTTGGCGTTTAAAATGTCGTTCCGAAAAAACTCATACAAATCACCGTGGAACTCGCGCGTGCCGGATTTGAGGATGGCGTTGACGTTGCCTCCGCCGTTGCGCCCCTGGCTCGCGTCGTAGAGCGATGTTTGCACCTTGAATTCCTGAATCACATCGGGATTCGGCAAAGGAACGTACGTTGCTTGGGCTACGTTGTAGTCCGTCGCGCTGATTCCCTCGATCAGGTAATTGTTGTTGTCCTCGCGCTGGCCGTTCACGATCACGCGCACATTGCCGCGCCCCAGTTGCGCCGAGGCATTCAGCTCGCTCTGCGCACCGGCCGAAAGCGTCAGCAACTGCTGATAGTTCTGCGTGGCCAGCGGCAATTCCCGCACCGTCTCCGTGCCGAGCGACTGACCGGTCACGGCATTCGTCGTTTCGACGCTCGTAATCTGCGCGGATATTTCCACCTTCTCACTCACCGCACCGGGCTTGAGCGCGATCGTGACTTTCGTAGTCTCCGTCACGCGCACTTCAATGCCCGAGGCTTTGGCCTGCGAGAAGCCCGATTTATTTACCACCACGATGTAGGTTCCTGGAGGGAGCAGGGGCGCGACGAACGATCCGTCCGCGTTTGTCGAAACCTTGCGCGCCAGCGACTCCGTGCGCGTGTCGATGATCTGCACCTCCGCGCCGGCAACCGACCCGCCACTCGTATCCACCACGACGCCGCTGACGGCTCCCGTCGCGCCGCCCTGTCCGTAAGCGTGCGTACTCGTCAGAATTCCAACCAGCACCAGTACCATGGCCAAGAGCCTAGGAATGCCTCGCATAAATTCCCCCCAAAAGTCTAGGACTGCACTGCTTCACGGTCGTGAGCAAACTCCATTTGGCTCGCAAACCCTTTTCTTCGAAAGGACAACGGACCGCAGGACACAGCGCAAGTCCGGCCTGACGCTACCCCTTTTTGAAAACTAGCGTTTCACTTTGGGGGTGTCAAGGAACAAAGGAGCAAAAATTTTCAGTTATCTTATTTGTGCATAAACCCCGGTCCAAATTGCAGCTTCTTCAGTTCATTACCCCGAAGCGCAGTTCGCCCTTGACGCCGCCATCCCCCGGCGAGACGATAGTTCAGGGCACATTGCACGCAACCTGCCCGCTCTTCTAACCGTCTAATGATGTAGACCGAGTCCCCGTGAGGGGGTGAATATGACTTCCCGCAAACTGATTCTTTCCATTTTGGTGATTCTGTTGAGTTCGCTGTTCGCGGGCGCGCATCCAGCCGCGGCCGATTCCAGCCATGCCCGCATCATCCGCCTGAGCCTCGTTCAGGGCGATGTCCGATTTGCACGGGAGACGCATGGTGATCCCCTCGCCGACTCGAAGGCCGGGTGGGAAAACGCCGAGCTGAACCTGCCCATTCGCCAAGGTTACGTTCTTGCCACGGACAAAGGCCGCGTCGAAGTGGAATTCGAGAACGGCGCCATGGCTTTCCTGAAAGAAAACACCGTTCTTGAGTTTTATGACCTCTCGCTCAATGACGGCGCGCGCACCACACGCCTTGTTCTCCGTCAGGGCAGCGCTTCCTTCTATGTGAATCCTGCGAGCGGCGACTACTTCAGCGTCACGGGGGGCGACTTCACCGTGGAAGCCGACGGCCGGAGCGGTTTCCGCCTTGATAATTACGACGACGGCAGCACTGTCGAAACTTTTAAGGGCCGCGTTTCCGTCGTGCACAAGAAGAACACCACGCGGCTCGAAAAGGGCCAGTCCCTTTCGCTAAAAGCAGGTGACGATTCTTCCGTGAATGTCGCCCGCCTGCCGGATGAAGATGACTTCGATCACTGGGTTTCCGGGCGCATCGACAGCGTCTCCACCGCCACGACCTCGGCACTGCAATACACAGGTTCGCCTTATTACGCCCCGGGATTCGCCGATCTGTATACCTATGGCGCCTTTTCCTCCTGCGGGGCCTATGGATACGGTTGGAGGCCGTTTGGCGTGAGCCTCGGCTGGTCCCCATTCACGAACGGGCAATGGATCATGGATCCCGCTTTTGGCTGGACCTGGCTCAGCTATCAGCCGTGGGGCTGGGCTCCCTATCACTATGGAGGGTGGCTCTTCGATTCCTCCTGCGGCGGCTGGTTTTATTCCCCGCCGGTTCTCTACGGATACCCAGGGTATCCCGTCGGCACAGGAAGGCGGTTCCCCCGTGGCGTTCATCCCCCGCGTCCCATCTATCGTCCGGTGACGGCGGTCTTTGTTCGCCAGGGCGGCAAGAGCGGCATCGTGCCCATGCATCCGCTCGATCAAAAAGGGAAGACTCCTCTGAATTTGGAGCGCGGCGTTCTCTCTAACGTGGGGACGAAAGGCGTGAGCGCACAGGTCATGCCTGTCGAGCACGGACAAAAATGGGAAACGTTGAAGTCACCGCCGCGCGAAGGCCTGAGCGGCAGCCTTGTGGCCACCGGGCCGCCAACGCGCGTTTCGAGGACGGTGGTCGAAAGTAACTCCGGAGTTCGTGGCGTCTCGCTCGGCAAGGATTCTTCCATCGGCTACGATCCGCGCGAACACCGCTTCGTGAATACGAATTCTTCCGCGCCTTCCTCTTCCGCGAAGAGCAGCGAGATGCGCATCGAAAATGGACGGACTTCGACTCCTGCTTCGACATCCACCGCGGTCACGCCGTCGCGCACTCCTATAGCTCCACCGGCGACACGCAGCGCTTCTTCTCCGCCGGCGCGCAATAGCGTCCCGCCGCCGGCGCCGCGCTACTCGGGCGGGGGTGAACGAGGAAGCTCCACCACCAGCAGAGGTGGAGCCACTGGGAGCGGCTCTGCCTCTTCGAGCGCAAGTTCGGCAGGACGATCGTCGTCCTCTTCCGCCCCTGCTTCGGCGTCGTCTTCGCACCCGTCCTCCGGCCGGCCACACTAAGCAAAATCGGAAACGATCGAAAGAAACGGCTCCCATCGGGAGCCGTTTCTTTTTGCGCGGCAGGAAATTCCTGTTCGTACCAGTCAAGAAAAGATCATCCCCGCATAGCCAACGACGGCGTTGAGATCGCCGGACACATCTGCGGATGTCGCATACTTCACCAATTCCGATTTTTTTACTCCCAGCACGTTCAGCGCCGTGAGCATCGCTGCCGCCGGTCCGAGCCCGCACATGGAAATCTCTTCGTTGCGGCAGGTGTCGTATAGCCCGCGCGCATCCAGCGCCAGCAACTGTTCGATGGCTTTGCGGTCCTTAATGCGCGTTGTGGCGTCATCCTCGTAATGATTCAAGTCCGAGGTCGCAAGCAGCAGCACGTTCTCCTTGGCACTCTCAAGCACCCGCCCGATCCCTTCTCCCACACTCAACAGGGATTCGAATCGCACCGTTCCGAGAGCCAACGGAACAAATGTGAATTCCGGCGCCAGCGTCTGGAGAAACGGCAACTGCACTTCCAGCGAATGCTCCGCGCTGTGCGCCACGTTATCTTCACGCAAGAGCGGGCAGGCTTCTTTCAGCGCTTCCGCCAGCGCCTCGTCAATCCGCGCGTCGCCGAGCGGGGTGCGCCACGCGCCGCTCGAGAGTATCGCCGCCGGCTCACCCCGCGGGTAATGCCGCACGCCCAGAATAATGATTTTCCTGGGCATGGTGAGCCGCCCAAGCACCGCGCCGGCCACGTGTCCTGAATAGACGTAACCGGCGTGCGGTACCAGGCAGGCCCTAACCGCAATGTGTGGCTGGCCTGGATCGCTGTGGGTATATTTGCGAATGAGTGCTATTAGTTCCGCAGGATCGGAGGGATAGAAGCGTCCGGCAACCGCAGGCAGGCGAAGCATGCTGCCGCTCCGCGAATCAAATGGGCTTCGACGGTTTCCCTTTGAACTTGATCGCTTTCGACGTAGCGGGTTCGTAAAAAACCGTCACTTTGTCGCCGTACTGGTAGCCGCCCTTGTCGACGATTTTCTGCATTTTCGCGGACGCGGATTCCGAAAGCGGGAACGTCCTGATAGCCATGTCGTTCCCTTTCGCGCGCACGGTGATCTGCGCGTTGTTTGCGTGCATCACGAAGCCCTCAAACTTATCAAGTCCGGTCAGCTTTGGCTTTGGCTTCACCGCACCGATAATGAGCGGCACCGCGGTATCCACGATAATCGGCACGACCACCGGAACCTGCGCGCCAGCAGGCGAAGAAAAAACCCCCGCCGCCGCAAGCAGCAGCGGCAGTCCGAACCCGGTAACTTTGACGATACTCTTCATTCCACGTCGTCCGTGGTAATTCGCAGTGACTTTAGAAATCGCACGTCCTGGGGCGTCATGGCCAGCCGCGGCGCCGGCTTCTTGTCATTCTCTTCCAAAAATGATTCCTGATCCACCTGAATCCGCAGCGACTCCAGGAAGCGGCGGTCCTGCGTCGTCAGTTTTGCTGCCTCAGCCGCGGCCGCATCGCGTTTTGCCAGTCCGATGGTCGCGTCCAGTTTCAGCACGATGTCGTAGCCGTGAGCGCGCACGCCGGCAATCGCACCCGTGATGCGGTCGGAGTCGGACACCGTGTCATTGATCGCGTGTCCCAATTCGCGGAGCAAGTTTTTCAGGTGATCGTCGAGTTGCAAGGCGGCTTCTCCCTTACTTCTTTTGCCATTCTAGGCCCACGTATTGTTGGATACAATAGGGCTTCGTTCCGTTGTCTCTAATCCGTTCACAGTACCTTCGTTCAGGTTTCGTGGGACCTGTTGGCCGGGACCGCGCGGTATCCCCCTTCTGCTGTCCGCCACGTTTTGCGCTAAGATGCTCGTATGTCGACAGCCGCAAGCGCAACGGCCGCGCCGCAACAGCAAGGCGGTTTCCGGCGTCTCTGGCGCGTGCTCCGCCAGCTTTTTCACGAGGCCATCGGCGCGGTTTTTGCCGTCCTCGCGCTGGGCTGGCTCAACGCCGCCCTGCGCGCCTGGACGCGCGATGTCGCCCGCTGGCTCATCGGCATCGCCGTCGCCGTCGCCCTGTTATTTCTGTTTTTCGCCATAACGTCGTTCCGCAAGGCCAGCAAGTTGTAGCGCCCCGGCCCGGTCGGGGCGGTTTTGGCGTAGTCCAATCGCGGCCTCAAACCATCGAGCACCAAAAATGTCCGACAGCAAAACCAAATCCGCAACTCCCGCCGAACGCAAAGAGAGATTTACTACTCTTTCTGGCATTCCGCTAGAACGCGTCTACACTCCCGACGCCGTTGTTGACTCCGAGACGGAAGCATCGATCGGCTTCCCCGGGGAATATCCCTTCACCCGCGGCATCTATCCCACCATGTACCGCGGCCGCCTGTGGACCATGCGCCAGTACGCCGGCTTCGGCTCCGCCGTCGAATCCAACCAGCGCTATCGCTACCTCCTGAGCAAGGGCCAGGCCGGTCTCTCCGTCGCCTTCGACCTGCCCACGCAAATCGGTATGGACTCCGACCACCCCCTCGCCCTCGGCGAAGTCGGCAAAGTCGGCGTCGCCATTGACTCTCTCGAAGACATGGAGACGCTCTTCGACGGCATCCCCCTGGAAAAAGTCTCGACCTCCATGACCATCAACGCCACCGCCGCAACCCTGCTCTGTCTCTATGTGGCAGTTGCGAAAAGGCAAGGCGCCAGCCTCCAAAAACTTTCCGGCACCGTGCAGAACGACGTTCTGAAGGAATACATCGCCCGCGGCACGTACATCTATCCCGTGCGCCCCGCGATGCGCATCGTCACCGACATTTTCTCGTGGTGCCGCGACAATCTTCCCAAGTGGAACACCATCTCCATCTCCGGCTATCATATCCGCGAAGCCGGCTCCACCGCCGTCCAGGAAGTGGCCTTCACGCTGGCCGATGGTATCGCCTATGTCCAGGCCGCGCTTGACGCCGGTCTCGGCGTCGATGAATTCGCGCCGCAGCTTTCTTTTTTCTTCAATGCCCACAATGATCTTCTTGAAGAAATCGCCAAATACCGCGCCGCGCGCCGTCTCTGGGCGAAAATTATGGCGGAACGCTTTGCTGCCAAAGATCCGCGCTCTTTGATGCTGCGCTTCCACGCGCAAACCGCCGGCTCCTCCCTTACCGCGCAGCAGCCGGAAAACAACATCGTGCGCGTCGCGATTCAGGCGCTCGCCGCCGTTCTCGGCGGCTGCCAGTCCTTGCACACCAATTCTCTGGACGAAGCCCTCGCCTTGCCCACCGAAGACGCCGCGCTCATCGCCCTGCGCACCCAGCAAATCCTCGCCAACGAAACCGGCGTCACGAGCACCGTCGATCCCGTCGCCGGTTCCTACGCTATCGAATCCCTCACCAACGAAATCGAATCCCTTGCCGCGACCTATCTCTCGAAGATCGACAAGATGGGCGGAATGTTGCGCGCCATTGAAGCTGGCTTTGTCCAGGGCGAAATCCAGAAGGCTGCCTACGAGTTCCAGCGCGCCGTCGAGAAAAAAGAACAGATCGTCGTCGGCGTGAACGACTTCGTAGCAAAAGACCCGCGCGCCATCCCCACGCTCCGCATCGACGCCCATATTGAGCACTCTCAAATCACTCGCCTCAACGCTCTCCGCGCCAAGCGCGACTCTGCCCGCGCCAAATCCGCCCTTGCCGAGCTCCAGCGCCGCGCCGCTACTTCCGAAAATCTCCTTCCCGCCATCCTCGCCGCCGTCGAAGCCTACGCCACCGTCGGCGAAATCTCCGACGCCCTCCGAAGCGTCTTCGGCGAATACCAGGAATCCGTAATCATCTGATAGCGGAGGCGAATATGTTCGAGATCATCCTGCTGATCGTAGTCACTGGCGGAATCGCCTCCTTTGCCCGTGCGCGTGGTGGAAACCATGGCTCTGGGGAACGCTGACCGTGGCCGGCTACTTCCTCGTGCCATCTCTAGTCGTTTTCTTTGCTGCCATGTTTGGGGCTGATCCCAAAGCACTAAGAGCGGACTCCCAATTCTGGTTTTTCGTCTCCGCGGTAGCGTGGGTCGCCGTCCTGGGCTTTTGTGCCCGGTTCCTTCTCGGCCGGAGCTATGCAAAACCAGATGGCATGTGGTCCTGTTCCAATTGCAAGTACCTGAATCAGCGGTACGCCGTCATCTGTGAAGCCTCGAAGCAGCCTTACGCTTCAAAGGCTCTGCCCTTCTCATGAACAGGAGTTCAGCTCACGAACTCCGATGGCCTCGCTTGATCCGGACTCCCTCGGACGCCGCCCGTTTCGTCGATCATGTCGGCTTCTGCGTCCTCTTTCCGCTGAAAAACGTCCCGCTGCCGTCGCTTTACTACGCCGTCTCAAAGCGCGCAGACCCGCGCTGGGACAAGTACGCGCAACTCATCTGGAAATGGAAAGACGAATTGCCAAATAAGCGCCGGACTTTTTACGCAAAATATTTCAAGACTCGCGGCTCATTCCTCTCAGTCAAGCTTCTGCCACACTTTCTAGCCATGCATGGAACGGCAGTGGAACCGCATGAGGCCGAAGCCTTCTACAAAACGGGGCGCATCTCTTACGATGCGCTGGAACTGTGGCAGGCGTTAGAAAAGCACGGGGCCCTCGCGACGCTCGAACTTCGGCATGCCTGCAAACTGGAAACGCAAGCCGGCAACAAGCGCTTCAAAAAGGCGATGTTGCAATTGCAGGGTCTGCTGATCGTCACACACTCGGGCACAGCGCAGGAAACGGAAGCGTGGGCCTCCAACCGCTTTGATCTCGTGGCACGTGCTTTTCCGCGGCAGGTTCGGCAAGCCCGGAGAATCTCCGAAAAAGATGCCCGCACAGCGATTGCCATGAAATATCGCACCCTGTACCCCTCCGCGTCGCCGGTACAGATCGCCCGCCTCTTCGGCTGGACCAAAGCACAGGCTGTCACCGCGCTCGCCCTGTAGTATTCTTTCGCGATTGCATCGTTAGCTGCCGAAGCTCAATTCGTCATGGAAAATCGTATGCGGCACGGATCGAATGTCTTGGAGCGGTCTGCATCGGGCTTTTCGCCGTGCATCAGGTATGTTTTCTCTTCTCTTTCACCTGCGAACTTTCAACTGTCGACTGTAAACCTTTGCACCGGCCTGCCCCGACCTTGTCGGGGTCACGAGTTACGACCATGAAGTTGATCCTTGCTTCCGCTTCCGAACGCCGCGCCAGTATCCTTCGCGACGCCGGAATACCGTTCATAGTGATGTCCTCCTCAGTTGACGAAACGCCGGGCCCCGGCGAATCCCCTCACGACCTCGTCCAGCGCCTTGCCGCTGCCAAGGCCGAGCTGGTCGCTGCCCGCGCCGTCGGCCCGGCCATCGTCATCGCCGCCGACACCATCGTGACCCTCGAAGGCCACATCTTCGGCAAGCCGCGCTCCACCGACGACGCCCGCCATATGCTTGAAAAACTTTCCGGCCGCACGCACGCCGTCGTCACCGGTGTCGCCCTCATCCGCCTTCCCGACGCCGAGCGGCTTACCTTCGTCGAGTCCACGCTGGTGCACTTTGCCGCGCTCTCCGCTCGAGAAGTCTCCCGCTACCTCGCGACCGGCGAACCCCACGATAAGGCTGGCGCCTACGCCATCCAGGGCCGCGCCGGGCGCTATATTCCCCGCATCGAAGGCTGCTACTTCAACGTCGTCGGCCTCCCCCTCGCCCGCCTCCAGCAGGCCCTCACGAGCCTCGGCTGCTCCGAAGACTAACCCGCTGAATTTGTAGGGGCGCAGCATGCTGCGCCCTAGTTTGGCAACATCCCTGCGCCAAGAGTGCGTTTCACCGCTCTCGGCTTATAATCCCGTCCATGGGCAACTCTCCTCGTGAGTGGAACGACGGCTCCGCTGTCCGCCTGGATCGCCAGGATCCTTACCTGCGTCTTCAGTCAGTTATGATTTACGTTCGCGATCTCGAGCAAAGCCTGAGCTTTTACCTCGACCAACTCGGCTTTCAATTGATCTTTGACGCCCGCGTTCAACCCGGCCGTCGTTTCGTAACTGTCGCCCCTCCGGACGGCACCGCCAACCTCACGCTAGTCGCTCCTGAGCCCGGCTCGGAACAGTACCAGCTCATTGGCCAGCCCTTGCCGATTACTTTTGTCACCGAAGATGTAATCGCCAAGTACCGCGAATGGAGCAAGCGCGGCGTTCGTTTCCAGTTTGCGCCTAGACTGAAGCGCGTCAAGTATGAGGTGCGCGTTCGCGCTGCGAATTCCGCGGACTCCTTCGCTCCCAGCGCAGAGCACGCCCCAATCTGGGGTGGCGTCTTTACCCGTTTCAAGGATCTTGACGGCAATTCCTTTTCGCTGGTGAGTTTCGACGAGGTCACCCACGCCGTCGAAGCGCAACGCCGCGCTCTTGCCGAGAGGCTGGATACCGAACGCCGCGCTGAGCAAGAAATCGAAATCGCCAAGCAGGTCCAGGCCCGGCTCTTCCCTCAGTCGCAGCCGCCGCTCAAAACCCTCGAATACGCCGGCCTTTGTATGCAAGCCCGCAAAGTCGGTGGTGATTACTACGACTTCCTCAATCTCGGCGGCGACCGCCTCGGCTTCGTCATCGGCGACATTTCCGGAAAAGGAATCGCCGCCGCTCTCCTGATGGCCAATCTCCAAGCCAATCTGCGCAGCCAGTGCGCCATCGCTCTCGATCAGCCCCAGCGCCTCCTGTGTTCCGTGAACCAGCTCTTCTGCGACAACACTCCCGACGGCTCTTTCGCCACCCTCTTTTTCGCCGAATACGACGACACCGCCAGCCGCTTGCGTTACGCCAATTGCGGCCATCTCCCCGCTCTTCTGCTGCACAGCGATGACACCGTCGAGCGCCTCGAGGCCACCGCCACGGTGCTGGGTATTTTCAAGGATTGGAATTGCGAGATTGGAGAATGCCAGCTTGGCCGGGGTGACACCCTTGCCCTCTATACCGACGGCATCACTGAATCCTACAATGCCGACGACGAGCAATTCGGCGAACAGCGCCTCATCGAAGCCTTGCAGCGGCACCGTGAACTGCCTTCACCGGCTGCGCTCGCTTCGATTGTGGATGAAGTCCGCCGTTTCAGCCCGCATGAGCAGCACGACGACATCACCCTCATCATCGCCAAACATCGAGGGAACTAATACCGGTCAACGTTGCGCCGCCATTGAAAAGTACCCAGGCCCCAGGGTAGCGGGTCATCCGTTTCCGATTTGCGCAACTGAGAACGCAAAGAGAAGAGGCGCCCCGGTCGTGACCGGAGCGCCTCACTTGCTTCAGGGGGTGGAGGAAAAACCTATGGCTTTGGCTGCGCCTGCGGCGGCGTCTTCGCGTTGTGCTTCTTGTGATAGATGTTCTTCGACGCCGCGTTCTGTTCCTTGTTGACCTGCTTCTTCTCGGAGGCCATCAGCGTTCCGCCGTTGGCCTTGCGGTCCGCGGCAACCTGCTGGTTGATGCCCTTTTGCTGATTCTCGAGCTTGGCCGTTTCACCCGCCGTCAGTTGCCCGCTCTTCACGCCCTGGGCGATGCGGTCTTGCTGGTTTTCCTTGCGCTGCCCGACTTTGTTGTTGCCGTAGTGCGCCGTGTTGGCGTTGTGCTTGTCCTTATAAATCTGTTTAGAAAGCTGGTTTTGCTGCCCGTTGATCTGCTTCTTCTCCGCCGCCGTCAGCTTGCCGCCGTTGGCCGCGCGGTCCGCCTTGGTTTCGCCGTTGATGGCCGCTTCTTTCGTTTCGAGGTTAGCGGTCTCACCGGCCGTCAGTTGCCCGCTCTTCACGCCCTGGGCGATGCGGTCCTGTTGGTTTTCCTTGCGCTGCGCCACCGCCGGCTTGGGTTTGGCCGCTGGCGTTGCCGCCGTCGCGGAGCTTCCGCTCTGCGCTTGCGGCGCAGGCTGCGCGTTCGGAGCCGGTTGATCCTGCGCCATTGCCACGCTGCCGGCCAACAGCACCGCAGCCGGCAAGGCGCTCCACTTTATCCAGGTCAATCTCATGTTTTTCTCCTAATCTTTTTGGCTGAATTTTGCGATTTCCGGGTCACCCTGTAATTCCCGAGTCTGAAGAGAAATCGGAGATGCCGCTACTGGTCGAAAGGCCAGTTTTTACATTTTGCATAAGCATTTTCCGCTACTCTTTGGACACAATCGGTGCCTCCTTGGCGCTGCGCGCGGTCGCACTTCCATTGGCAATTTCCCACTTCTTCGCCCCTGTCATGCGGGATTCTTTCTCGGCCGGAATGGTTGATGGCGATCGTGAGGTAATGCTCAGGGGGGAATAAAAAGGCGGCTACGCGGGCCGCCCCATCTCAAATCGCCAGGAAACTTCTGCGCGCTTCAGCGCTACTTCTTCTCATCGGCAGGCTTCTCTGCTGCCGGGGGAGCCGGCGTCTGTGCCGGCGGCGCCGGTGTCTGCGAAGCGCCCGACATGCCATCCTTGAAGCTGCGGATACCCTCGCCAAATCCCTTCATGATTTCCGGGATTCGCTTACCGCCAAAGAAAATCAGTATAACGGCCAGCACCACAAGCCAATGAAAAATGCTAAATTCACCCATGAACCGCCTCCACGCGCCCCGCTTGGCGGCGCGCTACTTAAACCCTAACGCAGGTAGCCCTCAGCGGCAAGTCTCTGCCGCTTCCTGCACCTACAGGATAACACGCTCTTCCCCCACCCGGCGCGTCACATGTTCACGGTCGAGGTATTCGAGCAGGGGGATGGCGTACTTCCGCGTGATCCCCGTCAATTCCTTGAATGCGGGCACGGAAATCCGGTCACCCTTTGCTTTTTTGTAGGCCGAAAGTTGCTCCTTCAATTGAGCCAGGGCTTGGCAGTGGAAAACCAGCTCCGGCGACACGCGCAACAGGTTTTTCTCTCTCAAGAGAATCTGCAAGAGTTTCTCTGCTCGCTTGGCCTCGACGGTAAGTTTTGCCAGCACCTCTTTCACCGATGGCACCGCCAGGCTTGCCCTGGCAAAGGCCGCTTCGATCTGTTCCTTGGCCCTGGCTTCTTCGGCAAGCAGGGTGATTTCAGATCCCGTCTTTTTTACCAATTCCCCCCGCGCGTCGAGCTTCTTTTGCGCGGCCAGTTCTTCCAGCGCGGCGCGGAAAGTTTCGCTGCGCACGCGCTTTCCGAGGCTCGTGCGCAAATCCTCGCGCGAAATTCCCGGCAGCAAAGGGTTTTCCTTCTGAAATCTTTCAACCTTTTCGGTAATTTTCTTGCGCACTTCCTCAAACAATTTTCCTGAGAGCAGCACCAGCGGTTCGGACGATACGGTTCTTATGCGTCCTGTTCCGTGAAGTTTTTCTACCGCTCCCTGGATTTCTTTTTCCGTCCAGCCCGTCCGCGCCACGATCTCTTGGTAGCCCAGCCCCAGCACCGCGCGCTCGGTCATCGCCGCCAGGGTTTCCCCGCCGTTCTGCCGCTCGAGCGTTTCAAGAAACGCCGTGCGCCCCTTATCCCGCAGCATCGGCCTCCGCGCCAGCGGGTCCAGCACCGCGCCTCCGCCAATCGTAACCACCGGCGAAAACTGCCGCACGATAAAGCGGTCGCCCGGCAGCGCCAGCACTTCCTCCTGCAGCTTCAAGTTTGCGACCGCGCTGGCGCCCGGCGGCAGTTCTTTCTCTCCGTGAAAAAATATTTCGGCGATGGTCTCCACCGTTCCGGTGTGAAAGTGAACGCGCGCTCCCTGTTTCATTTTTCTCGCGGATGGCAACAGCTCGAGCCGCACATCGATCCGGCGCGTCTTCCGGAATTTTCCCGGCGCCGCCAGCACCATCCCGCGCTTCAGCGCGGTGTGTTCGATTCCTGCCAGGTTCACGGCGGTGCGCTGTCCCGGTGTCGCGCGCTCCACGGTCTTTCCGCCGGACTGCACGCCGCGCACGCGCAGCCGCTCGCCGCGCGGGAATAATTCCACTTCATCGCCCGGGCCGACGCTTCCGGAAATCAGCGTGCCTGTCACCACGGAACCGAATCCTTTGATGGCAAACGCGCGGTCGATGGGCAGCCGGAAGTATCGCGCTGCATCTTTCGCAGACGCCTTCTCTGCCGCGTCGGTCAATGCTTTTTTCAGTTCGCCAAGTCCGGCTCCCGTCTTCGCGCTCACTGCTACTAGCGGCGCCTTTTCCAGAAAAGATCCGCAGAGGAATTCCTCCGCTTCCATTCGCACGAGTTCCAGTGTTTCACTGTCCACCGTGTCGCTCTTCGTCAGCGCCACCACGCCGCGCTGCACTCCCAGCAAACGGCAAATATCGAAGTGCTCGCGCGTCTGCGGCTTGACGGATTCGTCCGCGGCGATCACCAGGAGCAGCACATCGATGCCCGCCGCGCCCGCCAGCATGTTGCTCACGAACCGTTCGTGCCCCGGCACATCCACAAAACCGAAGCGCACGCCATTTTCTTCCAGGAATGCAAAACCCAAATCAATCGTGATTCCACGGCGCTTTTCCTCGGCGAGACGATCCGGATGCGTGCCGGTCAGCGCTTCGACCAGCGTCGATTTGCCGTGGTCGATGTGCCCGGCGGTGCCCACAATTACGCTCTTCGTCGGAATAGACATGAATGAAGCGTGCTCCGTTCTGCGCCGCTTGGGATGCTACTGGAGGAAAGAATCGGTGGTCAAACTTCAGAAGCTACTTCGCGGCAGCGATTTCCTCGACGATGGCTTGCGCCGCCGCGCGAGGATCCGGCGCAGCAAGAATCGGCCGGCCAACCACGAGGAAATCGGCGCCGGCGCGGATCGCTTCGCTAGGCGTGGCTTTCCGAGCCTGATCTTCAGGTTTGGATTCCACCGCTGAATCTTTCGGCCGAACGCCGGGCGTCACGATCAGGAAATCGCGGCCGCAAGCCTTGCGAATCGCCTTGGCTTCCTGGACCGAAGCGACGACACCATCGACGCCGGCCTTTTTTGCAAGTTGCGCCAGTTTCACTACACGGAGTTTGGGAGCGCCGCCGATCCCAACTTCCTTCATCGTTTTCTGATCCATGCTCGTCAAGATGGTCACCGCCAGGAGGCGCGGCCGGTCGGCTCCCATCGGCACGCCCGCGCTGATGGCCTGCACCGCGGCTTCAAGCATGGCTTTGCCGCCGAGCGCGTGTACGTTGACGAGCTGCACCCCGGTCATCGCCGCCGAGGAAAGCACGGCGCCGGCAACGGTGTTGGGGATGTCGTGGAATTTCAGGTCGAGAAAAATACCAGCGCCCAGCGCCGCGACTTCTTTGACGGCAGCAGGCCCCGCAGCGGTAAAGAGCTGGTTGCCGATCTTGAACATGCCCACGAGATCGGCAACCTGCTTTGCGAATTTCACTGCGCTGGATAAAGAATCAAAATCGAGAGCGACGATCAGGCTGCTGCGCGGATGGGCGTCGAAGGTCAGGGTCATAGTTGACCCCGACTCCTTCGGGGTCAGTGCTTCTCGGGTAGTGCCATGAGTTCGAGCCGGACCTGGCTCACGCCCGAATGGATCAAGCCGATTTTCCGGGCGACACGATAGGATACATCAATTTCGCGCCCTTCTTGATAGGGACCCCGGTCATTGATACGTACTAACTCAAACTTTCCGGTCCGGGTATTCACAACGCGGACCATGGACCCAAAAGGCAGGTTGGGGTGCGCCGCCGTCAGAGCCTCGGTATCAAAGATCTCGCCATTGGCGGTCTTGCGGCCTTGGAAGCCGGGACCATACCAGCTGGCGTTACCCAGCCAGGTTTTAATCGGCTTCACCGGCTGATTCAGATGCGCTACCAGGGGGGCCTCCATCGCCGGAGCGATGAGGAACATGAGAGGTACCCATCGGAGTGCAGCCCAGATCATGAAAAGTCGATGTCTCATAGTGTGTTCTTTGTGCTACTCGGATCCAAAAAAGTGTAGCAAGAAAACCTCATTATGTCAACCATTTTCTGCTAGAAATTTGTCCCTTATCTCACTCAAAGTAAACGCTTTAGACTCAAATAGTACCTTAGTAAGGGTCTCCACAAGTCCCTCACTGGCCCTCGGGTCAGCAAAGCTGGCCGTCCCGACCTGTACCGCTGAAGCGCCTATAGCCAGATAATCAAGCACGTCCTCGACCGTCTCGATGCCTCCCAACCCTAGGATTGGTATCTTGACGGCCTTCCGCGTTTCCCAAACCAGCCTCAAAGTAATGGGTTTAATGGCGGGGCCTGATAAGCCACCGGTTTTGTTCCCCAAACGCGACTTCCCGCTGCGGAAGTCGATGGCCATTGCCGGGTAAGTGTTTGCCACCGTGAGGGCATCCGCTCCAGCTTCCTCGGCGGCCCGAGCGATAAGTCCAATGTCTGTAACAAGAGGGGAGAGTTTGACCCAGAGGGGCCTCTTGGCGGCCTTCCGGGCGGCCACCACGACCTCAGATACTTGGGTAGGATCGCTGCCAAATTGCATCCCCCCCTTCTTGACGTTGGGGCAGGAGATATTCAGCTCGTAGCCTGCTAGCCCCTCGGCGTCCTCAAGGACGCGGATCACCTCGACGTAGTCCTCCAGGCTGTAGCCGAAGACGTTGGCGATGACGGCCGTATTGAATTTTCGCAGTGCCGGGAGTTTTTCGGCTACGAAGGCCCGGACCCCGACATTTTGGAGCCCGACGGCATTGAGCATCCCGGAGGCGGTCGGGAAGAGCCGGGGGGCGGGGGCACCTTCGATGGGTTCGCGGGACAGTCCCTTGGTGACGAAGCCCCCGAGTCGATTCAGGTCAACGAGGTGGGCAAATTCGAGGCCGTAACCGAAGGTTCCGCTGGCGGCGAGAATAGGATTCCGCAGGCGCAACGCGCCAACTTTTACGCTGAGGTCAACGGCGCCAGCGGAAGCCACTTCGCGGAAGGATAACATGAACTCTCATTCCTTTGCTAAATCGCGTGGCGAATCTTTCCTCTAACCAGAGGGCGATTCACAGCGCTACAAGCAAGGCAAGAAACGGAGAGCAAGTCTATCTTATGACCAAGAGCCCAGGCCGCGTTACCCTTCTTAAAGTGGAGGAGCGTACTAAGGATTTATTTTTGCTGCCTGCGCGGCCGCGGTTCTTGGTGGAGAGGAGAAGGATCTCGGTTTCATGAGGGCTTCGGCGAGGGCGTGGCCGTCGCGGGATGAAAGCGTGATGCCGCAGAGGACGGCGAAGGTGGGGGCGATGTCGGCGGGCGTGACGGGTTGGAAGTATTGGCCGGGCTGGATGCCGAAGCCCATCAGCAGGACGGGGACGTGCTGGTCATAGTTGTAGGGGACGCCGTGGCCGGTCCCGTAGGAGCGGGGCTTTCCGAGGGGCGTGCCGTCGAGGAGCCAGTAGGGCTTTGGCAGGATAAATAGGTCGCCGCTGCGGCCGGGGAAATAGCTATACGCGAAAGCGCGGTGCATGGGGCTTTGTGTAGCGGGGCGGTCGCGCAATTCTTCGGCGCGATAGACCGCGGCCACGCCGGGCTGCTCCAGCGCGGCATCGAGAACGGCCTGCATTGCGGCAGGATCGTGCTGCAACTTGTCATAGACGCTGGGCGCAAAATAAACGTCGCTGCCGCTGACGCTTGCGACGGCAGGCTTTGGATACCTGAAAGCTTCGAGGGCCTTTTCGATTCGTTCCTGCAGCTCCCGCAAATGCAAGAGGCCGGCGTCGGCGCCGGTTCTTTGCATGTCTTCGGGAACGGGGACGACGCCGTGGTCGGCGGTCAGCGCCACGACGTAGTTTCCACGGCCGACCTTCGCATCCAGATGCGCGAAAAGATTGCTGAGATCCTTATCCAACCGCACAAGAATGTCCTGGATTTCGCGGCTGCGCGGGCCAAACTCGTGGCCGACATAATCCACCGTCGAATAGCTAACGGCGAGAAAATCCGTCCCGGCGGCTTTGCCAAGATTTAGCGCGTCCACGGTTTTCTCAGCGAGTTCCGTCAGGGCCGTGTCGGCATAGGGGCTCGAGGCCCATTGATTGTAAAAATCGGGGTCTGCTTCGCCGACGCCCGACTTCCCGCGCAGCGGGTGAGGAAACGTGAGATCCCAGCCGCTCGGAGGAACGGCGCCGAGAGCTATCTCTCCGTACCAATAAGCGCTTTCCGGGAGAGAAAGTGACCAGGTCTTGCCGAAGTCTGCTTTCGCCGGATGCGACTTGGCTTGCTCCTCGATGAAAGGCGGCGTGCCGTAGGGGCTCGAGGTGACCCACGCGCCGCCGTCGAACCAGGTGGCCGCATCGGCTTTGTGTCCGGCCATGGTGATGGCGGCGCGGGCCTTCAGGGAAAACGTCACGATGCGCGTTGCGCCGCTGGTCTGAAATTTCAATTCTTCGGCAAACGAGGGCACGGCCATCCGCCAGGCGGTGTCCGCGCCTTGGGGAGTGGCGCCGGCATAGCCGATGTTCTTTACGCTGGGATCCGGATCAGCGGTGCACGTCACCATCTTTTGATCCTTGCGATCCCACCAGGCATTGGCGACCATCCCGTGGGTGGCGGGAAATGCGCCGGTTGAGATCGTGGCGTGGCCGACGCAGGTTTCCGTGGCCGCGTAGGGATAGGCCGCATCGCGGAACCACGCGCCTTCCTCGACCAGGCGCTTGAGGCCGCCGGTCCACTGACCGAGGAATTTGTCCACGTAGTCGCCGCGCATCTGGTCGACGACCAGGAGCACAACCAGCTTGGGCCTGGCGGGCGCTTGCGACGCCTTGGGGGCTGCCGCGCGAGCCAGAGAGCCCTGGGCCGCGATGCGCGGAACAAAGGTAATACCGCCAGCGAGAAAAAATACCGCCGCCGTCATCCCGCGCTGGAACAGAGTGCGCTTCCACAAGAATCCGCTCGGAACCATAGCCAAGGTCGCCTCCCCAATCCGCCGAAAGAGTCTACTACGAGCGTGTGGCAGTGCGATGATGGCGGACTCGATTGACCGCGGCGCTGTCAGGAATGATAGGATTACCCGACCATGCGCATCGTCGAAAAGAGCCAATTGATGTCGGCGCCAGAGATCGACCGCACGTTGCAGCGATTGGCGCATGAAATCGTCGAGAAAAGCGGCGGAACCAAAAACCTGGCGCTGATCGGCATCGTCCGGCGCGGCGTGCCGCTGGCGCAGCGGATTGCGCAGGCCATGCGCGGGATCGACGGCGTGGAAGTTCCCGTCGGGGTGCTGGACATTACGCTGTATCGCGATGACCTTTCGAAAGTGGCGCCACAGGCGGTCTTGCGCTCTTCAAACATTCCGTTTGGCGTTGATAACATGAACCTGGTATTGGTCGATGACGTCCTGTACACCGGCCGGACGATTCGCGCCGCCATGAACGGGCTGTTTGATCTGGGCCGTCCGAAGCGCGTGTCGCTCTGCGTGCTGATCGAGCGCGGGCACCGCGAAATGCCGATCGAGGCGCAGTATATTGGCCGCAACGTTCAGACCAGCGACACGGAAATCATTGAAGTGCGCCTGCGCGAGATCGACAAGGAAGAGCGCGTCGTGCTGGTCGATCGCGTGGAGTAGTCATGGACTTTGGCGTTCGCATGACCCCGTTACGCTCAGAGAAGGGACATTGACTCAGCGCTTCCGCGATTTGCTGGCCCTCGAACCGCTCACCGCGGACGAACTCGGCTTTCTTCTCGATCAAAGCAAGCCTTTTCAGGAAATTCAGAAGCATCCGTTGAAAAAACTCGCGACCCTGCGCGGCAAGACGGTGGCGCTGGCGTTCTTCGAAACCTCCACGCGGACGCGCATCAGCTTTGGGACGGCCGCATCGCGCCTCGGCGCGGACACCATGAACTTGCAGGCAGAGGCTTCCAGCCTGAAGAAGGGGGAGACGCTTCTCGACACAGTTTTCAATCTCAACGCCATGAAGCCGGATTGCCTGGTCATGCGTCATGCGGCCTCCGGCGCGCCGCATTATGTGGCGCGGCATCTGGACATTCCGGTGGTGAACGCCGGCGACGGCACGCACGAGCATCCTTCGCAGGGCTTGCTGGATGCGCTGACGATTCGCGACCGGCTGGGGACCATCAAGAATTTAAGTGTGACGATACTGGGCGACATCCTGCACAGCCGCGTGGCGCGTTCGAACATTCATCTGCTCGGAAAATTCGGCTGCCGCTTCACGCTGTGCGGACCGGCGATGTGGGTTCCGCAAGAATTGGAAAAAATCGCACCGGGCACAGCGATTCGCTGTGTCTACCGGATCGAAGAGGCGCTGGAAGGCGCGGACGTAATCATGATGCTGCGCGTGCAGACGGAGCGGCTGGATGATCCGCCGCTTTCCGCCGACGATTACATCCTGTTGTACCAGCTGAATGCGGAGAGGCTGCGCCGGGCCAGCCGGGACGCCCTCGTTCTGCATCCTGGCCCGATGAATCGCGGCATCGAGATCACCCCGGAGGTCGCCGATGGGCCGCAGTCCTGCGTCCTCGAGCAGGTCACCAACGGGGTGGCGGTTCGCATGGCCATACTTTATCTGCTGGTGAGCGGCGCTACGGAGACTGACACTCATCCCGCGCTCGAAGTAAAACCCAAGGAATCCGCCAATGCTTCTGATTAAGAACGGGCGCGTGGTCGACCCGGCATCGAAGAGGGACGCAGCTCAGGACGTTCTGCTGGACGGAGAAAAGATAAAGGAAGTTGGGGCGGCTGGGAAAATCTCCGCACCGCCAGACGCGGAAGTTTTCGATGCCAGCGGGCTGATCGTCGCTCCCGGTTTTATCGATATCCACGCGCACCTGCGCGAACCGGGACAGGAATCTTCCGAAACCATCGCAACTGGGACGCGGGCGGCGGCGCGCGGCGGGTTCACAGCGGTTTGCTGCATGCCGAATACCAAGCCAGTGAACGACAATGCTTCCGTTACGCGCTTCATCCTCGATCGAGCGAAGGTTGCGGGCGGCGTTCGCGTGTGGCCTATTGGCGCGGCGTCGGTGGGGAGCAAAGGTGAGGCCATTGCCGAAATCGCCGGGATGAAGGCAGCGGGAATCGTGGGCGTTTCTGACGATGGAAAACCGATTGCCACGGCAAAACTCGCGCGGCAGGTGATGGATTATTGCCGGTCGCTCGATCTTCCGGTGATCGAACATGCCGAAGATGTTTCGCTGGCTGCGGGCGCGGTGATGCGCGAGGGCGTCACTTCGACTCGTCTTGGTTTGCGCGGGATGCCGGCGGCGGCGGAATCGGTTTGTGTGGCGCGCGACGTGCAGCTCGCCGGGCTCAGCGGCGCGCGCCTGCACATCGCGCATCTTTCCGCGAAAGCATCGCTCGAACAGGTTCGCTGGGCCAAATCACGCGGGCTGCGCGTCACCTGCGAAGTCACGCCGCATCATTTCACGCTGATCGACGAAGACGTGCAGTACGATTCGCGGTTCAAGATGAATCCGCCGCTGGCGGCGCGGGAGGACCGCGAAGCGCTGCTGGCCGGACTCGCCGACGGCACCGTGGACGCCATCGCCACCGACCACGCGCCGCACGAGCCGGCGATAAAAGATGTGGAGTTCGATCGCGCGCCCTTCGGGATTCTTGGTTTCGAAACGGCTCTTGCGCTTGCACTCGAACAATTGGTCCACTCCGGCCGCCTGTCACTTTTGAGAATGGTTGAGCTCTTCACTTCTGGTCCCGCGCGGGTTCTCGGCATCGAGAGCAAAATCGCCGCGGGGCAAGCCGCTAACCTCACGATTTTCTCCCTCGATGATTCCTGGACCTACAACGTGAAGGAGTCGCCCAGCAAGTCTCGGAACTCGCCGTTTGACGGGCGCACTTTCAAAGGCGCACCCGTCGCCACCATCGTCGCCGGCCGCGCCATCTATAAACGATAAGAAACGAAACGCAGAGACACAGAGAACTTCATTAGGGAGTACGGACGACTGAGGTCAATTCTCAGTGGGCGGTGGGTTCGGCGGCGGGGTGCATGCCATGCTGGGGCACTTCGTGGGTTCCACGGGCGAGGGGCTCGATTTTCTGACGATAAAAATGATCGAGGGGCACGCGGCCTTTGCCGATGGGGTAACCTTTTTCGATGGCTTTGGTGACGTAGGCCTTCGCGAGAGTGGCGGCTTCGAAGAGGGAGCGCCCGGCGGCAAGCTGTGCGGCGATGGCCGAGGCAAAAGTGCATCCGGTACCATGAGTGTTCTCGGTCTTCACACGATCGCCGCCAAGCTGAACCATTTCGTGGCCATCAAATAAAACGTCAACCGCGCGCTCCATGTGGCCGCCCTTGACGATCACCGAGTGAGCGCCCATCTCGACGAGCTTGCGCGCGGCCGCTTCCATGTCTGCGACGTCTTTGATGGTCAGCCCGGTTAGAACTTCGGCTTCCGGCACATTCGGGGTGATAATGCTGGCGCGCTTCAGCAGCTCCGCGGCGACAAATTTGATTCCGCCGGCATCGAGGAGCTCCGCGCCGCTTGAGGACTTCATCACCGGGTCATGCACGACGTGCGCAAATTTGTGCGCGTCGAGGAATTCCGCCACCACAACGGCGTTGCCGCGGTTGCCGAGCATCCCGATTTTCACGGCGGCGATCTCGCAATCCTTCGCCAGCACTTCAAGCTGCTCGCGCAACTCCGCGCTCGGCGTGTTGTGGACCGTTTCGACGCCCTGGGTGTTCTGAACCGTCAGCGAAGTGATCGCCGCAACGCCGTAGCAGCCGTGCGCGGCGAAAGTTTTCAAGTCGGCGGCGGTGCCCGCGCCGCAGGATGGATCGAAACCCGCGATGGTCAGCAAGATGGGCGGCGCCGAATGATTATGTCCGTTCGTACTCATCGTCTTTTCTTACTCGAAGAATGAAAATGGCCGGTCGCGTCAGAGAAACGCACCGGCAACTGCGAATGTACGCGCGCCAGTAGTCCGGCGCAACAGAAAACTTCAGAAAATTTCAGCGTGGCAAGTCCGGCGGAGGGTGCGCATCGTTTTGTAGGATTGTGGGTCTCTGCGGATACGCTGAGAAAAATCCCGCAAAGGTACAGAATGCCGCTCCCAGCATCTTGCGCCAAATGTCAGAGGGGAGAAAAAAACCAATCCCGAGCGGCAGGAAGGGAATCATCGAGATAGTTGCTAAATTCCTGCCCCGATTTTTCAATCCAGCAGTAAACGTAATCCAGGCCAGCGTGAGAAAACAGGCTGAGGCAACCGTCAGCCAGAAACAGAACCAATAGAACCACCCGTGTCATCTGAAAACGACGGCGGCATGCTCTCTCCGTGAAAATGTTGTAGAAAAAAATCACTAGGGAGAACGAGAAAGACCGGGGAAACAGCAAACGCAAGCAAACTCAGTACGGTCACTCCAATCGGCCTGCCTCGAGAGCCTATTGGCATGCTTCTGCCTAGGAATCACCTATCAGGGGAAGAGGCCACGCACGAGGGTGGCTTCGGAGACGCGGCCGACGGCCAGGATCATGGCGCCGGCGCGAGGCGGAACGTGATGCTTGCGCATGGTGTCCACCATTTCGCGGAAGGCGCGCACCATGATCTTCTGCAGGCGCGCGTTCACTTCCTCGACGTCCCACATGAGTCCTTCCTGGTTCTGCACCCATTCGAAGTAGCTGACGGTGACGCCGCCGGCGTTGGCGAGAATATCCGGCAGCACGATGACGCCGCGGCGCGCGAGGATTTCATCGGCGTGCGGCGTGGTGGGGCCGTTGGCGGCTTCCGCGACGATGCGGGCCTTCACGGCCTCGGCATTGTGGAGGGTGATGACATTTTCGAGCGCCGCAGGCACCAGGATGTCGCACTTCATGGTTAGCAGGTCGTCGTTGGTGATACGCGATGCGCCGGGCATGCCGACCACGGTGCCGGAACGCTCCTTGTAACGAATCGCTTTCAGGGGATCGATGCCGCGCGAATTCGTTACGCCTCCGCGCGTATCGCTGAGCGCCACGATTTTTGCTTTCTTTTCGGCGAAGAGGCGTGCCGCGGTTGCGCCGGCATTGCCAAATCCCTGAATGGCGACGGTCGCGCCGCGAAGTGAAATCTTCTTGAGCTTGCAGGCTTCTTCGACCACATAAAGCAGCCCGCGCGCGGTGGCTTCGCCGCGTCCCTCGGAACCGCCGATGGAGATGGGTTTGCCGGTGACCACACCGTGCGCAGAATGGCCGATGGTCATGGCGTAGGTGTCCATAATCCAGGCCATGGTCTGTGCGTCGGTGTAGACATCCGGCGCGGGAATGTCCATGGACGGTCCAATGATCGGCAGAATCTCGCTGGCGTAACGGCGTGTCATGCGCTCGAGCTCGCTCTTGGACATGCGCTTAGGATCGCAGATGACACCGCCCTTGGCGCCTCCAAACGGCACGTTGACGGTGGCGGTCTTCCAGGTCATCCAAGCCGCCAGCGCCTTCACTTCATCAAGCGTAACGTTGGGGTGATAGCGGATGCCCCCCTTAGCAGGGCCGCGCGAAACGTTGTGCTGCACACGGTAGCCGGTGAACACCTTCACCTGGCCGTTGTCCATCTTCGTCGGCAGGGAAACTTCCAGAATGCGCTTGGGCGTGCGCAAAATCTGCCGCAGGCCGAGATCGAGCTTCAGGAATTCGGCCGCCATGTCGAACTGAATCTGCGCGATGCGGAAGGGATTCAGGTCTTCGCGTGGAGCGATGCGGGGCACCATGGGAGGTGCGCCAATCTGTCTTGTCGGGGCTGTTGGCTTTGCGACCGTGGCCATCGGCGTCGGTCCTTTCGTCTACTCGATTTGTCTGAGAAATTCTGTTTTCACTTGGGCCCAAGTTCAAAATTCGTCTTAGAGAAATTCTGTTTATCCGTTTGCCGCAAACTTCCTGGTGTTGACAGCGTACGCGTCGCGGCAAGCGGGGGAGCAGAAGTGGAAAAGCTGGCTCCCTTCCCGCAACGGAATGGAAAGCGTTTCGTCCACGTGCATGCCGCATACCGGATCGCGCACCAGCCGGCGTGCCGCGGCTGGAGCTGGAATCCCGGCAGAGGCATCCGCGGTTTGCGGCGCGGGAATGTTCTGATCCCGAAACATGCCGCCCAAGATGCGACTGAGGAGCCTAGAGCCCCAGGAGACGACGAGCAGCCAGAACAGAAATCTCACGATGCGAGCAAGGAAGTTCATCTTAATGATTGTGTGCTAAACGGCCCCTTGTCCCTAATAACCTCTTTAGAGCCGTGAGGCGAGTGTATGCAAGGCGAAAAGGGCCCGTCAAACGAAAAGGTGTGATTTCAAGGGTTTGCGAGGAGAATTGTGCTATTCCTTTTTGGAAAAAAGAGGCTCAAATCCAAGCTAAACCATTTATTAACAATAGATTACAAGCGATTTGCGCCGCTTACAGCTCGGAGTGACTCCAAAGCGCAAGCTTGTGCGCTCGCGGCATGGTAAGCACTTAGACGGCTGTCGGAATGCGGTCAATTCCCATGTAGGGGTGCAAGACTTCAGGGATCAGGATCGAACCATCCGCCTGCTGATAATTCTCGACGACAGCGATCCAGGTGCGGCCGACGGCGAGGCCGGAGCCGTTCAAGGTGTGAACGAAATCACTCTTGCCGCCGCCCTTGGGCTTGTAGCGTATGCCGGCACGGCGCGCTTGAAAGGCTTCGCAGTTCGAGCAGGAAGAGATTTCGCGAAATTCATTGCTCGAGGGAAGCCAGACTTCGAGGTCGTAGGTTTTCGAGGAGGCAAAACCCATGTCACCGGTCGAGAGCAGAACGGTGCGATAGTGCAGGCCGAGTTTCTGGAGAATCGTTTCGGCGTTGCGTACCAGGGCTTCGTGCTCTTCATAGCTTTTTTCCGGATGGGTGAACTTGAAAAGCTCGACCTTCTGGAATTGATGCTGGCGGAGGATGCCGCGGGTGTCTTTTCCAGCGGCGCCGGCTTCGGAGCGGAAGCAGGCCGTCCAGGCGGTGACCTGGATGGGGAGTTTTTCTTCGGGAATGGTTTCGTCGCGATAGAGATTGTGAAGTTCTACTTCAGAAGTGGGGGTAAGCCAGAAATCGGTATTCTCTACTTTGAAGAGATCGGCGGCGAACTTCGGCAACTGGCCCGCGCCGGTGAGTGATGCGGTGTTCACAAGGAAGGGCGGCAGGATTTCCGTGTAGCCGTGCTCGCGGGTGTGGACGTCGAGAAAGAAATTGGCGAGCGCGCGCTCGAGGCGAGCTCCCCAGCTCTTGTAAACGGCGAAGCGCGCGCCGGTGATCTTCGTGGCGGCGGGGAGATCGAGGATGCCGGCGCGTTCTCCGACATCCCAGTGCGGCTTGGGCGCGAAATCGAATTTCGGCGGTGCACCCCAGCGGCGGATTTCGGCATTGTCAGCCGCGCTCGCGCCGACGGGCACGGAGGAGTGCGGAACATTGGGAATGGTTAGCAGGAGGTCGCGCTGCTTGGCGTCCAGTTCGGCGATGCGCTCATCGGATTGCTTGATGCGCTCGGAGACTTGCTTCATTTCGGCGATCAGAGAGTCGGCGTTCTGTTTTTCCTTTTTGAGGCGGGCGATTTCTTCGCTGGCCTTGTTGCGCTGCGCCTTGAGCTGCTCGGTCGCGGTGATGAGTTCGCGGCGCTCCTTGTCGAGCTTGCGAAAGGCGTCCAGGTCGAGCACCGTGCCGCGCTTTTTCGCCATTTCGGCGAAGAGATCCAGGTGGTCCCTAAAATAGTTCAGGTCATGCATGGCCCTCGAAGGATACCGTAATCCGCACGACCCTTGTAGCGCGGGGTTCGAGAGCGGGATCATCAGCCGAATATTTTTACGAAGGGCGGGGGACCTCGCTCATCAATTCCATGATATTCCCTTCCGTATCGCGGAATCCCATCATCCACAGATCGTAAGCTGGCATCGGAGCGATCAGGCGCGGCGGCGCCACAATCCGCACACGCCTCTCGAGAAGAAGCTGGTGCGCGGCGTTGATATCCTTCACCCGGAAGTACAGGATGGAGCTCGGATGATCGAGCTCCGGCGTTTCCGCGGGGCCAAGCATCAAGCGCACTCCGCCGCAGTCAAAGAAAGCCAGGTTGCCGGCCGTGAAGAGCAGTGGCAGACCCAGGGCGTCACGGTAAAATGACGTGGCGCGCTGCAGGTCGTGAACGATGATGGAGATCTGGCCGATGTTGGTGATCCCGAGGTTTGCCGTCGTGCCGCTCATGGATGATTTACCTCCGAGAGCAGAATTGTTAGCATAGCTAACTAAATTGTATGACGGATGTCAAGTCAAAACGTCTCCTGGGCGGGCCGGCTTTCCTGACGGCTGACCGGCTGCACTCGGCGGCCATCCATCTGCTGCGGCGGCTGCGCGTGCGCGACCGTGAGAGCGGGGTCGGCCCGGCACAGCTATCGGCGCTGTCGGTGCTGGTGCTCGGAGGCGGACCGCGATCATTGGGCGAACTTGCGGAAGCGGAGCAGGTCCGGCCTCCAACCATGAGCCGCATCGTCGCGGGCCTCGTGCGTGCCGGTCTGGTGCGCCGGGGAAAGACAGAAGACGGGAGACGCGTGCGCCTCGAAGCTACAGCGAAGGGGACGAAGATTTTGCAGGAGGGACGCCGACGCCGGGTGGAATCGCTGGCGAGAGCGGTCTCGGTACTTTCCGACAAAGAGCAGCAGCGACTGGGAGAGCTTATTGACCTCCTCCAGCAGGTCATTCGGAATCTTTAGAGATTTTTTGCGCGTGAGTCCTGAACTGCATTCCAAACGATCCACATTGTTTGCTAGCAGGTCTCGCGCGGGCCAAGCACATCAAACAATGGACGTTCTACAAGCGCGACGAAACGAGTCTAGGAAAAATGAAGCAGATGATCGTGGAACGCGTCTAGGCCGGGAGTACTTCCGTACCAAAAAAGTGCTATCGGCGGGAGCGGGAAGTACTGGAAAGAATGAACCCAGCGGGCTATCGACGGAGAGTCCCGTGAAGAACAAACTACGCAGGTAGTCGGAAGTTGTTTGGGCTTTCTGGAGTCATACAACGGTAGTCACCTGTGTGCTCCTGTGGGTCGTCCTGCTGCTCGCGAGCGCAGTAGAACGGCCAGAAAAACCAAACTGACTTCGGATTACTATTCCCTCCATCCCCACGCCCGAGCGGCCGGTGCCCCCACCGGCCGCTCATTTTTTTGGTGCACCGTCCACAGTTGACCGTTCTTCTGCAGAGAGGCGGAAGCTGGGGCCGATACGGTTCCATCGAAGGCCGGACCTTTGGTTTGGCACTGTCTGATTTATTCCGGCGTTGCAACCTCGGCCGTCGCAGGCCCACCCGCGGGGTAGGCCTTTGGGGAAGTTAGTGTCCTTTCGGCAAGCCTGTGTGGCTGAGTCTGGCGCGTCGGCACTGGCGCCCGGAGGCCATAGCTCCGGTGCGTTTTTCAGCCCGAAGATCGGGCCGCTCGCTTTTTTCTTCCAGGTAGTACCCGGTTGATCGTAGTTTCCACCCACCCATTCAAGGAGTTCTTTGTGTCGAGGTTGTTGCGGATTGCGGATCACCTCCAACAAACTTTAGAACCCTCCGAGGCCCCCGCAATCTTCTGGCGGGCAGGCGCGTGCACCGCCCGTACACAGCGGATAGGTCATGTTGGGGGCTGCCGGCAAACACTTTTCGAGGACTATGCCATGCTCCCAACCGTCGCCGAAGCCGTACGCGTAAACGATCTTTGCACCAACGCTGGCCCGTAATTGATTGAGCCGTACGTTGCGCTGGTTGATCCCCTCCACCGCACCTCGCTCCGGATCGGCCGGGCCATAGCATTGCCCGCGGAATCGGAACTCGTGCAGGTGCGAGTCGGTCCAGCCCATGGCCAGTTGCAGCAGGTCGTGCAGACCCGACAGTGTGATATCCGAGGGTACCAGCAGGCGCCGCCAGATGGGCGGCGCCGTCCGCAATAGCGTAATTTTGATCTGAAAGATTTTAAGGTTCTCCACAGCAATTCACAGTGGCGGGCCGGTCCACTATTGTCATTGGTCGCGAGATTGGTTAGTTTAGTCGCATTGAGAAGGAAATGAGGGCAGCTCCGGAGCGGTTATGAAATACAACCAGGAGACCAGACTGCCCCGTCCGTCCGTTCACGGTACGGGTGCCAGCGTGCCAATTCCGCAAGAGGAAGACCTGCGCGCCCTCCTCGCCAAAGGCAAAACGAAACCTGCCGTGGAGCTGGCAAGAGAGATTCACAAGCGCTGCGGTTGGCCAGAAACGGAAGTCTTGCTAGTGGATGCCTATGCGGCGCGCATTCGGTCGCTATTGAAAACTGGGCTGAAGGAAGAAGCTAAAGCGTTGTTCGAACTGGTGCACAAGCGCTACTCCTCGGCGGCGGCAAGGCTTGCGGACGTCGGCGTTTTGGTCAGCGCTTCGAGCGGAAACCTTGAGGAATTGCTGAGGCCCCTTAACGACCCAGCTGTTCTGCCAGAAATACGAAGGGCCATCGCATGCGTCGTCAAGGGTCAGGTGTGCGATCTCTCTGCCCTCGCCGAGTGTAGGTCGCTCACTGCTGACCACCCCCTTCGTACCGCCGCCGCCGCGCTCTTAAGAGCATTTGCCGCGGTTACGGCTGGCCCTGTTGAAGAGTCCGCTCTGCTGCTGCCGGAAGTCTCTCATCGCGGTCCGTTGGCCTCGTGGAAAATCCTCGTGCGTGCCATTGCCTATTTCTACCAGCAAGATGACGCAGCCTGCGAACGGTCCCTAGGGATCATCGATCCCGATTCCGCTCCCGCACGGCTTATTCCGGCCCTGCGGACCATGCTTCATACGAATACCGGCCAGCGCCTGGCTCCCGCTGCGGAGTCCCTTATGGCCCTGGTGTGTGGAAGCAAAGTGTCCCTCCGAAGGGCGCTCCAAGCGCTGGACTCCGCGTTTCAAACGAAGGTCCAAGACAAGATCCTGCCGGAAATCCAGCGCGCCGTGACTGCCTGCGAGGTTGCCTATCCGCAGCTCCTCGAACGCTTGCGGCAGTACATCTCCGTTCGCGCTTTGGATCTTGACCTGCCCACGCGAAAAGTCCGGGCCGCACTTGGCGGTGCGTCGATCAAGAACGCTTACTTCTGGCGCCTTTATGCGCGGTCGGCCGAGAGTTCCGACGAAGCACTCGAACTGCTCATATGCGCCCAATGGGAGCAATTTCGCCGACATGCGGTCGCCGAGGGTTGGTTTGCGGAGAAGGGCTCAGAAGCGGCCGCACTCTACCTGCATATGGCCGAGCTGTTGCTAGAAGTGCCCGCCAAGACGCTCGAAAGGCAGCGGAGCAAGTTCACGGCGCGCTTTTCAGGTTTCCAAGACTACTATGAGGATCAGCCTCCGGTCATTCGGGAGGTACAGGCGAAGTACAAAAAAAGTGATCTTTATTTCCTCTCACCAAGCCAGCTCTTCGAGCGCGCGTGCGCCATCGACCCACATCGGGAAGCGTTCGAACGATGGCTGAACTGGGCGAAGCAGGAGTCCGATGGTCGGGTCGCCGACCACGTGGCCGAGCTTTGGCACCGAGCGCTGCCGCTTCACAGCCAGCCCCTGCTGTACCTGATGGAGTCGGCGGAAAAGAGAGGGGCGCTCAACAGGGCGACCGCCTTTCTGGCGCAGGCGCAGAAGCTCGACGCGGTAAACCCCGAAGTTCGCCGAGCTGCACTTCGTCTGTTGGTCGCCCAGACCGGTCGTCACCTCCAGCAGCGCAAGCCGCACCTGGTTGAACAGGACGTGGCCGCCCTCGAAGCACTGCCGCAAGCTCAGGTAGCCGATCGCCCTGCATTTCTGGCCGCCCTGCGCTGGGCCGGCGCAGTCGTCCGCGGCGATGCCGAACTGGCTTCCAGCTTTTTCGGCCAGATCGGTCGCGTGCTGGGGAGTTCCGCAGCGGCGATTCTTGCGTGCGAAAATGCAGGCGCGCTCGGCAGATTGACGAGGGCGGATTTCGATCGTCATGTTCCGCAAGTCTCCCTGGATCCTGCGGACTCGCTGGTGGTGGCGACAGCGCGTGTCTGCGCACTCGGCGACGACCTGGGCGCGCCCTTCACTATCCCGACGGCGTGGCACGCACGGCTTTGTCAAGAGTTGACAAACGCCCACGGCGAGCTGGAAAGGTGGCAATTAGAGATGCTGGGAAAGGCGGCGCTGCGCACCAACCAAAAGGAACTGGCCTACAGAGCTTCTGCCGCGGGCCTCGAAATGGGAGGAGACCAAGAAGCACGGTTTCTGCTGCTGCGCGCCCGAGCCCTGCCGGAATGGGAGTTCGAGCGCCGCGACGACTGTATCGCGGCGACTGTCGAGCTCGGGCGGCGCTGCGGGGACATGGCCATCATCAACGAGGCCATAGAGCTGCGGCGGGGCCACCGCAACACCATGACCAAGTTTTTAGACTGGCTCGTTTCCGAAGACTGGCAGGACTTCTCTATGACCACCGAGCAGATCCACGCAGTGCTCCAGCACGAGAAGCACTCGCGTGCATTTCCCAGCGGTCGGCATGCTCCCTTGCGCGTTCCTTTTCGGGAAACTGTATTTCTGGATGACAAGGAGCTGGAGAAAGACGACGAGCCATGCGCCCTGGACGACAGTAACCAGCTGGTACCGGAAATGGGCCAGCCCCGAGAGAAGCGACCGAAGAGGATCCGCCGCGATTTGCCGGGGCAAGGAGACTTGTTTTGAGACAGCCTAACATCCAATTGAACGAAGATCCGAGAGAGATTCTCGGCGTTCCGCCGGATGCCGGCGATGAGCGCATCCGCGACGCGTACCTTCAGAAGGTGAAGGAGCACCCGCCCGACCGCGAGCCTGCCACGTTTGAGCGCATCCGCGACGCATACGAAGTCTTGCGGGATCCGCGCCGTCGCGCCCTGCACATGTTTCTTTCCGCCGATCCCCGTGCTCCTCTCGTTTCTTTGCTGCCGGCAAGCAGCCAAGAGAGAAAGTTCACCGGAGGGGACCCCTGGTTGGCAGTTTTGAGGGAAAAGTGAGCCTGGATCGCGAAGAAATTCTGCGCCGCTTTGAAGTTTGGCTGGACTCCGTGCTGGGGGCCGAGGATCCCCCGCAAGGGCTTCCTGCCGAACTGCTTTCCTCTCTTACGGCGGAACCGACACCGGATAACCATGGGCGGTGCGACCTCTATTCGATGTGGGCGGCGGTGACTGCTCTGACCCAGGAAGTGAGATTGCAAGGGCGGAGCTTCAAGCAGCTCAGCGAGTCCCTCGCTCCGATCGCCATGCTAGCGCCGCAGCTTCCTGAAATGCACCGTGAGGCCCAGGAACGTGCTCGCCGGGAAGTCCTGGATGTATTTCTCGATCTGCGCGACCGCCTGGCCGGGGGCCTCGATCGGGTGCGCGCGAGCCAGGAGAAGATGGAAGATTCCCTGCGGTCCAGTTGGACGGTTCGACTCCTGGCGCGCCATCGCGCTTTCCGCCAAGCCTTCGAGAACCTAGCAGTGCTCGAGGAAGGCTACCAGATGAGCATGGAGCGCCTCGAGGACGCCCTGGCGCAATTCGATGTCCGGAAGATTGCCTGCGATGGGCAGCCCTTCGATCCGAAGTCGATGCACGCGGTGGATGTAGAAGAGACCGATGAAGAAGCCGAAGGAACGGTGCTCGAAGTGTACCGAGCGGGCTATGAATGGATGGGGGAAGTTCATCGCCCGGCACAAGTGAAGGTAGCACGCAGACCCACGGCAATCTCCACAGGAGGAAATGAAAGAGATGAGTGATTTGGTCGTAGGTATCGATCTCGGAACCACCAACTCGGAGATCGCAGCTTTCGTCAATGGCAAGGTAAAGGTTATTGGCCCTGAGACCGACAAGATGCTGCCATCTTGTGTGGGCCTCTCTCCGGCCGGCGCGCTGCTCGTGGGCCGGGAGGCGCGCCATCAGCAGCTCCTCTATCCGCATCTGACCATCCGCAGTATCAAGCGAAAGATGGGTTCGACCGAGGCAGTGAAGCTCGGAGACAAGGAGTTCACGCCCCAGGCGATCTCCTCGCTGATTCTTCGCCAACTGGTGGAGTGGGCCCAACACGATCTGAATCAACCGATCGGAAAGGTGGTCATTACCGTACCGGCCTACTTTTCTGACGCCCAGCGCAACGCCACGCGGGAGGCCGGAGAGCTGGCTGGCTTGGAAGTCATGCGCATCCTCAATGAGCCGACGGCCGCCAGTCTGGCGTACGGTTTCGGCGATGCCGCGCATCATACCGCCATGGTTTACGACCTTGGCGGCGGAACGTTTGACGTCTCCATCGTAAGCATCGAAGGCGAGGTCACCGAAGTCCTGGCCAGCCACGGAAACAACCAACTCGGAGGCGACGATTTTGACAATCTTTTGCTCGCGCGCTTGGAACGGGAATTCCAAAGCCAGCATGGAATTGACCTCGAGCACGGCCACCCAGTCGCGCGTGCCCGGTTATCGTGGGCTGCCGAGGAAGCCAAGAAGAAGCTGAGTTTTGAGCCCTACGCCCGCGTGCGGGAAGAAGCGCTGGTAAGTGAAAACGGGAAACCCCTGAACCTGGATGTTGAGCTTTCCCGTCTGGAGTACGAAGAGATGATCCGGCCGCTCGTCGAGTCCACCCTCGACAGTGTTTCGAAAGCGCTCAGCGATGCGCACAAAGGTCCCAGTGATATCGACGCCATCTTGCTGGTCGGCGGCTCAACCCGAACGCCCCTGATCTACCGCAGACTGCAGGAGCTGACGGGACTCGAGCCCCGTCAGGACGTACATCCTGATTTGTGCGTGGCCCTCGGTGCGGGAGTCCTGGCTTCTCGGCTGGCCGGCCACGATGTGGAGCGGGTGCTGGTGGATGTCTCGCCCTTTTCCTTCGGCCCGTCGTACCTGGGAGAACGCGGGGGGTTCCCTTATCCGCATTGCTATCATCCCATCATTTATCGCAACACCCCGTTGCCGGTCACGCGCACGGAAAGCTACCAAACCGCCAGCCCGTATCAAACCTCGGTGCGCATTGCGATCTACCAGGGCGAGGACGACGATGCGCTCAAGAATCTCCTGGTGGGCGATTTCCTCATCGAGGGTTTGCGCCCCACGCCAGAGCCCAACGAGGTGCTCTGCCGCATGAGGCTCGACGTGGACGGCATCCTGCACGTCACGGCCATTGAAAAGGAAACCGGCAAGTCCAAACACATCACCATCACTCGAGCGCTGCGGGAGATGAGCCCTTCGGAGATCGCGGCAGCTCGAGAGCGGCTCAAAGCGCTTTACTCATCTCGTGCCGACGCGGGCCCGGAGATGGATGAAAATGAGTTCAACTTGGAGGACGCGCAGGGGATGAGTCAGGAGGCGGTGAGCGAGTCCGAGGAAAAAGCCACTACCGATTTGCCGCACGCCCTTGAGATGGTAAAGGAAGCGTGTGATCTCGTCGAGCAATCGAAACGCCAGCTAGGTGCACTGCACGCCGAGGATCAAGAAGAAGCGATCGAACTGCACGAAAGAATCGATGCAGCGATCCGCTCGAACGACGCCGAGGCCCTGAGTAAGGCTAGCGCGGAGCTGCGCGAGCTGCTGTTCTTCGTGGAGGGGCGTTGACCGGGAACGACGAACCTCCCAAGTGTCCGGTCTGCCAAGCGCGCTTCCGGGGCTTGGCGATCTGCTCGCGTTGCGGAGCCGACCTTGCACCACTGCTTTTGCTGATCGACCACGCCTATCGGCTTCGTCAATCGGCCAGGAAGGCGATAGAAACTGGCGATGTCCAGCGCGCCCAAGAGCTGGCGGCAGAAGCTGAGTCCGCCTGCTCCACCGAGCAGGGGCGGAAGTTGTGGCTCCTCAGTTCGTGGGTGCTGTCTAGCTCCGCAGCGAATTGAATCTCGTTTTTCTGGCAGAGGACAACGGCGGGAAACGGCATTTGTGGTCGCGGCGAGATTCAGCTGGAAGGCCAACAACTGATTCTATCCAGAAACAAGTTTCCCTATTCGGCCATCCAGGTATAAAACAGGTGCGGTTTTCGACTGTGAAATCGCGCGCGACATCTCGGCGCGTTCCACATCGGCACTCGGCAACGACGTTAAACACGACTCTGGACCGCAGAGAACCGGAGCGCGACGGAAATGAAAAAGGGGGCTGGTGCAAGCCCCCTTTTCGTAATTGACGCCCCAAAACCGGCAACCGAGTCGAGGTTCGGTTCCGGCCACCCCGGGAAGCCAATCTTATAAGTACCAATCAGAGAGCAAACCGCATGCCAGCGATGGGGGTTCCGCGGGAAGCTACGGACTTGATTGAAACCACGGCGGTTAGCTCCAGGACCGGCCAAAAGGGCACAATGTTACGCCGTGCCAGCCTACAAAATCCCACAGAATAGCGCCGGAACTCTCCATTCTTTGGGAGCGTTCTTCTTCGCTTTCTTCTTGTTGGAACTGCCGTCGACCGCATTGGTGACCACGAAATAAGGGTCTGTGATTGGGGGAAGGGCGGAATATCGTTATTGTGGATTTCTGGTGAAAACTATCATTCAAGCCCATGGAAGCGGTTACGAAGAAGCGAGAGAATTTGTTGTGGTGAATTGCGGAGTCTCAAACCCCCAAGGATGAACCCATCGCCAGAGTTTTGATAACGCCGCCATAGCAGCCAGGCTGGGAACGACAGGATGATCAGCCAGAGCAACAGGGTGGGACCGGATTCGGCGAGAAACAAGACGAGCGCAAGGAGGCTCTGGAAGGCACTGCGGAAGCCATCCACACACGCATTGCGAAGCTGCATCGCAACGGAGGGGGCGGGCGTGGTGAGCTGCGCCTTGTATTCTTCAGCAAGTTTCAAGTCGATCGTAGCAAAGTTGACGCGGTGCTCCAGCGTTTGTTGCTCGGCTTCCATTTGCTCGATTTCGCCACGAACGCGGGCGATTTCCTCTTCGACTTCGAGGACGTCCTTCACTTTGCCGGTGCGGGTGCGAAGAACGTCCTGAAGGCGCTGCTCGGTTTCGCGGGAGTTCTTGAGGCGAGCGACGAGGTCGGCATGCTGCTGCGTAACCTCTTCGCCGCCTTGGATTTCATTTTCAACACGACCGAGTGATTTGAGTTCAGCAACCGCGGCAACGAGCTGTAACGCGAGAAGAGCTCCTCGAAAGCGTGGGAGGAACCCTTTGAAAACGCCAACACAAACTGCTCGTCGCTCGTGGGGAAGGCAGCCCCTGCCTTGTCCGCGGAGTTTGCTTGATTTGTGGGCGTCTCGTTCATGACGGTCCGGGAAAGCGCCTTCGAGTCTAGAACAAGCGCGGGCATTGCATCATGCGTGTTAAGACGCCTGACTCCTTCACTAATATAATGTCGCGAGGCGGCTAAAAGTTCCCGGACCAGGCTAATTTTCTCAACTTGATGCGCACCTGGAATTGTCAAGAATTCTTGGGAACCTCGGCTTCGGAGAAAGCCAACGGGGAGCGGCGGCGCCAGAAGAATCGCGCCGGAAAGTAGAGCATCGCCGTCCAGAAAGCAAGCAGCGGGCCCCGGCTGGCCAAAAACAACAGGATGGTGGAGGCGCTCTCGAAGGCGTCCGACAGTCCGCCAACGGCGGCATTGCGGAGCTTGGCACCGATGGTCTCGGCGGGTGAGGTGCGCTCTTCCCGCAGGGAGAAGAAGACGTTGGCGAAGGAGACGCGGCTTCCGGAAGCAGAACGTTCGGTTTCGATTCGCTCGATTTCACTGCGCAGCAGGGCAACCTGGCGCGAGAGAGACGCAGGATCGTAAGATTTGTCCAGCCGATTCTGGAGCAATTTCTGGAGACGCTGCTCTTCGTTCTGCGCGTTCACCAAGCGCGCTTCGAGTTCGCTGTGCTGCTGGGTAATTTCGTCGGCGGCTTCTTCTTCGTGTTCAACGAGGCCGACGGCCTTTAATTCCGAGAGCGCGGAACGATATTCCGAGGAAGGGACTCGCAACGTGGCGGACAGAACGCTCCCCGACGGCTGGCCGACCATGCGGAGTTTTGCCACATAGCCGCGGTGACGATCGAGGATCTCTTCCAAGCTGGAGCGTGAATGAGCAAACTCCCTTGTTACGACAGAAAGTTCCGCGGAATAGGCAATCCGCGACTCCCGGAATGCATTCGCTGAGTCCACGGGCGCCGCGCTATAGCGTTCGTTGAGCATGCGCAGAGGCGCCAGCGCACCCACTTCCTTTGCGTCACCACCCGTTGATCGAACGCCGTCTGGGGGCAGGACTTCGCCAGTCAGGCTGCCACCGTTTGGCGACAAGGGAGATGCATGTTGTCCAGGCCGGACGACGCGATTGGCCGCCGTGAAGAAAAGAAGAAAGACAACCGCCAATAGACATCCCGCAAATACCAAACGGCGCTCGGCCGGAGAGATTCGGCGGAAACGGACGACGATGGATTTCAGATAGTTTTCCATGGGAATGCCTCCTGTTAGGTCACGGTTAGAACGGGGAGGGCGCGAATTCTTGCAATGCATGGCACCAAGAAAACGTGTTAGGTATGCCTGGCTGAAGGGAACCGCTCTGGGGAGGCGAAATTAAGCGCCGATGGAGGAGCGCAGGGCGTTGGCGAGGGATTGGCTGAAGCGCTGGACGTCGGAATCGTGTTCGGCTTCGACCATGACGCGGGCGAGTTGCTCGGTGCCGGAGTAGCGAAGGACGACGCGGCCATTCTCGCCAAGTGCGGATTGGGCTTCGGCCAAGGCGCGGGAGACTTCCGGGAGCGTTTCAAGAGGCGGTTTTGAGCGCACCTTCACGTTGACGATGACTTGCGGATAATCCTTGAGGCCTCGGACGAGCGATTCGATTTTGCCGTGCAGGGAAACCAGCGAGGCAATTTTTGAGGCCGTGAGCAGTCCGTCACCGGCAGGGCTGTCTGCGAGAAAAATGATGTGGCCGGACTGCTCGCCTCCGAGCACGTTGCCGCTGCGAAGCATTTCTTCGAGAACATAGCGATCGCCGACAGCGGCGCGGGCGAGCGCGATATTTTCGCGGGCAAGAACGCGCTCGAGACCCAGGTTGGACATGGAGGTAGCGACGACGCGGTCACCTATGAGCTTATTCTGAGATTTGAGGAAACGCGCGGCGGCAAGAAGAACGCCGTCTCCATTCACGATTTTTCCCGTTTCGCAGGCGAACAGCGCGCGGTCGGCGTCACCGTCAAAGGCCACACCGAGACGCGCTTTTTCGGCGACGACGCGTTTCTGCAAGCCTTCCAGGTGCAGCGAGCCGCAGCCGGCGTTGATGTTGCGGCCGTCAGGTGAAACGCCCATGGCGATAACCTCAGCGCCGAGCGACCGGAACAGCTCCGGGCCGAGCTTGAAGGCTGCGCCATTGGCGCAATCGAGAACGATCCGGAAGCCGGCGAGCTTCGCGCCGGGAATGAACCGCTTCCGGAGAAAGGCGAGATATTCAGCATCGAGAGATTCATCGGCAACGAGCGGCGGCAGATTCTTTGGCGCGGCTTCGCTCCGGTGCCTCAATATCCCGGCTTCCAGCTCTTCTTCGACGGCGTCGGGGAATTTCATTCCGGCGTGCGAAAACAACTTCACGCCATTGTCCTTGAAGGGATTGTGGGAGGCGGAGATGACCACGCCGGCTTGAAAATCATTCTGGCGAACCAGACAAGCCACGCCGGGAGTGGTAATTACGCCGGCAAAGGCAACCGTGGCGCCAGCCTCGGCGAGACCCGCGGCAAGCAATGAGGCGATATGCGGGCCGGATTCGCGAGTGTCCATGCCGATTAAGACGTGCGCTGCGCCATGTCGGCGATTGAGATACGCGGCGAGAGCGCGTCCGGTGGCGTAAAGAGTGGCGTCGTCCAGCGGCGGCGTGCCCGGGATGCCGCGAATCCCGTCGGTTCCAAAAAACTCCTTGGCCATGTGAAGAAGCCTGTCTTTCCAGAGTGTGGTACCGGCCCCGTGGGGCCAACTTCCGTGTGGATGACCTCAGCAAAGCTTAACACACGTAAAACGGTGACTTTACGGTCCGCCCCAGCTCATGCCGGTTGCATAACTGGTATCAATCGAAAAACCGATCAAACAAATCTCCGAATATGCTGCTTCAGAACAGCGGCGTACGACGTCCTAAATGGTTTCGGAGTGTGCTAACGTGGAGCCTCGGAGCCGCTCGTGTCTGCGACGCAAACGCCACCATCGGTCGTTCGCTTCACCAGTTCAAACTTCAGCATGCGAGTGATCGCGGCGGCCATCATTCTGCTGTTCTTCTATTACGCCGCGGGCGTGGTGATCACCCTGCTGCTCTCGATTCTGCTGGCGTACTTCCTGGATCCGGCAGTGGAATTCCTGGAAAGATTCGGGCTGCCTCGAACGTTGGGCGCGATGGTCATGGTGCTGATCCTCATCGCGGTGCTGGCGGCGGTCGGCTACGGGCTATGGACGCGGACCGCGGATTTCGCGGAGAACTGGCCGAAATACAGCAGTGTTCTCGAGCAGGCTGCCGGCGCCGTGGAAGGCAAGATCAGGGGAATCGAGGGGCAGGTTTCGCAGATTGCGCCGGAGCAAGGCGCGTCATCCTCGGCGACGGTGCGGACCGAACCCAGCATCGTGCGCACGCTGATCTTCCGCGGCGTTGGCTCCCTGTACGCGCTGTTCCTGGAAATTACCTTCATGCCCTTCCTGGTTTTTTTTATGCTCGCGGAGAAGCGCGAGCTTTGGCACGGGACGTTGCAACTTTTTCCCGCCTCGCGCCGGACGCAAGTGAAAGAAACGCTGGAAGATTTGCGCGACGTCCTGCGCGATTACCTCGCGGGAATGACCATCGTGACGCTGGTGGTAATCGCGGCGAGCAGCCTGTTTTTCTGGACAATCGGGATGGAATATCCGGTCCTCACGGGAATCGCGTCAGGACTCCTGAACATGGTGCCGTACATCGGGGCAGTGATGGCATGGCTGCCGGCCTTTGTCATTGCGCTGGCGAAGTGGAAAACGCTCGGACAGTTCGTTCTGATTGCGGCGACGCTAACTACCATCCACGTTTTGGCTATCAATCTTGCGGCGCCACAACTGGTGGGCCGCCGTGTACGCTTGAATGCCGTGGCGATCACCATTGCACTGCTCTTCTGGGGCTGGGTATGGGGAGGCATGGGATTGGTATTGGCCATTCCCATTACCGCGGCCTTGCGGGTGATCTGCGATCACACCGAATCGTGGAAACCGATCGGGCGCTGGCTCAGCGCATGAAAAAGTTAAAGGTAGCTCGTGACTGATCGCTGGTCGAAACTTGCCAAGGCTCGAACGCTTGCTCCTTGCGTTGCTGTGTGCATGCTGGTGGGCTCGCTCGGGGCGCCGTCAGCCCAAGCGTGGGGTTGCAAAGGTCACCAGACGGTGGCCTTGATGGCAGAGAAGCATTTGACCCCCGAAGGGCGGCGACTGGTTATGAAGCTTCTTGGCGACCACCCGATGGATGCGAAGCTGAGACGCTGGTGCGGGAATGCCACGACGGACCTGATGGTGGATGTCTCGACATGGCCGGACGATGTACGCAACGAGCGTAAGAACGGACCCTGGCATTACATCGATATTCCGCGGGGGAAACACAACGGTGAACTGGACCGGTACTGCAGTCCGGAGGGTTGTGTGACGCGCGCGGTCGAAGAGCAGCGCGCCATTCTGAAAGACAAGTCCGCCGATCCTCTGAAGCGCGCTGAAGCCATCCGCTACCTCATCCATTTTGTCGGCGATCTGCATCAACCGCTGCACGCCATCACCAACGCCGACAACGGCGGAAATTGTGTGGCGGTGAAATATTTTCGCCACGAACCGCTCCCCAACGCTCTCCATCCGGAACGTGAAGATTATTCGCCCAACCTTCATCAGATCTGGGACACCGAGATTGTGGAACGCGACATGGAAATCTCCAACCCGCTCCGGTACGCCGACGAGCTGGACGAGAAGTTTCATGCGGAGAGCGGCGCCTGGGAAGCTGCGGGCATCCATGTGGACAACTGGGTCTGGGAGAGCCACGAGCGAGCGGAGACCGCGGTCTACGATGCCTTCCCGGAAAAAATCGGCATCGAGCCGGGCATGAAACTGAAGAGCTGCGCCGACGGCAATCATATGGGAAAGCGCATGTTCGACAAGCATCTAGCCGTCGGAGAAACCTATCAAAGCAACGCCGCCAGGACCGCGGAAACGTCCCTTGCGGAAGCCGGCGTGCGTCTGGCGATGATTCTGAACGATGCGGCCAGGGCTGCGAACTAGGATCCTTCCCATCAAGGTTTAGGCACGGGAGAGTCCCCCGCAGGAGCAGGTCCGCCAAGCGATTTGATGTACCGCACCAGCTGCCAGCGCTGGGGTTCCGGGAGCTTCGACCAGACCGGCATCTTCTTTCGAACCACTCCATTAGTCAACAGCCAGAATAGGGCTCCGGGCGTTGCGGTTTGGACTTCTGGAACCAGGAGGCTCGGTGCTTTCGGCGAGCCTTCGGCGGAGTTGCCGTGGCATTCCGCGCAGTGCTGTTCGAAAAGAATGGCGCCGGCGGCAACGGCGTCCGGATCGTTTTGCATCGGATTTGTGCGGTTCCGGGCCTTTTCGGGAGCCTTTTGCAGTTCCGCGTAAATGACCGGATCGTATTTGGGCGTTGCGCTGACCGCCGATTTGCCGGAACTCCGGCTCTGCGCAAGGACGACAGACGCCGCAAGAAATGAAGTGGAAACGGCGAGTGCCGCGGCAACAGCTTTCACTCGTGGCCTCCAAGGAGCCGGCTGACCGTCGAACCGAATCCGGCTATTTCCCGCGAGACGCCCCAGCGCATGAGGAATCGATGGCTGTTGTCGTTCAGACCAAAGCCCGGCGAAATCCGCAACGTCCAGCCGGAAGGTAAGTTCCAGGCGAGAACGGGCGCAAGGTAATGTGCAGTATCGTGAAGGCCAAAATTGTGCCGCTCGCCGAGGCCGCCATACATCTCGACCCCGCCAATGAAGTTTTGCGGACAGAAAGTGCAGCGCTTCGCGGAGGCCTTGAGAGCGAGCGGACGGCTGGCACCGAGAGCATAGCCGAATTCCCAGGGTGAATTCGAAAGATTCTTGGCAGCGAGCGTGTTTTCCGTGAAATTCCAGCCCTTGAATGTGCTGGAGAGGATGAGCTTCAACTCGATTTCATGGGTGTGCTCCTTCTGAGCTTCCGCGTTCGAAACGAGGAAGTCCGCTTCCACATCGTGGCCTTCGGCTTCTTTGAGGATCTTTTCGGCGCCGTTCTTGTTTTCATACTCAACATAGAGGACGGGGTTGATGAAGTGTTCGTGCTTCAGAGGCCGAAAGCGATTCTCCCAGCGGAAGCCCGTGAACCGCGTGCTGTCGTGGAAAGTAGTCTGACCGTCCAAGTAGAACTCCGTGGTCCACCAGGCGGTTGCGCCATATTCGAACTCGGTCCAAAAGGCGTGGAAGTTGTTGCCGCCTCGCTGGGTGCCATAGGTGGAGAAATACTCGATCTCGAGGTTGCCGGGTTCTTCGAGATAGTGATCATAGGCGACAAAGTAAGGTTTCTCCTGGGCCAGGGCAGGAGGCGGAGAGAAAACCCCGGATAAGGAAAAGGAGAAAAAGCCAAGCAAAACGAGCCGGCAGAATGAAGCCACGCAATCTCCTTGCAAATGAATTGCAACAATGAAATCAGACTAACTTAGTCCGATATCTTTTGCAAACCACTGTCATCTGGAAGTTACCTCCTCGGCCTTGCCAAATGCTTATGTGATCATTCACTAGAGATTGCCAATTGACCTGGGCGTGCAGGTACGGCGGCGATGAGTTTGCCGTCGTGCTGATCGACTCAGACAAGGGGATGGCCGAACAGGTCGCGCAGCGCATCAAGACCGGATTGCGAAATCGAGGCGGCGGACCGGCAACTGTACAAAAGCAAGAGAGCGGAGAATAGACGGGCTTTTCCGGCCGCGGGAGGAATTCTTCACAGCAAGAGAGCCGCGCGTTGACACGATAGAGCGGGCGCGCCATCCTTTGCGGGATTCTTTCTCTCACTGACGCCCCATGAGGAGGCCCCGTGGATTCCGCAAAGCTCGTGCTCGCGCTGCTCGACGAAGCCTACGAGAAAAAAACCTGGCATGGACCGAATCTGAAGCAGTCCATCAAGGGAATTACCGCGAGACAAGCCGCCTGGCGTCCCGGACCGGGCCGGCACAACATCTGGGAAGTGACGCTGCATGCCGCGTACTGGAAGTATGCCGTGCGGCGAAGAATCGAAGGCGGGAAGCGCGGTTCTTTCGCGTTGAAGGGCAGCAATTTCTTTACCAGGCCCGAAAAAGGCAACTTGAATGAGGCGGCCTGGAGCGCCGATAAAAAGTTGCTGGAGCGAGAACACCGGGCCTTGCACGGGATGGCAGCCAAAGTATTGGGCACCGCGCGGGCTGCGAAACTATTGCCTCAGCTCTACGGCGTGGCGTTTCACGATATTTATCATGCCGGACAGATACGGCTGCTTCGCCGGCTGATGCAGCGCTGATCAGCCTGTCAGCTGTCGCAGTGACTGAACAAGAGAGGTTAAGTCTCGCGCGTCCTGAAAAAGGCGAATTGCCGCGATCCCCGACGCGCCAGCCGCGAGACACGCGGAGGCGTTCGCCAACGTAATCCCACCAATGGCCAGCACCGGGATAGAGACCGCGCGGCAAACTTCGGCGAGCCGCTCAAGCCCCTGCGGAGCGCCGAATCCCGCTTTGGATGGCGTGGCAAAGATGGGGCCAAAAAAAAGATAATCCGCGCCGCCACTCGCTGCCGATCTCACAGCATCCAAAGAGTGACAGGAAACACCAATCAGGAAATGCCGGCTTAAGGCTTGGGCCTTCACGAGCCGCTTCGCTTCGGGCAGCGGCAGGCTGTTCTCGCCGAGGTGCACACCGCCGGCGCCCTCCGAGAGCGCAACATCTAGCCGATCGTTCACCAGAATGCGTGTTGGAGCAGCGTTGCTTGCAAGCGATTTTGCGGCCCGTTGCAAAGCTTCACGCGTGAGCAAGCCGCTGTCTCTCCCCGAAAGATCTTTCTCCCGAATCTGAATCCAATCGACACCCGCGGCCGCGGCGGTTTCCATCCTCGACAAGAGAGTTTCCTGTGCCTCCCGAGCTTCGAATCCGGAAAGGCCGTTCCGGTCCGTCACGTAGCAGAGGCGGAAGCCACAAGATAAGTTATTGAGGCGGGACACGATCAGGCCCCGGGCGCGAACCGATCCAGCCGATTGCCAGGAGGATATCCAAAACCCCGACGCCGCTCACCACCCCGCGAAACGACGGATGAAGCACGAAGCGCATGAGCGAAGGATAGTGACTGAGAAAATAATTTTGCTCCCAATAGCCGGACCACGGCAGATAGAGGAGCATTGCGCCCATTTCGAACGCAAGAACGACCAGTAGTGCGCGATAAACCCGGTTCATGGATGAGCGGAATCCCGTCTGCCAGGAAAGATTCAGGATCGACGGATGGGTTTCTGAAGCGCAGCGATGCGTTCGGCCACGCCGCGATAGTCGATGTTCATCGCGTAGACCTGGAAGAAACTTTTCAGCGCCGCTTCAGGCTCGCCCGCTGATTCCTGAGCCACGCCCAGATCATACCGCAAGGCGAGAATGCTTTCTGGATCATTGCCGGGGGTCTGCAAAGCGCGCTCATACCAAATCGCGGCGATGGCCGGCTGGCCCTTTTCCATGAAGGCCAGACCGAGAAGCGTGCAGCATTGCATGGTGTAGCGGAAAGCGCGCCCGCGCTCGTTGGCTTTGGCAACTTTTTGGAACTCGCTGATGGCCTCCTCAAGAAGCCCCATCTCACGAAACGCGATGCCCAAGTTATAGTGCGTTTCGAGGTCCTCGTCCTCCGCGCCCATTTCACCGAGTTCGGCGCGGAACTGGTCGAACACTTCCTTAAGCGGCCCGGACTCGCCAGACTGTGGGGGCGCTGCTTCTGGCTTCGCGACGGAGGCTGGCTGGGCATTGGGCATCGCTCCCGAAAATCCTGGTGCGAGCCCGCCAATGCCAAGCTGATCGATTTCGTTGGCAAGATCCGCCAAGAATTGATCGGAGGCAAAACCGCTGCCCGCGGGTGGCGCTGGCCCGGCGTTTTGTGCGGCCGGTTCCGGCTGGGGAGGAGCAATGGGCGTCTCGGGTGGCCGCTGGTCGTAGGCCGGGACCAGAGGCTCCGCCTCCAGTACGAGTTCATACTCTTGCGCCAGCTCAAATTCGGGCTCGCTCGTCTCGGGAGGTTTCTGTGGAGCTTTAGCCGCAGGTACCCCTTTAGGCTTGGCCGCCTCGCGTGCCGCCGCCGATTTTTCGGCGATAGCTTCCGGCTCGAGGGGAATCGTGGGAGCGTCACCGGCAACATCGAACCCGGCCGGGGCGGGTACATCATCCGGCGAGACGGTCGCAGGTTCCTCGGAAATGTGAAACTCTTCCAGGTCTGCCGGCTCCTGGCGACGCGTGGTTCCCGACGTGGGCTTGGCTTGCACCGGGGCGGGAGCCTCAACCGTCGCCTCGCGGTGGCGAGACTCTTCTAGAAGGGTGTCCCATTCGTCGGACAAATCGACTTCCTGCACCTCCGCCTGCGCGGAAGCGGAGTTCACTTCGACGGGCTCGGGACGCGCTTTTTCCATGGGAGCGGCCGCAGCAGGCGCACGTTCCGCCGGAGCGGGCTCGGCGCCAATCTCGGGTATCGAAACATCCGCTGACCCTGGTTCAGCAGCTGCAGTCGATGCGGGTCGTGCCGCAGGAACGGCACTCGCCAATTCCTCGTCCGTCAAACCAGCAGCACGTTGGAAGCGGCGGCGCAATTCTCCGAATCGTTCAGAACTGCGCTTATCGCCCGTTTCACTGTGGATCTGTTGCAACTGCGCGGAAAGTTCGGCAGTGCGCCGGTCGTCGCCCGCGCCCAGGACGAAGTCGAGCAGTTTTTCGAGCGTCGGTGTGTGCCGCGGTGCGCGGCGCAGGATAGCCTCCAGCAAACCAATTGCTTTCTGCGTGAGGCCGTAGCTGGCAAACAAGTCGACGTCGGTGAGCGACTGCGCTATGAATTTTTGCGTCTCTTCGTCGAGCGCCGGCTCGCCGGACGCTACCCCCGGCTTGGCTTGCACTTCAGGAGCGAATTCTCCCTCGTCGGGGCGCAGTTTGGGAGCCGACGGTTTCGGAATATCCACCTGCAAGTGCTCCTCGGGAAGCTTCTCTGCTTCTCCCGGCGGCAGGAGTCCCATATTACGGAGCACGCCGTTGAGTTTGTTCTTTGCCGAATCGCTTTCAGGTTCGCGGTCCACCAGTAGTTCGAAGGTTTTCTTCGCTCGTTCCCACTGGCTATCGGCCGCCAGGGCGTCGCCCAGATGCGCCAGCGCATCGGGCAAACGGAAGGAATCGCTGGTGCGGCCGTACAATTCCACGAGCCATTCCAGCGGCACGATACTGCCAGGCATGCTGGCCGCAAGCTCGTTGAGGAGTTTCCCGACAACCTCATGCTCCCCGGCATCGATCATAGACAGCCGCGACTTCTCCAGGATTCCCATGGCTTTTTCGCCATTTCCGGACTGCAGCAGCGATTCGACGACCTTTTGCATCGGGCCAAAATTTTTCGCGTCAGCTTCAAATACGCGATGGGCAAGCGCCGTGGCTTGGTCCCAATCGGAATTCTTGAGATAGAGATCGAGGAGCAGTTCGGTCTGCTCGCCACCTTTCTCGAGATCGGCCACCTGTTCGAGGAGCTGCGCCGCCTTGGCGAGATTGCCCTGTAAAGAATACGACCGCGCTTTGATGATCACTGCGGCCAGATTGTGGGGCTCGAGCTTGATGGCCTTGTCCGCGAGCTTTTCACTTTCTCCATGGTCACCGCGTGCCAAGGCACGCTGCGAAGCGGAGACGTAAGCCTCAATGGCTTCCCGAGTCTGCCCCATAGCCTGGTACAAATCGGCTAGACGGATCTGGATGCGGAGATTATCGGGTTCCGCCTGCAGAAGTTTTTTCAAGAGGCTGACGGCTTCCGGCTGGCGATTGTTCTTAAGGTGAATCTCCGCCAGTTGGAGGAAAAGGGGCCGAGCCTCGCTCATCACCCCTTGTTGAACGTAGAGGTCGGCAAGCTTTTCGAGCGGGCGAATCTCTTCGGGAGCGAGCTTGGCGATGCGCTTGTAGACCGCGATCGCCTTTGTCAGGAAACCGTCGCCTACGAAAATCTGCGCAAGGCGCTCGAAGTAGTCGATGGCCTGAAACGTCTCGCCCTGGCGGATGTATAGCTCGCCGATGGTCATTAGCGTGACCTGGTCGCGAGGCTCGTACTTCAGAATATTCTGGTACTCGGCTATGGCCTGGGCGACTTTGCCCTGGTTCAGCAGCTTTTGTGCGGCTTCAACGTTTTTGCTCTTGTTATAGGCCATGCGCGAATAAAGACAAACCTCCCCTCGGAGTCTGCCCCACAGTTTCTCCTCGAATTGCCGCGGTAGCGGAACGGCTCGTAACGCTACTTGGTTACGCTATCAGGGGGGAAAAAGGCAAGTCAATGTGCGCGGAACTGCTTGTGAGCAGGCAGTTATCCCCTTTCCTCCAGGCATTTCACGGCGAACACAAGGCGAATAAACGAAGGAACTCTTTTTCCATCGCACTCCTTCCGATTCCGGGCCAGCGGCGGGCTTACGGTGCGAGCGATGGTGATACCGTCGCGGCGATGCAGTCCACTCGGCGGATCAGCTTCTAACGATGCCAAGCAGGTAGTGATCGTGCGCGCACAGGCCGACGCGACGGCTTAATGATATTCCCATTACTACTGGCGAAGCTCCGCGATATGCTCAGCGGATCGAAATTTTGTAGAGCACCGATGCATGTGACGCCAGCGTGGCGGTGAGTGATTCCGCGGGGGCAAGATCCTTGTGCTCCCAGAGGTCGCGCAGGCGATAGCTCGTCTCCGGCAGACCAACTTCTTTCCACGAATACTCGAAGGTCTGAGCGCCGCTATCGAGATTGAAGAGGGCCAAGTAATATCCGTCACCTGATGCCGGTTGCGCGCGCCACACGGCCGCCTTTTCCGTCGTGACGACCGCATGATTGCCGGTCGAGTGCTGGTCCACTGCGAGCACTTCGGCATTAGTCAGCAGCGACTTCGTCCATTCATCGCAGAGGGTCAGATTTCCGCCCATCATCAGCGGCGAGCGAAAGATCGACCAAAGCGTGAGTTGCGTGCGCTGCTCATCCTGAGTCAGCCGTGTGGCCCGCGGCTTTCCCCACCCCGCGGCCGGTTCGAGGCGGCCGATAGGAAGCATGTCTGCGTCGGGCCAATGGCCGGGTCCGGAAAAGGCAGCCCACTTCGCGGCCCGGGCAAATTGATTTCCGATGCCCGAAGGAAACTGTGTGTCGCTGTGCCAGAGATCCCAGACGTCGTCCGAGATGCGCCACATCTGCGCGTACTGGCGCAGCTCCTCTGCTTTCTCCAATGCCGCAGGCCCCGGCGAAAGACTGAGGACCATAGGCCGCCCTGTTCTGCCGAGCGCTTGGCTGATCAGGCGAAGCTCATCCCCCTTGTAGGGATGGTCGGCGATGCAATCGACCTTCAGGAAGTCCACGCCCCAGCCGGCGTACTGTTGGGCAAGGGCATCGTAATACGCTTGTGCTGCCGGCTTGCCGGCGTCCAGCCCATAATTGAAAGGATTCCACGGACAGGTGTCGGACGTATTGGCGGCATCCACAGCGTGAAAGGAGGATCCGGCGATCGGCAGGTTTTTTCGGACCGCCTCCTTGGAAATGCCGCGCAAGATGTGGATGCCAAATTTCAAGCCTAGCGAATGAACGTAATCGGCGAGCGGTTTGAAGCTCCGAGACTGCGCCGCCGAAGGAATGGTGTTCACCGCGGGCGTGTACCGGCCGTAGGCATCCAGGCTGAATTGCGCGCTGTCGGCATTCGTGCCGGCGGAGTGATTCGTCACGTACCAGCCGGAATCCACAACGACGTATTGCCAGCCGAAGCTCTTCAGGTGCTCCGCCATCCACTGCGCATTCGCCCGGATGTCGGCTTCGCTGACCGTTTCGCCGTAGGCATCCCAGCTGTTCCAGCCCATCGGCGGCGTCGCTGCCAGTAGAGTCGCGGAATCCAGAGTGGCGGGTTTGGCCATAACAACCACGGTGGCAACGGACACTAGAACGATTAAAATCAACACGCTGACAACGCGCATTATGTTTCTCTCCTGCTGATTCCCGATGGCCTTCCGCTCCGACAAGGAATGTTCTCTGGCGATCTTATCTTGACCCGTCAAAACATTGGCAGCGAAGTTTGCCTCGCGCCAACAGCCCAACAGGCGGATTCTCGCACCGGAGCGAAGGAATAGCGGTGGAGCGGCGATGGGCCATGTTGGCGAAGGGCTTCGAGATGGTCGGGCGTGCCGTAGCCCTTGTGGCGCGCCAGGCCGTATTGCGGATATATGGGGTCCCACTCTTCCATTCGCGTGTCCCGATGCGTTTTCGCGAGGATCGAGGCTGCGGCGATGGAAATGCTGCGGCCATCGCCCTTAATCAAAGATTTCTGCTCGATCAAGACGTCGAGCTGCAGCGCGTCAATGAGCAGGTAATCCGGCGGAATTGCTAGTTGCTGCAGCGCGGCGGTCATCGCTTGGCGCGACGCCTGGTAAATGTTCCACGCGTCGATGCGCTGCGCGTCCACTTCGGCGACCGCCCAGGCGAGAGCGTGTTCGCGGATGCGCGGCGCGAGCTCCGCCCGGCGTTCGGAAGTGAGCTTTTTCGAATCGTCGAGGCCAACAATGCGCCGCTTGGGATTGAGAATCACCGCGGCGGCAACCACGGGACCAAACAGTGCGCCGCGCCCGGCTTCATCAATGCCCGCGATGCGCATCCAGCCCAGTTTGCGCGCCGCTCTCTCGAAACGGGTGGAGCAGAGTCGGCTCATTGGCGGTGATTCTAGCACGCCGCGTGACGGGCGAGAGCAACGGAGTCTAACTAGTTTTTTTCTATTCTATTCGTAGCGCAGGGCGACCATGGGGTCGACACGCATGGCGCGACGCGCGGGCAGGTAACACGCAGCCAGGGCCACACCGCCAAGCATGGCCATAACTCCAACGATAGTTGCCGGATCGCTTGGCCGTATCTCGAACAACAGACTCGAAAGAAAACGCGTTACGGCAAGCGCTCCGCCGAGTCCCAGCAGGAGTCCGATAGCGGTCATCGCTATTCCTTGACCCATCACCATCCTGAGCACGTTCCGGCCACTTGCTCCGAGCGCTATGCGGATTCCGATTTCATGCGTTCGCTGCGAAACGAAATATGCAATCACTCCATACACTCCGACTGATGCGAGAACCAAGGCTACAAGTCCAAAGAAACTAAGCAGCGTGGTGTTGAATCGGGCGCCTGACATCGAGTCCGCAAGGCGCTGTTCCATCGGGGAGACGCCGAATACCGGTTGCTCCGCGTCCACCGCGATTACCTGTTCGCGCACGGCGGCAGCCAGGCTGCGCGGATCGGATTCTGTCCGCACTACGAGCATCGCTGTCAACGCCGGGTCTGCCGCGTACGGCACGTACACCTCGGGCTCTGGCCCGCGGTCCAGCCCGACGTGTCTCACGTTTCCAACCACGCCGACGATCGTCGTCCATGGACTCTCTGGCGGTCCGAAGCGGATGCGCTTTCCGATTGGATCGCCGTTCGAAAGAAACCGCTGCACAAACACCTCGTTGAGGATGACTGCGTGAATTCCCGGCGTCGAATCCGCGTCATCGAAAACACGTCCCTCAAGCTGGGGGATTCTCATTGTCTTGAAATAACCTGGGCTGACGTGCTCCACAGGTGTCAGCGGTCCCGCGCCCGCGGGCTTGTCCGGTTCTCCCTCCACGAGGAACGCATCTATTTGCGCATAGTCCGTCAGCGGCAGCGAACTTGTGAGTGCCGCGGACCGCACTCCCGGTAATGCGCTGATTCTTTGCAGGACTTGTTCAAAGAACTCACGCCGCTGAGCAGGAGCCGCGTACTTGCTTTCCGGCAACGCCGTGCTGATTGTCAGCAGGTTGCTCGGATCGAATCCCGGGTCAACGTTCGAGAGACGCACAAAGCTACGGATCAACAAACCCGAGGCCACCAGCACCACCACCGCCATCGCCAATTCAGAAATTACCAGCGCGCTTCGCAGCATGCGTTGTCCGTATTCGCCCTGGGTGAAGGAGTGCGCTTCCTTCAAGAATGCATTAACGTTTGGCTTTGAGCCTCTCAGGGCAGGGACCGCGCTGAAAAGCAGTGCCGTCAAATACGTAACACCGAACGTAAAGCTCAACACGCGCCTGTCCATCGTAATTGAGCCAATTTGCAGGAAGCTAGTTGGGGCGTAGATGCGCAGCAGACGCACACCAGCGGCAGCAACCAGCGATCCCGCCGCTCCGCCCGCAGTCGCAATCAGGGCGCCCTCGGTCAGCAACTGCCGCAACAATCTCACCCTCCCGGCGCCGATCGCTGCTCTAACCGCAAGCTCCTTCTGCCGACTCGCTGTCCTCGCAAGCTGCAGATTCGCGATGTTGATGCAGCCGATCAAGAGGGCGAAGGCCACGGCTGCGACGAGCATGAGCAACGAAGGCCGCACATCTCCTACCAGCTTCTCGTGCAGCCCAGTTACGTGCACTTGCAAGCCTTCTCTCATCTGAAGGTACACCGCCGGGATGTTGGCGTCGGCCTGCTGGCAAAGCGCGACGAGCTCCACGTTGGCTTGCCTCAGGCTGACGCCTGGCTTCAATCTTCCGATGACCCGGGTCAGCGCCAAGCTTTTTGTGGTCCAATCCACCGCCGGTGGAAGCTTGAACGGCAGAATAATCTGTGGATTTGCCCGTCGGTCGGGAAACCGAAAGTTCGGTGGCAAGACTCCGATAATCGTGTAGCTTTGCTTATCGAGCGTCACCGACTTGCCAGGAATATTTGGATCACCGCCAAATTTCTCCTTCCACAGCACGTCGCTGAGGAGCGCCACGAAATGGTCTCCTGGCTGCGCTTCTTCCAGCAAGAAAGTTCGCCCAAGCGCCGCGTGCACGCCCAGCATTGACAACAAATTCGCGGTCACGGAGACGCTCTCGAGACGCTCTGGCATTCCCGCGCCCGTGAGGTTCACCTGAGCTCCGCCGTTGTACGCGGCCAGCTCTTCAAAGCTCTGATTGTGCAGTTTCCAGTTGGTGTAATCTGGATCGGGCACAACAGTGTCGTTCATTCGTGGCCAGAATTCATCCGCCCGCACCAGTTTCTCTGGATCTTGGTAAGGAAGCGGCCTCAACAGCACCGCATTGGAGACGCTGAAAATTGCAGTATTCGCACCAATGCCCAGCGCGAGTGTCAAGACGGCGACAGCTGTGAAGCTTGGGCTCTTGCTCAGCGTACGCAGTGCGTACCGGACGTCCTGCAAGAGCGTTTCCAGGAAGGGCAGGCCGCGCTGATCGCGATAGTCTTCTTTGACTTGTTCGACGCCGCCGAATTCACGCCGTGCGGCATGGCGGGCTTCCACCGGACTCATGCCACGGCGAATGTTTTCCTCCGCGAGCATCTCCAGATGCGACCGAAGTTCGGCGTCAAGATCTCCGTCCAGGTGCCGCTTGCGGAAAACGCCGCGCAAACGCGCGCCGAAAACACGGAGCCACTCCATATCAGCCTCCCTCCGTATCGCCGAGCAGGCGTGCCATGAGCGCGGTCATGCGCTCCCAACTCTCGGTCTCGGCGAGTAACTGTTTGCGCCCGGCGCGCGTGAGCGAGTAATACTTCGCCTTGCGGTTATTTTCTGAGGCGCCCCATTTGGAAGAGATCCAGCCGCGCTGCTCGAGCCGCAGCAAGGCGGGATAGAGAGTCCCTTGGTTCAGCTTGAGCAGATCCTCAGAAACCTGCTGGACGCGTTGGGCGATGCCGTAGCCGTGCAGTGGACCCATGGCATGAAGGGTTTGCAGAACAATCAGATCGAGCGTGCCTTGCAAAACTTCCCCGCGCGGAGGAGCCATGTTTTCTCCTTTAGATAAACAACAGGAGCATAGGCACCTTCCTGTTGAATGTCAACAGGAAGGTCTTTTCCGGAACGCGTTAAATCTGCAAGTGTTGCCGGAGGCAGGGCATCTTCGCAGTGTTCTCCTCGCGCTGGACACCGTTCTCCTCAGAAGACAAGTTGACCGCTACGCGCACCGGGCCTAGGATGGCCGGGCAAATCGTGCACCTACTACAGAGACAAGGGAGAGCGCCATGCGTCGATACTTGCAGTCTGTTTTGCTTCGAGCCGGTTTCTTTCTTTGTTGCACGGCAGCTTTATTCGTCTTTGCTCCATCAGGCTCTACGCAAGGTCTTGCCAGTGGCGACCTTTCACGCTTGCGCTCCGTTGGCAGCGTCGAGCTGTCACCCGACAGCCGGCGCATCGCCTATACCGTGACCATGCGCGACCGGCTCGGCCGTCCCTACGGCCAACTCTGGCTCATGGACGTCGTCACACAGAAATCTGTCCGCGTGGGCGGTGAAAAAGACTCCGGCGGCGGTCCGCTGTGGTCGCCGGACGGCAAATGGCTGGCCTTTCAGGGGCATCAGGGTGAAAAGGGCGGATTGTTCATAGCGCGGCCGGACGGTTCAGATGTCACATTTCTTGCCTCCTTGAGCGGCACCAACAGCCCGCTGCCGGGCACAGGCAACGACGTGACGTGGTCGCCCGACGGCAAGCAGCTCGCGTTCATCTCCTCGACTCCTGGCCCGGAAGCGGTGGAAGCAGCCGGCGATCCGATGGTGATCACCCGGTATCTCTATAAACCCGATGCCGGCGAAGGAATGACCAGGTTCAACGACAATCAGCGGCTGCACATTTTTGCCGTGGACGTGGCCACAAAGCAGGTGCGCCAGTTGACGCAAGGCAATTTCGACGAGCATTCGATTGACTGGTCGCCCGACGGCAAGGAGATTCTCTTTGCTTCGAATCGCGAGCCGAATCAGGATGAGTTTTTCAATTACGACATTTTCGCTTTAAAGACTGCGGACAACAGCATTCGCCGCCTCACCGCCACGGAATACAACGAGTACGAGCCGCTGTGGTCCCCGGACGGCAAGCACATCGTCTATCGCGGCACCAGGCGCGGCGTGACCGACCGCGAGACGACCATGGAAGACACCCACGTTTGGGTGATGAACGCCGACGGCAGCGACCGCCGCGAAATCGGCTCCGTCTTGGACAACCGCCAGGGTGCGCCGCGTTGGGCGCCGGACGGCAGCGCCGTGTACTTCACTCTTCAGGAGCGCGGCAGTAACCACTTGGTGCGGTTGCCGATCTCGGGCGGCAAGGCGGAATACGTAGTGAAGGACGCCGGCATCGTCGCCAGTTGGTCCGTCGGCAAGGACGGGGCACTGGCGTACAGTTTCGCATCGTCACTGGACGCGACGGAACTCTATCTCAAAACGGCCAGCGGCGCGCCGCGAAAGATTACCGACTTAAATACGCAACTCTTCGCGGGAAAACCGATTGCCGAAGTCGAGTCGTTCACGTTCATCAGCAACGACAACAAGTTCGAAGTTGAAGCGTTTCTCACCAAGCCGCTGGGGATGACGGCCACATCGAAACATCCTCTCATCGTCAATATTCACGGCGGGCCGCACGGGCAAAATGGTCCGGCATTCAATTTCAAAAATCAGGTCTACGCGGCGCGCGGATGGGCCACGCTGAACGTCAATTATCGCGGCTCCACGGGTTACGGACAGAAGTTCGCCGACGCCGTCTTCGGCGATCAGGACGGAAACGAGGGACAAGATGTTCTGTACGCGGTGAGTGCGGCGGTGCGCCGTTACCTGTGGATCGATCGCGAGCGACTGGGTATCGAGGGCGTGAGCTACGGCGGTCAACTCACCGACTGGCTCATCACGCAAACGAATGAATTCAAGGCCGCCGTGCCCATCGCCGGGATTGCCAACCTCGTCAGCTACAACTACATGACCTATTACAATCAGTATGAAGAAATGGAATTCGGCCAATTCCTGCATCAGGGAAACTTGATGGACGTCGCGTGGGAACGCTCCGCCCTAAAGCATGTCGCTGCCGCGCACACACCCACGATGTTGATGCACGGCGAAAATGACAACGATGTGCCCATCGCCGAGGCCGAGCAATTCTTCATCGCGCTGAAAGATGTGGGCACGGAGGCAATTTTCGTGCGCTATCCGCGCGAAGGCCACGGTCTAGCCGAAACCAAGCATCAGATCGATTCCATCGACCGCTGCATCGCCTGGTACGAAAAGCATTTCCCGAAGCCCGGCGCAGAGGGCGTCACGAACGTCCAGCCGTAGCGAAGATTTTGCACGGGCGGTTGTGTGTCACGCGGAAGACAGAGCAAGAATCCTCAAAACTGGCTTTGCTTGCCGAGTAGGGGCGCAGCAGGCTGCGCCCCTACTGCAGACCATCGATCCGTCAGGGTCATTCTTCTCTGCGTGCTGAATCTCCCGCCGGCAAATGGCGGAGCTACATAAAAAGAGGCCCCAGTCTGCCGAGGCCTCTCTCGCTAATTTCAACATAACGCTGTGGTTGCTCTTAAACCTTCGCTTCAGCTCCTGCGGTCGCCACCGCCGCCACTTCCTCGCGTCCTGCGCGCTTGATGCGCGCGGCCTTGCCCTTCAGATCGCGCAGGTAATACAGCCGTGCCCGGCGAACTTTACCCTTGCCGACAACTTCAATTGAGCTGATCGTGGGCGAGTGCAGCGGAAAGATGCGCTCGATGCCCACGCCAAAACTGACCCGGCGCACCGTGAAGGTGGCGCTGGACGCCCGGCCCTTCTTGGTGATCACCACGCCCTCGAATGCCTGGAGGCGCTCCTTCACCTTCTCGCCTTCGCCTTCCTGCAGGCGGACGTTAACGCGCACGGTGTCGCCCGCGCGGAACTCGGGTAGGTCTTTGCGCAGTTGCGCTTCATGCAGCTTACGAATTACCGGATTCATGTTCCTGTTTCCTCTTAGACCCACTCTGGCGGGGCCAACTCTTCAGACGCAATCCATAATTATAGACAAATCGTCACATTTTACCTAGCGGATTTCGCGGCAAAACGGTGACGTTTCCAACGTTTCGCCATCAGCGGTAATCGTTCTTTTCCGCGGCTAGGCCGAGGCCGGGACTGATGAATTCCGGCGAATAACCGTCTGAGCGAAGCGCTCCATCTCTTCGAGTTGTGGGCTGAATTGCAGCAGCACGAGATCAACACCGGTGCTTTCGAATTGCGTCAGGCGCTCGGCCACCTGTTCCGGCGTGCCAATTAGCCCAGACCGCAGGCCGCGATTCGAAACCGAGTAATCTTCCATCGAAACGCGCTGCTCCAGTTGCGTTCCCGCCAGCCATTGCTGGTAATTTGCGTAGCCTGCGGCGGATTGTTGAACATCCGTGATGCGCCGCAGCTCGTCCTGCGCTTCGCGCTCCGTTTCGCGAACAATCGCATATCCGGCAACGCCGAATTTGAGCGGCGGCAAATTGCGCCGCGCGCGGCGTTCGCGCAGATCCGTGATTTTCTTCACGACGTTCTCCGGCGGGTCGCCATGCATCAGGTAGGCATCGCATTTTTCGGCGATCAGCTCTTTTGCTGCGGGAGATTCGCCGCCGGCGTAAAGCGTTGGCCGCGGCTTCGCCACCGGTTTCGGTTCGAGGACGTTGTCTTCCACGCGATAATACTTCCCGGAATACGAAAAATGGTCTTGCTTCCATACTCCATCCAAAACGTCGAGCCATTCGCTGGTGCGCGCGTAGCGGTCGTCATGTTGCTCGAAAGCGACGCCATACTTGCGCGCTTCGTCCGCCCACCACGAGGAAACCACGTTCAGCGTGAGCCGCCCATTGCTGATCTGATCGATGTTGGCCGCCTGCTTCGCGAGCAACGCCGGAAGATGGAACGTCGGCCGCACCGCCACCATTAACTCGATTCGTTCGGTCACCGCGGCCAGCGCCGCGGCCGTGGACCACGCATCCAGCGAAGGCGCTTCGACGCCCTTGATGTCGTTGAGGTTGAGCTCGGCGATCAGCGTCAGGTCAAAACCAATTCGTTCGCTGCGCTGCGCAAGCCTTTTCACGTACGCCCAGCTCGTCTCCATGTTTTCGTTTTCCACGTTGCGCAGCCACCCGCCGAAAACGGGAAGCCAGTAACCGTATCTCATCGCGGGCCTCCGCCGCTCACCACCGCGCGTTCCGGGCGGTTCTCTTGTTGCTGCTGCGCCTCCGTGATGAGAAAGTCAGCCAGCCGCGCGTAAGGATTGAAGCCGATGACGCGCACCGGATCGGCAACGAAATTCGAAAGCGCGTTCACGTCGTAATAAAGCTGCCGCCCGGTCCGGTCATCAATGACATACTCGATGCCACCAACCTCGACGCCGGCAAGTTCCACGATCCGCTCCACGTCTTCGATCACCTGCCGCGGCGGCTCGTAGCCCTCCACTTTCATCCCGCTCTTTGGCGCATCCACCGGACAAGCAATGCGCGTCAGCTCTTCGCCTCGGGTGTTCTGGCAGATATCCGCCGGGCACAAGTTGTAACTCTCGCCGGTGATGTGAATCTGGATCGCGTAGAGAAATTTCCCGCCAAGAACCTCTACGCGCGTGATGATTCCATGGCGCGCCGTAAACGCTTCCTGCACCAGCGCCGTGGAATCAATGCCAAAGTAAAGGCGATTCTCCTCCACTGCGGCGCGCAGCTCGCCCTGCGAATTGAAGCGCTCGATTCCCGCGCCGCTGCCGCCGATGTTCGGCTTGATCACCACGGGATACCCGATGGCCTCGGCTGCCTCGAGCGCCTGCGACGGATGATCGATGACCCGCGCTTTCGGATACGGCAATCCCAGTTTTCCCAGGTTCGTCAATTGAAGCGCTTTTGAAATCTCATGATTGAAGCACCGGTAGCCATTCACGACGCGCACGCCCTTACCTTCGAGGTGCGCAAGGTAGTTGAGCGTATAGAAAATCCCGTGCCCCAGTCCCCGCTGCCACGCCGAAGGACTCATGCGATTGAACAGCAGCGAATATTCTCGTTCCGGTGAAGCAACATCGTAGTTGTGGTGCCGCGCATCAATCTTCAGCCACGGCACGCCGCGCTCATCCAGCTGCTGAAACAGCGGCCGGAACCAGTCCGGATGCTCGTAGTAAATGGCGATGGGCTTTTCGAGCCCAGACCGGTTCCCATTCGTTTCCGTGCTCATGAAGCCTCTCGTATCCCTTTCAAATCGCTCTCGTCGCAATTCAAAATCGGCCGCTCGTTCTGCCCGCGTTCTTCTAACCTGCAGTATCCTCGAATTCCAGCGTCATATGGTTTTCATCAACGGTTTTCTGCCTTGTGGTTCAGCATACCGGATCTGGCGCGCTTTTATTCTCCTGTCACCGCGACACGCGTGGCTTCCGGATCCTGCCCAGCAAAGCGTTAAACCAGGTCGGGACGATTGCGCTTGGCTTTTTCTAGCGCCGCGGCGCGCCTCCACTTCGCCACCTCCGCGTGATTGCCGCCAATCAGCACTTCCGGAACGCCCCAGCCGCGATACTCCGCCGGCCTCGTGTAATGCGGAAAATCAAGCAGAACGTGATTCGTAATCGGTGACTCGAGTTTCATGCGGCCAAGCGCATCCGCGGTCTCCGCTTGTAGGGGCGCAGCACCTGTCCCGCCTGCCCCGAGCATCCCGGGGACCTTGTCGGGATGCTGCGCCCCGGCTGGAGGAAACGTTGCCCCGGAAGACAGACTCTCGCTGAACGATTCGTTCTGCGAGGACGCTTCGTTCCCAAGCGCGCCCGGAATCAGACGCGCCACGGCATCAATCACCAGCATTGCGGGAAGTTCGCCGCCGCTCAAAACGAAGTTGCCGATCGAGATTTCTTCCGTCGCCAGATGCTCCGCCACGCGCTCGTCGACTCCTTCATATCGCCCGCAAATAAAAATGATGCGCTCGAGCTGCGCGTAGCGCCGCGCGGTCTCCTGATTGAATACTCTTCCGGCCGCGGACATCAAGACGATCGCGGTTCTTGGATCGCGCGCGGTTTGTTGCCTCACGTCCCCAACACTCTGACCGAGAAGCGACTCCACCGCTTCGAAAAGCGGCTCTGGCTTCAGCACCATGCCCTCGCCACCGCCGAACGGCCGGTCATCCACGGTGCGATGACGATCCTTCGTGAATACCCGCAGATTCTGCACGTTCACCTCGACGAGCCCCGTTTCTCTCGCGCGCCGAAGTATTCCGTGATCGAACGGCCCGGCAAAGAACTCCGGGAAAATGGTGATTAGGTCAAATCGCATCTGCAGCCAGTGTAGCAAACAGGAGGGAGGCTTCGAGCGTAGCTTGAGGTGGGGCCAGTGGATTAGGCGGGTGATCTACGGGCGGAGAAGTGCAGCCACACTCCGCCAGTCGGGTCACTGGTGACAAGGGGATTTCTCAAAATCGAGTACCACGGTGAATTCTTTTCGATTCAACCGCCTCAGCTGCAGAAAGCTTCCGGTCCACATGGGGTTCGGAGCGCTGGCTGCCTGAGTGCAGCATACAGCGCTTCCCAGAAGCCGCTCCGCACCTGAGACACGGGACGGCGAGGAACACTTCTGGCGCCAAGTCTTTCATTCTCACCCGGACAGGGTGCGCCAAGAAATGTCGGAAAGCTGTTCAATCAAATTTTGAAACACTACTTACGTTGACATCCTCCTCTCCCTAAAAGGAAGAGGATTCCTGCGCCTCCCGCTGGTTTTGCGGGATGGTTTCGGTGGGTTCCTCCCACAGCCGCCTTACTTCAGCGGAAGACAACGAAGAGGCTTCACTTTTGGGCTGCCCGCCCATAGGTCTTTTGGACGGAGAGGAGTTTAGGACAATGCAGCCGAGCAATCAGGGAGGGCCTTGTATCCCCGGCCTAAAACGCCGAGGCTTTGAGGCCCAATTGGTAATCCTCGTAAATGCTCACTCCCACCAAGTCATGGGTCCAGCAACCAACCCGCGTTCGATCCGAGTGAGAGCTAGGAAACGTAGCTGCCAGAAAGTGCCATGGTCCAATTCTGTTCCTTCGAACAGGTTCTTCGCGCTTCCTCATTGCCCTAATCTTGGAGTTATGCTTGGCAGATAGAGTCGATTTCAATCTCCGGGAGTTGCCCAATGGCGCTGTCGATCCTCTCAAGGAGACTTCATTGTCTGTTGCTTATAGCTCTGCTGATAGTCGTGTTGGCAGGCTGGGGCGCCTATGGGACCGGCAACAACCGGGGCGCAGGAAGTTCGACGATCTACATCCTCAGACGCCTACAAGCCAAGATCGCTGCGGCAAATCCGGGAATGAAGATTGCGATAACGGAATACGAAAACGGAGGCTTCAACCACATTGCCGGAACAATTGCGCAGGCCGATAACCTCGGCGTTTTCGGAAGCGAAGGCGTTTTCGCAGCGAATTTCTGGCCACCGGGAGGCACTTACTCCTATGCTCTCGCTGGATTTCGCGCTTTCCGCGGCTTCGACGGGGCCAGCGCCAATTTCGGTGACACTTCGCTGCAAACAACTTCCAGCAGCGTGAAAGACGTGGTCGTTTACGCGAGTTCGGACAGCGCCACACCGGGCCGGTTCGTCTTCGTGGCCATCAATCGCTCCAACGCCACCAAAGTGACCGCCATCGACGGCCAATCTCTCAACGGCACCGCTCACCTCTATCAGATGACGGCTGCTTCTGGCGCGGGGCAGACCGTCGTCCAGCCCGTGTCTATTGGAACGATGCCGGTAAGCGGATCGTCGCTGACCATCACGCTTCCCGCGTATAGCGTTACTACGATTGACGCCTGATAGAGCGGCCCGCCTGTTTCTTCCGCCCGGTCTTCTCAACGCTCGGACTGATTTAGGTCGCGCAGCCCTTCCGGCAGCACCACATCAATCCGCCGCGCCTTTGTGTCAATCTTCGTGCAGATATCCACGGCTAGCGGAATCAAAATTTCCCCGCCCGATGTCTCCACTTCCAGCAATGGCGTCCCGTAAATCTCTTCCCCAGGGAATTGCACATCGCGGATTGTCCCGAGAAGAGACGGCGCTTCGCCAATCGAGCACGGCGAAGAAGACATGATCGGTGGCACGGCAGGATTTTCGAACACCGAACAGCCGATAAGGTCCGACACAAAATATTGTCCCGCAGGCGGGGCCATCCGCTGTTCGAACGGTAGCAACACATCGAGCCCGCGGAACTTTTCGGCTTCCGAAATGGAATTTACGCCTTCGAGATGAAACACCGCCTGCCCGCGATGATTCTGGCTCAGCCAGCAGGTTTTCAGCGATACGCGGCGCGGCTCATTCTTGCCATCATCCGCGTGTCCGACAAAAACTTCCCTCAATCGTGTCAGCCGTTCCGGAAAATCAGTCAGGATTTCAGCGGCCACTTCGCCCTTGTTGCCGCGCGCCCGTAGGATGCGCGCAACCAGGACCCAGCGTGGAGTTTCAGGGCTCAATGGGAAGTAGGACCGCCCAGCGGTCCACGGAAACCATGATCGTCAAGCGCTCAATCTTCAAGGATTTCCAACGTAAACCGCTTGTGCAGCTTCATCCCCGACGCGCCAAGCAATGTTCGCATGGCTTTGGCCGTCCGCCCCTGCCGCCCAATCACCTTGCCTAGATCTTCGGGATGCACCCGCAGTTCCAGCACCGTGACTTGCGATCCCTCGACGGACTTCACCTGCACGTCCTCGGGATGGTCCACGAGGGCCCGCGCGATGGCTTCGACCAGTTCCTTCATAGGGTACCTGGGAATGCCGCCCCCGGTGAAACCGGAGGACGCGCAAATTTCCGGGAGGCGCCAAGACTAAGCAATCTTCTGCTGACGGAGGAAGCTGCGCACCGTATCGCTGGGTTGTGCGCCCAGTCCCATCCAATACTTGATGCGCTCTGCGTCGAGCTTGATCTCCGCCGGTTTCTTCAGCGGATCGTACGTGCCCACCGCTTCCTTCACGCGGCCGTCCCGCGGCCGGGTCCTCTCGATGACCACCACGCGGTAAAAGGGCTTCTTTTTCTTGCCAATCCTTGCCAGACGAATCGTTAACACTAAGTCAGTCCTCCTGAACCTTCCTATTCTAGCCTGCCGCCGCTCCCGGCGGCAACGGAAGAGTGTGAGCGCGTGAGCGCATGCCGGAGCGCCCTTGCCGGGCGGTACTCAGGAAGATCCAAGGAAGATCCTCCTCCCGCTTGACAACAGCCTAGGAACTCACTAGCATCTCCCTAGTATCTACATAGGATTTTCCTAGGATATCCCTATGGCTACTCTTTACGTCGAAAACGTCCCCGATGACCTCTACGAAGCCCTCCGCAAGCGCGCTCACAGCCAGCGCCGTTCCATCGCCGCCGAGGTTCTGCTGCTCCTGGAACAGAATATCCCCACCAAGAAAACACTAAAAGCCCGGCGAGAATTTCTGAAGAAGCTTGAAGAATTGCGGTTTACACCCTCCCCTGCGCCAGGTCCGTTCCCCTCAACTGAGGAAATGATCCGTGAGGATCGCAAACGGTGAATGTATTTGTCGTGGATGCCAGTGTCGCCGCGAAGTGGGTACTGCCTGGGTCTGAGGAGCCATTTCGCGACCAGGCTTTACGTCTCCTGAAAAGGTGGCTTGACAGCAAAATCCACCTGATTGTTCCCGATTTCTTCTGGGTCGAATTGACGAATGTCTTATGGAAGGCCGTCCGCCGCGGCCGCTGCACCCAGGAGACCGCTGTTACTGCGCTGGCCGCACTGCTTGACTACCAGATTCCTACGATTTCTTCCCTAAACCTCTTGTATCCATCTCTCAAGAAAGCTGTCCTGCATGGGCGGAGTGTTTACGACAGCATTTACGTTGTACTTGCTGTGGAAGCAGAGGCGCAATTGGTCACTGCCGATGAAAAACTGGCAAATGCCCTGGCCGGCCACTTCCCCGTCAAATGGCTCGGAGCTATTTAGTGTGCGGAAGAGAGGCGGGGTTCTTGTTAGCTTAGGCGGTTAAACAATTGAAAGCCGCGGCCTGTTAGCATTCGGGCAGCGTCCGGATTAGATTATGAAAAACCCGGTTGCTGTCAACTATTTCAATCTAGGCCTTCGTTCCCGTACTTAGAATGGGAAGCGCACCGAAAAAATACCGTTGTGATTGTTCCTGTGGAAGTGAGTCGTGGCGATTTGGATTCCCCCACCCACTGTGAGCGCCAATCTCTTCCAGAGATGGATTCTTCCGATGACTAGACCCGGGGTCATGAAAACTTGAGTCTGTCCGTTGTCCGGGCCGTCTTGGAAATGCGTGTAGTTCACTTCCACTTCCGGCCAGAACTTTCGATAAAGGTGATACTGAAATGCATTGTTCCACGGATACGTGCGGCCAATCTTGGCTTCGTTGCCCGTCGGCAAAGTCACGCCCAGCGTGCCTTGAAGGTCGAAAGCTCCGAAGCCCTTCCCATAGGCGATCGTGGGCGTGATGATCGCGTCGGTCGCCCCATTCTTATACTGGCCCGTGGGCAAAGTTGTTTGGAAGAACGCCGTTAATATGTACTTTCCATGTTCTTCATTCGAGGAAAGAATCCGGTACTTTATCAGAAAACCCCAATCACCAAATCCATCCTGCACGGCGGGATTGTTATGCACCATGTAGGCGGGCGGGGCAACGAGGATCACTTCAACGCGTTCGGCGGGGATTAGCTCCAGTCCCTTTGCTGCCCCATGGTTTTCAGTCGTGATGCCGCTGTTGTTTGTCTGCCAGAAAGTGTCGGAGCGAAACTCTTCTTCCAGACGCGGTGTTGTCGTGGCGAGAGGCGTAGCCCAATGAGGCTGCTCCGCCTGCGTCCTATCTACGCGGCTGAACCAGCTTGCGAAGTACCCTGGGTCGGCTCCCGCGTTGGAACTTGCAGTTACTTGCGAAGGGGAAGGAACCGCCGCGAGTAGAAAAACAGCAAAGATGAAGAAAGCACTCCAACAAAACCGCACGTAGTCTCCTTTGTTTCCGGAATCCAAAACTCTGGACTGCGGGTATGCCACAGTACTTAAATTAGACCGCTACTCACTTTAATGTAACTAGAAACGATAAATAAAATCGTATTAATACGGATTGTTTCGTGCGCAAGCCCGTCGAAAATCGGCTTGTTTTGACCGCACAACTCCGCTTGAAACGCTCGAAAGGCTGGATAACTGTTGACGGATTCTCTTATCGCCAGGACAAGGCGGCCGGACAATCAGGCGCGCTGGTTTACTGTAAAGCATCGAACGTCGCAGCTCCGCAGCATTCCGCGAGAGTCAGATACTCAAACGCCATGTTCGCGAAATGGGTGATCTTGTTCTTCAGCAGAAAAACCACCTGGCGGATATGCAGAAGCTCGGCCGCAAATTTTCGAATATTCTCTCAGCCACTCAGGGGAGCAACGAGGTCCGGTTCCTCCATGGACGACAGTTTCTGCTATCCCGATCAGCAGCAATTGGGCGAATTGGGGGGCGGCCAGGGGCCGGCTGAAGAGCTAGCCTTGTCCTTCCGCGCAGCGCTGGGCCTGAAGGTAGGCCCGCTGTTCTGGCGTTTCGATGCCCTCGGCAACCACCAGGTGCTTGAGGCTCTTTCCCATGCTAATGATCGCGCTCACGATCGAAGAGTCATCGGGATCGGCAGGGATCTGGTGGACAAAAGACTGGTCAATTTTCAAGACATCAATGGGAAACTGCCGGAGATAGCTCAGGCTGGAATAGCCGGTGCCGAAGTCATCCACCGCAAGGTGTACTCCCATCACTTTGAGCTCTTGAAGTATGGTGGCCGTGGATGCGGCATCCTCCATAAGAACGCCTTCGCTGAGCTCGAGTCCGAGATACTGCGCTTCCAAGCCAGTTTCCGAGAGTGTCCTCCGGACACTTTCGACAAAACCCTTATCGCGGAATTCGACGGCGGAAACATTGACGGTAATGGGCACCCAACGGCCGATCTGAATGATTAGGCCACAATCTTCGGCGAGGGGCACGAACTGGGAGGGAGGGAGGGAGGGAGGGAGGGAGGGAGGGAGCGATCCTCGATCAGGCTGCGGCCAGAGGTTCTCTGGCGCGCGGGGAGGCCAAATCAGCCCGCGAAGTGAAGTGCAAGTGGTATGCTGCGGCGCGTTCGAAGGAGGCTTGGTGAAGCTGAAGCTCATCATCGTAATCGTTGCTCTGCTCACTCTGGGAACGGCGGCCGAAACACCGGCGCAGTCATCGGAAGCGCCGACGGCCAAGAAGATCGATGCGGTATTTTCCCGCGTGACTTCTTCTGATGCGCCCGGGCTCGCGGTGCTGGTGCGCAAGAATGGCAGCACCGTTTTCGAACGCGGCTACGGCGTTCGTGAACTCCGCACAAAAGCGAAAATCGACGCGCACACGAATTTTCGGCTGGCATCTTTCACGAAACAATTCACCGCGATGGCCATCATGCTGCTCGTGCATGACGGAAAACTTCGCTACGACGAAACGCTCCCGGAGATCTTTCCCGATTTTCCTGCATATGGAAAAACGATCTCGATTCACAATATGCTGAACCACACTTCCGGATTGCCCGATTACGAAGACTTGATGGACGCTGCTGAAAAATCAAAAGGAACAATTTGGACCGCGGAAAAACAAATTCAAGACGCCGAAGTCTTGGAGTTGTTGAAAAAAGAAACAAACGGGAAATTCGCGCCGGGGACAAGTTGGTCGTACAGCAATTCCGGATACGTTGTGCTCGGACTCATCGTCGCGAAAGTTTCAGGAAACACTTACGGCGAATTCCTCCAGACAAGAATTTTTGCGCCGTTGAAAATGAATCACACCGTCGCTTTTCAAAAAGGAAAAAATGAAGCCGTGAATCGCGCGTTCGGTCACTCCAAAGAAGGCGACGCGTTCAAAGAAACCGATCAGAGCGCAACTTCCGCGACGCTTGGTGATGGCGGAATCTATTCCAATCTCGAAGATCTCACCAAGTGGGATGACGCATTACGCAATCACCCTTTGCTGAGCGAAAAAGAATTTCAGCCTGCGTTAACGCCGGTGAAACTTGCCGACGGATCGAAGCCCCACTGGCCCAAGGAACCCAACGACGACAATCTGCATCCCGGCAAGCCCGTTGTTTATGGCTTCGGCTGGTTTCTCGATCCTTACCAGGGGCGCCAGCGGATGTGGCATACGGGAACCACGATGGGCTTTCGCACCGTGATCGAACGCTTCACCGACGGTGACGGCTTGACCGTGATTACACTTTGCAATCGCACCGACCTCGAACCGGAGAAGCTGGCGCTGCAGGTTGCTGACATTTTCGTTTCTACGAAAAACTGATTCGCTCGCGGCCCAAGAAACCCTCGCTCCCAAGAGGCCAAACTACAAATCAAGAGCGCACAGGCTAAAGCCTGTTCTACTAGGACAGGCCGGCGAGTTTGCCGAGGCCTTTCATTTTGGTGCGGGCGGCCAGGGCGCCGTACTGCTTCATCATCGTGCGCATTTGCAGGTATTGCTTGAGGACGGTGTTGACGTCCTGGACGGTGGTGCCGCTGCCCTTGGCGATGCGCTTGCGGCGCTTGCCGTCGATGACGTTGTGATCACGGCGTTCCTGGTTGGTCATGGAATTGATGATGGCTTCGACGCGCGTGAGCAGGCCTTCGTCGACTTTCGCATCCTTGGGAAGATTCTGGAGCGCACCCATCTTGGGGAGCATGTCCACGATCTTTTCGAGCGGGCCCATCTTACGAATCTGCTTGAGCTGATCGCGGAAATCCTCGAGCGTAAAATCTTCCTTGCGGAGCTTGCGCTCCAGTTCGGCGGCGGCCTTCTTATCGACGGTCTGTTCCACTTTTTCGATGAGCGACATGAGGTCGCCCATGCCGAGAACGCGGGAGACGATGCGCTCTGGATAAAAACCTTCGAGGGCGTCGTATTTTTCGCCGAGGCCGACGAACTTTACCGGCGCGCCGGTGACTTTGCCGATGCTCAGCGCAGCGCCCCCGCGTGCGTCACCATCGAGCTTGGTGAGGATCACGCCGGTGAGGCCGAGGCGCTTGTGGAATTCCCCGGCGGAGCGCACGGCGTCCTGGCCGATCATGGAATCGGCGATGAAGAGCATTTCGCTGGGCTGAAGTTCTTTCTTCAGCATGCTGAGCTCGTTCATCAAGTCATCGTCGATGTGCAGGCGACCGGCGGTGTCCACGAGGACAACGTCGCTGGCGGAAAGTTTTGCTTCCTTGATGGCGCCTTTGACGATTTCGAGCGGCTTGTCCGTGCCGGCGCCGGGCCAGACCGCGGTGCCGACAGCTTTCGCGACTTGGGCAAGCTGTTCGCGCGCGGCGGGGCGGTAGACGTCCGTGGAAACCACGAGCGGACGGTGGCCATGTTGCGAAAGCCATTTGGCGAGCTTGCCGGTGGTGGTGGTTTTGCCGGAGCCTTGCAAGCCGACAATCATCCAGACCGAAGGCGGGCGCGAAGCGAAGATCGGCTTGGCGTGCTTGCCGAGCATGGCGGCGAGCTCGTCGCGAACGACCTTGACGACCTGCTGGTCGGGCGAAAGTTGCAGCATGACTTCGCTGCCGATGGCTTTCGCGCGGATGTTGGCGAGGAGTTCGTCGGCCACGCCGACGTTGACGTCGCCTTCGAGCAGCGCTTCGCGAATTTCAGCGAGCGCGGTGTCTAGGTGCTCATCGGTGAGCTTGCCCTGTCCGCGCAGGTTCTTGAAGGTGCGTTGCAGTTTTTCTGTAAGGTTCTCAAACATGGTTTGTAACTACCGACTCGTGATTGGCAAGTGGTGAAAATCTATATTAGGCTTTCGAATCGTGCCGGGTCAAACGTGTGCGCGGGGCGAGGCAATTCAGGACAGCAGTGGACATATCACTTCGGATGCAAGCCGGAGTAGAATCGGGGTTGCAATGGCGAAGCATACTCAAGAGAACCCACCGGCGCCGATGGATCCGCACGAGCCTCCTCCGCAGGAAGAAGTGCTGGACATTGTGGAAGAAGCGTCCCTGGAGTCTTTTCCCGCGAGTGACCCGCCCGCCTGGAATACGGGGAGTACAAAGCAGCAATTGTTGAAGCGCGGGAAGACGGCTTGATCGGCAGTTCGGCGGAGAGGGCGCGATGCATCTTGCCGCTACACCGAAGGAAAAGGCACCCGCCTATGAAGGCGGCCACTACTAAAGAGAAATGCGCAAATCGCGGGTGGGTGGAGCCGGCGCGAAGCGGGGCAGAGGATCGCTGGGCGCCTTGTCATCAGCCAAACACGTCTCAGCCGTGGATTTCATAGAAACTTTACGAGGGCATCGGTGGTTTCCTTGGGGTTTTCCTCGAGGATCCAATGGCCGGCGTTTTTGAGCACGACGCCGTTGACATCTGAGGCCACCAGCTTCATCTGTTGAGCAAGGAACTCTCCCAAGGATTTCTCGCCGCCAATGGACAGGACCGGCATGGTCAGTTTGGTTTGAGAGAGTTGGGCGAAATCCTTGGCGGCTTGGGGGAACGAAACGAAGTAGGCCCAGCCCGCGCGCATGCGTCCCGGGCGGGCGTAGGCGGCGGTGTAGGCTTTCCGATCGGCTTAGGAAAGCGAGCGCGTCTTGTCGGCGGCGAAGTTGTTCCAGTAATGCTCGAAATACATGCGCTCGCTTCGGTAGACCGCCTCCCACTCACCCACGCCGGGAAGAAACGCATCCATCACCACCAGTTTCTCCACTTCCGCAGGGAACTGCGCGGCGTAGGCATAGGCAACCATCAGGCCGATGTCGTGCCCAACCACACTGGCTTTCTGAACGCCGAGCGAGCGGGCGAGCGCATGAATGCGGATCGCGGCAGTCTTCATGTCCATACCGTTCGCGGGGATCTCCGAGTCCCCAATGCCGGGCAGGTCCGGCGCGATCACAGTAGATTTCTCGCCGAGCAGAGGAAGGATGGGTGTCCACATACGTGAGGTCTCCGCCTAGCCGTGCAGCAGAATTAGCGCAGGGCCATGACCACCCATGGTGTAATGCAGCTTGACGCCATCGATTTCCGAGGTGCGAGAGACGAAGGTCTTGTCTGCTGTGTCCGCATACGCCGCGGCCGAAAAGGAAGCAAAGAAGAAAAGCAGGCCGCGCACAGCTAGGGTTGGAAATAGGTTAAAAACACGCTTCATGGGAAGCTCCTTGTGTGGAGGGCACATTATACGCGGATAGCGGCGGCAAGCTTCAGGGCCGATCACGCGGGTTTGTGTTTGGCGCTGTGGCCGAGGGCGACGAGAAAGATGGTGCTCTTGCCTGCGGCGTGGGGAGAGAAGAAGCGGGTGACGTCGTCATCAAAGAACGTGAGGCCGCTGGCGCCGAGGCGCTGGGCGTAGGCCGCGAGATAGAACTTGCCGCCGAGGATGCCGGCTTCAAGTTGCACGGCGCGATAGCCGCGATTGCCGAAGCGCTGCAGGATGGGGCGCAAGTCCGCGAGGAAAAAGATGGCTACGGCGGCGTCCGCGGGCAGATCCTGCTCCAATCCGAGGTAACCGGCATCGGCGCGGAAATTTCCCTGCTTCAAGCACTCGAGCACGCCACGGCTGCGATGGAAGACGTAGGCTCCGGGCGGGAGCCCTTCAACAGCGTGGACAATCAAGTAGAGATCATTGAGCTGGGCTCCGGGCGGATCGAGGAAATCCGCGGGCGCGCCGCGGGTGGCGCGGTCGAGCGTGGTGGAAAGTTGCGGCAGGGTGATCGAGCTGCGGGCGAATTTGCGGGTGGAACCGCGGCGTTGGATGACTTGCTCGATGGGATCGCGGGGCATTTCGGCATCTGACAAGGGATTGAGTTGCACGGTTGGTCCGGTGGGCGTGGGAAAGTCTCTAACAGGAGTTTGACCGCGCCACGCTTCCACTTCCTCGGGGGAATCGAGAGAAGAGGCGGCGTGCATTTCTCGCATGAGCGGATAGTCCACTTCGCGTTGAGAGAGCAGGACGGTTTCAAGGCGAAGCGGGGGAATTTCCGCAGGAGATGGCGGCGGGGGAGCCGCGACGTGGCCGAGGGCTACAAGGGAGAAGGCCACCTCGCGCTGGGGATCGACATCCAGGAGGCGATTGACGCTGGCGTCTACGAAGCCGCACACCACGCGGGCAGGCAGACCAAGGGCGCTGGCGACGGCGAGCAGGTTGGCGAGCAGAGTGCCGTTGTCCCAGCCGAAATGACGGTAGGTGCGGGCCTGATATTTCCAGGCGTTGCGCCAGTAGGTGCAGGTGCAAACGATGGTGAGCGGGGCGTGGGCGATGGCGGGTTCATCGCCGGTGGCTTCGAGGAGGACACGACGGTAATCTCCTGCGCGCAGGAGGCGGAGGCCGAATTCGGCGGGGGCGAAGTGATAGACGCCGGCATCGAGGTTAGTGAGGGCACCGCAAACGAGATAGAACTCGACCTCATAGAGCGCGCCGGTGCAGGCGGCGGCGCGAAAAAAGATTTCGCCTCCGGAATACTTTCTCTTGCGGGTGATGCCTGCGGAGAGGTAGAGGAGCTGGGCTACCGCTTCCAGATCGGGAGATGCGTAGGTGCGGGCGGGGACGCTTTCGGCGATGGCGGAGAGGGCCGCGACGCCGGTTTGGCGCATTTCGGCGGGCAAGTGTGACGGTTCCAGCGTGGGATAAATCTTGAAAGGGAGAGGCTGATTGGACCAGTCCATGAAGTGAGGGTTGGTGCGGATACTGGGGTAGGAATGTTTTGTTGCGTCGTGATAAGTCCAAGCGGCTTCGGGATTACGGTTGTCAGTCATGGCAACGATCGGCGTTCGCGCTGGGGAATGAAGCATATCAGGTTGGAGCGTCGCGACGTTCGAACGAGGGGCGCGGAGGGCCACGGTGAGGGCGCGCAAGGCTGTGGTAGACTATCGCTTTTCGCGCACGTCCTGCCCGCACGGGACCGAGATCATCGTAGGGAGGCACTTTCTGTATGTCTTTTTGGTGCTTGCGCGTCGTTTGTCTCATCCTGCTCATCTCCGAAACGGCCTACGGCCAAACGGCTATCGAAGGCACGGCGCATGACAGTTCGGGCCGCGCCGTAGTCAAAGCGTCGGTCTCTCTGCAACATCAGGATGGGGGAACTGCTCTGACCACCGTCTCGGACAGCGATGGAAAGTTTCGTTTCTCAGGCGTGGAAGGCGGGGCGTACACACTGGGAGTGGAGGCTGCGGGCTACTTCGAGGCTACTTACGAATTTGTGCTGCGCCCGCGTCAGCCGATTTCTCTCAACGTGGATTTGCAAGAAAAACAAACCGTGCGGCAAAGTGTCGAGGTTCAGTCCAACTACCTGACCGTCGATCCTGAGAAAACCGGGAGTTCTTACACCTTCACGCGGCAGGACCTCGAGCGGCTGCCTGAGCCGATGCTGGAGAGCACGAACGACCTCGTCAACAATCTGATGCCTGGTGCCAGCGACAGCCACGACAATTTTTTGGCCGTCCGCGGAACCGAATTCTCTCTGCACGAGTTCGTCAACGGAGTATCTTTCCTCGATAACGCCCAACCGCAATTTTCTCCCGGCGTGAGCCCGCAAATCTTCGAGACCGTGGACCTGCTGACCGGCGGATTCCCGCCCGAATACGGCAACCGCTTCGGCGGCGTGCTGGACATCACGACGCGCTCCGGCGCCGAGCTCGCCGGACACGGCGACGTGAATTTCCGCGGCGCCACTGTAGATAATTATGATCTCAATGCGGACTACGGCGGGCAGACAGGCAGATTGGGCTACTACTTCTTCGTAGACGGATTCACCTCCGGGCGCTATCTTGACCCGCCCGAGCCGAAGGAGCTCTTTGATTTTGGCAAAGGCTCTCGCGCCACCGCGCAATTCGACTGGCGCTTCGGAAACAACGACTCAATTAAACTTCTGCTGATGGGCTCCGGCGCGAACTTTCAGCAGCCCAATATCACCGATGACCAGGCAGTCGGCCGGGATGCGCAGCGGCATCTTCGCCAGTACACGGCCATCCTCGGATGGCTCCACACGTTTTCTGCGCAAACGCTGCTGCACACCTCAGTTTACGAGCGTACGAGTTCCGATCAGGTTTTGCCGACAAGCGACCCGGTCACGCCACTTTCGTCGGCGTCGCGCTCATCCTTTACGCTCGGCATCAAGAGCGACCTCTCGCACTCCTGGCGCGGCCATTTCTTCAAGGCGGGAATCGACCTCGTCCAGCTGCGCGAAGGGGAAAGCTTCTTCTTCGACGGCCGGGGTGACCCCGAGGTTTTCCCTCCGTTTCAAGGTTGGGGCAAGGGCGGGCAAGCCAGCTTCTACGTGCAGGACCATTTTTCGCCGGTTCGCAACCTGACCGTCGACCTGGGCGTTCGCTACGACCATTTCGACCTCGTGGACGCGGACCAGCAAGCCAGCCCGCGCCTCGGCATGGCCTACCACATCAACAAAACGAAGTCGGTCATTCACGCGGCGTACAATCGCTTGTTTTCGCCGCCACCAATCGAATACTCGCTGCTCGCCAGCTTTATCGGGCACAACGCCGTCGATCCGAGCCAGCGTGTTGGCAACGTGCGGCCGTACACGCAGCGCTACTACGAAGTGGGTTGGGCGCAGGAGGTGGCGCCGCGCGTAAGCCTGGAGCTGAATGCTTATCTGCACACCGGCCGGAACAGTTTCGAAAACCACGAAATCTCGATCTCGCGGACTTTTGTGCCCATCAATTTCGATGCCGCTCGTTCCGAAGGCATCGAGTTCGTTGCAAACATGCGTCAACTCGAGCGTCTGGGAATTTCAGCGCGATTCCAGTATGCGCTGGCGAAGACTTATTTTTACGGTCCGATCACCGGAGGATTCGCCGGCGATGCCCCGCTGGTCGCAGGCGAGCGAATCATTCCGGCTTTTGACCAGACGCACACGGGGACAGCGCAGATTTTTTATCACAACCAGTGGCGGGGGTTTTGGGCGGGGAGCGCGATGCGCTACGGCAGCGGCACGATCGTCGAGCACGGCCCGCGCCTGCCGCAACATTTTACGGCAGACCTGGCGACGGGACTGACGCTCTGGAAGACCGAGCCACGCTACTTTGACCTTGAGTTCGATCTCACCAACGTCAGCAACAGCATCTACAAAATCGCCAAAGAGAGCGAAGAGATTCCCATCCAGTACGCGCCATCACGCACCGTGGGCGGCGGCTTGAAATTTCATTTCTAAGCGCGCGCTGCTTGTGCTGTCGCGTCTACCAACGCTCGTCGAAAACCCGGCAAAAAAAAGAAGGCCAACACTCGATGGAATCTTAAGACGCGCCGAAGCGGCCCCCGTTACAGCGGGCTTGCTCAGAAATTCGTGGTGGGCGCCCCGCTGTTCGGCGTGCCCGCCACGGAAGAGGTTAGCTCTTCGGCGTCCAGGCTGAAGCGACCAAGTCATGATCAAAAGCCGGCGGCACCTGCTTGAAGCAGGCGTAACGATAGAGCGCCGCGTTGAAGATGCCTCCCACTGCAGACATGAAAACCGAGAGCAAGAGAAAGTAAATAATCATCAACACCGTGCCGACGAGCAGGCCCTTGATGCCACCCAGAAACATGGCAGCAAGCCACAAACCGATGCCGGGCAACATGAGAACCATAGAAACGAGGCTGAGGCTGAAGCCGCCGACGACTTTTTCTCCCCAGGTGTCGCGGAAGAGCTTGGAGGAGCGCTTCACCGCTTCGATGGGGGTAAGGTCTTCGAATGCCAGCACCGGGACCACGAAGTAACAGGCCAGCGTCCAGACGATGCCAATGATGCGCATGATCAAGCGGCCGATCAGGCCCAGGCGCTCTTCCAGAGTGCGCAGGATGACGCCGACGGTGGCGGCGACGAGCGCCCACTGAAGAATCGTGCCTTTGCGCTCCCAGGCCAGTTCGATGCCGTCGCGGAACGTCCACGTGCCGCCCATCAAGCGGCTATTGGCGACGCCCACGAGGGCGACGTTGAAGAACACCATCACGAAATAATTCACAACGTACAAAGTGAACATGCCGAGCAGGAACATCGGCGACTGGTTCGGATTGAAGCGTTCGCCGGCAGCTATGGCCGCGGCCCTCGCCGGCAGCAGGAGGAACGCGCCGCCAGTGGCAATCATGGCCGTGACAACAAAGCACGAAACAGCCGAGAGCACCGGAAACAGCATCAATTGTTTGTCGGAACGAAGAATGGCGAAGCTCTGCATGACGAGCTGCCAACTACGAGAAAACTTACCCATCATACCCTCCCCGTAATCGTAAACGACGGAACTGTGACCTGAAGAAAGTTTGGCGGAGAGGCCGGCCGGTTCCAATAGTACGTTCGATGCACTCCCTTCGGACAGGTAATGAATTCGGCAAACGGCCCCCGAACAGGTCGGGAAAGCCTGGTGCTTCGTGATCCGTGTTCTGTGATCCGTGGAAGGGTGGCCGACAGGAGATTGACAGTCGACAGTTGAAGGTTTAACGGGAAGCGTTGGAACAGACGCCCTCCAGGCCGGTCCGCAAGCTCCGGCCAATGAGAGATGGGTCGCAATTTCGTGATTGGCAAGATCCTTCATCCGTTCACGGTCCAACAGTCCAGAGGATGTCGAGCTTTTTCTCGAGGTGAGCGAAGTCCTTGTCGCTGGTGGCGAGGGAGGCTTTGCGCTGGAGGGCGAGGGCGGCGGCGAAACCGTCGGTGTACGGGAGTTTGTGCTCGGCGCGAAGTTCGGCGGCGGTGCGCGTCAATTCGAGGTCGGCGGCCACGATTTCCAGGGGGAGTTGGGCGATGTCCTCGGTGACTTTGCGGGCGACGCCGGGGCCTTTGGTGCGCCATGTGGAGTAGTAGACTTCGCCCCAATTCACCACGGACATCAATAATTGGCGTTTGCCTTCGACGGCGAGGCGAATGAGCTCCTCGACCTTTTCCACGCCGGGGCGGTTCTCGAAGAAGGTCATGAGGGCGCTGGCGTCGAGGACGATGCGTTTCATAGTTCGGGCGCTTTACAGTTCGCGATCGCGCCTCCTTTCTTCGAGCAGGTACTTGAGAGTGGATGGTTCGCCGCTGAGGGACCCGCGGAGACTGCGGATAAATTCCCGAGTGAGCGGTTGGAGAATGAGACGATTTTCCTCTTCGACGAAGGCCACCTGCGTACCTTTTTTGATGGAGTACTTGCGGCGAAGTTTTGCGGGGATGACGAGCTGGCCTTTGGTCGTGACAGTGGAGACTTCGGTCTTCATGCGAACTCCCAGGATTCCGACAAAGTATACCTCCCAATAGAATGTAAGTCAAATAGAAACATGGCTTACAGTTCGCTCAAATGTACGACACCGCGACGGAGAGTGTGACGCTTGGCGGGATCCGCGGAGATGGGCGCCGAGGCGCGAAAGAGGAAAAGTCAAAAGCGCGAGATAACCGGGGAATGTTTCGCTAGCGCGAGGCTGGCACGGTGGCAGCGGGCGATCGGCGCGACGGCGGGGCCGTGTGCACAGACGGTAAGGGTTGCGGCATTGGCAATGGGCGGCGTTCTCCAAGGTGTGGCAGGTAAAGGAGGTATAGGAATATGGACTTTAGACGCCTGTGAAATTGATTGCCGTTGTTGATACTGCGTCCATGACTCCAGCGGTCGAGGAGGGTATATGGGCCGGGAGTGCGGAGGAGAGATGGAGGCGGGATTCATTGCTGACGTGAGCGAGGCAACAGTGTTGCAGCAAACATGGGTGAGGGCATCCCTCAAAAGAGATGGATTGGCGGTTTAAAAGTCGACAGGAAAGACTGCGTTCCCGTGCAGGCAAATCGATGCAAGAACTGCGGCTTTCTGAAGTTCTACGCCCAATGAGAAGGATCTTCGTTCGCCGCCATGGCGGTGAACGAAAGGGAAAGGTTAGCGAAGGTGCGAGTCAAACCACCCGACCGTTCGCCTTATACGATCCCTTTGGTGGGCGGGGGCGACGAAGTGGTGGCCTTCGTGTCCGTAGACGATTAGCTGGGCTTCGAATGTTGGTTGTTGCGGGCGGAGTAACCGCGTAGAATCCGCGCAACTCGCCTTGTGGAGGGAATCATGATCGATCGCCGTGGCTTCTTGTCTTCGATTGCAGGCGTTGCCGGCGTCGCCAGCGCGCTCGGCTTGCCGCCGAAATGGAGCGCGCTCCTCGAACAGGAACCGCCGAAGCTGCCGGACAGCGCGCTTTATGGTTCGAACGAAGAAGCGTATTGGACCGAATGGCGCAAACAGTTCCTGATTCCTGCGGACGAGGTTTATCTCAACAACGGGACGGTGGGATCGTGTCCCATGCCGGTGCTGCGCGCGGTTTTCGACGGCTACAACGACACGGAAAAGATGGCGCAGAGCGATCCGGAAGATTATCCGATCTGGGGTTACGGCGCGTGGAACGAGTTCCGCGACCCGCTGGCGGAGTTTGTCGGCTGCACGCGCGATGAGCTTGCGCTGGTGCGCAACGCGACGGAAGCGAACAGCTACATCGCCAACGGCCTGGACATGAAGCCTGGCGACGAAGTCCTGATGACCGACCAGGAGCATCCGGGAGGCGAGCATCCCTGGAACCTGCGCGCGAAACGATATGGGATTGTGGTGAAAAAAATCACGCTGCCAAAGCCGGTGCCGAATGCGGCGGCGGCGCTGAATCTTATCAATGATGCGATCACGCCGCGGACGCGCGTGCTGTTCTTCAGCCACATCACCACGGTCACGGGCGTGGTTCTGCCGGCCAAGGAACTCTGCGCGCTGGCGCGTTTGAAGGGAATTCTCTCGGCCGTGGACGGCGCGCACGTCGTTGGAATGATGCGGGTGAACATGCACGAGCTGGGATGCGACATGTACACATCGAGCCCGCACAAATGGCTGCAAGCGCCGAAGGGCAGCGGGTTTCTTTACGTGCGAGACGAGGTGATCGACCGACTATGGAACACCATCGTCACCGCCGGCTGGGACGAGCCGAAGTTGCGCGCGGAGCGCTTTCAGCGCATCGGCAGCTCCAACGTGCCCTCGCTTTGGGGAATGCGCGCGGCGGTGCAACTGGCAAATCAGATCGGGATGGAGCGGATCGAACGGCGCCACCGTCAAACGGCGGATCATATTCTGAAAGAGATGGTGCAGCGCGGCGCAGAGTCCTGGACGTCGCCCGATCCGGCACTGCGCTGCGCGATTGCGTCGGTCAACGTGGCGCCGATTCAGATCACGGAGATCGAAAACTGGATGTGGACGACCAAGAAAATTCGCATCCGCGGCGGGGGGCCTTCGAAGATTCGGCTGTCGACGCCGTACTATCTGCTGCGCAAGGACGTGGACCGGTTCCTCGGCGCGTACGATGAATACCGCAAAGTAGGACACTAGGGTCCGACGAGGACCTGCCAAGCACAGCGCAAATAGAAGACGGTTTGGAACTGGCGCGGAAATGAGATGGAATTGGTTTGACGTAGGCCATCTCATATGTTCAGATAACGTCTATAATATCATATACATACGAACGTGCTCTTGGACTTGACATGGAAATGAATTCGCAATAGAAATGATCGTGATCAAATACTCCATTCCGCGCGGCTGGATTCAATATGATCCCGTCAAAATTACGAGTGCACTAACTGAAGCAAAAGCAGCCGTTCTTTCACTGAAAACCATCCCCTACCAGAAGCGCTGGGTAGAAACACTTCAGCAGATCGAATTGAAAAGAGAAGTTGCAGGTACATCGCGCATTGAGGGAGCGGAATTCACCGAACGAGAGCTGGATGCCGCCCTTAGGGAAACTCCTGAACAGTTGCGCACGCGCTCACAGAGACAAGCTCGAGCCGCGGTGCGCGCGTACCGCTGGATTTCCGAAATTCCTCCTGATCGACCTGTAGACGAAATTCTCATCCGTGAGATTCACCGGAAGATAGTGACTGGAGCTGATGATGATCACTGTCAGCCCGGAGAACCGCGCGGAAGCGATCAAGACGTTATCTTTGGAACCCCGCAACACCGAGGTGCGGATGGCGGAGAGGAGTGTCGGCATTGCTTATCCGACCTTGCGCGCGCGCTTCAACATGAATTCTGCGAGCACGATCCCCTTATCCAAGCCTTGGCGGCCCATTATCATCTGGCAGCCATGCATCCTTTCCTGGACGGCAACGGACGAACAGCTCGCGCGCTTGAGGCGTTGTTGCTTCAGCGTGCAGGGTTGCGTGACAGTTCCTTCATCGCGATGTCGAATTACTATTACGATGAAAAATCTTCCTATCTGGCTACCTTAGCAGATACGCGCAGCGCTGAACACGATCTCACTCCTTTTCTCAACTTCGCCCTCAAAGGAATCGCCCTGCAATGCCAAAGGCTGCTTGCTGAAATTCAGCATGAAATATCGAAGGAACTTTTCAGAAATCTCATGTATGACCTGTTTAATCTGCTTCGGACACCGCGGCAGCGAGTCATCGCGCAACGTCAAATCGTGATCCTCAAAATTCTTCTGGGCGCCGAGTCGATCGAATGGCAAGAGTTAATGAGGCAACTAACGACGACCTACAAGCGTTTGAAGAACCCCATCAAAGCCATGGTTAGAGACGTCAATAACTTGAGTAGTTTGGGAGCTATCAGCGTCGAAGAATTTGGAGAACGGCAGTTTCGTCTTAAAGTCCGCCTGGAATGGCCTACGGAGATAACCGAGACCGCCTTTTTTGAAAAACTTCGCAAACTCCCTAAAGCGAAGAGCCACTCCTTCCTCCAGTGAGCATGTTGAGCGCGTGAACGTATCATCGTTTCTTGACCCTGCGCGCAAGGGTCGAATACACTAATGAATTCGAAACCAGCCGCTGAAGAGGCCAGGGGGCTGTTACGCCGTTGCGGGTGAAAGAGACTGCCCTGCGATCGCGTACTACAAAGGGGGATTGTTTTGCCAAAGCGCACATTTCAACCGCGCAAACGCCGACGCGCCAAGACGCACGGCTTCCGCGTACGCATGAAGACGAAGGGTGGCCGCAAGGTGCTGGCGGCGCGCCGCAAAAAGGGACGCCATCGGCTTACCCCCGAATAATGCGGGGAGCCTGTTGCCCACCGCCGGTTCGAGTGGGCACGGGAATCTGTTTCCGCGCGAGGCGCGGCTGCTGCGGCGCGGAGAATTTGATGCCGTCTACCGCGCCGGAAAGCGCCGCTCGAGTTCCCACTTCACAGTTTTCTTTCGCGCCAACGAACTGCCGCAGAGCCGTTTTGGCTTCAGCATCAAGAAGGCCCTGGGCGGCGCGGTAGTGCGTAATCATATCCGGCGGCGTGTGCGCGAGATCGTACGCTGCCACCGGCTGGAGATACCCGCGGGATGGGACATCGTCATACACCCGAAGAGTTCGGTCGAGCGCGCGCCGTTTGCGGCGCTGACGGCGGATTTGTTGCGGCTGCTGAAGAGCGTGTAGGGGCGCACTCTAGTGCTCCCTCTGTTGCGGCAATGGACGCTGGCGATGAGGGCGGACGGCAGTCCGCTCCTACACAAATCGCCACCACGCAAAGTGTAGAGCCATCCATTCCTGTGCGCGTGGCGCTGCTCGCGCTGCGGTTCTACAAAACGTATTTGTCGATCTTGTTCGCGGGAAGTTGCCGATTCGAACCGACATGTTCGCACTATGCCTACGAGGCCATTGAAAGGTTTGGGATGGCGCGCGGCTTTTGGCTTGGACTGAAGCGGCTGCTGCGCTGCCATCCGCTCTCGCGCAAATTTGGTTACGACCCGGTTCCGGAGAAATGGGAAGAGATGCCAACAAGTTCAGCCGCACGGAAAGTTCTGAAGACTGAGGCGCAGTCATGAGCGCGCCGGGACAAAAGGACAAGTTCACGCCGGAGCTGCGAATTCTCGTGGCTTCACTGTTGTCGTTTGCGGTGATCATCCTGTGGGCGAAGTTTTTCGGGCCGAAGCCGCCCATCCCGCCAACGCCAGCAAACCGGCCGGCGCGGACCGCTCCGGCCACACCGGGTCCAGCGACCTCACCGGCGGCGAATCCATCCGAAGCCAGTCTAACGCCGGCAACAATTGCCCCAGCGGCAGCGGCCAGCGTCACTGTAAAAAACGATTCGCAGGAACGCGCGGTCGTCGTCGAAAACAGTCTCTACCGCGTGGAAATTTCGAACCGCGGCGCGGTCGTGAAGAGCTGGCAGCTGAAGAATTACAAGGATGATGCGAAGCCGCAGCGCGTTCTTGATGTCGTCCACCCGGACGCATCGCAGCAAACAGGCGGCTGGCCCTTTTCCGTGGTGCTCGATGATGAGCAGTTGCAAAACGCGGCGAACGGCGGACTTTATCAGATCTCCTCCCCGGCGACCTCACTCGAAGCACCGGCCGATGTTGAACTCACATGGAGTGATGGCCACCTGGAAGTCACCAAGCACTTCCGCTTTGATCACACGTATGTGGTTCGCATAGAAACCTTCGTCAAGTTGAACGGCAAACCCATCACCGCGGGGCTTGGATGGCTCGGCGGCTTCGGCGATTTAACAGTGACGAATCCGGCGCCGGTGGAAACGCTCTCGACCTACTACAGTGAGGGCGGCAAGATCACGAATTTCGCCCACAAGAAGCTGGAAGGACTCGATAAGTGGGGCCCAGGTCTTTGGCAGGGTGGAAAAAATTTCGTTGGCATTGAGGACCGTTACTTCACCGCCGCGTTTCTCCCCGCAAACGGCGCCGCGCCGGGCACGCTTCAGACGCGCTATTGGAAATCTTGGCGGACCGTGCATGCGAATGGTCAAGACACGGCGGAGCCGGTGCCACAAGTGGCCGCGGCGACCTCGACGCAGCCGCTGGCCTTGCGTGTGTACGTTGGGCCGAAAGATTACGACGACCTGAAGAAGATGAACCCGCCGCTGCACGGGCTTATTAATTTCACCTGGCTAGAATTTATCGCCGAGCCTCTCTTTCACGGGCTGAAGTGGCTGCACAACTACATCCCCAACTGGGGATGGGCCATCGTTGTCCTCACGCTAGTGATCAATATGCTCCTCTTTCCCCTGCGCATCTCGAGCTACAAGACGACCTTAAAAATGCAGCGCGTGGCGCCGGAAATCAAAGCGATCCAGGAAAAATACAAGAAATACTCGATGCGTGATCCGCGCAAGAGGGAGATGAACAAGGAGGTCATGGCAGTTTACAGCCGCGAGGGCATCAACCCCATGGGCGGCTGCTTCCAGATGTTCCTGCAAATGCCGGTGTGGTTCGGCTTGAACACCGCTCTGCGTTATGCCATCGAGATGCGGCACGCGACTTGGCTGTGGATCACGGACCTTTCTTCGAAAGATCCTTACTACGTTCTTCCCGTGCTGATGGGCGCTTCCATGTATCTCGTTTCGAAGATGACGCCGATGACGGCGACCGACCCGCAGCAGCAGACGATGATGAAGATCATGCCTATCACCATGGCGGGCATCTTCATGATTTCGCCGATTTCTAGCGGTTTGGCGGTGTATATTCTCACCAGCAGCGTGGTCGGTATCGCCCAGCAGTGGTACCTGAACCGCACACATCCGGTGCCCGCACCTGCAAAGATCGTGCGTGGGAAGAAGCCTTAAGAAAACATTTCAGAGAGGCGGACGCGGCTCCGAACGTTCGAACTACCGATGGCTCAAGAACTCATCCGCGATGGGAAGTTGGACCGGCAAGCGGCGGCCGACGCGCTGCGTCATTTTCTGGAGAATATGGTGCGTGTTTCCGCGCTCGAGTTGAAGGTGAACGTACACCTGGTTTCAGCGGATGGAGAAGGCTCCGGGGGCGACGCGGAAGTGCTCGCCGATCTCGACGGCAAGGACAAAGAGATTCTCCTCGAGCGCGGCGCGGAACTTTTGAAAGCGTTCGAACACCTGGCCTTCAGGGCGCTGCGGCTGGAACCTGCTTACCATGAAAAGATCCACATCGATTGCGGTGGCTACCGCGCGCTGCGTTTTGAAGAATTGCGCATGACGGCGCGTGTTGCCGCCGAACGCGTGCAGACTTCTCGCCAGCCATTCCGCCTGAATCCCATGTCCTCGCGCGAGCGCCGCATCGTGCATATGGCGTTGAAGGATATGAGCGGAGTTCGCACGGAAAGCTCCGGCGTCGGCGAAGACCGCCAGGTCGTCATCCATCCGGCAGACAAAAAACCTTCCCGGTAGTTCCTCTTTGCCGCAAAAAGAATGACAGGCAAGAATGCCTGTCCTACCTCGCGGCCCAGCCTTGCGACAGAACCCTGCCGTCAGTGCCAAAGCGAACGCGATACGTGAAGGACGGGGGGCGGTCGCGGCGCGTTTGCACAAAGCGGATGTCGGAAATCTCGACGACGGCTACATCGCCTTCCTTGTGGAAACGCGTCACGGGAAATCGCGAGAACCACAGAACCTTCTGGACTTCGGGCAGGCGTGTGGCTATCTCGATGTAGGAATTCGGCGGGGCGTCGGGGTAATAGTGGTGCTCGAGCGCGGACAATTCCCCATCGTTTACGGGCTTGTCGGCAAGGTCCATGCGCAATTCGTAGACTCCTCGCGCCGTCCGAACCAGCCCGTCCCAATGCCAGAGCGATGGCGGGAGCGGTAACGCTCCGATCGATTCGACCTGCAAGTGGTCCAGTTCAGCAAACTTCTGAATGCGCGAGAACGCGACATGGTGTGCATAGACCGTGCAGGCCACGTAGATCACGGCCGCGGCAAGACCAGCGCGATTCCATATGTGGTGCTGAATCTTCAACCCCCATCCAAGGAATGCTAGCAAGACGAAGAGCACGGCAAGAATAACCATGGCGCTCAAAACAACTCGATCGGAAATCGGCGCGCCGGCAATTGCGGCAATTTTGGCGATGAGAAATGGGGCGGGCACGAACACCAGCCACATTCCAACGGCGCGGCGCCTTACTTTTTCGGGGTGGGCATACACCCAGGCGAGCAATTGAGGCACAAGGAAAATGGCGGTCAGTGTGAAATCCACGATGAAGATGAGATCCCAGGCGGGGCGCGACCATTCGAGCGGCGACCAGATCATGGTGCCAAAGGAGGTCACCAAGTCGAGCAGAATGTGGCTGAGAATGCCCGCCGCGTAGATCGCGGTCAGCGCTCGGAAGGAGGGTGCTTCCCATTTTCGCCAGTTCGCAAACGCGCGCGTGATTCCCGCGAGAAGCAGCGTCCACAGAGGAAGCATCACCAGCGAGTGCGTGATACTGCGATGCCAGGTAACGATGAGAAGCTTGTCGCTGGAGAAAAAATCCCGGAGGACATCGGAATCCGGAAAAATGGCGCCAAGCATCAGCGACCATGTGATGATGCGACCGCGGTTCATCGGTTGCGCGGCAAACATGTCCTCGCCGCGGAAGATGGCTTTTCCGATCAATGCGCCAGCGATGCCGTGTGTGATCGTGTCCATCGTTAGAGTCTATCCGATGCGCCCCGGACGCGACATTCTAACGGATGAATAGAAGTGGATTTGTTTTGCTGATGACTTTGCCGATGCGACGCGCGGAGACGCCATGACGACCGAGAGCGGAGATGGCGGCCTCTGCGGATTCCGGCAAGATAGCAATCAGCAGGCCGCCGGAAGTTTGCGGGTCGAAGAGAAGATCGCGGTATTCCTGAGGAACGCCTTCGGCGAAACGCACGCAATCGCCAATGAAATCGCGGTTATTCTTCAGGCCGCCGGGAAGAAATCCTTCGCGTGCGGCCTCCACGGCTCCGGGAAGATAGCGAACCGTGGAATGATCGATCTCGAGGGACACGGGCTCAATATTCCGCTGCGAATCACCGAGCGCCATCTCCCGGGCGTGGCCCAGCAATCCGAATCCCGTAACGTCCGTCACTGCGTGAATTGGAGTTGCAGCCCCTCGCTTGTCCTGTACTCCTTCTAGCGCTTCGGACGCCGCGCGGTTCAGTTCTGCCATCGAGACAGTCGCCGCCTGAAGTGAGACGCGTGTTACGCGGTCGTTCTTCAGCGCCGTTGAGAGCACGCCGGTTCCGATGGCTTTGGTCAGAAGCAGGACATCGCCCGCACGTGCGCCAACATTTCGCCACACTCCATTCGGGTTGATGATGCCAGTGACCGCGTAGCCAAATTGAATATCGTCATTTCGAATCGAGTGGCCGCCGATGACGCTGCACTGAGCTTCGGTCATCTTTGAAAGGCCGCCACGAATAATCTGTTCGAGAATCTCAGGATCGCCCTTGTCGGGGAAGCCCACGATCGAAAGCGCGGAAACTGGTTTGCCGCCCATGGCGTAAACATCGCTCAATGCATTCGCCGCTGCAATTTGTCCAAAGGTGTGCGGGTCATCGACGATCGGGGTAAAGAAGTCGACCGTCTGGACTAGTGCCATTTCAGGGCTGAGTAGATACACCCCGGCGTCGTCGTTGGTGTCAAAACCAACGAGCACGTTCGGATCAGTTGGCCGCGGCAAACGGCGCAAAACGGAATCCAGCAACCCTGGACTCAGCTTCGCCGCTCAACCCGCTGCCTTGACCATGGCCGTGAGTTTCACGGAATGGGTCAAGCCACACCTCGTTGTAAAGCCTTTCGATTATAGCGAGGTGCCGCGGCTCGTGCTTGCGCACCATGTAATTTCGTAGCCACCGTATCCAACTGAGGATGAGCGACCTTACGGCAAACGGTTGTTCTCTGTCCCCTATCCTACGTGCAGTTTCGCTCCTGGGGATCGCTATTTGCTGTATTCAGGTGCCCCAAGCTCGGGACCGCAGGCTCGCGGGCTCCTAACTGACAGGGCTTGCTCTTGGTTTCGTCTCTGACCGGTGTCGGCGGTGCGAACTCATGCCACAGCGCCATAAGAGATGCGGGGAGTAAAAGAGAACTCTGCTAACGCTTGGCGCGGAGTATGAAGGCGGGAAACAAATTCATGTCTTCGCTGAACTCCTTCCATGAGAGGGCCGGTGAGTGTCAAGTATGTTTTTCTTTCTTTTTTTCATTTCTTGTAAGGATGTTTTTGTTCTTGTCTTCCTCCCTGTGAGTTCCTGCCCTTGAGCCAAGCCGCTCCTGTCGCCACCCTTCCATCCGCACTCTTTGTTGAGCGATTGTCGCTCGGTGCAAGTTGGGTGTACTCGTTTCAGTAGGTGCTGCTACCTGATAATCGACCTATGTTCCCACCCTTTCAGGGGGATTTGGGCCAGGAGTTAGTCGCAGTCACCTGATCTCGGCGGTTGAGCTCGGCTGTTGGGATCTTTTTCTTTCTTGTATGCTCCTTTTCTTTCTTTCTTTCTGCCCTTCCGAGTTTTCCACAGAGAAATATTTGTGGGGACCACACTTCGGCAGCCGTTCACCATAAGACTTCACCAATCCTCGCGCCGCATCCACCAAGGCGGTTCGTGCACTCACCAATTCCGCCCGTGCCCGGATCACTGTCAGATGAATTTGTGCTTTAGCGCTGCGATGCCGCACCGGCCCCAACAGCTCAGGATCGATTCTGGCCAGCCGTGCCAGTGTCCGTGCATCGTGGCGATCATCTTTTCGAGTGCTCTTGCTGATCAAATTCACCTTTTGCGCGTGCGCCACGAGCACCTCGTGTCCCAGCTCCCTTAACAGCCGGCTTGACCACGGGGAATGTGTTCCCCTCTCCAGGGCCATGAGACTTCGCGGAATCTTCTCAAATGTCTGCTTCATCGCTTTGCCGAGGTCCACACCAATCGTGAGCTTGTGTCCTTTGAAAATCATGTTTCCATTTACCCGAACAGGTCGAGACCGGCCCTCTCATCCCATCTGATGAGTTTGCCCGGTTTGGCCAATCCCGGCGTTAATAGCACTACGGGAGAAAGCTGCCCGGTCCTCCCGCGGGTCACCTCCTGAAGACTCTGCTCATCGGAAACTGACCTGCTCGTCGGGACTTTCCTCACTTGCGCAACCTATACGGGAAGTGTTCTCATTCGCGGATGCTGTGGGACATCTGGCTCATCTTTTTCGTGCTCGCCTTGATTTTGCCGTGGCGCGGGCGAGTTCGCATGAAGAGATTGCTGGCGATGCCACGCGTCGGCACGATGGAACGGCTTGCGCTTTACGCTTCGACCATTGCCTTTCAATGGTTTGCCGTCGCGGGGGTGGCATGGCGTGCCTGGGCGCACGGATTCACGGCCTCTCAGCTTGGTTTGACGATCCATGGCAGAACCCGGACTCTTGTTGCTTCGATTGTCGGCGCCGCGACCATTGCAGCCCTTCAGTGGCTGAACCTGCGGCGCGTGGGGAGAATTCCCGTAGAAGCGCGGGGCTCTCTTCAGGCCATTGCGGAACGGATCTTGCCGCAATCCACCGTGGAGTTGCTCCCCTATCTGGCGCTCGCGATTACAGCGGGACTTTGCGAGGAATTCCTGTATCGCGGTTTCGCCATGGCCTTCCTCGCACATCTCGGGTTACGAGCTTGGGCGGTGGTGCTCCTTTCTTCCGTTCTCTTCGGGCTGGCACATAGTTACCAGGGACGCGGTGGAATCGTTATGACACTCTTGATCGGCCTCATTCTGGGGACAAGCCGGATTGCCTACGGTAGTCTGGTCCCCGCGATTTTCTGGCACAGCGCCGTGGATGTGGTCGCCGGAACAGCGGGGCCGCGGTACCTGACACCAAAAAGGGCTAGTGTCCAGGAAAGGGAGAATTTGATACATCAGAGTCAATAGTTACTACTATGACAACGACTATCCCAGTCTCTCCCTCGGCGGCCGTAATACGGCGCGCCCTCGGAGAATTCAAGATCCCCGTCTTTGACGATCAAGTACGTCAAATTCAACAATATATAGAGATTCTGCTGACCTGGAATGAAAAGATAAACCTGACGGCCATCCGCGACCCGCTGGAGATACTTTATCGTCATTTTTGCGAGAGCATGTACGCCGCCGAGGCTATACCCCTGAAAAACGGTCGGCTCGCCGACGTTGGCTCGGGAGGCGGATTTCCGGGGCTGCCACTCAAGATCATGCGGCCTGACTTGCAGGTTTTCCTGGTCGAATCCAACATCAAGAAAGTCACATTTCTAGCGGAAGTCATTCGTGAATTGGGACTTACAAGCGCACAGGTGCTAGCGCGCCGCTATGAAGAGCTAGGGGAGGAGGTCGCGCCCCTTGATTACGTTTGCTCGCGTGCGCTGGGCGAATACCCAATCTTTCTTGATTGGGCGAGGTCGCAACAGATAGAAGCGAAACAAGTTATACTTTGGATTGGCGGCCGAGACCTTGGGGAGATTCAGAAGATCCGGAGTTGGGACTGGAGCGAACCCTTAGAGGTGCCGCATTCCCTGCGACGCCTCCTTCTTGTGGGCACAAGGAAGTCCTCAATTACCGTCACATCGCCGTAAAGATGAGATGAGAGGTTTCTGCTATTTCTTTGAGAAATTTCCCTGATTCGCAGCCATTGGCGGCTCGCGCCAAATCGATGTTCCACGTGGAACATTCAGAGCCAGCTACCCGACGGCAAAATGCTTCACATGGCAGTGTCCTAAGAGTTTGGAGGTGAAGTGAGCCTGTGTTCCACGTGGAACAACGCACTCGGCCGCAAATCTCCAAGGAGTCGGTGTCCGCCCCGCAACATTAGCTTTGGAATGCCGCCGCCCGATTCTTCAAAATCCAGAAAGGCGCAAACAACTCGCTATCGGAAGGGAGCTACAGGATGGCAGAACAGCGTTTCACATGGAACAATTCGTCCTGCAAAGCCTGATTTCCACCGTCAAAACGTTGTTCCACGTGAAACATCTTGCATCCTTGAGACGACTTTGCTAAATTCTCGCTCTCGGGGGAATATTTGACTCGAATCATTGCCGTCGCGAACCAAAAAGGTGGAGTCGGCAAGACGACAACTGCGGTGAATCTAGCCGCTTGTCTCGCCACAGCTGAACAACCGACTCTTCTTGTTGATTGCGATTCCCAAGCCAACGCGACCGCCGCCATCGGATTCACGAAAGATCCTTCGCGTAGAACCCTTTATCACGCCTTAATCTTGAACGAACCCTTCGACAAGATCATTCAAAAAACACAGGTGGATGGTTTAGATGTCATCCCAGCCGACAAAAACCTTGCGGGAGCAGCGGTTGAACTCGTCAGTGCGGAAAGTCGTGAATATAAGCTCCAAGGCGCCCTGAAAGCTCTACACGAAAAATATCGCTATATCATCCTGGATTGCCCTCCTGCCTTGGATTTGTTGACTTTGAACGCTCTCGTGGCCGCGGGAGCTGTTTTGGTCCCCATCCAGTGTGAATATTTGGCGCTCGAAGGTGTTTCGGAACTGCTGGACACGCTGATGCGCATCCGGCGCACCCTGAATCCTAGCCTCGAAATCGAAGGCATCCTGCTGACGATGTATGATGAACGAACAACCCTCTCCCGGCAGGTAGCGACGGACTTGCGCAGTTTCTTTGGAACACAAGTCTTTCAGAGCGTGATTCCGCGAAATGTGCGACTTGCGGAAGCGCCAAGTTTTGGTAAACCGATCATTTTTTACGACGTTCACAGCAAGGGCGCAGAAGGCTACACGCAGCTCGCCCAGGAGGTCATTGCCAATGCCGAGAAACGCGCTGGGACGGGGGCTCGGAGCGCTCATTCGGGAGCCTGAGTCCAAGACTTCGCCAGAACAGACGCCGCCGATACAACCTCAGGCAACAACAGCCAGTGGCGCAGCGGTCGTGCCCACTCGCGAGGGGGTGCATCCGGGCCCACAACAAGTTGACATCGACTTGATCGAGCCCAGTCCTTACCAACCGCGCACGCGCTTTCGAGAGGAAGCCCTCGACGAACTGTCACGTTCGATTCAGGCCAGCGGCATCATCCAGCCTTTGGTCGTCCGACCGATCGGCGCGCGGTTTCAGTTGATTGCAGGCGAGCGCCGGTGGCGCGCAGCGCAGCGCGCCGGCTTGACGAAGGTGGCTGTAATCGTTCGGCAGGCGTCTGACGAGCTAGCGCTGGAGATGACGCTGGTTGAGAACATTCAGCGTGAAGATCTGAATGCTATTGAGGCCGCGCGAGCATTTGAACTCTTAATGGCCGAGGCTCAGCTAACCCAGGAGGCTGTTGCAGCGCGAACCGGCAAGGACCGCGCGACGGTGGCGAACGCGATTCGGCTTTTGAAGTTGGAGCCGACGATTCAGGATTGGATTGAAGAAGGGAAACTGACGGCAGGGCACGGTCGCGCCTTGCTGGCAGTGCCGGATTCGCAATTGCGGATGCGCTACGCCCAGCGGGCCGCACGGGGCGGATTAACGGTACGCCAGATCGAGCGCCTCGCTTCGCGGCGCTCGCGCAGCGGGCATGCGCCGGCGGAGGTTCACGTGGACGCGAACATTCGCTCGGCTTTGGATGAGCTTCAACGGCATCTCGGCACGAAAGTGCTTCTTCATCAGAAAACGAAAATGCGCCCGGGGCAGCTTGTGCTCGAGTATTATGACGACGCCCAGCTCATGGGTCTCTATGATCGTTTGATGAAATAGCGTCGCCGACTTCGCGAACAATCACTGCCCCTTCGTTCAGTCGCTTCATTCGACAACCCGCATGCTCTGTTGCGTTGACTTATCCGCGAGCGCAGCTAAAGTAGAACAGTCTCTATATGGGGGTTTTGAAATGGCATGGAAGTGGCCGGCAAGCTCGAAGAATAGCACCAGCGAAGAATGGACAGGATTCATCGACCAGGGCGTAACGCTCGAGGGCACGCTGACGGTAAAAGGCACGTTTCGCGTCAACGGTAACGTAAAGGGCAACATCATTTCGGAACAGACCGTCATCCTTGGCGAAGGCGCTAAGGTTGAAGGACAAATCGAGGGAAACCGCGTCGTAATCTCTGGCCGCTTCGATGGCGTGATTTTCGCGAAGGGCCGCGTGGAGATCGAAGCCAAAGGCGTGGTGACGGGAGAGGTTCACTCTCCATGCATGGTCATCGATCCGGGTGGAATCTTCGACGGCCGCTGCCACATGCTGGGATCTTCGGAGACGGCTTCAACGGTGACAATCCCCATTCGGGCTGTCGGGAACGGTTGATATTTTCCGGATTTTCTTGTATTTTATCGTAGGATAATTACTCATAGATCAAATATAGCTTCTGCTACTCCGCGCATTCCAAATTGTTCTTGTTCCCCAAAACTGAGCCTAGGCTAGGATTTCACTCTTGGAGCGTAGGTTGCGCCCGCCGCTTTTTCCGCGTCTTGAATTCCCGCTTGGATGTTCGTTTCCCAATCAAGGTGCGGGACTTTGGAAACTTTCGCCGCTTTGTAGTAGAGCAATGCGTCCGAAGGGCGATTGAGCTTCTTCAGGGCGATGCGACCGGCAGAGAGAAGCGCGAGAAGCGATTGCTTTTCCGCGGGGTATGCCTTGGCTAAGTGCTCGTACTCAATGACGGCGCGATGGTAGTCCTGGTGCCCCTCCGCGATGCGGCACAGTTCAATCCACGTTGCCGCAGGCATGCGCTCCCCGCCGGCGTTGGCGTATTCCTGGTAATCGTGCCAAGCTGACTCTGCGTCTTGCGCTTTGAGATGGAGCTGGCACAATTTGACCGTGGCTTCCAGATGCGACCGGATATCGTTCTTGCGCCAATAGAGTTGCCGCAACAGGGAATGAGCGTCGATGGCGTCGGGTTTCGCGGCCACGTGCTTCTTAAGCACCGCAATGCCCTCATCGAACTTTCCCTGCTCCATAAACTCTGCTCCCTGAACGACAGCTAGATCCGCTGTCCAACCGATCTTGTCTTCAATGACCGCATTTGCACTGTGCTCCAGGCCCGTGTGTTGGATAACTACCGCAGCCAGAACTCCGAAGACGAACCCGCCGACATGCGCCCAATGGGCCACTCCCGACGCTTGACCAAATAGACTACCGTAGGATACTTCCATGAAAAGCCACATAGGAAGCAGCCAGTAGGCCGGGGCTTTAAAACGAATCCGGAAAATCAACATGTACCAAAGCATGTGTATCTTCAGTTTTGGGAAGCGCACCAGAAAACCGCCCATGAGCGCAGCTATTGCACCAGAGGCCCCGAGAGCAGGAGCGAGGCTTCCGGGGTTAAACATTGCGTGGATAAGAGACGCGGCGACTCCGGCTAGAATATAGAAAATAGGGTAAATGACGCGGCCCCATCTATCCTCGAGGATGAAGCCGGCAAGCCACAAAAACCACATGTTGCCGATCAGATGGATCCAACCGGTATGAAGAAACACAGAGGTTAGGTATGAAATAGGTTTTGGATGCGCCGGTACGAACGCGTAATTCTCCAAGATAGAACTCTGCTGCTCTTCGGCAAAGCGCTGTGCGAGTGTATCCATTTCCACCTGAAGCTGTTCGGGGTCCTCGACCTCTCGGATTTGGGCCTCCCAAGCATCCTCGGGCTTGCGTTCGTTTGAGCCGAGTTGCTTCCACAATAGCTCGGGGGTCTTGCTTTGCACTTCGTTGACGAACATCTGTACATCTTCCGGCATCTTCAAATCAGGGTGCGTCGCGGCGAGCACCAGGACGTGCGTTCGCACTTCGATGCGTTCGGGTTCCTGCGCTTCGATTTTCCAGTGGGTGCCAAGGAATATCAGCAAGTTCAGCGCGATCAGCGCAAAGGTGACGACCGGCCAGCGGCGGCCCTCCATGTTTTCATGGCGCAACGGAATCAGCATCGGGCAATCCCTTCCGATCGAAACGGTAGAGAGAAATAGCTCTGCCGAGTGTAGAAGGCGCATCCGTCGCGATGTAACTGACCATTGGAACAGGTCATAGCCGATTGATAAACGCAGCGCGCCTTCCTCGACTGTCTGCGTTTCGAAGCTTGCTTGGGACCATATTGATCTGAAGAGTTTCACAAAGTCTCCTGTAGCTCCGCCAGGTTGACACGTTCAGAAGGGGCGTCTATCGTTCGAAAGAGTCGTTGACGAGGGATGGCGGATGAAGATTCTCGTGCTGGGCGGCGGTGGACGCGAACATGCGCTGGTGTGGAAACTGAACCAGAGCCCGCACGTGGAAAAAATCTGGTGCGCTCCCGGAAATGGCGGCATCGCTGCGGAAGCGGAGTGCGTGGCCGTGGAGGCGGGTGACGTCGGCGCGATCGTCGCGCTTGCCGGAAAGATTCAGCCCGATCTGACCATCGTGGGACCGGAACTGCCGCTGGTGAACGGGCTGACCGATGCGTTCCGGCAGTGGAATTGGGCCGTTGTAGGGCCTTCTCAGCAGGCGGCGCAGCTTGAAGGGAGCAAGGTTTTCTCGAAAGAGTTTCTGAAGCGGCATGGCATTCCTACCGCAAAGATGTACGGCACGTATGACTCTCCCACAGCTGTCTACAGTGCCTTGAGTTCCGTGGCTTGGCCGGTGGTGATCAAGGCGGATGGATTGTGTGCCGGCAAGGGTGTCTTCTTGGCGCCCGACTTCGCGGCCGCGAAAGATTTTGTCGAACGCGTGATGGAAAAGAACGAACTGGGCCCGGGCGGAAGGCGAATTCTCCTGGAGGAGACGCTGGAAGGCGAAGAACTATCCTTCATTATTCTCACGGATGGAAGGCGGTACGCGCCACTTTTGCCGACGCGCGATCACAAGCGCGTCTTCGATGGAAACCAAGGCCCAAACACGGGTGGCATGGGGGCTTACTCGACGGATGAATTGCTGCCGGAAGATCTTCGAGAGACCCTCCGTTCGACGATTGTCGAGCCGACCTTACGGGGGCTGGCCGCAGACGGCATGCTCTATCAAGGGTTCTTGTACATCGGCCTGATGCTGACGAACTCCGGTCCAAAAGTCCTGGAGTTCAATTGCCGGCTGGGGGACCCCGAAGCTCAGGCGATCCTAGCGCGGCTGGATTTCGATTTGGCCGAGATCCTCAACGACGTTGCCAAAGGACGCTTGGATCCCTCAAAACTACGTTGGAAGCCCGGGGCCAGCGCCTGTGTGGTGCTGACGTCAGGCGGGTATCCGGGAAAGTTTGAGAATGACCGGAGGATTGACGGCCTAACCACTGCGCAGAAGATTAGCGGTGTGAAGATTCTGCATGCCGGGACGAAGCTCGCCGGAGACTGGGTAGTCACAAACGGCGGCAGAGTGCTCGGCGTTGCTGCAGCAGCCACGTCGCTCAAGGCCGCATTGGCCTCAGCCTATGAAGCTGTTTCACGAATTCACTTTGCGGGCATGCACTACAGAAAAGACATCGGGGCTCACACAACCCAACTGAAAGCCGCGGGAGATTAGAGGGCATGCCGCGCGTGCAAAATCTTTTCCGCGCTCCGAAGAAGCACCTGCCGATGGAGGAACTTTCCGAAGTTCGTGCTGTGGGCGACACCGGCTTCGAAGGCTGCGCTCACGCGCGGCCCGGAAGCAAGCGCCAGGTCTTGCTCGTGGATCACGAGACCTTGGAGGCCATGGACCTCCGGCCGGGAATCATCCGCGAGAACGTTACAACCGATGGCATGAACGTGAATGCCCTGCAGATTGGCCAGCAGCTCCAGATCGGCAAAGCACGTCTGGAAGTCAGTGCGGTATGCACCCCCTGTGACCAGATGGAAACAATTCGTCCCGGACTTCCGAAAGAGCTTTGGGGACGGCGGGGCATGCTGTGCCGCGTTCTAGAGGGCGGAGTGATCCGCCGCGGCGATTCCATCGAAAAGCTCTCCTGACAACTAAGGCTTGGGAGTTCGCCGCAGCGTCGGCGCATCCGGGGGGCGATTCTTGTCTTCTTGCACTTTTTCGACGGGCTCCTCAGGCGGAACCATCCATTCGAAGCCGTGCCGTTCGTCCATCGTGCCCAGCACAAACGGCGCACCCCCAGCGATCAAAGGCAACACTGCGCGCATGAAATCAGCGGAATCGACCGGAGCAGCTTTCTGCGCCTGCCCGCCACGGAGGTTATCGAGCACCTTTGCAAAGCGCGGCTCACCAGAGCCGAGATGCGTGATGTGCGGGTCGTTGCCATGGATCAGCTCGGCCAACGTGGGACCTTTTGAATCCGGTGGATAACGGCTTTCCACGACGGTGCGCGGCGCACGTTTTTCCGGCGGGTAGAGCTGAGTGAAGCGCGGCCGCTGCACACGCGTCTGCCAATAGTCACCACGGGTGGCGACTTGCTCCTGCTCCATTCGATACTCCACGACCCACACCTCAGGGCCGTAGTCATTGGGAGCGTAACCAATGATCACGATCTGGAAGATGGGATCGTCGGCAGAGAAATCGAGTTTGTGGTGGAGTTGAGCCACCAGGGGGCGAAGTTTTTCGAGGAAAGCGATGCCCATGGTTTCCAAGTCCGTCTCACCCTCGCCGGGAGCAGCCTGGTAACGGGGGTCGCCCCGGCCGACACGCTGAAAATTGCGGTCCAACCGGACGGGCTTGGGGTCGGCGGGAATGCGCCATTCCGAAGCCCCGAAAAGGACGCCGATGTGCGTGGCGTCGAGGTCCATCACGCGCGGAGGGATGGAATTTCGCTCCACGGGCTGATCGATAGCCGCGAAGACGATGACGTCCTTTGCCACGTGAACGATGGCACGGCCGCCAGCGAGATTGGCGACTATTTCGTCTTCGTGCTGCTCCTGGGCAAGAGCGTCAAACGGGGAAGCGCAGAGGACGCCAGACAAGAGAAAGATCGTGATTCGCCACAATAATGCCGCTCGAAGGAGCAGAGAATCCCTTCGACCGCGTCCCGGCATGACACGTCGAGAGTCCGCCGATAATGAAAGTCTTCGAACAAGCTTCACGCCGCACAACCCATCCGGGCAACAGGAAACCACCGGGCCTCTCACTATCATACCCAGAAAGCGCAGGCGGAAGTACGATGTCAGCAGCGCGGTGCAAAATCCTTCTTGACTGCACAATTGGCTTCGCGTAGCAATACAGCATCCCGTGCTGGGGCATTCCGCCCGCAATCCAGGGAGCGAACATGTCACTGAGTCCCGGTGGTACTCCTGTAAGCACATCTGCGCCGCCCGCGGCGATGGATCCAAGCATTCCCATCATCCTCCGCATGCGGCGCGGTGCGGGATGGTTTCTGACCATCGCGCTTCTCTCGGGAGTTAATTCTGTCCTGCAGATTTTTGACGCAAAGATCCGCTTCATCTTTGGCCTGGGCATCACGCAGGTGATAGGTGCCTTTGCACCAGGCAGTGGGCAGAGCGGAACGCTTGTGATGATTGTCGTCGACGGCCTCTTCATCGTCATGCTGATCCTCTGCTCCCGTTGGGCAAAGACGGGTTCTCAGGGCGCCTTCCTCGGCGGAATGATCGCCTACGCGCTCGACGGCGTTTTGCTATTGCTGTTCAGCATGTGGCTGGATGCAGCAGTACATGCCTACGCGCTGTGGATGATATGGCAAGGCTATTCGGCGTCGCGCGCGCTGGCTCAGATGCAACAAGCAGCGCAGCCGGGACTGTCGCAACCAAAGCTCCCCTGACCATGGCTACCAAGATTCGCGGCATCGAAGGCATGAAGTACGGTGAGCTGGACTTTGAGATCCAGCGCGGCGCAAAGTTCGTGCTTTTCCAGTATTGCATTTCCGTGGTCGTCCTCACGTTCCGGAGGCCTTCGGATATTTACTTTCTCCGCGAGGGCGAAAACGCCGCGGTAAAGGGCCTGCCGTTCACCCTGCTGTCGCTGGTTGCCGGTTGGGGGGGCATCCCGTGGGGACCGATTTACACCATCCAGTCCGTCTACAACAATTCACGCGGCGGCAAAGACGTCACGCAGGCCGGTGGTCAATTCGCTGCGGGCGCAAGCTGCGCCCGCGCAGGGCCTTCTCCGATTCCGTCCGAGAGCGGACCGCCTGAGTTCCGCGAGACCGTCACATCGAGTAAACTATAGGTCCGATATCTCCGATATCATCGATAGCGGGCAGAGCATGGGACTCAGAAAACCGAAAAGCATCAAGCACAACGGAACGTCGCTCGCGGATATTCTCGAAGCGCACGAACGCTTTTTCAGCGGCAAAGACGGCGGAGTTCGAGCCGACCTGACTGGTGCGGACCTTTCTCACGCGGACCTGAGCGCGGCGAATCTGAGCGGCTCAATCCTGCGCAAGGCCAACCTCGAAGGCACGGACCTGCGCAAGGCTAAACTTCCCGGCGCCGATCTTTCCGGCGCAAATCTGCGCAAGGCCGATCTCCGCAACACGGACATGACAGAAGCGATTCTTCCCGGGGCCGATTTGACCGAAGCTCAGGCCAGTGGAGTGGAATTCTTTCGTTGCGACCTTTCGAATGTGAATTTCCAGCGCGCGCATCTGCGCAATGTGAATCTGCGCTTGGCAAATGTGAGCGGCGCAAAGTTTTCTGGCGCCGATATGGGCGTGGCCATCCTGCGGGAGACGGATTTGACCGGTGCGGATCTTTCCGGCGTCGACCTCTCCACCGCGCTTCTTCCGCGAGGCTTCACCCTGCCACAAGCCGCAAAGCAGAGCGCCTAGAGCCGAGTTCGATCGCTCGTGGATGGCATTCCGCGTTTTGGCGTGGTAGCCTTTCGCGGAAGAAAACGAACCCCTTCTTGAGTCCTGTGGCCACCCCCGTCACCCAACTCGAGTGCTCGGCCGTGCGCGAACGCGTGCTGGAGGTAATCCGTGGCCTGCTCGATGAACTGGGCAGCCAGGGGGCGCTGCCGATGCTCAATCCCGCCTCGCAACTGGACCGCGACCTGGGACTCGGCAGCCTGGAGCGTGTGGAATTACTTGCGCGACTGGAAACGGCATTCCATATACGTTTGCCGGACCGCGTGGCTTCGCAAGCCAACACGCCGGAGGATCTAGCGCGCGCGATTCTGAGCGCTCCGGGAACAAACGCGGAAGACCTGGAAGCCGGCTCCGCATTGCGGGCTTCGGTGACGGTTCAAAAGCTGCACCGCGAAGCCACAAACGCAGGAGTTTTCTCGGCAGAGACGCTCATCGATGTGCTGCGGTATCGCGCGGCTCATGACGCCGAACGCACACACTTGTTGATCACGGAAGATGCCGATGGGCAAGAACGCAGCCTCGCGCTGACCTTCGGCGAGCTTTATTCCGCGGGTCAACGCTGTGCGGCGGAGTTGGCGCGCCGCGGCGTCCCGGCGGGCGGGCGCGTGGCCCTGATGTTGCCGACGTCGCGCGCGTTTTTCGTCTCCTACGCGGGAATCCTCCTTGCCGGTGCGATCCCCGTTCCCATTTATCCGCCCTTCCGGGCAGACCGCATCGAGGAATACGCCGCGCGACAATCGGCGATCCTGAACAATGCGGAAGTTTGTCTGCTGCTGACGTTCCGCCGCGCGGAAGCCGTGGCGAAATTGCTGCGGCCTCGCGTGCATTCGCTCGCGGGCGTTGCGGACGCGGAGAGACTAATCGAAGCCGCGGACAAAGCTCCACCCCTTTCGCCGGGCGCGCTGCCGTTGCACGTCACCGGAAGCCGCGCGCGCCAGGGCAGCGACCTCGCGCTGCTGCAGTACACGTCCGGTTCCACGGGCGACCCCAAAGGCGTCATGCTGACGCACGCAAACCTGCTCGCGAACATTCGCGCCATTGGCGAAGCGGTCCAGCTCGGGCCCGATGACGTTGGCATCAGCTGGCTACCGCTGTACCACGACATGGGTTTGATCGGCGCGTGGCTTACGCCCCTGTATTTCGGCGCGCCCTTGGCGGTGATGTCGCCGCTGGCTTTCCTGACGCGCCCCGAGCGCTGGTTGCAGGCCTTTCACAAACATCGTGGAACGATCGCAGCGGCTCCGAATTTTGCTTATGAACTCTGCGTACGCAAGATCGCGGACAAAGATATCAAGGGTGTGGATCTCGGCTCCTGGCGCGCGGCGCTGAATGGCGCGGAGCCGGTGAATCCGGAAACGCTCGGGCGTTTTGCAAAACGCTTTGCAAGTTACGGCTTTCGCCGCGAAGCACAGCTCCCCGTCTACGGCCTGGCGGAAGCCGCTCTTGGGGTCACCATCCCGCCACTGAATCGCGGCCCGTTGGTCGATCGCGTGGAGCGCGAGACATTCACGGCGCAAGGACGCGCGGTGCCCACGACGCCCTCGGACGACACCGCCATCTCTTTTGTTTCCTCCGGAAAACCTCTGCCACGGCATGAAGTGAGCATCGTGGATGAGAACGGGACTGAAGTCGCGGACCGCACCGAAGGCTTTTTGTGGTTCCGGGGGCCTTCGGCAACGAGCGGCTACTACCGCAATCCTAAAGCAACGGAAGCGCTGCTGCCCCTGGGCCAGGCAACGGGCGAGGGGGAATACGCGTGGGTGAACTCGGGCGACCGTGCGTATCGCGCCGACGGCGAGATTTACGTTACCGGCCGCGTGAAGGACATCATCATCAAGGGCGGGCGCAATCTGTATCCGCACGAAGTCGAGGAACTCGCGGCGCGCGCCGAAGGAATTCGCAAAGGTTGCGTCGTCGCGTTCGGCTTGACGGACGAAGCCGCGGGCACGGAAAAACTGGTTGTCGTTGCGGAAACCCGCGAACGCGACGCGGCACGGCGTGCGGCTCTCGCTTCCGCAGTAACTGACCTTGTGGCGCGGGGATTGGGGCTTCCGCCGGATCGCGTCGAGCTAATCCCGCCAGGCAGCATCCCGAAAACTTCCAGTGGGAAATTGCGCCGGGAAGAGACCAAACAACTTTATCTTGGGGGAACTCTTTCCGCCTCCCGGGCGCCGGCCTGGTTGCAAATCGCGCGCCTGGGAACGGGGAGCGTCTTGCACAACCTCGGCAGCGAGATTCTTGCCGGCGTGAAGCGCGGTCTCGAGATTTTGTACGGTTTGTATTTCGGTGTGGTGTTTCTGCTGTGGATTGTTCCCGCCTGGGTGATGGTGCAATTTATCAAGGACCACAAGAAAGCGGGACGCTTCACCTCTTCCGCTCTCAAGGTCTTGTTCGCACTCATAGGATGCCCTGTGCGCGTCGTCGGCAAGCAGCATATGGAAACGCCCGGAGCAAAAATCTATGCGTCGAATCACACCAGTTATTTCGATGTGTTGCCTCTGATGCTCGGTCTGGGTGTCCCATACCGGTTCGTTTCGAAAATGGAAGTCGGTACGATGCCCTTTATCGGCACGTTCTTGAAGCGCATGGGGCATCTTCAGTTTGATCGCACCGATCCGGAATCACGATTGCGCCAGGCGCAGGAGATGGAAGAGATCCTGCGCAACGGCGAGTCTGTATTTATTTTCCCGGAAGGCACCTTCAGCGGAGAAGATGGCGTGCGGCCGTTCCAGCTTGGCGCTTTCAAGGCCGCAGTGGTGGCCGGCGCACCGATCATCCCGGTGTCTCTTGCCGGGACTCGCAGATTTTTGCGCGATGGCACGTACTTGCCTCGGCCAACCAGCGTCACCATTACGCTTTCGCCTCCAATCTATCCAAACAAGGCGGCCAGCACCAATAGTCTCGCTGATTCCTCTGGCTGGCACGAACTGATTCGCCTGCGCGACGCCACACGCGCTACGATTGTGCGCTACGCCGGCGAGCCACTCCTGTAAGTAAAGCTCCGATCCCATCCGTCAACTCCCCGGCACGGCAAGAATCATCCGTAGTGCCCAGTTACAAATCTACACACCAAATATTTTCAGGGACTTGCAACTTCACTCCGCACTTCTGCATCTTTAGTATGAGACAAAACAGAGTAATGCGGATGGCTGTCTCCCTGCCTGAGGCACACCGCGAAACGCGCGGCCGCGCTTGGATCTTGCGGCCCTGCGCAGAAAGCTAAATTCAGAGGAGGGTTTATGAAGTTGAAGCTATTGGTGTCTCTGTTGGCTGTTCTTTCGCTTTTCGGCGCAACGGCCCATGCGCAAGACACGCCGAAGTTCGATATTTTCGCTGGGTATTCTTATTTGCGTTTGAATCCCAGCACGGCGGGAGTGAGCAGTTTCAACCTGAACGGCGGCAGCGCATCGATCGCTTATAACGCCAAGAGCTGGCTCAGTGGTGTTGCGGATTTCGGCGGCTACAGTAACGGGAATATCTTGAATACTGGAATCAATGGAACGCTCTCGACGTACCTTTTTGGTCCGCGTGTTTCCTACCGCCATTTCGGGCGCATCACGCCATTCGGTGAAGTGCTCTTCGGCGTGGCTCACGCCAGCAGCGCGGGGACAAGCGGTTCGGACAACGCTTTTGCGATGACCCTCGGCGGCGGTCTCGATTACAAATTGAGCGATCGCTTTGCGATTCGTCCCGTGAAGGTGGATTACCTGATGACGCGATTTTCCGAAACCGGTACGAGTAACCAGACCCAGAACAATCTCCGCGTATCAACCGGAATCGTTTTCCGGTTCTAACGCGGACCACGAGATCGGTTGCCCGGCGCAGGCAGAGGGGCCGCGTTCAAGGCAGACGCGGCCCCTCTGCACTATCTGACCTGGCTTTCAGTGCTCGGTAGTGTAAATCACCGTGATGTACGTGTCGATTTCAACGGGCTGGCCGTTTAGGATCGTCGGTCTGTAGCGCCATTGCTGAACCGCCTCCCTAGCGGAAAGATCGAAGAGCGGATCGCTGGCAACGATCTGCAGTGACTGGATCGTTCCGTCAGTCCCGATGATGGCGCGCAATTCCACTCGGCCCTCTCGATGAGTCTGCCTCGCCAGCGGCGGATAGACCGGCTCGACGCGGTGGATCAGCATTGCTGGGTCGATATGCGTGAGGCGCAAGACGCGAGGACGATCAACTCGTGTTTCGATATCTTCTCGCCTCGGCCCCTTCCGTCCTGGGTCGGACAAAGGAATTGCTCCGTCAATTGCACCGGGAATGTTCTGCCCCAGACCTTCAAACGGCGTTTCATCCGTTTCAGTGGCACTTGAGGAGTGGTCACGCATAGCGATTGTGGGCGGGATGTTGGTTGGGACACAAAAACGACACGGGTTTTTCGGCCCGTTCAAATGATGATGTTGCGCACCGGAATTACTTGACGTGTTGCGATACCGCGAGTACGGCGGCATGGGAGTTACGATGGTGAGCGTTATGCGCTCCGCTTTGCCGAAAAGAGGCACGAGGATGAGCGCAGCGAGCATTGCACTCTCTAAGAGAATTGAAACGGCCAGCGCACGCCGCCGCCTCACCCGGCGTTCCCGCGTGCCTTGTTCCGCATCCCCGTCTACCAGACATCCGCTTAGCGATCCAAGACTCTCTTCGGGGATTACTTCACAAACTTTTTTGGGCTCGGGCGTCATCACACACCTCCACATTTTTTTCTGCGAGTCTCCAGCGCTCTGCAGTCCCACAGAACGGGACGACAGAAATTTTGCGGCGCCGATTTCCTGGGGGTTGCTCTAGATCTCCAGGAGACCGGCGCCGCGCTCGCAGGGATGTGAGGTTGCGCGCGTCCTCACTGCGTTGGACACCGGGCGTAGGCACAAGTTCCAGCGTGAATCCGGCAAGAACGGTCTTTGCAGCCGGGGAGGGTCGCCTCTTGGTCCCAGAATCGTTAATAAGTGTGTTGTTATGAATATGTTATAACAACCGTATCCGAACGTCCGCCTGGTGCATCTTATTGCGAGTGGACGTGGATCTAAGGAGGTCGACCGCCATGGACCGGCGTAATCCAGAAACAGTAGGTGTGCGCCGCACTGGCTGGGCCGCTCTGGACCGCGATCCGCAGCAGGACACGGTGGAATTCATCTGTCCGCACTGCGGCGCGCGGGACAAGAAAAATGCCCGGCGCGAACGTGCGCTGTATCGTTTCACGGATGGTTTTTTACAGGACTTGCAGGGCGAAGTGACGCAGTGTCATGCCTGCAAGCAGTACTTGCGCGTTGTTCCCATCGTGATGCTGCACGACCACGATGAAACTCGCCGCTTCGAAGCTGTTTTTTCCGATGAGCAGCTGGTGACTTCGCACTAATTCTCTTTCGCCTTGCAAAACACAAGCGGGGCGCAAAAGGTTGCGCCCCGCTTCTTTTGCTCCCGGCAATCTTGGCAAACAATTTCGGGTGGAACGAAAATGGGCGAAGCGAAACCTCGCCGCGCCCGAAAAACCACATTCATGAATTAGTGGCGATCGTGGTCGTGGTCATCCCAATCGCGTTCCGCGTGCCAGCGGTGGCCGTCTTCGTCCCACCAACGATGGCTCTCGTTCCAGCAGTGTTCCCGCGCTTCACGCAGTTGGTGGCGTGCACGATCCGCCTGCTTGCTCTCCCAACCGTGATGCTCCACGGCTTCGTGCAATCTGTGGTCCGCTTTGGCGATGCGGCGCTGGCAACCGTGGTCGTCATCTGCAAGCGCACTCGGCGTTCCGGTGAAGGCTAGCATGCCGGCAAACAATGCTGCGGCGAGCATCGCCTTTCCAAGAAACCTATTCCCTCTCGTTTGACGCTTCATGTTCTCTCCATCCTCCTGTATGCTCCCTGGCTGGAATGGGGTCAGGTTCTAAGTTATAAAACACCGTAACGGAGAGAATGTAGCATGCGCTGGTCCACACCATAAACAACTGGAAATAAACAATTTGCAAGTGACTGAGGGTCAGTAAGCCGGTAAAAAGGGGTCGAGATCCATGTGGTATTTTTCGAGCCCCGCGCGGATATGGTCGAAAGCTTCGTCCACGGTATCGGCGAACTGGAGCATCTTGTATTCGTCTTCGTTGATGGTGCCCCAGCGCACCATGGCCTTCCAATTCAGGACTTCATCCCAATACTTGCGGCCGTAGATCAGAATAATATTCTGCTTGGCAAGTTTTCCGGTTTGCAGCAGCGTCAGCATTTCCCACAGTTCGTCCATGGTGCCGAAACCGCCCGGAAAAACGATCAGCGCCTTGGCGAGCTGCGCGAACCACAGTTTGCGCATGAAGAAGTATTTGAAATTGAAGCTCAGCTCCGGGCTGATATAGGGATTTGCGTATTGCTCGTGCGGAAGCTCGATCGAAAGCCCGACGGATTTGCCGCCGGCGTCATACGCTCCGCGGTTCGCCGCTTCCATAATTCCCGGCCCGCCGCCGGAACAAACCACAAAGCGCCGCGGCCTGGGTCCCAGCGTGAGCGACCAGGTCGTCAGCTTATGCGAAAGCTCGCGCGCTTCTTCGTAGTAGCGCGACATCTCCAGCAAGCTCCTCGCGTGGCGCACATCCGCGCGGTGCTTGGCCAGCTTTGCCGCGGACATCTTCGCGGTCTTCTCGTTTTTCAACCGCGTGCATCGCGCCTGCGCGGTTTCGTGGGATTCGATGCGCGCGGAACCGAACATCACTATGGTGTCCCCGATTCCTTCCCTCTTGAGCTGTACCAGCGGGTGGATGTATTCGGCCAGGATGCGGATCGGCCGCGCCGGCGTGCTGTTCAGAAATTCTGGATCCTCATGTGGCGCTTTCGGCGCGTGCTGGGGCTTTAGTTTTTTGCCATCGGACATCGGTCTTTTCTCCCGTTGAGACGAACCTTGATTGTAGGAATCGCAGCCGCTTGCGGCAACGTCTTCCGCTGGACATGCGTCGAATCAAGTACACTCCCATAGCGTAGGCTTAGCCTTGCTGTCAGGAGATCGAAATGGCACGGATCGCGGGCTCACTGATAATCTTGCTGCTTCTCTTTGCACTCTCCGGCATTTTCGCATGGGCACAGTCCCCCTCCGGCCCGCTCCCTCCCAAACCTGGAGTCGAAGTGCAGTTGCCTCCCAAGGACACGCAAGCGAAGGTCAAGGTGCACGTCGCGCTGGTAAACACCCCGGTGACCGTGCGCGATGGCCGCGGCGACATGGTTCACAATCTGGAAGCCCGCGATTTTCAGATTACGGACAATGACGTAGCCCAGCAGATCTCCCATTTCGATCTCGGCGGGGACCCGCTCTCCATGGTGATCCTGCTCCAGACGAGCTCACGCATCGAACCCCTCCTGCCCCAAGTACGCAAAACCGGCATTCTATTCACACAAACCGTGATGGGGCCGACAGGCGAGGCTGCCGTGGTGGGCTTCAACGACTCGGTAGACAAGCTGCAGGATTTCACTACGAACGCCGACCTGATCGAGAACACCATCGTCCAGCTGGGACAAGGGACATCCGGCTCCAAGCTCTACGATGCCATGGCCGTGGGCGTGGAAATGCTCTCCGGCCGCCCCCAAGCCACCGCCGATAAACCGGGGCGCCGCCGCGTGCTGATGACTCTCTCCGAAGCCACCGATGTCGGCAGCGAAGCAAAGCTGGGCGAAGTGCTGCGGCAGGCGCAACTGGCCAATGTGACGATTTACAGCGTCGGACTTTCCACAACTCGCGCCGAGCTACAAGCCAAGCCGAAAGACACCCGGCCGAAAATCACCCCGCCCGGCACGTTTCCGCTTCCCCCGCAGCCCGGCACTCCGCAAACCCCCACCAGCGAAGAAAACCGCTACGGCAATATTGACCTGATGGCCGCGGCCGTGTGGGCCGTCCAGCACATTCACGATCAGGTGAAAGACCACGCGCTGGAGGTCGCTGCCACGGCCACCGGCGGGGCGCACCTCCCCACCTTCAAGGACCGCTCCATCGAAAAAGCCATCGACGAAATCGGAGGCGAGCTGCACTCGCAATACACCCTCAGCTACACTCCGACCGACTCGGACGCCGCCGGCTATCATGAAATTAAAGTGAATATCGTTCGCAAGAACGCGAAAAACTTGAAAGTCCGCGCCCGCCCAGGCTACTACCTCGCTACGCCAGAAAGCTGACCTAGCAATCAGCCTCAGGCAATCTGCTTCCAGAAATTTGCATCGCGAGACGCGAGCAGTGTGTCCTTGCGCGCATTCCACCGCAGAAAATGTGGCGTATGGGTATGCTCGGTGTGCGCTTCGCGGCTCGCCCAAACTTCGTGCAGCAGCAGCGCGCCGGGCGTATCGATCGCCCGGTGAAGATTGTAAGTGAGACAGCCCTCTTCTCTGCGTGACGGGCCGGCCAACGCGCGCAGTTCCGCTTCCAGCAACGTCTCCTGTCCCTCGCGCGCCCGCAGGATAACGATTAGCGTGACGGCGTCTTTCGGCAGCTTCCCGCCAGCCGCCCCGCGTGTTTTGCGCGCGCTGCGTTTGGGTCTCCTCGCTCTCGCTTTTCTCGCCTTACGCTTCGCCATAATGGCCGGGATTGTAACCTAAACCGCTCAACGTGCAAGCACTTCCATCCCGCCACCTCCCGCCACCTACCCAGAGCAAAGAGAAGGCCCTCCCCGGCGGGTTAGAGCGGAAATGGAATACTTCCAGGTCGAGCTATGACCTGGTTCAAGAAGCGGCAGCCTCGGCTGCCGCTTCTCATTTGGGGTGCGCTGATGATTCCTGATGGGCTTCTCGCCGTTTCTAGTCTTCAAACCCGGGAAAGATTCAATTCATCTGGAATCTTGCTTTTTTCGCAAATAGAACAGGCCAACTCTGGATTCTGTTAACCCCTAAGTTATGCGGGTGGAGTATTCTTCCTAATTTGGAACTCGTTGGCTCCAGCCGTGTTGGGAGCCAGACTCAATTCTCCTGCAAAAAAGCGATGTCCACCGGCGATGGAACTTCGACAACCTGCCCGGTAGGGGTCAGGCCGCCCGTCGCGGGGTCGATCTTGAAAACGACAATATTGTTCGAGAATTGGTTCTCCGCCAGCAGGTACTTGCCGCTTGGATCGATGGCAAAATGCCGCGGCTCCTTTCCACCGGTAGGAATCCCCCCGGCCGGCGCGAGAGTTCGGTTTCCCGGATGGATGGAAAGAATCGCGATGCTGTCGTTTCCCCGGTTGGAGACGTAGAGAAACTTTCCGTTTGGGTGCACGGCGGTTTCGGCCACGTCGTTCCGGCCGGAGAATCCGGGCGGCAACGTCGACGCCGTTCCAGTTTCCTTGAGCGTCCCTTTTTTCACGTCGTATGCGAACGACGTGGCCGTCGAGCTCAGTTCGCTCACGGCAAAAACAAATTTCCCGTTCGGATAAAACACGGCGTGTCGCGGCCCAGATCCAGCTTTCAATCTGGCGAACGCGGGTTCATTCGGCGTGAGCGTGCCGCTCGTGGCATCGAGCTTGTAGACCAGCACTTCATCCAAGCCAAGGTCTGCCACCAGAACAAAGCGGTTGTCCGGTGACGTCTCAATCCAGTGCGCGTGCGGCCCTTCCTGGTGCTTCTTGTTCGGACCCGTGGCGCCCGCGTCTTTCACCATCGCGGTGTGCTCTCCGAGTCGGCCCTCCGCTAAAATTGGAAAAACCGCAATCGTCCCTGAACTGTAGTTGGCAACCAGGACGTATTTGCCGGTTTTGTCAAACGACAAATAACACGGGTCCTCGCCAAGCGACGGCATCTGATTCAGCAGCGTAAGCTTCCCGCTCTTCACATCGACCGCGAAAGCGCTCACGGTGCTGGCCTTGCCTGCTTCGTTCGCGGCATACAAATATTTTCCGCCGGGGTGCACCGCCACCCACGACGGGTCCGGCGTCTCCGCCGCGAGGCCCTTTGGCGTTAGCCTTCCGGTGTCCGCATCAAACTCGTAGGCGTAAATTCCTTTGCTCTCCGTTTTGGTTGTGTACGTCCCAACGAAAACGAGATACTTGCGATTTGCAGCGGGCTTATCGGCTGATCCGCCGGCAACCGAAAAAATGAACGGAGCAATCAGCAGTGAAAACGCAAAGATTCGGCGTGTAATTTCCATGGGAAAATAGTGTAACGCAGGCTGAAACAGAAAAGGGGCAGGAATCATCGTGCCCCAAAATTATTTTCCTGGTTGCGGATTACTTCTTCTCTTCCTCGTTTTCTTCCTGCAGCACCGCGGCGGCGGCGACGGAGTCATCGTCGTCGAGCCGCAACAAACGCACGCCCTGTGTCGAGCGGCCGGCCTCGCGGATTTCGTTCGCGTGAACGCGGATGACTTTGCCGTTGTGCGTGATGATCATCACGTCCGACTCTTCGGTCACTTGCAGCGTGGCCACGACGTACCCGTTCCGGTCCGTGGTCTTCATATTGACCACGCCCTTGCCGCCGCGCGACGTGATGCGGTACTCCGCGAGCGGCGTGCGCTTGCCGAAGCCCTTCTCGGCCACGGTCAGCATGAGCGTCACGAGCGAGTCCTTGATCTGCTCGTTCTCGAGCTCCTCAAGATTCTGCATGGTGGTTTTGTGTTCCTTGGCGATGATCTCGAAGTCCGGCTGCACCGCGTCCATGCTCACGACGTAGTCGTCCTTGTCGAGGTCCATCCCGTTCACGCCGCCGGCATTGCGGCCCATCGGCCGCACTTCCGTCTCGCGGAAGAGGATCGCCTGGCCTTCGTGGCTGGCCAGGAAAATCATTTTCTTGCTGTCGGTGAGCTTCGCGCCGATAAGCTCGTCCTTGCCGTCCAGGGTGATGGCGATGATGCCGGTCGAGCGCGGGTTGGAGAATTCTGTAAGCGCCGACTTTTTCACCGTACCGCTCTTCGTCGCCATGAAGACGAACTTGTCCGCTTCTTCCAAATTACGCGCTGCGACCAGCGCGGTAAGCTTTTCGTCTTCTTGGAATTTAACCAAGCTGGATATCGCCTTGCCTCGCGTGGCCGCCGCGGCTTCCGGCAGCTCGTACACTTTCAGCCAGTAGACGCGGCCCTTCGAGGTGAACAGCAAAATATAGCTGTGCGCCGAAGCGATAAAGAGATACTCGACAAAATCTTCTTCCTTCGTCCTAGCCCCGATGCGCCCCTTGCCGCCGCGCGACTGATGCCGGTACGTATCCGCCGCCGTGCGCTTGATATACCCCGCATGGCTTACCGTAATCAGCATCTCCGTGTCGGCGATCAAGTCTTCGAGCTTGATCTCGTCGACCTTGTCGACGATCTGCGTGCGGCGATCATCTCCGTACGCTTTGTGCACTTCGCGCAGCTCGCCGATGATTACTTGCTTGAGTTTCTTGTCGCTTGCCAGAATCTCGCGCAACTCGGCGATCAGTTCACGAATGGACTTCAACTCCTTGAGGATTTCGTCGATGGAAAGCTGCGTCAGCCGGTGCAGTTGCAATTCGAGGATGGCGTCGATCTGCGCATGACTGAGGCCGAGCGCGTTTCCACGGCCAGCCGCTTCGATTTCCGACGCTCCCTGCGCGCGGTACTTTCGGCCGTCCAGCTTCACGCCCTCGATTTTCTTCGACTTCCCGCTTTCCGTGATGGTGACGTCCTGTTCGCTGAAATACTTGAACAGGTTTTCTTTGGCGTCCACGCGGCTGGAAGAACCGCGGATGATGCGGATCACGTTGTCGAGGTGATCCAGCGCAATTTGATAGCCGAGCAAAATGTGCTCGCGCTGTTCGGCTCTCTTCAGCTCGAAAATCGTCCGGCGGCGGATCACATCGACGCGGTGCTCGATGAAGAGCTTGATCATCGCGATCAAGCCCAGCTCGCGCGGCTGCCCGCCAACGATGGAGAGCAGGATCATGCCAAACGATTCCTGCATCTGCGTGAACTTGAAAAGATTATTGAGGATGAGCTGCGATTCTTCACCGCGCTTCAGCTCGATGACGATGCGCATGCCTTCGCGCGAGGATTCATCGCGCACGTCGGAAATGCCTTCGAGTTTCTTGGTCTGCACGAGTTCGGCGATGCGCTCGATCAGCCGCGCTTTGTTCACCTGGTACGGAATTTCGGTGATGATGATGCTTTCGCGGTCTTTGGTGGTCTCTTCGATGGCGGCCTTGGCGCGCATGGTAAAGCTGCCGCGGCCCGTCTTATAGGCAGCCTCGATGCCTTCACGGCCCGCGATGTACGCTCCGGTCGGAAAGTCAGGCCCCGGAACAATCTTCATCACCTCTTTCAGCGTCGTATCGGGTTTTTCGATCAGTAGAATGGCCGCGTCCACGATCTCGCGCAGGTTGTGCGGCGGGATGTTCGTCGCCATGCCGACGGCGATGCCGCTCGCCCCATTGACAAGCAGATTCGGAATGCGCGACGGCAGAACCACGGGCTCTTCGCGCGTCTGATCGAAGTTCGGAATGAAATCGACGGTTTCTTTTTCCAGGTCCGCAAGAATGTCTTCGGAGATCTTCGCCAGCCGCGCTTCGGTGTACCGCATGGCCGCCGGGGGATCGCCGTCAACCGAGCCGAAGTTTCCCTGCCCGTCGACCAGCATGTAGCGCAGGTTGAAGTCTTGGGCGAGACGCACCATTGCGGGGTATATGACCGCTTCCCCGTGCGGATGATAATTGCCGGAGGTGTCGCCGCAAATCTTGGCACATTTGCGGTAGCCGCGGTTGGACGCCAGGCCGAGGTCGTTCATGGCCACCAGGATGCGCCGCTGTACCGGCTTCAACCCGTCGCGCACGTCGGGCAGCGCGCGCGCGATGATCACGCTCATCGCGTAGTCGAGATACGACTTCCTCATTTCTGCTTCGATATCGATCGGAAGAAGTACTGATGTATTTGTTTCGTCCGCCATTTCCCCTCGCTGTCATGCCCTGTTCAGAGTCGAAACTCTGGAATTCTGGATCTTGCCTCGTCAAGCTACTTTCGCTAGCTGACCTACCGCTTCCCAGTGATGATCACAAAGGAAGGCGACTGGTACGTCGCCCGTTGCCCGGAGTTGGGTGTCACTCCCCAGGGCAAGGACGTCGAAGGCGCCCGGGCCAACCTTCCTGAAGCGATCGAGCTTTACCTCGAGACTTGGGCCTGCCCACGGCCGCCTGACGCCCATGCACTTTGCGACTACCGTCTGGCCGCGCGCTCCAGCACGTACGCCTTTACGGTGTCAAAAGCGTCCGCTGAATTCGTGAATCGCCTTCGAGCAAATGCCGATTCGGTCTCGCACAAGAACGCGTCGCGCTGGTCTTCGTCTGCAAACTCAATCGCCACGCCGCGCTCGTTGTCCGGCGCATCTGTTGGTATAGCGCGAAACTCGCTCACGCTCAGTCCCCGTAGCCCCGGCAATGTCGCCCAGCCCAGTTGATAAAGCATCAGAATCTGGCTAAATATCCAAATTCACGACTTCCAGCGCATTGTCCTCGATGAACTTGCGGCGCGCCTCGACGTTTTCGCCCATCAGCGTAGTAAAAATATCTTCTGCCGCTACAGCGTCTTCGAGTTTCACCTGGAGCAACGTCCGCGTGTCGGCGTTCATGGTCGTGTCCCAAAGCTGCTCGGCATTCATTTCGCCCAAGCCCTTAAATCGCGTGATGGTGAAGTCTTTTTTGGCGTCTTCCACCACGTAGTTGAGTACGTCGGTCGCCTTTTCCTTGGTCACCTTGTCGCCGTTGCGAGCCACGGTGAACGGCGGATGATTGAATTCTTCGATCTGCTTGGCGAGCCCGCGCAGCCTCTTGTATTCCGCCGTCGACGCCACGGCCCAATTGATCTTCTGGCTGTGCGGCGGGCCAAACTGGATTTCGTACAAACTGTGTTCTTCGTCGAAAACGATTTTGCCTTCGAGTTTCAGCTTGGTCTTCTCCAGTTGCTTCAAAAGTTTTTCCAGAGCTTTCTTGTCCTCGAAGTCCGTCTTCTTCTCGAGGCCGCTTTCGGCCAGCAGTTCGACGAGGCCGTGTTCCCGCAGCCTGCGACCAAGCTTCGCGGCGGCGGCTTCGTACTCCTGCACGTTCAGCAGGAACGAGGTAAGCTTTACGCCTTCAAGTGACACACCTTCCTTGGCTTTCACCACGTGGTCTTCTGTGGCGCGCTTCATCAGCTCGCGCGCGAAATCACCTTCGTCGCGGATGTATTTTTCCGTCTTCCCGCGCTTCACACGGTAGAGCGGCGGCTGCGCGATGTAGATGTGCCCGCGCTCGATCAACTCCTTCATGTGGCGGAAGAAAAACGTCAGCAACAGCGTGCGGATGTGGCTGCCGTCGACGTCCGCATCGGTCATCAGAATAATTTTGTGATAGCGCAGCTTCCCGGCGTCGAAATCGTCTTTGCCGATGCCGGTGCCCAGCGCGGTGATGATGGCGCGAATTTCCTCGTGGCCGAGCATCTTGTCGTAACGCGCCTTCTCGACGTTCAGGATTTTGCCCTTGAGCGGCAGGATCGCCTGATATTTACGATCGCGCCCCATCTTCGCCGAGCCGCCCGCCGATTCACCCTCAACGACGAAAAGCTCGCACCGCGCCGGATCGCGTTCCTGGCAATCGGCGAGTTTTCCCGGCAGGCCGCTCGAATCCATTGCGGACTTGCGGCGCGTCAATTCGCGCGCTTTGCGTGCAGCTTCGCGGGCGCGCGCCGCTTCAATGCACTTGCCGATAATTCGCCGCGCCACGGTCGAGTGCTTGTCAAACCATTCGCCAAGCTTCTCGTTGACGAGTTGCTCGACGTCGCCCTTGATGTCGCTGTTGAGCTTGCCTTTGGTCTGTCCTTCAAACTGCGGTTGTGGCAGCCGCACGCTGACCACCGCGACGAGTCCTTCACGAACGTCATCGCCCGTGATGGTGACTTCGTCTTTTTGTTCCTTCAGCATGCCTGCCGACGAGGCAAAGTTGTTGATCGAGCGCGTCAGCGCGGACCGGAAGCCGGAAAGGTGTGTGCCTCCATCGACGGTATTGATGGTATTCGCAAATGCAAAAACATTTTCACCGTACGTATCGTTGTACTGCAGCGCGATTTCGATCTCCACAGAGCCGCGCTTGCCCTCGATATAAACCGGCGAATCATGCAGTGTGGCTTTCCCGCGATTCAGATGCTTGACGAACTCCGTGATACCGCCCGTGAACTTGAATTCCGCGGTCTTTTCCGTACGCTCATCGGTGAGCGTGATCAGCAAGCCCTTGTTCAGGAAGGCCAGTTCGCGCAAGCGCTGCGCCAGGGTGTCGAAACTGTAGACGGTCTTCTCGAAAATCGTCGGGTCGGGATGGAAGGTAACTTTCGTCCCAGTTTTGCGCGTCTTGCCGGTCTGCTTTAGCTTGTTGGTGGGCTTGCCTTTTTCGTAAGTCTGTTCCCACACCGCGCCATCGCGCGAAATCTCCAGCTCCAGCCAATCGGAAAGCGCGTTGACGACAGAGACGCCCACGCCGTGGAGACCACCCGAAACTTTGTACGTGTCGCTATCGAATTTTCCGCCCGCGTGCAACACCGTCAGCACAACTTCCGCCGCGGGGCGCTTCTCCGTCGCGTGCATGTCCACGGGGATGCCGCGGCCGTTGTCCACCACGGTAACGGAGTTGTCGGCGTGCACGGTGACGTTAATCTCGTCCGCGAAGCCAGCCATGGCTTCATCGACCGAATTGTCGACGACTTCCCAGACGAGATGGTGCAAGCCCATCTCTCCCGTCGAGCCGATATACATCGCAGGGCGCAAGCGCACAGCTTCCAGGCCGCCGAGAACTTTAATCGACTTCGCGTCGTACTTGTGGCCGCCCTGCGGCGTACCAATCACATTTTCTTTGTCGTCCATTTTTTCTCCTGGCGCAGCAACTTCTCGCGTGTACCTGCGGCGTTGGACAGACTCCAGGCAATTCGGAGTGCGCATCCGCGCTCAAAACTCATTTTTTGTGAAGCAAGGAAGGCGTGCTTGCGGAATGATCCGTACGTCGCCTACCCTGTGATTCCGGTTTCGCCCTCGCGAATCCGAAACTCGTAGGGTTCCTGCTCCATCCCATCTCGCGCAGCGAGACGTGGCGAAGACTCATGTTTCTCCAGGTCCGTGCCCCCGAGCTCCTGGCGCGAAGCTCGATTTCTGGGTCACATTTACCTGGCGGACGTGTCGATTTGAAGGAGAATTGAAACGAATCGACAACCCAAGAATTGTACTCGAACCGGGGCTTTTTCTCAAGCAATTGAAATTGGAAAGATTCTATATAAGATGCCTATTTCCTGCGGTTTACGGGTTCCACCTAGAGGCAAAAACGTGCGGGAGGAGTTTAGTTTCTGAAGTGCTGATTGGATGAGTTAGAAGCAACATATCGGTGCCGGAAGCGAGAACTTGAAAGTCACAAATTGTGAGTTAGAAAAGCGATGGCACCTGCAAAAAAATCAGATGCGCATGGGCATGATGATGTAGCGGTAGCGGTAGGACTCGTCGGCCAGCGGCCGCATCTGCCCGGCGGATTGTTCGTCTTTCAGTTCGATGCTGATCGGGCCATCGGCCGCGGCGCCAAGAAAATCCAACATGTAGCTGGAATTAAAACCGATGGCGATGGGATCGCCTTTGAATTCTTTCTCGATGGTTTCTTTGGCTTCGCCGTATTCCGGGCTCGAAGCGGAGATTTCGATGCCTTCTTTCGAAACGGCCAGCTTCACGGCGTGGGAGCGCTGATCGGCGAGCTGCGAGACGCGGCGCACCGCATCGCTTAATTCCGCCCGCTCGATGACCACCCTCTTGTTGTTGTCCCGCGGGAGCACCGCCTCGTAGTTCGGGAATTGGCCGGTGAGAATGCGCGAAATCAGCAGGCGATGGCCGACCTGGAAAAAGAGGTGGCTTTCGTCTTTTGCAAATTCGATGTGCGCGTCGGAGCCGGCGGCGCTGGAAAGCTTTTCGACTTCGTCCATGGCCTTCTTCGGAATAAGCACTTTTACTTCGCCATTCAGTCCCGCAAGTTTGTGATCGGTCTCCGCGAGCGCCAGGCGGTGGCCATCGGTGGCCACCATCGCCAGCGTGTCCGGCTTCAGGATCAGCAGGCCACCGTTCAACGTGTACCGCGACTCTTCCATGGAGATCGCGAATTTCGTTTTCCTAATAAGGTTCTCAATGATCGCGGCGGGAATTTTTACCAGCGTGTGAGGCATCACCGGCAGCGCGGGGAAGTTCTCCTTGGCCATGCCCACCAGCCTATATTTCTTCTTATCGCTGACGATCTCCACCCAGTGATTCTCAAGAAGCTTGACCTTGATCTCGCCTTCGGGAAGCAGGCGCACGAGTTCCAGAAGTTTCTTGGCAGGGATGGTCCCGGCGCCTTCCTTCTTGATCTTGGCTTCGCACGACGTGCGAATGCTCAGCTCAAGGTCGGTCGCCGTGATTGTCAACTGGCTCCCCTGGGCCTCGACCAATAGGTTCGACAGAATGGGAATCGTGGTCTTGCGCTCGATGACTCCCTGCGTCGTTGAGAGTTCGTTCAACAGCGTGTACTTCGTGACGCTGAATTCCATCGCTTGATGTTCCTCGCGTGCCGTTCCGGGTGAGGTCATTATGAAGTTTACCCTCGACTAGGACGGTGTTAACGCCCTCCGTAGCCTAATTTCTGCCGCTGCGGTACTGTACTCGCTTTTTGGTAAAGTATAAAGTCCACTGCATGCTCCGGCGCTGTGGAAATAGGTGGGAAACATTGCCTATCTCCCTATACTCGCCGCCGCAGCGACTCATCACAGCAAGATGTTCTTGAATATTAGAGAGCTATAAAGCTTGTTGTTGTGATGAGGGCTGTGAATCTGTGGAAACCTCACAAACTCCAATCGCGTACGTAGTTTGCGGATTTGAATGGTAAGTGGCGCTTTGTGAGGATCTTGGAAAACAGAGCCCTGCTGGCTAGTCCGCCGCGAATTTCAGAATTTTGGTCTACTTCCATCAACATATTTTCCGCACCTTTCTCAGACCTTCTCCACAGAGCACGAATACAGGATCACGAGGGAATCTTCGAAGGATCAGAAAGCACCGTGCGCAACAATTGCAGAAGGAAAGCGCGAAACGCTTGCGGGAGGAGCGGCCCGCGCGGTTCAGAGTAAGGTGCGAGAGAACCGTTGCGGGTTACTGCAACGCGTCCATCAGCCGCGTGATCGTGCGGTTCAGGTCTTTGTCCGACCGCCGCAACTCTTCGATTTTGTTGATCGAATGCAGCACCGTGGTATGGTGCTTGCCGCCGAATTGCCGGCCGATCTCCGGAAGCGAAGCGGTGGTGAGTTGCTTGACGATATACATCGCCACCTGGCGCGGAAAGGCGATCGCGCGCGTGTTACTGCGGACCTTAAGGTCCTGTTCCCGCAGATTGAAGTGCTCGCTGACACGTTTCTGGATCAGGTCGATGGTGACCCGCTTTTCCTGGGAGGCAATGATGTTGCGCAGCACCTGCTGCGCGGTCGCCAGCGAAACCGTTGCGCCCGTCAGCGAGGCGTAGGCCATCAGCCGCGTCAACGCACCTTCGAGCTCGCGCACGTTGGACTTGATGGCCCGCGCGATGTATTCCGCCACGTCATCCGGCAGGCTAAAGCGGTCGTTCTCCGCCTTTTTCTGCAGAATGGCGATCTTGGTCTCAAGGTCCGGCGGCTGGATGTCCGCAATCAATCCCCATTCGAACCGCGAGCGCAGCCGCTCCTCGATGGAGTTGATGTCCTTCGGCAGGCAGTCCGAGGAAATGACAATCTGTTTCTGCTGCTCGTAGAGCGCGTTGAAGGTATGAAAAAACTCTTCCTGCGTCCGCTCTTTTCCAGCGATGAACTGGATATCGTCGACCAGCAGGACATCCACGGTATGGAAACGGTCGCGGAAACTGATCATGCGGTCAAACCGCAGCGAATTGATCACTTCGATGGTGAATTTTTCCGCGCTGACGTAGCTCAGCCGCATCGCAGGATTGCGCTTCTTGATCGTGTGACCGATGGCGTGCATCAAATGCGTCTTGCCCATACCCACGCCGCCGTAGAGGAACAGCGGGTTGTACGCTTTGGAAGGCTGCTCGGCCACGGCGCGAGAAGCGGCATGCGCGAATTCGTTGGACTTGCCGACGACAAACGAATCGAATGTGTAGCGCGTGTTGAGCTGGTGGTCGCTGCTCTCAAAATCCAACTTAGCTTGTTTCACGCCGGAGACCACCGGTGCCGGCTGAACCGGCTCCTCTTCGGTGCACACGTATTGCACCTTCATGTTCGGCGTGCCGACTTCATGAAAGACGGCCTTGACGATGTCCCCGTAAGTGCGCGTCAAAACCTGCCGGAAGACGGCGCTGGGGATCTGGACAAAAAGGGTGTCACCTTCGGCCCGGTTCAGCCTCGTCGGCTGGAACCAAGTCGTGTAGGTGTTGATGCTGACCCGGGACTTCACCCGATCAAGAAATTTGTCCCAGGAATTCGCGGTTTCGCGCTCACGCCCAACTTGAGGTGCAGTCGTCATCGGATGAGAAAAGAAAACCCTGTGCTATTTCCACAGATGTGAAAAAGCTGTGGAAAGCAGGTCTATTTGCATCTTTCTTCAGGCTTCGGGATTCTTGCCCGCCCCGGAACGCTCTACTTCGCCCCTGTCGCTCCGCGCGCGGCCCGTCTGGAATTGCCGGCCCACGTACCGCCGCTATGAGTCAGCGCGGGATTGTCCCTGATTGGGGCGTAGGGGGCAAGAGAAAAATAGGAGAAGGCATTCACCGGCGTTCACACTCCATGCACAGTTTTTCCACAAACACTTCGCTCGTGCAACTTCCTTGGTTGGCGCTGATTTTTGCGGCATTTGTGAATATATTTTCACGTCGCGCGCCAACCTTGCACAGAACACGCGTAAGTTTGCCTGAGGAAAACTTGGCTTATTGCGGATTTTTTTTATCGGGCCGGGCGAATTCGTAGATGCCGAGCGGATCGTTCCCGATGATCAGGCGGTCCTTCTCCACGAGAATGGTGTTGGCTTCGAGCCGGGCCCCTTGTGGCGTGTAGATTTTGTAGGTCGCACGCCGGTTTCCTTCCTGATCGAAATGCAGCAGCGTGTTGTACAACGCGATCCAGACTTCCCCATTCGTCGAATCGACGCCTACAGCCGTAAGAATGCGCCTGAACGATGGCTGATCGCCGCGGCGCTCCTGGCGCACGATCTCCTTGCGCGCGGCCTGCGCCGCGGGCATGGCCTCGAGAGCGGTGTACTGAATATCCTGTCGCGCATAGCCCAAGCGGTCATATTGCCGCACGGTCGGCTCCGGCAGGTAAGCAAACGCATAGTAGAGATGCCCCTGAGCGTCCGTGGCAAGCTGCCCGATGTTCAAATAACGATTCAACTCCTCGCGCTCCGCAAGCGGCTCCGGATCGCCGAATTCGCGCACGTCCCTGCCGTTTTTGTCGAAAACGGTCACCAAATGTGGTTCCCGAAGGGTCCCCACGGCAATTTCGCTTTCGGGCAGCGCCGCAACGGAAATCGGGGCCTTTACGGAAATCGAACGAAGCAACGTGCCGTCGGCGGAGAAAACCTGAATGAGGTTGGCGCCGCGGTCCGCCACGTAAATCTTTCCGTCGGCGGCGCCGTCGCAGTCTTCGCCGAAAGTGATCAATGCGCGGCCTGTCTTGGCGCTGGCATCGGCTCCGGGAAGTTCGCCGATGGAGAGAACCTGCTTGCCATGCGCGTCGAACACCAGCAAGCCGGGCGACGGCGAAGCCAGAATGTACAGCCGTCCATCCGCGCCCCGCTTCACCGAGCGTAGCCCGGGACCCACGCCCGGAAAAACCCGCTGCTTGGCGATGAGGTCGCCCTCGTCCTGAGCGGCCGCACTCCCAGCGGCACACGCCAGCAGACACATCACCCTAAGAACTCTCACGATTGGACCCACCCTCTGTCGCATGAATCTTCAGATTACTACGGACGTGCGCAGGTTGCCCGCCCTTGCAGCCGCGTGCCGTAACGATTAGTCAATCGAGAAGCGGAGGCGTTCGATGGAGCGGGCGCGGAGTCGGCCGGCGGCATTGCGCGGGCCTTCGTCGTCGGTTTCGATCAAGACGCAGTTCATCTGCACGTTGCCGGAAGCTACCTCGAACCGCGCGGGCAGGCCATTGAGAAATTTTGTGATGATGCCGTTGCGGTCCATTCCGATCACCCCACCATGCGGCCCGGTCATTCCCACGTCCGTGACATAAGCCGTGCCTTGCGGAAAAACGTGTTCATCGGCGGTGGCCACATGCGTGTGCGTGCCGACGACCGCGGTCACGCGTCCGTCCAGATACCAGCCCATGGCGATCTTCTCACTAGTCGTTTCCGCGTGCATGTCCACGAACACGAAAGCGACATCTTCTGGAATTTTCGCCAGCTCGCTGTCCGCTTTCCGGAAAGGATCGTCAATCGGAGTCATGAACACGCGCCCCTGCAGGTTCAGCACGGCGTATTTCACGCCATTCTTAGCCGTTCCGGCGTAGAGTCCGCTGCCCACATTGCCTTCCGGAAAATTTGCCGGCCTCAGCAGCCGCGGCTCATGCGGCATGAACTCCAGAATCTCTTTGCGGTCCCAGCTGTGATTTCCCCCCGTGAGCACATCGATTCCCATTTTCAGAAGCTCTTCCGCCAGCCGCGGCGTGATCCCGAATCCCGACGCCGAATTCTCGCCGTTGGCGATCACCAAATCGATCTGCCGCTCGGCAACGATGTCCGCGAGCCGATCGTGAACGATCTGCCGTCCGGGCGAGCCGACGATATCTCCTACGAAGAGTACGCGCATGAAGGCAGTAGTCAGTTCTCAGTGTTCAGTGGGAAAGGTAGAGCCCCTGCCTGCAATATTGGCTGTGCCGGAGAACGGTCCACACTCTCTCCTACAAAGATTCTTCTCGCCTGCAAATAATGTTTCTTCGTTTTCAGCCATGAATCGCCGTTTGCAAAGTTTCATCTTGAACTGGCGACTGAATACTGACGACTGAAAACTAAAATGGAGCGGACCGCTTGGCCGTGGAGAGCTAGGCCGTGAACCTCTGAAATAGTAGGGCGCCACGAGCCAGCCGTTAGGCTTTCCTGCCCCGCTCGCGCGTCTTCATCCTTGCCACCGGATGGGACTCGCCAGCGGGACAGGCCGTGCACACAGGCTGTCTATCCGCAGCACCTCAGAGATTCGTCATTGGTTCAAACAGCTTTCGCTCCCGCACCTGCTTCGAAGAACCGCTCCATTCCCATTGTAGCCTCCGCGCCAAAGGGCGTCCAACCGTCGTGGCGCCCCGTCGCCAAAAGGTTTAACTCCACCAAAGTCATTCGCCGGAGGTAGAATCACTGACAGCAATAGGGGGAAGCGTCATGCGCCATCAACGTCGGTTCACCTCAGCCTTCGGGCTGCTCATCTTTTTTTTTGCGCTTCAACCCGCAGCGCTTCGAGCGGATACCTTGTCCGCCGCGCCGCCCGATCAGCTCGGCAAAGTGAATTTCCCGACGAGTTGCACCGCGGAAGTGCAACCTACGATCGAAAAGGGCGTCGCACTTCTGCATTCCTTCCAGTATCAGGAGTCGGAACAGACCTTCGCCGAAGCGGCCACCCGCGAACCGAAGTGCGCCATAGCGTATTGGGGCAAGGCGATGGCGCTGTTCCATCAACTCTGGGATTTTCCGGACGACAAAACTCTGAAAGAGGGCCGCAACGACATCGAGAAAGCGCAAAAACTCCATTTGAACAATCCGCGGGAACAAGGTCTTATCAACTCCGCCGCCGCTTTCTTTCAGAAAAAATCAAAAATGACACACGCGGAGCGTACGCAGGCCTACTCCTCAGCACTTGAGAAACTTCACACGCAATCTCCCGGCGATGTGGAATTCAGCGCCTTCTATGCGCTCTCCCTCGTTTCGCTGGCAGACGAAGACGTGGATACCACTGCAAACCTCCCGAAGGCTATTTCCATTCTTGATCCCCTGCTTCCGCAGCATCCCGACCATCCGGGCGTGGCCCATTATTTGATCCATGCCACCGATCGACCCGAATTCGCAGCACAGGGCCTCGAAGCCGCCCGCCGCTACGCAGCCATCGCTCCGGACTCTGCGCACGCCTTGCACATGCCTTCCCACATCTTCGTGCGTCTCGGTCTGTGGCAGGATTCCATCACTTCGAATATTGCCGCGACGGCTTCCGCCGCTCATGCCGCGGAAATGCACCAAGCGGAATTTCATTACCAGACCCATGCCATCGACTTCCTGAGCTACTCCTATCTTCAGAGCGGCCAGGAAACCAAAGCCCGCGAACTCATCGAACACACCAGCCACGTCGTCGGGGCGAGTGATGAAGATAAAGCCGACCACCGCGCCTATCTTGCCGCGCGAACTGCGCTCGAATTGCACCGCTGGAAAGAAGCGGCCGCTTTGCCGGTTCCAGCGACTCGCAAGAATTGGCAAGACACGACGTTTTGGGCGCGCGCTATCGGCGAAGCGCGCAGTGGCGACGTGACCGGAGCGGAATCCGACGTCAAGGAACTTGCACAGGTCGTCGCCGACCGCGAGAAACGTTCTAAAAAGAACGGCTACACCGTGTCCAGGGAAAAGGCCACCGATCTCCGCGAAGCCGAAGGCTGGCTGGCCTTCGCCAAAGGAAAATCGGACGAAGCTCTCGAGGAATTGCGCGCCGCCGCCGACCGTCAGGACAAAAATGGCGGCGAATCCGTCGGCATCCCCGCGCGCGAAATGCTCGCGGACATGCTCCTCGAACTCAAGCGTCCAGCCGAAGCCATCGCTGAATACCGGACGGTCCTGAAGAATTCCCCAAAGCGCTTTGACGGTCTTCTGGGTGCCGCGCGCTCTCTACAAGCCTCCGGCGACCCGGGTGGAGCGCAGTCGTTCTACGCCAAACTCGCCCAAATGTGTGATGCGGGTGCCGATCGGCCAGAGCTCGCCGAAGCGAAAACCTACCTCGCACAGAAATAGCTCATCCTTTCCAGTCGGGGAAACTTCTTGGATGGAAAAGCGCGCGGGCCGGAATCTCCGGCCCGTCTGCTTTCTGGCATTTGTTTAGAAGTGGAAGCCCAGCTCCGCTGTGTACGACCGCGGCGTGACGAAGTGCGTTCCGCTGAACGTTGACAAGAAGTTATATAGCGCGGTCTTGTTCGTCAAGTTGATGACCGTGAAGCGCAAGCTCCACTTGTAGCGGTCGCCATGAAAGAGGTCATCATCGCCCAAGCTGGTATCGAACAGGTGGCGGGGATTGACGCGCGGCGGATTGTGATCGTCGTTCTCCGTTCCCGGCGCAGGTATCTTGAGCCTTGTCGACCCGTAAAGAGATGGGTCGCAAGCGACCAGCGGAGCAGTCCGTGTCGGGAAAACGTTACCGCAGAAGAGTCCGGCCTGCATTTGTTGGTCCGCACTCAGACCGGTGAGGTCTACCGGCGTCGTGGTATCTGTTAAAAAGGGAACAGCGCCAGCCACAAGTCCACTGTCGTAGCGCCAATTGAAGGCCATCCAAGGTCCGCGCTTCCACGGCTGGTATTGGACGTGTGTGGTTTGCTGAAAGTTTTGGTCATGATCGATGCGGAACACTGGTCCGTCACTGGTGCCCAGCCCGCCGACCTGCGGCTGAAAGTAGCGAGCGGAGGCGTGGCCCATGACGGTCAAGACCGTGAAGCCATGGAAGTTGGGCACGCTGACGCGCGCGTTGAACCCGCTGATCTTCGAGTTGTGCCACCCAATCGGAAAGAAAATCGGCGTGTTCAGCAGGTCGCTGAAGTCGTAAGCGTTGTGGGTGTACTTCCAGAGGTAGTCTCCGTCGACGACGAGGTATCTCCCGAACGCCTGCTGGAGTCCCGCATGGAATTCATTGCGCTGGCCGGCGCGAATCGGCCCCGAGGACCCGCCAAATACCTCGTCGAGCACAGGATCACCTGTCACGCTGGCGACGACCAGGTTTTCGTTGAAGGGAGTCTCAAGAATGCGAGCGTAGGAAACGCGCATAACCGTGTTACTCGGCTTGATGTTGTAGGAAATCCCGGCACGCGGCTCGATTTGTGACTCTTTGGTGAGTCCTCGGTATAAATCACCTCGCACACCCACGTTGAAGGACCAATTGCCCTTGGTAATGGTGTCTTGCAGATAGAGGGCGATCTCTCGAACGTCCCCCCGACCGTGGAAACCGAATAGCGCGCTTTGTGACGTGGTGCAGCCGTCGCCCGCTGCGGGCGTGGGCCTCGACAGATCGATGCACGCCAGTATCTTGCTGAAGGGTGCGGTTGCATTCGGATTGGCCAGTATGTTTGGCTGATTGGCCCCAGTGCACTGCGACGAGTCAGTCAAGGTCGGATCGCCCACTCCAACCCAGTCGCCAGCGGCGTTTTGCGCTATGCATGGCGAATTGATCGTCGGGTCCGTCAGCCCCAGGCTGAAGTCTTCCGTCAAGAGTGTGTGCTCGAACGTAGCTCCCATTTTCACGTTATGGACGCCCTTCACGTAGGACAGATCGCCGCGCAGGCCCAGATTGGTCAGTTTGCGTTGTTGAGTGGCAGTCTCAGAAACGTCCGCAAGAGGATTTGCGCTGGGGTAATAGTTGAACTGGTCGTGGCGTGCGAAAAAGCCGACGTTGAGCAATGTGCTGGTGCTGAACAAGTGAGTCCAGGTGGGTGCGATATTGTACGTCTTGATCTGTGCACGCTGATCCTGTCCAGATGCCACTGCATCGAACGAGTTTGGATTCTGGAACCAGGACCGCGTGTAGCCGCCATTTAGATGCACGGAGTCTGCACCTGTAAACTGCAAGTCCACGCGGTCGAAGATGTTCTGCTCGTTACCTTTAGAATGGATGACCTGAAACTCCGGCGGATCGAGGAAACGGCCCGTATTCAAGCCATTCGCCGCGATGAAATTCCCCCACTTCGGGCCTCCAAAGGCCACATCGAAGCCACCATTATCCGAGCCGAAACTCCCGTAAGAAGCTCGCACACTTCCAACTGGTTTCGTCTGGCCGAGGCCGGAACGCGTCGTCACCTTGATGACCAGGCTGGTCTTGTCACCAAACTCGGCGGGCGGAGCCCCGGAGATCACTTCCAGCGACTGAATCGAATCGACCGGGATTTGGTTGGAAAAGACTTTGCTGGTTTGATCCGTCATGGGCTGGCCATCCACTGAAAAGGAGCTTTCCGCATGATCGCCGATGGCGTGAACCAGGCCGTTCGAGTCCGCCACGGCCCCCGGCGCTGCCAGCGTCACGAGCGAGCTGACTGAGGACGACGAACTCTCCAGCGGGAGTCTGTCGAACAAGCCTCGGTCTATGTCCGTGTGAAAGGTGGATTCATTTTCCACCAGGTCCTTCGCTTCAACGTTCACGGTCTGTACTGCCGTCCCAATCTTCAAGCCAACTTGTACAGTCGTGGGAACCGCCGAGCGCACGTCCACATCCTGTGCGTAGCTTGCGAAGCCCACTGCCGTCACTGCCAAATGGTAGGAATTGAAAGGGACGTTCGTGAATTTGAAGCTCCCCTCGCTTCCTGTGGTCGTCTCTCTGTGAAAGCCGCTCACTGCGTGCGAGATTTCGACCGTCGCGCCGGCAACCACACCGCCAGATGGATCTTTGACCACGCCTTCAATGGATCCGGAATTCCCCATCTGCGCCTTCGTTGGCGCGGCCGTCAACAACAGAACAATCCCCAAAACAAATCCGGTGCAGATGCTCAAACGCTTCAACATTTTTTCTCCATCCCTTTCGAAGTCAAATTTTGTGTGTGGAAAGAGGCCGCCGGAAAAATGGCGGTGACACCGGCTCCAAATAGGCCAGCGCACGGAAATACACTTCAAGCTAGGGGTAAAGAACTAGGCCGTGGGAGGTGCGCGCCCGGCGCGATGCAGAGAAAAGGAATCGCTGGGCGCTGCGTGCTGCGGCAGCGAAGAATGCCGGGTGATGATCTGTGGCGCGATGACGAGGTCCAGCCGCGCAGCCGCCAACGCCGGCATGTGCAGCACTTGGCAGATAGGGCAGGCGGTATCGGGCCCACTCGTATGTTGGTGGAAGAGCGAGCCGCCCGCAGCAAAATAAAGCAGCGCGACCGAAGCCAGCAGCGCCAGCGCGCGGCGCCCGACCGATCGTCCGAAAATAGCTTCCCGCGGATGCATCTATCTAGACTTTACCTTGGCACTTTGGATGACTGAAAATCCCGATTAGTTGCAAACAGGCACCCCAGGAAGGAAATGGTTTTCTTGACCCCGCAACCATTCTTGCCTAAGCTTCGTCTTAGTAAGCACATGCAGGCCAAGTCTCACCGCATCCGCATTTTGGCGTTGCTCCTCGGGGTCTTCTTCCTTGGGGCGCAGTTCCACTTTTGCACGGACTTGACGACCACGCCGTCCGCCTCGCACATTTGCCCGGTTTGCTCGACAACGGGCTCAATCGTCGCCGCGCAATCGGCCAACTTTGCCTTCGTGCCGGTCACAAACCGGCTGGAAATCGCTCCTTTGGTTGTTTTGGTATCCTCAGCAGTTCCGCGCGCCACCTCTCCCCGCGCCCCTCCCGCTCGGTAGTTTTCTGCGTTTTTCCCTTGGTTGTCTCCGCCTTTCTTGTACCAAAGGCTCAATTCCATCGAACTCTAGGAGTAATGTCATGAAACGATTCGCTGCTCCATCCGTTTTGCTGTTGTTCTCCTCAGTTGCCCATGCCCAGGACGCGTCGGTTAAGCGCGACGTATCCCCTGCAAGCACGGAAGACGCCCGCATGAAGGCTCTCGAAGACCAAGTCCGCACTCTCGCTGGCGAAGTAGCACTCTTGCGCAGCGAGCTAAAGGAACTTCGCGAAACGAAATCACCGGAACCATCTTCCGGCCCGCAAGTTCTGCTAGCTGCCGCGCACCCCGAGCCGGGTATGCTGCCCTCCTCTCCTGCCTCGGCCGCTGCGCAGGTCGCGCAAACACAGACTTTCGGAGGTGCGTCGGGCAACGCAAAACTCCTCAATCCGGACATCAGCCTGATCGGCGATTTCATTGGCACCGCGGGCCACAATAACGTCGCGCCAGAACGTTCGCTGGAGATGCACGAATCGGAAGTGGGTCTCCAGGCCATCATCGATCCATATGCGCGCGCCGATGCCTTCATCTCCTTCGGCGAGACGGGCGTAAACGTCGAAGAGGCTTACGCCACCTTTACATCGCTCCCGGGAGGCCTGTTGCTCAAGGTCGGTAAGAAGCGTGCTGACTTTGGGAAGGTCAATACCATTCACAATCACGCTCTGCCGTTCATTGACCGGCCGCTCGTCACCAACAATTTAGTCGGCGGCGAGGACGGCATCGATGACGCCGGCTTCTTCCTCTCACGTTTTCTGCCCGCACCCAAGAACTGGTTCCTCGAAGGAAGCGCGGAGCTATTACGTGGTGATTCTGCGGATGTGTTCCAGGCCAGCCGTCGCCAGGATGTCAGCGTCGTCGGCCACCTGCGCGCTTATCGCGACCTGTCCGAATCCACCAACCTGGATCTCGGCCTCTCCTACGCGCGCGGCCACAACAACCTCGGCTCGAACTTCCTGACCAATCTGTATAGCGGAGACGCGACACTCCGCTGGAAGCCGCTGCGCCGCGCTATCTACAATTCCTTCTTGTTCCGCACCGAGCTATTCTGGAGCGCGCGTGACCAGCTCTCTGCTGCGGTCCCGAATCTTTTTCAGACCGAACATGCTTTTGGCATGTACTCCTCCGCGGAATACCGCGTAAATCGCCGCTGGACCATCGGTGGACGCTTCGACCGCAGCGGTCACGCCACCGATGCCCGTCTGACGGATACCGGCTTTTCCGGTATCCTCACTTATTGGCCGAGCGAGTTTAGCCAGATCCGTGGGCAGTACCGCTTCGGTCATCTGGCGACCGGTCCATCCGATTTCTCGAATGCCAATGAAATTCTTTTCCAGTTTCTCTTTGTGATGGGCGCGCACGGCGCTCACCCGTTTTAAGCCGTTCCAGGAGATTTCGATGCCACGCTTATTGACAAAGACTCGTCTCACCGCCTTCGCCTTGTCCTTTGCGCTCGTGTTCGCCTTGCTCTTTCCGGTCACGGGGCGCGCGGACAGCAAGATTCGCATCATGACCGCCACCACCGACCTGGCGTCCCTCGCGCAGGAAATTGGCGGCGACAAAGTTGACGTTGAATCCGTCGCTCGCGGCTATCAAGACCCCCACTTTGTCGATCCTAAGCCCAGCTTTCTTCTGAAGCTCTCCAAGGCCGAGCTGCTCATCGTCGTCGGCCTCGAACTTGAGATCGGCTGGCTGCCGCCGCTCATCACGCAGTCCAGCAATCCGAGGATTCAGGTCGGCGCGCCGGGATATCTCGACGCCTCGCGGTTCGCGAAAATCCTGGAAATCCCTACCGGCCAGGTCACCCGCGCCGAAGGCGACGTCCATCCTCTCGGGAACCCGCACTACTGGCTGGACCCGGATAACGGCTTGCGCATCGCCAAGGGCATCCAGAACAAACTCAGCGAAATGCGCCCCAACGATGCAGCTTATTTTGCGCAGCGCTACGATGCCTTTGAGCAGCGCCTCAAGCAGTCCGATCAGCAATGGCTGGCGCAGATGAAGCCCTACGCCGGCCGCAAGGTCGTTACCTATCACCGTTCCTGGCCCAATTTCGCCGAACATTTCGGCCTCAATGTCGTCGGCTACGTCGAGCCGCGTCCCGGCATCCCCCCAAGCCCCCAGCACACCGTGGAATTGATCGGGCTAATGAAGCGCGACGGCGTCAAAATCATCATCGTTGAACCATACTTCGATCTCAAAACGCCAAACAGCATCGCACGCGAGACGGGCGGGCAAGTCGTCGTTCTGATGCCCTCGGTTGGCGGCGAAAAAGAAATTACCGACTACTTCAAGCTGTTTGACTACGATATCGCCAAGCTCAAGAAGGCTTTTGACGAGACCCACTAGGAGAGTATTCGATGGAGATTCTTCCGTTTCTGATTTTGCCTTTCTTGGCGAGCCTGATCCTGACCGGCATCCATTCCTATCTTGGCGTGCATGTTGTTGAGCGCGGCGTCATTTTTGTGGACCTCGCTCTCGCGCAGATCGCCGCGCTGGGCGCCACGGTTGCCATTATCGTCGGGATGGACCCGCATGGCCACGGTTCCTACTGGATCAGCCTCGGCTTCACGTTTCTCGGCGCTGCCATTTTCGCCTTTGCGCGCACCCGCCGCGGCCACATTCCGCAGGAAGCCTTCATCGGCATCGCTTATGCCGTTGCCTCCGCAATGGCCATTCTCCTGATGAGCAAGGCTACCGGGGAGACCGAGCATCTCACGCACATGCTCGTCGGCAATATTCTTGCCGTCTCCAAGCCCGAGGTGATCAAAACCGCGTTGCTCTACAGCGGTATCGGCCTCTTTCACTTCATCTTTCGCAAGAAATTCCTGCTCATCTCCATGAATCACAACAAGGCCGAGCAGACCGGCCTCAACGTCCGTTTCTGGGATTTTCTCTTCTACGCTTCTTTCGGATTTGTGGTGACCTCGTCGGTGGCCATCGCCGGCGTGTTGCTCGTTTTCTGCTATCTGATCGTCCCCAGCGTTGGCGCCATGCTCTTTGCCGACCGCATCGGCCCGCGTCTCGCCATCGGTTGGACCATGGGAACACTGGTCTCTGCGTTGGGAGTTTATCTAAGCGTGAAGCTTGATACCCCCACCGGCGCCACCATCGTCGTCACTTTTGGCGGCGTCCTCATCATGATGTTTCTATTGCATCTCGTCCTGCACCACGGCCGCTCCGCCCGCCAATTGAGAGCCGGCGCTTCCGCTCACCGCGAGCTCGAAGCGGCCGCCCCTTCGTCTCGGGAAGCGTAGCTTTCAGAAGTGAAGTTGAAACTCTATTTTTTCTCCGGCTGCGCTGTCGGCGGCAAAATCCCGTTCAATCGCAGATAAATGGCCTGCGTCGCATAGTGATCCGTCCAACTGCCCCCCAGCGCCACCAGCGCTCCTCCCCGCGAGATCGGCCGGTTGCCAAAGAGCACGAATTGCTCCCCCAGTTTCGAATCGTCCACGTTCGCCAGCGCCGTCGTGCAAAACGCAAACGAATCCTTAATCGCCGCCACCAGCTTTTCCTTCGGATCTGTCTCCGACATTTTCACGTCCGGCGCCGTCTGCCCGGAAATCTTCGCGCAGAAGGTATTGTTCGTTTGCGCGATGTGCATCGCCAGGTGCCCGAACGAATTCATTTCCGGCGAAGGCTTGAAACTGTATTTCTCTGCCGGCATCGATTCGGCCGCTGCCACCATGTTCTTCCCGTATCGTGCCACTCCCGCTTTCACAAACCCGCTCACCGGATTTGCTACTGGCGTCATGTCCGGTGCCGCACTTGCCGCTGGTGCAGCCTGCTGAGCCCCCGCAACTCCCACCGCCATCAACATCGCCACGGCCACAAACAAACCCCCACGTATTTTCATTGCCGTCTCCTTCCCCACAGAATCCGCAGTGAAGCATACCCCCGCCCCGCTCCCTCAACAAGCGCCACTCAGGGCCAGCAATCCTCCAGCCACCATTTTCTCTTTTTTTCAGAAACATTTTCTTCTTCGCCCCGTCTCTACCTATAGCTATCTATAGGAGCGCCGATGCTCAAGCCCAAGAATGACCTTCTCCAGGGCACCCTGGTCCTTCTTGTCCTCAAGACCCTTGCTCGCGGCCCCTTGCACGGCTACGGCATGACCCTTCACATCCAGATGGTTTCAAAGGACATCCTGCGCGTCGAGGAAGGCTCTCTCTATCCCGCGCTCCACCGCATGGAACAGGACGGGTGGGTCGGCGCGGAATGGGGCATCTCCGAGAACAATCGCCGCGCCCGCTACTATCGGTTGACCGCCAAAGGCCGGAAACAACTTGCCGAAGAAGAAAAGAACTGGGACCGGCTCACGCAAGCCGTCGCCCACGTTCTCCAGTTCGCCTGAAAGACCCGAAAGGAAGGTGCACCGTGTCCTGGATCACTCGCCTGCGAGGCATGTTGCGAAGAGAACGCTTAGATCAGGATCTCGACGAAGAGCTGCGCGCGCACCTCGAAATGCGCGCCGCAGACAACCTCGCCGCCGGAATGTCGCCCGGGCAAGCGCGCCACGAAGCGCAAAAACGCTTCGGCAATACCACCCTCCTCAAGGAAGACACTCGCGAAGTAGACATCATCGGCTGGCTGGACGAAGTCGCACGCGATTTTCGCCACGCACTTCGCATGCTGCTTCGCAACCCCGGCTTCACCGTCGTCGCTGTCCTCACTCTCGCCCTCGGCATCGGCGCCAACACCGCGATTTTCTCCATCATCAATTCCGTCCTCCTTCACCCTCTCCCCTATCACGATCCGGACAACTTGGTCATGGTCTGGGAAAGCAACTCCCAGCACCCCAAGCTTCATAACACCGTTTCTCCGCCGAACTTTCTCGATTGGCAAAGCGGCAATACCGTTTTCTCCACCATGGCTTTTGTTTTCGACGAACGCGACAATCTCACCGGAAATGGCGAGCCCCAAGAAGTCGTCGTTCAGGACGTCTCCGCGAATTTCTTTTCCCTGCTCGGTGTCGATCCCATCATCGGCCCTGGCTTCACTCCCGAAAACGGCCAGCCCGGTCACGCCAACGTCGTCATTCTCAGCTACGGCCTTTGGAAGGAACGCTTCGCCAGCGATCCGGCCATCGTCGGCAAATCTATTCTGCTGAACGGGCATCCGCAAACCGTGGTTGGTGTTGCGCCTCAGAATTTCCAGTGGTTCATCAAGGACGGCTCACTCACCGGCGCAAAGCCGCAAATGTGGTCTCCCTTTGTGTTTCCGCAGTCGTTTCACGATCACAAACAGATCGGCCGCTTCATAACCGTGGTCGCGCGGCTCCATCCGGGTACCACCCATTCGCAGGCGCAGACCCAGATGAACGCCATCGCCTCCCGGCTGGAGCAGGAATATCCGGATTTCGACGGGCACTGGGGCGTCAACGTGGTGCCTCTGCGCCAGCAGATCTCCGGCGATCTGCGTCCCGCTTTGCTGGTTCTGTTCGGCGCGGTTGCTCTCGTCTTGCTGATTGCCTGCGCCAATGTCTCCAGCCTGCTTCTGGCGAGGGCCGCGAGTCGCGAACGCGAAATGGCCATTCGCACTGCCATCGGCGCGAGTCGTTGGCGAATCGCACGTCAGTTGCTGATGGAAAGCTTGCTCCTCGCTTTGATCGGCGGCGGGATCGGCGTCGCGCTCGCCGTTTGGGGCACCAACGCTCTTCTGGCAGCTAGCCCCCGGAATCTCCTCGACCTGCGTTTCGTTTCGATGGATCTCTTTGTTCTTGCCTTTGCCCTCGCCGCAACGCTTCTCGCCGGTTTGCTCTTTGGCTTTCTGCCTTCCTACATCTCGGCACATTCGCGAATCTCGGAGACGCTCAAGGAAGGAGGCCGCGGCTCCTCCTCCGCAAACCGCCGCGCCTTCGCGCGCAACGCCTTCGTGGTAGCACAGTTGGGCTTGGCCCTCGTCCTGCTCACCGGCTCCGGCTTGCTGATTCGCAGCTTCGTCCGGCTAATTGGCGTCGATCCGGGATTTGATACCGGCCATCTCTTGACCTTCAAGATCGCGCTTCCCCGCTCCAAGTACGGTACCGACCCACGGTGCCTGGCTTTTTTTCAGCAGCTTCTCGCCAGAATCTCCGCGGTCCCCGGCGTCCGCTCCGCCAGCATGGAAAGCTTTCCTCCGCTCACCGGCCTGGGCGCTGCCACCGGCGTCCATCTTCTCAGCCAGCCGTCGCTCGCGCTCTCCGATCTTCCGGTGGCCGACGTCGGCGTTGTCGGGCCGGACTATTTCGCCACCATGAGTATCCCCCTGCACGCTGGCCGTCTTTTCAACACGCAAGAGCTGGCCCAGGAAAAGCACGTGACGATCATCAATCAGGCTTTCGCGGACAAATATCTGCACGGCGTCAATCCCCTCGGCCAGAAAGCCGCCATCTACATGAAGAGTTTCGCGGAGAATGAGATCCAGCCGTCGGAAATCATCGGCGTGGTTGGCGACGTCCACCAGATCGGACTCGACACCTCACCCGAACCCACCGTTTATTGGCCGCACCCCGAGCTCGTCATGTCGGGAATGACGATTCTCGTGCGCACCTCGAACGATCCTTTCGCGATGGTATCTGCAGTGCGCAAGGAACTTCAGCAGATGGATCCGGAACTGCCCATGGCCGCCGTCGCCACCATGGACCAGCTTCTCGCGGATTCCCTTTCCCGCTCGCGCTTTACCATGCTCCTTCTCGGCATCTTTGCCGCCGTCGCTCTGGTGCTCTCCGCTGTCGGCATCTATGGCTTGATTGCTTACAGCGTCACGCAGCGCACGCAGGAACTCGGCATTCGCATTGCGCTCGGCGCCCAGCGCCGCGATGTCCTGCGCCTCGTCCTGGGTCAGGGAACGCGTCTCACGCTTCTGGGCGTCACCGTCGGGGTTCTCGCCGCCCTCGGCTTCGCGCGGCTCTTATCCACTCTGCTTTTCGGTGTCAGCGCCACCGATCCGATTACCTTCGCCGGCGTTGCCGCCTTGCTCGGGTTTGTGGCGCTCGCCGCTTGCTACATCCCTGCCCGCCGCGCCACCCGCGTCGATCCCATCGTCGCGTTGCGCTACGAATGAGGTTCTCCCTTCCAGGGCTTCCTTGCTGCGGAATTGCCACGCACGTGATCTGAAATTGAGTCGACAGTCCCGCTGACGTAGAATCTTCATTCGTGCGAAGGTGCATCTCGCAAAGTTCCATCGAACAACTAACCCGTGCCCGTCTCGCTTGAGAATTCGAAGATCATCTGCACCGCGCTGAAAGCTTGCGGCATCCGGCTGCTTTCCGCGCTCCCGGAAACCTGGCTGGTCTACCTGATTCAAATTGCCGAGGGCGATCCGGAAATGACTCTTGTGCGCCTGGCCAAGGAAGAGGAGGGCGTCGGCCTGTCCGCGGGTGCGCACTTTGCCGGCGTGAAGTCCGCGATGCTGATGCAGAACCACGGCTATCTTGCCTCCATCAACGGCATCGTCTCCTTCGCGCATCTTTACCAATTGGGCCGCAAAGCCTCGGCGTTTTAGGCAGGGATATACGGGGATATAAGGCCCTCCCTCTTGATTGCTCGGCTGCATTGTCCTAAACTCCTTTCCGTCCGAAAGACCTATAGGCGGGCAGCCCAAAAGTGAAGCCTCTTCGTTGTCCTCCGCTGAAGTAAGGCGGCTGTGGGAGGAACCCACCGAAGCCATCCCGCAAAACCAGCGGGAGGCCGCAGGAATCCTCTTCCTTTCAGGGAGAGGAGGATGTCAAAAGATCCCGCTGTTGATGCTTGCTTGAACCGCGATAGGTGATGAGCATGAGCAAGCAAGCATCGTTTGGCGAGCGTGACCCCTGGCAGACGCAGGGCGGGAACGTTACCGAGGCCTTGCTGCGCGCGATGAACATTCGCTATTCTTTTCTCGACGCGCCCGCATCTGTGGAAAAGCGAATCCGGCAAGCTCACACCCTCGCCGAGAGCAGTCTTCAGCCCGTTGCTCTGCTCCTGACGCGCGACCTGATGTGGGTGGAATGATGTGGGAGAAATGATGCTCCGCACCGACTGTCTGCGCTCCATTTACTCCGAGTTTGAAAAATGTCTGGTAGTCACCATCATGGGTGCCGTCGCTACCGAGCCGCAGTCGCTCGGCCATAGTCCTAATTTTTTCTACCTGCAGTACGCCATGACGATTTGTCGGGAAGCCCGGCGTCTTGGTTTTGTCTGTTCTAGTGGCCGGTCTTCAGACCGGTTATTTTGACCCTTTGCGACCGCTACCTCTTTACGAACAAAACGCAGTAACTATCCTCCGGCCAGTCATTTACTATTTTTTCGACCTGCAACCCCGCGGCACTCAGCTCCTCGATCGCAATTTTCTGTGGGATGCCGTGCCCGCCCCGGTTGCTCGGAACTCCTTCCACAGGTTCCAGACCCGCGCGCGGCGCGAAATCGATGATCGCCAGCCGCCCTCCGGGCTTCAAGGACCGCACCAGGCTGGCATCGAACTCCGCCGGCTTGATCAGGTGATGGTACACGCGCCTCAGGAAAATCGCGTCGCAGCAGCCTGCCGGCAAATTCGTCTCTGCCTCCTTGCTCTCCTCCACAATCACGTTCCCCAGCTTGCGTTTCGCCACCTCTTCCCTCAACTCCGCCAGCTTCTTCGCATCAATCTCCGTAGCAAACACTTTTCCCGATGCCCCCACCCATTCCACCGCCGCGAACGTGTACTTCCCGTCCCCCGCCCCAATATCCGCCGCCACCGTCCCCGCCTTCCACCCCATCAACTGCGCCAGCCTTTTAATCTCCTCCGTCGCGTCCCCACGAACCTGCGCGCCAAACACCACGGCCGCCGCGCACACCAGCCCCACCAGCAGTAGTTTTTTCTTACTCATCGCAGCATTCGTCCCGTTCTCCGGTCTCGCAGCTACCGGCCGTATTCATCATGTCGGCGCACCCAGAAGGGTCCGCGCCCGCCTTCATCCCGGCCCTTCGGCGCCAAATCCAGGTAGTGATAGTGGATGTTCAGCTTGTCGTTTCCCCGGTCGTAGCACGAATAGCAGTGAAAAACCGCGCCGCTCTCATCCTGGTAGAACACGCTGTGCCCTTCGCGCTCGGGAGCTTGCGGATCTTGTATCTTGAAGTTGTAGAAAGCGTTTTTCTTTGCAAACTCTTCCGGCGTGAACGACACGTGATAGTCAAAATTGAAACCCGTATCGCTCGAGGAGACCCACTTGAAATTCCAGCCCATCCGCTTCTGGTAGGCTGCCAGCTTGGTGTACGGCGCACGCGAGACGGCGATCATCGTCACGTCGCGTTGCTTCAGGTGCGCGCCGATGCCGTTGAATCCGTCAGCCCGCAACGAGCAGTGCGGGCAGCCTGCCGTAGCGCTCGGCTCAAACATGAAGTGATAGACAATCAACTGGCTTCTTCCCTCAAAAAGCTCCGCCAGGGTTTGTTTTCCATGCGGTCCCTCGAAGACATACTCTTTCCGGACCGCCTCCCACGGCAACTCGCGCCGCTCCTGATTGAGCTGGTCCTGCAGCCGCGTGAACTCCTTTTCCTTCGCCAGAAACGCGGTGCGCACCCTAAGCCACTCCTCGTGCGCAACCACAGCGTGATTCTTGATAACGCTGCCGCTGTCGTTTTTCATGCGCTCACCTCTTCCCGAAATGCGAACCACACCACCGTGTCTTAGACCTGAAAAATCTATATGAAATTTCCTCAAGTGTCCTCAAATGCGGCCATGGTTGTCCGCCCCAACCTGTCCTTACGCGTCGCTCTCCGCTGCACTTGCCATCTTGCCGAGTTTTACTAGGCTCGTGGCAACCGGACTTCAGTCCGGCGCTCTTCGTCTCCAGCTAAATACGCTAGTCCAATCTCCCTCGTGCAATCGTAGAATGGGACACAATGTTTGACGCTAAACACACAGAAACGATTTATGCCATACGCGCACTCCGCGACATCGCAAATGAGCAAACTCGCCCGCTCGTTCTGTGGATTGGTGCCGGCGCGAGCAGGTGGTGTGGATATCCGGGTGGGGGAGAGCTTGCTGACCTTTCCATTGTAGGTTTCTCGGGACGGAAAAGTCATATGGCTGCCACATCACCAGCGTTCAAGTTCCCGGTGGGGATTTTGGTTTTCGTCCTGGAAATCACGTCATCCCTCAAAAAGTGTTCCACGGTCTATTAGATTTAGAATGCTAATGTTGCAAACAAAGAACCTGCGCAATACCTAAGTCCTTTAAATGCAACACTTATAAAAAAACGTAGAGGGTGGGGTAGTTATGGTTAACCAGCCATCCCATGAAGGCTTCGAGAATAGGAAGGACTCTGCTGCTTTCTTCTTTCTTACTGACAACTATAAACTGAAAACTGACAACCGACCCGCGGCGAAGCACTCCCAATCCACCCCGCGTATAATGTGCCCGCAACTTCAGGGGGGCACACCATGCATTATCGCAAGTTTGGCCGCACCGGATGGAATGTCAGCGAAATTGGTTACGGCATGTGGGGACTCGCCGGCTGGACCGGCTCCGATGACACTGAATCGCTCGACGCCCTGCAGCGCGCCGTGGATCTCGGCTGCAATTTCTTCGACACTGCGTGGGCCTACGGCGAAGGCCGCAGCGAACAGATCCTTGGAAAAGTTCTCCGCGCCAACGCCGGCAAGAGGCTTTACGTCGCCACAAAAATTCCGCCTAAAAATCTTAAGTGGCCCAGCCGCCGCGATTTCACGCTGGACGATTGCTATCCGCCGGACCACATCGAGGAATACGTCGACAAAAGCCTCGCCAATCTCGGCGTCGAAAAACTCGACCTCATCCAGTTTCACACTTGGGAAGATCGCTGGCTCAACGACGAACGCCTCCCGCGCGCAGTGGAAAAGCTGCGCGCCACCGGCAAAGCGGAAGCCGTCGGCGTCAGCGTCAATCGCTGGGAGCCTTGCAACGGCATTCGCGCCGTGCTCGAAGGCGTCGCCGAGGCCGTCCAGGTCATCTACAACATCTTCGACCAGAATCCCGAGGATGCGCTTTTCCCCATCTGCCGCATGAAAGATGTCGCCGTAATCGCCCGCGTGCCGTTCGACGAAGGCACCCTGACCGGCACGCTAACCGTCGACAGCACCTGGCCGAAGGGCGATTGGCGCAACACTTACTTTGTCCCGGAAAATCTGAAAAACAGCGTCGCCCGCGCCGAAGCGCTTCGCCCGCTCGTTCCTCCGGGCAACTCCATGGCGCAGATGGCTCTGCGCTACATCCTCGGCAATCCCGACGTAAGCACCATCATTCCCGGCATGCGCAAGCGCCGCAACGTCGAAGCCAACATCGCCGCCAGCGCCGAGGGCCCCCTCCCCGCCCCCCTCCACAAACAGCTCCGCGCCCACCGCTGGGACCGCAACCCCACTTCTTGGTCACAATGAATCGAGGTGCACCAGGGAATTGGTTTCAGTTTTTAGTTTCGAGGGGAGCAGCTCGCAAGCGGTTCTCTGGTTCTCACTAGAAAATTTAGGACCAGCAACTAAGAACTGCTTCACGCGTAAAAGAAGGGGAAAAGAAAAACTTTTTCTTATTTCCTACTGACAACTGAAAACTGGCGACTGACAACTGCATCACGCAGTTTGTTTCAACGCGCGTTCGACGAGAGTCAGGCAACGCTCGGCCTGCTCGCGCATCAACTCATCATGATCGCCGAGGTCCCGCTGCATGCTGTGGAGTTCGTCAGCAATCGCCAGCGCCGCCAGCACCGCGACTTTCTGTGTGTCCACTGTCTTCGTCACGTCGGCGATCTCGTGCATCTTTTCGTCCACGTACTTCGCGAGCTTCTGCACGTACTTCCCGTCCAGTTCCCCCTGGATGGAATACGTTTGCCCGAAAATCTGCACTTTCACCGGCCCGCTCATGGAGTCTCCGCGCGTCCTTATCGGCACAATACCACATCCGCTCCCGGAATAAATCCCGACTGGCCGCGTGCGCCACTTGCACGAAGCCCCATTTACATTTTTCGCGCCGTTCGGTACCGTGTGAGTTCCAGCCTGTTTGTTTCCCCAGCCCGCGTAACGCAAATTCATCTGCTCGCACAAGGAGCGCCTCATGGCCATCAAGCCTCGTCCCACGAAATCCGCCGCCGCGCTGCAACACCCCATCCGGGTCGTGCCACTCCATCTCCCGGAGGCGCAACGCATTGCAGCGGCAGTCGCGCCCCGGCTTACCTACCGCGGCGGGCCGCTGCTCACTGCCGTTGAGGTCTTCACCGTTTTTTGGGGGGCCGAATGGCAACAAGCGCCGCAGAGCGCGCTGGTCACGAACTTGAATTTGTTCTTCGACTTCATTCTCACGAGCGCGCTGATGGATCAGCTCGGTGAATACAGCGTCCCCGGGGAAAATATCGGCCATGGCAGACGCACTGGCACTGTGACACTCACTTCACCCGCTCCAAATACATCCGTTCAGGACAGTGCGATTCAACAACTGTTGCAGCGGGAAATCGCCTCCAAGAATCTTCCGGCGCCTGGCCCCAATTCACTCTATTTTTTCTTTCTTCCGCCCGGCGTGCAGGTTGTGCAGGGCGGCAGCGCTTCCTGCCAGGATTTCTGCGGCTATCACGACTCCACCAGCGGCAACATTTTCTATGCGGTCATGCCTTATCCCGGATGTTCCGGGTGCACCGGCGGCCTTACCGCTGCCGATGCGCTCACTTCCACCACCTCGCACGAACTTTCGGAAGCGGTCACCGATCCGGTGCCTGGCCAGGGATGGTACGACGACAACAACGGCGAGATAGGCGACATTTGCGCGTGGAAAACACGCACCCTCGGCGGTTACACGATTCAACTGGAGTGGTCGAACAAGGCCGGAGCGTGCGTCTGAGTTGCGAATCGTTCTTATTGCGCGCGGCGCTGCGCGCCGAGCTGCTTTTCGAGAGCGGCAACAATCCTGCCGCTGAAATCGCTGATCTGCGCATCGGTCAGAGTCGCTTCGCGGCTCTGAAACGTCACGCGAACGAGCAGCGAATATTTTCCGGCAGGGACATTTTTCCCGCGGAAAAGATCCGTCGCTTCAATCGAATGGATTTCGCCGATGCCCAGCGATTGAATCGTTTTCGTCACATCGGAGAACTTCGTGCCGTCGGCGAGCAGCACTGAGAAATCGCGTTCGACACTTGGAAATCTTGGCAACGGCTCATACCGGCGAAGGTTTTTCGCGATCTTCACTGCGTCATAAAAAGCATCGATCTCGAGTTCAGCGAGGAAGACATCTTGCCGCAATTTTAATCGCTCCGCCACTCGGCGCGCGAGCTGGCCCGCAACTCCAAGACGTGTTTTAGAAATTTCATCACCGGCAATTGCGCTAATGCTTCCGCAGCGGGCCGCGTGCATCCAGTTTGGCCCGCCGTCACTCCAGGTAAAACCGGCTGCCAGCGCGCCAATGGCGTCGAGGTCTCCTTTGAGGTCGGCAAAGGAAAAATCGCGCGCCGCATCGTAAAGACCTTTTTCGCGGGCTTCGCCGGTTGCGCCGATCGTAAGCGCGCGCGTTTCGAATGACTCGCTTCCATTCAGGCGATAGTGGCGGCCGATTTCGAAAAGCCGCGCATTGCGCTGGCCGTGATTCAAATTCCATTCGAGCGCCGCTGCCATGGTCACCGTGCCAGTGGAGCGCAGCACGTTCGCTTCTTCCGACAGCGGATTTGAAAGACGCGCTGGAGAAACGCCCTCTGGACGAAACAACCCGTCGCGTTCTTCCGCGACGTGGGGGATCGTCAGAATCTCACGGTACCCGAGGCCGATGAGCCGTTCGCGCAAACGGGTTTCCGCTTCGTAGTGCGGAAGGCGCGCCGCGCCCTGCCGCGCGGCGGGTAAACGCGGCGGGAATTTATCGAGGCCGTAAACGCGCGCGATTTCTTCGATCAGATCGATTTCACGTTCGACCTCGGCGCGCCAGGAGGGTTGCGTGCATTCCCACGCGGCGAGGAGCGAGCCTTCCGCGCCGCGATTTTGATCGATTCGAACGGGAGCGAAGCCGAGCGCGCCGAGACTCGCTTCAATTTGTTTGTCAGGGACGTCCGCGCCCATGACGCGAAGAATTTCGGCGCGCGTCACGCAGATTTTTTTCGCAGCGCGCTTGCCGGGATAAATATCGACAACACCGGCGAGTAATTCGCCGCCGGCAACCTGCAGAATCAATTCCGCAGCGCGGCGAGAAGCGATCTCGGCCATTTCCGGATCGGCGCCGCGGCCAAAGCGCGTGGATGCTTCGGTGTGTAATTTCAGAAAACGCGCGGCGCGGCGAATGGCGACCGGTTCGAACCAGGCGCACTCGATCAGAACATTCTTGGTGGAGAAGGAAATTTCCGTTTCGGCTCCGCCCATGATTCCGCCAATGCCCACGGCTCGCGAGCCGTCGCCATCGCTGATCATGCAGACGTTCGAAGCGAGCTGCCGGTCGATGCCATCAAGAGTTTTGATTTTTTCGCCGGGCTTCGCTCGGCGAACAACAATTTTGTGATCGCGCACTTTGTCGTAATCGAAAGTGTGCAGCGGGTGGCCGAGCTCAAGCATCACGTAATTCGAAACGTCGACAACGTTGCTGATGCTGGCGACGCCCGAAGCTTCCAGGCGGTCTTTCAGCCATTTTGGGGAAGGCTGGATCTTTACGTTTCGAATGACACGGGCGGTGAAGCGCCCGCAGAGTTCCGGGGTTTGAATTTCGACTTTTACGGCGTCGCTGGCTTTCGCCGCACTCTCAGCCGGCTTGGGCGAGACATGCTTCAAAGGCAGCTTGTAGATCGCGGCGACTTCGCGGGCGATTCCGTAGTGGCCGAGACAATCCGGGCGATTCGAACTGACTTCCGCTTCAATCACCGCGCCATGCGCGCCGTTCTCGACACCGCCTATATTCGTGCCGGAAAGCGCGAGGCGCGAGGCGAGCTCCCGCGGCGTCGCGGCAACGTCGACGAAATCTTTCAGCCAATTGTAAACGACTTTCATCGGCTATTTCCGCTCCGTTGGCAGCCGCCCGGCATAGAGGTGCGTGGCGTACGCCACTCGCACGCGGCCATTTTCCTGATACCAGCGAAAGAGTTCGCGCAGCGCGTCCATCATCGGCGCGAAATTCGCATGGGTTTCTTGCGGAACGTACGAGCCACTCCGCAGCCGCCCGGCGAGCCCGTCCCAATCCAGGAACTGTACATTCGGCACGGTGTGATGCAGGAATTCCCCGCCAAGAAAAAAACTTTGTACGTCGTGGCCCTTGGGGTAGGAATCGCGCACGCGCGCATAATCCGTCCCGTATTTCACGAGAATGTCCTCATAGGCCCTGGCGAAAGGCGTCTCCATTTCACGGAAGTTCCAAATGGCGACGACCCAGCCTTGCGGCCGCAAAATCCGCCGAAACTCCGCCCGCGTTTTCTCCGGCTCGAACCAGTGGAAGGCCTGGCCGGCGGTTATGAAATCAACGCTCGTGGCGTCGAGCGTCGTTGCTTCCGCAGAACCAGCCACACTGAAAAACTCCTGGAATGTTCGCAAGAATTCCTCGCCAGCTTGACGCATTTCGGCGTTGGGCTCGACGCCAAAAACGCGATTGCCCTTTTCGAGGAAGAGTTTGCTAAGAAGGCCGGTGCCCGAGCCAATGTCAGCGATGACATGGTTTGCGCGCAGGCCACACTCCGCGCGCAGATGATCGAGCACGGCCGGTGGGTAGCCGGGGCGGTAGCGGATGTAGTCCGCGACGCGATTGGAGAATCGTTGTTTGGCATCGGCAAAAGTCATGTCATGACTCGTGACTGGTGACTCGTGAAACCATCGCGAATTGCGAGTTGAGCCGGGCGAGTAGTGTTTGGTTTCTCATGGGAACTGGCGTAGGAAGCGCACGTCGTTCTGGAAAAAGATCTGAATATCGTCGATGCCATATTTGAGCATGGCGAGGCGGTCGATGCCGATGCCGAAGGCGAAGCCGCTGACTTTTTTGGCGTCGTAGTTCACGAAGCCGTAGACCGCGGGATCGACCATGCCTGCGCCGAAGAGTTCGATCCAGGCTGCGCCTTTGCACTTCGAACAGGTTCCGCCACTAGAGGCAGTTCCTGTTCCGCCGCAAAAGGGGCAGGAGACGTCGAATTCGACGCTCGGCTCGGTGAATGGGAAATAGCTGGGCCGGAAACGAGTTTTCACGCTGGGGCCGAAAAACTGTTTTACGAAATATTCGATAGTGCCGGTGAAATCGCAGAAGGTGATGTCGGTGTCGACGGCCAGGCCTTCGATTTGATGGAAGGCGAAGGAATGGGTGGCGTCGGGATTGTCGCGGCGATAGACCTTGCCGGGAACGATGACGCGCACGGGCGGCTTCTGCTTTTCCATGGTGCGAATATGCATGGGCGAGGTGTGCGTGCGGAGAAGAAGCGGCGTCTTCGCACCTTCGGGCAAATCCAGATAAAAGGTATCCATATCGTCGCGCACGGGATGGAATTCGGGAATGTTGAGGGCTTCGAAATTGTAGTAAGGCGTTTCGATTTCGGGACCTTCGACGACGGAGAAGCCGATAGAGAGAAAAATATCTTCGATTTCCTGGAAGACCTGGCGGATCAGGTGATGGGAGCCGATGGGGCGAATGACGCCGGGGACGGAGAGGTCGATGCGCTCGCGCAGGAGTGCGGATTCTTCGGCACCGGACTCGATGGCCGCGCGGCACGCTTCGATTTGTGATTCGATGTGCGCGCGTAATTCGTTCAGTGACGCGCCGACGGCGCGTTTCAATTCGGGAGTGGCAGGTCTCAGCCAGTTGTCCGTGATTTGGGTTAGGACGCCGGATTTGCGGCCCAGCCAGCGGTCCCGGAATAGTTTCCATTCCGATTCCTCGTGGACGGTTTGGAACTGGCCGCTGAAATGCGCGCGAATTTCGGCGAAGCGAGCGGAGACCTGCGCAGCTTGAGTTATGCCGAGAGCCGCGAGCGTCTTGTCGAGACCGAGATCAGAAGTTGGCATGATCGCGAAGTAGATTACACCGAAGGGCACGATATATCGTGCCCCTACGGGAGAAAAGCGCCGACAAGGATGGCGGCGCTGCAATCTTAGCTAGGACGCTTTTTTCGCTTTGACTGGCGGTGGAGCGGCGGCTTTCGCTGTCGCCACGAGCGATGTGAATGCCGCGGCGTCTTTCACCGCGATATCCGCTAGGATTTTGCGGTCGAGACTGACGCCGGCAGCCTTGAGGCCGTGAATCAACTGGCCATAGGTCAGGCCGTTGTTTCGTGCGGCGGCGCCGACGCGCTGAATCCAGAGCTTGCGATACTCGCGCTTTTTGACGCGGCGGTCGCGCTTGGCGTAGCGATCGGCGCGATTGGCGGCTTCCTGCGCAGATTGGTAGAGCTTGCTTTTGGTGAGGAAAAAACCTTTTGTCCTCTTGAGGTACTTCTTGCGCCGTGCACGACGCTTGGTGCCGCGTTTTACGCGTGCCATGGGTTTCTCCTTTTTTTGTGGGAAACAAGACAGGTTGCGTCAACGCCAAAAGCACGCGTTGCGCAACGGGTTTGTTTCCGGGGTGATGCGTTTGCACCGTTCGCCTTGCGGCGAGCATCTTTAGGTGAACTGAAAGATGGCGGCATAAAGCCACCGCTACATTACCCCGACTGAATCGGGGCTTATCGGCCGGCAGGCACCCGTGAAGCGCTGCCTGGCACGATTTGCGGTACTTACGTCCCGCGATTCAACCGAAAGGGCGCCCGCCGTGGCGGATGCCCCTACGAAGAAAAACGGTGAGCGCGCAAAAATCTATGGCACGCACAGAAAATCCTTACGGCTTTAGCCGTAGGGAAGCATCTGCTTGATGCTGGCTACGTCCGCTTTGCTTACCAGCGTCAACTTCTTCAGCTTGCGCATGCGGCCGGGCCTTTTTGTACCCATCAAGTGGCGCTTGCCGGAGTGCCCGCGCTTGATCTTGCCGTTCGCCGTGAACTTGAAACGCTTCCTGGCGCCACGGTGGGTCTTCAGTTTCAATTTTGGTTTCGATCTATTTCTCGGCATTGCTTAATTTCCTCTTCTGAGATTCGGTGGTTTCACCGAAGAGGGCGGACGGAAGTCCGCCCCTACATGATCCCTACATAAACTTGCTGATGTCTTCTTTTCCGCCGGTTACTGCGACTGCTGGGCGCTAGATGACGTTTGTCCCGCGGGCTTGGCGACGCTCACGCCTTTTTTCGGCGCGAGCAACGCTACCAGGACGTTGCCTTCCATGCGCGGCATGGTTTCGATCTGGCCCTGGTCGCCAATTTCCATGAGCAAGCGGTTCATCTTGGCACGGCCGACTTCTTGGTGCGCCATTTCGCGCCCGCGATGGAAAATCATCGCGCGCACTTTGTGGCCTTCGCCGAGGAACCGGATGATCTGGCTCTTGCGAACCTGATAGTCGTGTTCCGCAGTGGCGGGCCGAAACTTTACTTCCTTCAATTGCGAGCCGCGGCTGCTCTTGCGCTGCTCGTGGGCCTTCTTGTTGGCCTGATAGAGATATTTGCCGTAGTCGGTGATTTTACAAACGGGCGGATCGGCCGTGGGCGAAATTTCCACCAGGTCGAGCCCCTTTTCCTTGGCCAGCTTTATGGCTTCAAACGGCTGCATGACGCCGAGCTGGCCGCCCTCTTCATCAATCACCCGGATCTCGCGCGCCCGTATTCGTTCGTTAACGCGAATACGATCGCTCTGCCGGAAGCTGCGTTCTGCGATAAGTCCCCCTCAAGCACTCTGCATTCGTGGGCACGAAGCGGCCGACAAGAACCTGCTTTCCCCGGCACATCCAGGGGCTGGCCCCGACTCAAGAACCAATTCATCACCGCGAAGCGATGAACCCAACCCACACAGTTGAAAAACGACTGGGGACGGGCTTCAAAGTATAGCACGTGCCAGCGGCTGCACGGCAAGAGGCAAAAGGGCGTAGGGTGTGCGACAAATTTGTAGGTGAAAAACCGGCCGGATATCAGCCAGCGGCGCGTTGTTCCCAGAATTCTTCCCAGCGGCCACTGAGCTGGGAACAACGAAGGGCGATAATTGCGTTCGCGT